>JAEEGJ010019657.1_pt1 | contig 14834 bp, 11 predicted proteins | sample 8958761 | NCBI WGS metagenome assembly JAEEGJ01 (sample SAMN16246546, study PRJNA631951) | gut metagenome | biome: gut microbiome; feature: rumen; material: RS-attached | host: Bos | place: Iran: Karaj | collected 2018-10 | reverse complement strand
AAGGATTGTTGAAATTTCTGCTCAATTTGATGCCAAACAGTTTGGCCGTTCCAATTGCAATATCGGAATAACCCGAAAAATCAGCATAAATCTGAAACGAAAACAAAATAGCCGCCAGGAGAAGGTCACTTCCAGGTATTGGTGTGCGACTATGCAAATAGAATACTGAGTCCACCGCATAAGCACAATTGTTGGCAATCAACAGTTTTTTGAACAAGCCACACAAAATCTGGCGCATGCCCTCCATGGCGGTGTCGTAGTCGAATTCTCTCTTTTTCAGAAATTGGGGCAAAAGACTCGATGCTCTTTCAATAGGACCCGCCACCAACTGAGGGAAGAATGAAATAAAGGCAAAAAAGGCGACAATGTCCTTGGTGGGTTCTATTTTTCCTCGGTAAATGTCGATGGAATGACTCAAGGCCTGAAACGTGTAGAACGAGATGCCCACGGGAAGTATCACCTTTATCAACAGTCCCTCAGTAGAGAGATGGAAAAGTTGCGCAAACTCGACGACAAAAAAGTCGTAATACTTGAAAAGGGCCAAAATACCCAAATTGAGGATGATATTGAGCCACATCCAGGTCTTGGCTCTTTTCTTTGTTTGTGCTTTCCCAATAAGCAACCCACTTCCCCATGAACAGAACGAAGTGAATGCAATGAGTAACAGAAAACGCCAGTCCCACCAACCGTAGAAAACATAGCTCGACACAACTATGAAAATGTTTTGCAACCGCAACTGGTGCTTCGACTTGCTGATAAAGCGGTCAAAAACAAACCAATAGAGCAGGAAAACTATCGGAAGAAATACTGCGAACTGGATGGAGTTGAAGAGCATGGCTGTTATGGTTTATGAGGGGAAATCTGTTAGTATATCTCGGGCTCCAATAGGTTCATCAAGAGTCTAATACCGTTTTGTGACTTGCTGCAAAAGACCATTAGGAATAAGCATAAGATGGATAAATAAGCGTATTTCTTCATGAAACAAGAATCAAAGTACAAAAGTAAAACTTTTTCTTTTTTGGAACAAAAAAAGCGCACGATAAGATTACCGTACGCTTATTGTTTTGAACAAATTTCTTTCGTCAATGCGTCACGACTAGTTTTTGGGTCGCGGTATTTCCGTCTGAATAAATAGCTTGAATGAAATAGATTCCACCGTCTAAATCTTTGACATCCAATACTGTAGTAGTACCATGGATGGTAGTGTGTCGAACAAGACGGCCTGAGATGTCGTAAAGTTTGATGGCTCGCAAATCGGCATCAGATGCGACAAAAACGCTTTCATCGGATGGGTTGGGATATAATCTAACAGCTTGGGCGACTTGTTCGCTGACCGATAGAGGAATAAACAAACCTGTAACAGCTTTCACCGAGGTCTTTTCACCCTCATAAACGGCACAAACTTCAACGACATTGTAATCGTTTTCAGTCGGATTAAAGGTATATGTCAAAGCTGGTTGGTTTTCGACGACCAATTCGCCATTGACAAACACGTCATAGCCCGTTGGACTGCCAGCAGCCGGAGCTTCCCATGTAGCAGTTACCGTATTTCCATTTGCTGAAAGCAGCAAATTCTCAACGGGATAAGGATGGGGCGTGTACTCATACAGGAAATGACTGTTATACACATCTTTCGAGTTGTATTGTTGCAGCCATACCGCTACTTCGAGGTCGTTCATCTCTTCGACATGGGTTGAAGAGAGGTCAACATCGAATTCCAAGCGCTCATATTCGCCCGCATTGATGGTGAGGGTGTTTCCACTGGCGTTGGGCAACATCTTCATGAGAATGTGATGGAATGAGGTCTCGCCGTTGGTGCCCACATTTCCCGTAGTGGTCTTTTCGTTTACCGTCACATACGCAACAACATTTTCAAGCTTGGCATAGGCCATCAGGTCTGCCGTGACAATGATGCGATTGCCTTCGACATCGAAAGCGCCTTTGATTTCGGCCAAAGCCTGCTTTTCGCGTTCTGCATCGAAAGCCTCTTGCGTCAAGGCTCCGTCTTGAGGCACGCCGTCAAGCAAGACATAGGGCACCCAAGGCACATCGTAATAATTGTCTCTCACACCTACTTCCGAATAATAATATGGATCGCCGCTACCAGGAAAACTCTCTGGATATTTCGTATATGTGAACTTGCCGGGGTTGTCTTGCGTGAACTGAAGCATCAGATTGTTGACATTGACACACGGACCGCATGTTGAAGCCGAGAAATGTTCAATCATGGGAATGCGCTCCGTTAGGCTGATATTAACTGAAACGGTCTTTGAAAGGATGTTGTTTTCAGGATCGTCATCAATCGTTCCGTTGATTTTCAATAAATTGACGGTCAACAGATAGTTGTCAGCTTCAAGGAAAGTCGGTGTGTTGAAAGTGAAGGTCTCGGCAGCAAGAGGTTCCATGTTGGTTTCGAAGGTCTCGGTAACCACTTCGTGTCCTTCAAACTGATAAGATGCCTCAAGTGATGTGATGACATTGCTTCCCTTGTTGATGAGCCTGAAAGACACAGCGTTGTAGCCAACGGTCACCAAATCGGGCACTTCTATGGCATCCAAATCGCCATCGGAGTCTTCGAGATTGTAAATGACAATATCATCAAAATACCAATAATCGATGTTCAAGCAGTTGCCGCTGTAATAAATGCAAAACTGCACATTGGCTTGTCCAATGTCGGAAGTTTCTATCATTTGGCGGACTTCATACCTGCCATCGGCATTATAGGTGTCTGACCATGCGTCGTTCCAAGTAGCACCACCATCGGAAGTCGTGGCAATGCCTAGGGTATGCGAACCAGAATAGTTGTCGAGATAATGCTTGAAAGAGACAACAACATTGCTTTTTCCAGTCAAGTCAATGGCAGGCGAGACAAAACGACTTGTCCCGATAAAAGTCGGGTTGTGTTGAAGCATCAACTCGTTCTTCTCGCCCCCAGCGTTGCGTGTCTCACTAATCGACCAGTTGTTTTGTCCCATGCCAGCAATGGTCCAACCAGAAGGGATGTTGCTGCCGTCAAATGACTCGTTAAGCAACAAAGCCCTGTTTTGGCCTTGCAAAACCATTGCGAAAAGCAAGGGTAAGACAAGTAAAAAACACTTTTTCATCTTGTTGCTTATTGGATTGCGACTTTCTTCACGATGATGCCTGCTTCGGTTTCGATGCGAACCAGATACAACCCTGGCTGATATCCAGCAATATCAATTACAAGCTCATTGCCTATGGCTTCATGACGGCAAACTTCTCTGCCTGTCAAATCGAAGACACTGACATTCAGAAGGTTATTTGCTGAAACATTCAGGACATTTGTTGCAGGATTCGGATGAATCTGAGCATTTTCTGCGCCAAGTTCAACAACTGAGACACCATCGTTTGAAATCAAACCACGAATCAACCAAGTGAAAGGAGGCATGCCTACGGTAGAAGCATCGGACCATTCGCGGCCATCTTCAGAAATCCAACGGCTGTTGGCATCGCCACAATCATCCGCAGCAGGAATGGTGTATTCGCCGTCCGTGTTGTTAAAAGTAATCCACAGGTTCTTTGTTACATCCAAAACAACAGGCGTGTCGAGTTTGATTTCAGCCCAATCGTTTGTTCCTGCAACACTATATTGCTGCGTGTAAACTATGTCAAGAGGACCTGTTGTGCTATTATCTTGATAGATAATTAGATAACCATTGTATGGGGTATGGTCCCATATCTTGACTTGTGTCAAAAGATAGCCGTCATAATTGGCTAATTGGCTTGGTGTGAACATGTTGCCCCAGTAGATGGGGTCGCCACTCAGAAGTCCGATGTCGGTCAAAAAGGTGCCGTTATCATATTCCAACCAAGCTTCATCCCTTTCCTGGGCGTTTACATTGAATGATGCCATGACTAGCATTAACGTTAAGATTGTAAATAACTTTTTCATAAGATTTAGGATTTAACTTGTTAATAATGAGTTATTTAAAGTGTTATTATTTTGCATGGATGGTATAATACACAGAATAATTTTGTTGCAAATATAGTTTTTTTTCCTTCCCATAACACGAAATACTGTATTTTAGCACCATCAAAAAACACAGCAAAAATGAACACTTATTCCATAGGAATCGACATTGGCGGTACCAACACCGACATTGGACTGGTGCGCGACGACGGCCGCTGCATGAATAAGAAAAATCTTCCCACCAACAAATATTTCGATGCCTCTCTTTATGTGGCGGACATCTGCGAACAAATCAAATACTTAATGGCCGAAAACCACGTTGACACCATCGACGGTATCGGCGTTGCGGCACCAGCTGGCAACTACTATACGGGCTGCATCGAAAACGCCACCAACCTCAACTTCAAGGGTATCGTCAATCTTGGCTCGGAATTCCACTCGCATATCGATGTGCCTGTCGTCGTTTCCAACGATGCCAACGCCGCGGCTTACGGCGAACTCGTCTACGGCGGTGCCAAAGGCATGAAGCATTTCGTGATGTTCACCCTCGGTACGGGCGTGGGTAGCGGCATTGTCGTTGACGGCAAGCTGGTACATGGCAAGACGGGCGGCGCTGGTGAACTCGGCCACGCCATCCTCATTCCTGAAGGCCGTCCTTGCGGCTGCGGACGCAAAGGCTGTCTGGAGACCTATACCTCCGCTACGGGCATCCGCTGCACCGCACTTGAGATGATACAAAGCACCCCCGATTATGTCGGCGCGCTATCACAAGTGCCGCCCGAGGAGTTGACGAGCAAGATGGTAGGTGATGCTGCCAAATATGGCGACCCTTTGGCCATCAAGGTCTTTGAAAAGACGGGCTATTGGCTGGGCATCGCCATGGCCAATGCTGTGGCCTTCAGCGGCCCCGAGGCCATCTTCCTGATGGGCGGTCCCGTGAAGGCCGGTGAAGTGTTGCTGAAACCCGCTCGCGAGTCGTTCAAGAAGCATCTGTGCTTCGTTTACGACGGCAGCGTTGATGTTCGCGTTTCCGAACTGCCCGACAACGATGCGGCCATCCTTGGTGCTGCGGCTTTGGTGAAGGCGTAGTGTTAAGGAAGCAGATCTGACACAAATGCTCTGCAAATGATATAAGTAATGCCGCCTTTTTGGCGGCATTCATTGTTTGTTTATTTCTTCATCCTATCCAAAAAATCCTGCGCTTCTTTCATGCCGCCGTCGCTGGCTTTGCGCATGAGCAACTCGGCGTAGGTCTGGTCTTGCTCCACACCGTTGCCTGTATAATACAAGATGCCAAGTTGATATAAAGCGCTCGTGATGTTCTTTTCGGCAGCAGGAGTGTAGTACTCGATGGCTTTGGCCAAGTCTTTTTCCACACCGAGGCCGTGATAATAGCAGTCACCCATTTGCGCCATAGCGAAGGCATTGCCTGCCTCAGCGGCGTCTTTCCACCATTTGACGGCTGCATTAGCATCCTTTTCCGTTCCCATTCCGAAATAGTAACAGTTACCTAGATTCAACATCGCCTGAGCATCCTTTACTTCGGCTCCTTTTTGGTAGTATTCAAAGGCCTTGTTTGCATCGGCTTTCATGCCAGTACCCTCTCTGTAATAATTGCCGATGGAGTTATAAGCGGGGCCATTCTCCTGTGCAGCCGCTTTTCTGTACCATGCCAAAGCCTCTTTCGTATCCTGCTCCACGCCCCAACCCTTTTCGTAGCATACGCCGTAGGCATATTGGAACTTGGCATCGCCATGCTCAGCCTTGTAACGGATGGAATCAATCTGCGCGGCCACTTGGTCGTCTACCGACATGCCCCCGCCTTGCAGTTGGCTGAAATCGAGAGGCTTGCCTTCTTCCATTTTCAGAACGGGCGCGTTGGGGTTGCCTAATTCAGCCCCACCCTTTTCTGGCACTATGATTTCTTGCATCGGGGCAACGGGCACACCTTTAGGAATATAGACTTCTTTGTCTTTATCTGTGGGTTGCTCTTGCTTTTTGTCGTCTTTCTGACCGCAGGCCACCATCGTCAGGGCCACAGCGAATAGGAAAAGGTATTTTTTCATTTCATGAGTGTTTTGGACTGCAAAAGTACATATTTTTTCTCACGCAGAATTCGTAGAATCTTATGAAGCGCAAAGCGATGAAAAATTATTGTTGTATAGTTTTCTGCGAGTTCTGCGAATTTTGCGTGAAATATAGTTTTTTCCACGTGAAACAATCACTTGATTTGGAACCGAACGCCCAAATAGGCCCGTATGCCGCTCAACGGACCCCAAACCATGGAAGCGTCGAAATCTTCGCTAGTGGGGTTTTCAGCCGAGATGATGGGATAGTCCTGCTTGTAGTTGGTCAAGTTCTCGCCGCCAACATAAAGCTCCCAGCGTTCGCCCAACTTCTTCGTAATCTGGGCATTCATGATGACATAGAACGGCGAACGACCGATGTTCTGGTGGTTGGCCATGGCGGTTGCGTTGCCACTCAGGTTGGGCACGCGACTGTCTCCATTGAACTGCGTCGTGAAGTCGAACTGCCAGGTGTTTGGAGCATACGACATCGAGACCAAACCCTTGTAACGGTTGACGAAAGGCTTCTCACGCAAGGTGTCGTTGATGGTCATCTTCACATCGTTGTAGCGGAAAGCCAAGGTCAGGTCAAAGTCCTTGAAAATCTCACAGTTGGCCTCGATTTGGGCACTGTTGGAATAGGACTTTCCATTGAGGTTATAGATGCGGACTTCATGGGCATCGGCATCACGATCGAGAACAATTTGGTTGACAAAGTCGGTGCGGTAGAAGTCGGCCTGAAGGATGAGTTCGCGCCAGCCAAAGGTGATGCTTTTGGTCACGTTGATGCCATAGTTCCAAGCATCTTCCATTTTCGGTGTATCCAAGAAACGGATGTCGCGCGATGATGCCAGCATAGTGGAATTTTCAGCCAAGATGTTGGGCGAGCGGTAGCCCTTGCCTGCCGATAGACGCAGCGCAAAGTCGTCGCGGGTCTTGAAACGCACATGCAGGCGGGGTGTATAGAGCATCTTGTGGTAATAGGTGTTGTAGTCGGCACGGAATCCAGCAATCACGCTCCAGTGGTGATTGTCGTTGAAGACATACTCAGCAAAAGCACCAGGGACTTGCTCAATGCGTTGCAAAGTGCTGTCATTCAAGTGTTCATCATACTTGTCATAGGTATAACTGGCACCCACGGAATAGGTGTGATGGTCGTTGACAATGTAAGAATCAAACAGCAGATTGGCATAATAGGAAAGTTGGTTGGCGTTGTAGTCGGTAAGGCCGTAGTAGGAGTCCATCTTGTGGTATGTGACCTGTTGCTGAAGACCGAGGCTGGTATCCTTACGGTCGAAGTGGTAGCCGCATTTGGCAAAGGCCTCATAACGTTCAGTGTTGATGCCGATGCCAAAGAGATTGTAGCCTTCATCGAGACGGTGTTTCGGGTCGAAGTCCATCTGTCCGCCGAGTCGATTCTCCTTCAACGCTTTGATGCCCAACTTACAACCGAAATGTCCTGTGTGAGGATGGTTATAGCGCATGAAAACATTGTATTGCGTGGTCATGGGGTCATCCATAAAGGAATCGCCGTTGCCGTCCATCTTCATGAAGTTGTGGCTCACATGGCCGAAGAGCATGATGCCATCTTGTTTTCCCACCTTGGTTCTAACATTGAAGTTGAAGTCCGTCATGGCCATAGAATTGGCATAGAGGTTGAAAAACACTTTCTCACTTTTGTTGGGCAAGGGCTCCTTATAGTCCACATTGATTTGTCCTGTGATGGACTCGTAACCATTTCTTACCGAGGAAGTTCCTTTGGAGACTTGTATGCCGTTCATCCAGTTGCCAGGTACATAATTCAAGCCGAATGTAGAGGCCAAACCACGGAAATTAGGGATGATTTCGGTCATCATCTGGGTGTAGATGCCACTCAAACCGAGCAGTTGGATTTGTTTGGCACCCGTGACGGCATCGCTGTAGTTCACATCTACTGAAGCATTGTTCTCAAAACTGCCTGCAAGGGTGCAGCAAGCGGCTCGTTTTAGGTTCTCGGAAGTGATTTCTTGGACGGCAATCGCCTTGATAGGATTGATGTAAGTAGCTTTTTGTCGGGCTGCGATTTCCACCTCGTTCAGCATGTGGATGGCTTTGAAGACATGGTCGTAATGTGCAGGTTCCACCATGTGGTGAACCGTGTCGTTCTCGTAGCTGATGCAACTGAACACAAGGCAGCCGATGCGCTCATGCAGCGGGATTTTGTAGTGTCCGTTGGCATCGGTCACGGTGCCTTCGTTGACAATTTTCCAGTACACATTCACGCCAGGCAGTGGCGTGCGTTCACCGTTTGCAGCCTCTTCGTAAACGGTGCCTTCGATGAAGCCTTGGGCAAAGGCGCTTGTGGCGAAGGCGAATAATAATATAGTAATTATACTGAGTTGTTTGGTTTTCATTGGATTCAAAATTTAAGATTCAAAATTCAAAATTGGGTTTGTAGTGGAGATTCCCTTCGGGAATGGAATATCATTTGTTTTGTTAACCGCGGCGGAAAGAACAAGTTACCAATTCGTAGCATTACTAGCCGCCGCATTACACGATTAATGCTTCGCTCCATTCCCATAGGGAATCTCATGGGGTTAGTACGAATGAATCAGAAAACCAAAGGATTAATCTTCAGTGAAGAAAAGAAAACAATCCGTTCTTGACCCGAAAGAAACTTGAGGGCTTTCTTCGGTGAATGGTTGTCGAAAATTTGTCGCACTTGAACGAGGACTTCACTCAAGTCAAGATGCGGCAAAACAAAAGATTGTAAACTGATAATCAGTTGTTTTTCGAGAGAAAAAACAAAGTTGTCGGTGAATTGGATTTTGCTGTCGAAATCGTCGCAGCAGCATTTGGCGCTGAACTGGAGTGCATCGTGTTGCCAAAGATGAGTTTCGGTTTCCGCGTGCTCAAGTTCATGATCGAGGCAATGCATACAATGGTCTGCCACTGCACCAAAGCTGCCCGTCAGTTGATGGTCTTCGGTGCAGTAATGGAACTTCACATCCCAGCCTACCGAGACGAACAGCACCACGAGTGCCATCAAAAAAGAGCCGATGTGCAACAATCGTTTTTTCATGGTGCAAAAATAGGAAATTTTGTATTTTCGCAGCAAAATTTAGAATTATGGCTGACGGATACTTAGAAAAACGCTATGAAGAGGTCTTTGGCAAGGGTGCCAAGAAGACCGTGGTGAAACACACCTCTTTGGAATCTTTAATGGAAAAAAACCGCAGTTATCGCGGTTATGACCAAAGTTTTGAGGTGAAACGCGACATGCTGGAGCGCATCGTGGCGGTGAATACCAAAATCGCCTCAGCAAAAAATCAGCAGGTGCTTCGCTTCAAGTTGGTGACCAAAGAAACGGGAGCCGACATCATCGCACAGAACATGAAATTGGGTGGTTTGCTGCCCGAACTGCATCTCCCCTACCCTGGCACTGAACCCGAAGCTTTTATCATCATTTGCAGCACCATCCCAGAAAACAAGTTCGTTGACATCGACCTCGGCATCGCCGCACAGAGTATGTTGCTGAAAGCCACGGAAATGGGTCTCAATGGCATCATGATTGGTGCGTTCAACAAGGCGAAGATTACCGAGGCTTTCAATTTACCATATGAGCCGCTGTTGATTTTGGCCATCGGCAAAGGCAAAGAAACCATCAAATTGCAGCCCGTAGATGAGGGCGACAAACTGGCCTATTACCGCAATGAAAACGGTGTGCAGTTTGTGCCGAAAATCAAATGGGAACAGTTGATTTTGGAATAACCCGTTTCAACCGTGTACGTCATTGCGAGGAACGAAGCAATCCAGAAAACAAACATCCCCTAGATTGCTTCGTCGTTCCTCCTCGCAATGACGCAAAGCGATGTAATAAATATTTGTAAGGCCGTCACACCGTGGCAGCCGCATGGGGATTAACCCTATTATGCGGCTGCCGTGGTACGACAGCCCTACAAAACCAATAATGGTTTACTGCAATTTAAAGGTAAACGGCATCATGTAACTGACCCGAACGGGTTTGCCTTTGTCCTTTCCGGGCTTCCATTTCGGCATGGCTTTCACTACGCGGACGGCTTCTTCGTCGCAGCCACCCCCGATGCCTTTTACGACTTTGACATCAGCAATGCTACCGTCTTTTTCGACAATGAAACTTACCAATACACGACCAGAGATTTCTTTGTCCCTGGCTTCCTGCGGGTACTGGACATTTTTGGCCACAAAATCCATCATAGCTTGATCGCCCCCCGGATACTCAGGCATCACTTCTGCTTTTTCCAATACTTTGTCGTTGGCTTTTTTCTTGTTTTGTGCCATGGCATTTGTGTTGACCATAAGCAGGATGGCCAGCACCGACATTACCGTCAAAAGTCTCCACCAGAGACCGTTGAGCTTTTCATTCTTTGTTTTCATCATGTTATGTTTTTAGGATTAAATCAACTTGTTTAAAATATCTGCATCAGTTTATTGCAGTTTGAAGAATATGGGCAATTGATAGCTTACCCTTACAGGCTTGCCTTCTTGTTTCCCGGGTTTCCATTTCGGCATGGCTTTTACCACGCGGATAGATTCTTCATCACAGCCGCCACCAATGCCTCGCAGTACTTTCACCTCGGAAACACTGCCGTCTTTCTCGACAATGAAGCCGACAAACACACGGCCTGAGATTCCCTTTTCCTGAGCTTCTTTGGGATAAACGACATTTTTGGCTACATAGTCCATCAAGGCATTCTCTCCTCCTGGAAATTTGGGCATCTCTTCAACGATCTGATAGACACCGTTTTTGTCGGGCTGCTTCTTCTCTTTTGCTGGATTGTCTGGAATTGTTGCCGTTGATGTCTTCCAGGAATGTTCGTCATCTCCTGCAACTACCGTTTTCACTGTGGTTTTGTATTCATCATTCGTCTGCCCGAGCTTAAACATGATGGGAATCTGGTAACTCACCCGAACAAATTCGCCTTTCTGCTTACCGGGCTTCCATTTCGGCATGGAGCTGATAACACGGGCGGCCTCTTCATCGCAACCGCCGCCAATTCCGCGCAACACTTTCACATTGGAAACGCTTCCGTCTTTCTCAATGACGAAACTGATGAACACGCGACCTGATATTTCCTCGTCTTTTGCCTTTTCCGGATACTTGACATTTTCAGCGATGAACTTGAACATGGCTTCTACACCTCCCGGGAACTCGGGCATCTCGTCAACGGTTTGATAAATCACTTCTCCATCCGACTTTATATCAGCTTTGCCCACGTTTTCTTTCTCGTCGGATTTCGCTGTTGAAATGTCGTTATCCAACTTGAAGATAATGGGAATGATGAAACTGACGCGAACAGGTTTGCCATTTTGCTTGCCAGGTTTCCATTTCGGCAAGGCACTGATGACGCGGACTGATTCTTCATCGCAGCCACCTCCGATGCCACGTAACACTTTCACATTGGAAACGCTACCGTCTTTCTCGATAATGAAATTCACAAACACACGGCCCGCAATGCCTTTTTCCCGTGCCTCCTGTGGATACTTAACATTCTGGCTGATGAAATCAAACATAGCTTGCTCACCACCTGGAAATTGAGGCATCTCGTCAACAGTTTGATAGACTGTGTCTTCTTTAGAAGTAGCTACATCCAAAAGCGTTTCGAAAAGGCTTTCAGAGAGGGTGAATGGCTCGATGGTGTAGGTCGAAGTGTCGCCTCTTCTTTCCGTTTCAGTGATGAAGAAATTGTTGCGAAGCGTTCCGTCAGCATTGTAAGAGGTGACGGTCAGCTTCTTACAAGGCTCTCCTGACTCTGGCTGTAAGGAGTCTGAAGTCTCGAATTGGACGTAAGAACCGTCGTCAGCATAAAAGACCGTGTCTTTCAACTGCATCGGGGCGCCGTCATCATCATAGATTTCAAAATTGCCCATTTCAACCTTAATGGGTTTGTCGACGGCTTTCTTTTCCTGTGCCGTCACTTTCGTGTTGGCAATCAGCAGGATGACCAGCACTGGCAATGTCGCCAAGAGCCTCCACCAGAGGCCCTTGGCTTTTTCGTTTTTTGTAATCATTTTGATGCGTTTTTTTGTAAGTATTAAACTGAAGTTATTGCTCATGCCGCTGAAATCGACAGCCGTGCACTGCTGCAAAATCAGCATCATGTAGTTTCTTTTGTCAACGCCGGTGGCCACCACATCACGGTCGGCTTGGTATTCGTGAATGCTCTGCAACTCTTTCTTGTACAGATAGATGAAAGGGTTGAACCATTGTAGGATTATCATTACTTCGGCAAAGAGAATATCCCAAGAATGATGGTGTTCGATGTGGCTTATCTCATGTCGTAAGATGTCGGGGTCCACATTTTCGTTGGGGAAAAAGGCATAGCGGAAGAATGAGAACGAACCTTGTTCACGTCTGGTGAATACTGCGGTGAAGCCGTCCATCTTGCGCTTCGGCGAACGGATAATGAGCGCTATGAGTCTCCCCAACTTGATGAGGAACAGCAGCGTCATCACGCCGACACCTAATAAATAGATGCCGCCTAGGACCTGCCACACGCTGAAACGAGACTGTGTATCCGTCGTCACTGTCACTTCGGGCAGGACGGGTTGTCCATCGGGCGTGACGATGACTTCGTTCAGCATTGTGCCGTTAAAAATGTTCTGCTTTAAGGTTGCCATCTGCGGCACTTCCATTCCCGACAACAGACCAAGTAGCGGCATGGCCAAGGCCAACAGCATGCTCGTCAGCAGGAAAAAGCGATTGAAATGCAAACGGTTGCTGTTGCGGAACAATAAGCGATACACCAACCATAGCACAGCGATGGTGGCCGCTATGGGCAGCAGGTGACCGATGAATACTTCTTGTGCGTTCATGGCTTATTTCCTTTCTTCGGTTATGGCTTCGTCAATCACTTTCTTCAGAGCCTCTAGCTCTTCGAGGCTGAAGTTCTCCTTTTTGGCGAAGGCCGAGACGAGGTCTAAATAGGAATTGTTGAAATAGCGTTCCACCACGCTGCCGAGATAACGCTGTGAGTATTCCTCTTTGCTTATGGCAGCACTGTAGCGGTTAGCGCGACAGAAGGTCTCGTGCTTCACGAAGCCTTTGTTTTCCAAGATTTTGATGACAGTCAGCACGGTGTTATAGGCCGGCTTGGGCTCTGGGAATGCCGCCATAATCTCGTTGGCGAATCCCTGTCCGATGCTCCAGATGACTTGCATCACTTGTTCCTCTCCTTTGGTCAATTCTTTCATGGCTATGGGTTTTTGATGGTTTAACGCTGCAAATATAGAGAATATTTTGAATATGCAACTATTTTTTTAGTTAATTTGTTGTATTTTTCGGTGAAAAAATCTTGAAATATTTTTATTTAATTGGTTATCAATAACTTATGTTTATGTTTTTGCTGGCTTTGATGAGCCGCGTTTTTTCTTCATCGGAAAGGATGAAATCGTTGTCACGCAAAATAATCAACTCCATGTCGGGTTTTTCCACAATTTCCCAAGGGAAACGTTCCAGCAGGTTGTGTTCACAGTCAAATTCTTTCAGTGAGGGCATCTTTGAGAGGTCGGGTAATTCCAGCAAGTGATTGTAACCCACGCCGATACGTTCCAATGAGTCCATTTCAGGCAACCAAGCGGGCAAAAAATGCAGCTCGTTATGGTGTATGTACAAGTACTTCAGTCGTTTCAGGTTACGTAAAGTGTCAGGAATGACCTCAATTTTGTTGAACGCAAGGAAAAGTTGCTGGATGTTTTCCATATTTCCCACAAAATCAGGAATTTCCGAAATATGGTTCTTGTAGAAATCGAAATGCTTCAAATTCTTGAAACCAGCCAAAACTTCTGGAATGTTCTCAAACTCATTCTCATAGAATACCAGGCTCTTGATTTGAGTCAGGTTGGCGAACGATTTGGGCAACGAGTTGAGTTTGTTTTTGCCCAAATTCAGGCTCTCGCAATGTAGCCGACCCATATTGTTGGGCAGTTTCTCAAGGGCGTTGCCACCAATGAGGATTTGCTTGGCTTTTGAAAGATGCCGAATATCCGCTCTGTTGAGTTTCAACTGGTTAAAATTCAGGTTGATTTCCTCCAAACTGTCTAGTTCCGTAATCCATCTTGGGATGTGACAGATTTGGTTGCCTTCCAAGTTGAGCGATTTCAGATGCTTGCAACGGCGTATGTTAGAAGGGATGCGGTTGAGTTGGTTGTACGACAATGTGAGGTGTTTGATGTGATTGCCTTTTGGGAAGTCGATTTCACGGATGCCGCAATGGTCAAGGCTGACGATGGTAAGGCTGTCGGACGAAAACAGCGATGGATCCACCTTTGCTGTCTCGTTGCCCGAGAAACTGATTATCCGCACCTTATTATATTGGGAGAAGTCGGGCAGTGAATCCAAAAGAGCCCAACTCAAGTTGAGCATCTCAACGGAATCGGGGTGCATTTGTTCCAATTCCTCAAAATAAGCTTTGGCCTGTGCCCGACCTTGTTCTCGCATCTCGCGGAGTTCTTCTTCGCTGGAGTACGAAGATTGTTGCATTGGAGGTTGTGTCTTGCAGGAAAATAACGCACAACTAATTGTAAAACAAAATAATATGTAAATTATTGGCTTCATTATCATGTAATTTTTCATCGCAAATATAGTGTATTTTTCAATTATATAACTAAAAAATACGTTTAATTATTGTATTTTTAATGAAAAAGTTTGTAAAATATTGATTTTTAACAAAATAAAAAAAGCAGCTGATTGCTCAACTGCTTTTTTGACCGTCGGAGTGGCCCGACTCGAACGGGCGACCGCTTGCACCCCATGCAAGAATGCTAGCCAACTGCACCACACCCCGATTGCTTTAGCGGCTGCAAAATTAGGAATGTTT
>JAEEGJ010019649.1_pt1 | contig 14839 bp, 15 predicted proteins | sample 8958761 | NCBI WGS metagenome assembly JAEEGJ01 (sample SAMN16246546, study PRJNA631951) | gut metagenome | biome: gut microbiome; feature: rumen; material: RS-attached | host: Bos | place: Iran: Karaj | collected 2018-10 | reverse complement strand
GTCGCTCGCCATGTCCAGCTCGGTCACGACCGCCAGCGAAACGTCGGTCGCGATGCGCACGCCCTCGAACGCGCGGTAGCTGTTCATGACCGCCTCCTGCCGGATCGACATGATCTTTTTGGCTTCGTCAAACGGCATGTCGTCCGGAATGCACCAGGAGTTGCGCAGGATGCGGTACGCCTCCTCCGCGGAAAGATCGGGGTTCGAAAAGTTGCAGGCGCCGACGAAGTTCCGCTTGCGCGAGGCGGCGACGCTTTCGCTCGTCGTGCGGAAATTGTATTCAAACGTGCCGTCGGACAGCATGTCGATATAGAACGTGTCGATCGTGCTCCCGCCGCCCTCCTCGATGATGCGGATCGCCTCCATGAGCGAATGCGTGTAGCGCGCGCTGTCGACGGGCGTACGGTTGTTCGGATCGCGGTAGAAGAGCACGTTGTAGGTGGTTTCGTCGTAGGCGAGCACGACGCCGTTGCGGTCGGTAATCGTGCCGCGGCTGCCGGACTGGTAGGTCGTGACCTCGGTCGTCTGCTGCACCGCCGCCGTGTACGCCTCGGTCTCGCGGATCGCAAGCTTGTCCAAAAAGATCAGAAGCACGCCGAGCATCACGACAAAGATCCCGATGAGCATCCAGATGCGCGTATTCAGTTTTCCCTTTTCACCGCGTTTCATTTGAAGAACGAATTGCCTTTCTCCCGGCTGCGGAAAAGCGCGCAGAGCGGGAACACCGCAAGCGATTCCAGAACAAGCGAGGGCAGCGTCGTTTTGAGCAGCCGCATGGCGTCAAACCGCGCGCCGATCGCCAGTGAGAAGATAAAGATCAGCGCCTCCGCCGCAAGCGAAGCGACAGCGGCGAACAGGATCACAAGCGCGCGACCCTTCTCCGCCTTGCGCACGAAGCCGTACATGATCGCGACCGCGACGAGGTACGCCGCCGCAGACAGTCCGAGATACGGATTGCAGAACAGATCGGTAAGCAGCCCGCCGAAGAATGCGATCAACAAGCCGTCCTGCACCTTCGTGACCGCCGTCGCCGCAAGCGCAAGGCTCAGCGTGAACAGCGGTCGAATGCCGTTCTGCGACAGGAACGGCAGAATGAACGCGTCCAGGAATACCGCAAGAAGCGCGGCGGGAATGAGCCACAGCCGCCGCTTCATCCGATCGCCTCATCCACGCCGACCACGATCAGCGCGTCTTCGAGATGCAGAAAATCGATGTCCATCGAAACGATCGCGTCGTGCGTGCCCTTGCCCCCGTCGTTGACGGCGATGACCGTTCCCACATACAGCCCTTTCGGGAAGAATCCGCCGATGCCACTCGTGCGGATCACGTCGCCCACGCGCACGTCCGCCTTGCCCGGCAGATAATATAAGAGCGTGCCGAGGATCTCTCCGCCCTCCTCATACAGCCCGCCGAGCATGCCCTCGTCGCGCGTACGCTGCACCATGACGCTGATGCGCATCTTTTCGTCGCACATCGTCTTCACGCGGCACCAGTTCGGTCCGACCTCGGAAACGCGTCCGACGACGCCGTCCGCCGTGATGACCGCCATCTTTTCGGTGACGCCGCTGCGCGAGCCCGCGTTCAGCGTGATCGTGTCGATGTACGGATTGCTGTCGCGGCCGATGACCGACGCCGTCACAAAATGCAGGTTCCGGTTCGTGTCCGCAAAGTTCAGAAGCTCGGAAAGCCGCGCGTTCTCCTTCTCGGTCTCGTCCAGCAGCGCAAGCTTCTGCGTCTGCTCAAGCACCGTCGCCTTCAGCCTTGCGTTCTCCTCCTCGAGTGCGGACGGCGAAAACACGCGCGTGAAAAACGCGCCGACGTCTTCCTGCACCGAATGCAGAAACGACGCGACGGGCGTCAGCGCAGAGCGGAACAGACCGTCCCCCGCGGCGGCCCCGTTTGCCGAAAACGCCGCCAAAACGATCAGAAGGACGATCGCGATCAGCGCGATCCACATCGGTCTGTTTTTCCAAAGCTTCCGCATATCCGCCTCCGATATACCTTTACAGGATACAGTATACCACAGGTTCGGCAGCCGGAAGGTGAACAATCGGTTAACTTATCAGCCTTTAACCAGTACGCACACGCCCGTCAGCAGCAGTGCGATCGAGATCAGCAGAAACACCCACCACGGCACGCAGTAGAACACCAGCGCCGCCACGCCCGCGCCGATCGCCGCGCCGAACAGCCGCCTTGCGCTTTGCTTTTGTCCGCAATTCCTTCGCATTTGCTCGCTCCCCCTTTTTTCCTATCATACGCAGACGGCGCGCAAATCGTGAAAGAACCCGCCGGACCGATTCGGAATATGATGAATCATAAACAAAAAGGAGGCCTCCTATGCCATCCGAACTGATGACGCTTTCCGGCGTTTCGCACAGCTTCTGCACGGTCGCGGGCGAAACGGCGGCGATACAAAACCTGAATCTGACCGTCACCGAAGGAGAATTTCTGGCCATCGTCGGTCCCTCCGGCTGCGGAAAAACGACCGTGCTCTCGCTGATCATGGGGCTGATGCAGCCCAGCGCAGGCAGCATCCGCTTTCACAAGCCGGACCTTCGGCTCGGCTACATGCTGCAGCGCGATCATCTTCTGGAGCACCGCACCGTCGAAAAGAACGTGCTTTTGGGGCTCGAGGTCCAGCACCGCCTGACCGAACAGAGCCGCGCGTTTGCAAACCGCCTGCTCGACACCTACGGGCTCGGCGACTTCCGCACGTATAAGCCGTCCCAGCTGTCCGGCGGCATGCGGCAGAAGGTCGCGCTGATCCGCACGCTCGCGCTCGAGCCGGACCTGCTGCTGCTGGACGAACCGTTTTCCGCGCTCGATTATCAGACGCGGCTGAACCTGTCCGACGAGGTCTACCGCATCATTCGCGGCGAACGCAAGACCGCGATCCTCGTGACGCACGACATTTCCGAGGCGGCCTCGATGGCCGATCGCGTCGCGGTGTTTTCCGCGCGGCCCGCAACCCTGCGCGAGATGATCCCGATCCGCTTTCCCGCGGCGCTCTCGCCGCTCGAGCGGCGCAGGCAGCCGGACTTTACCGACTATTTCGACCGGATCTGGGAGGCGCTGCACCTATGAGAACGAAGCCCGTTTCCGAAGCGCACGCCGCGTACCTCAAGCGCCTTCGCCGCGAAGCGCGCGCTGTCCGCCTGTCGCAGATCGGCATCCTCGCCGGCATCCTGCTGTTGTGGGAGCTCGGCGCCGTTCTGCACTGGTTCGATCCGTTCATTCTCTCCTCCCCCTCGCGCGTGGCGCAGACGATCGCAAGGCTGTACGCCGACGGCTCCCTTTGGCTCCACATCGGGACGACGCTCCTGGAGACCGTGCTGGGCTTTGTCGCGGGGACCGCGCTCGGCGCGCTGGTCGCCGTGCTTCTGTGGTGGCTGCCGCGGCTGAACCGCATCCTTGACCCGTACCTGGTCGTGCTGAACGCGCTGCCCAAGATCGCGCTCGGTCCGGTGCTGATCGTCTGGATCGGCGCGGGCATGGCCTCGATCGTCGTGATGGGCGTGCTCGTGTCGCTCGTCGTCACGACCGTGACCGTGCTGAACGGCTTTCTTGCCGCAACCGACGAAAAGCAGCTTCTGATGCGCACGCTCGGCGCGACGAAGCTGCAAATTTTTACGAAGGTCGTTCTGCCCGCGGGCGTGCCGGACCTCATTTCGGCGCTCAAGATCTCCGTCGGCATGAGCTGGGTCGGCGTGATCGTCGGCGAATACCTCGTTTCAAAGGCCGGACTCGGCTACCTGATCGTATACGGCGGGCAGGTGTTCAAGCTCGACCTTGTCATGGCGTCCGTCACGGTGCTTTGCGTGCTCGCCGCGCTGATGTACTATGCCGTCGCTTTCCTCGAAAAGAAGGTGCGCGCATAAAACAGAGCTGTTCAAACCGTGTGTTTGAACAGCTCCGTGATTTGTGCCTGTGAGATTACGACAATCGGATCCGGCTGCCGGGAAGGGTGACGGAATGCGCGTTCTTCGCCCCGAAGCTGTACTGAAGTACTGCGAGAGGGCGAAAACGCGGATCGTTTGCGGCAAAAAGAATCAAAAGAAAGTGCATCCGTTTCGATGCACTTTCCACGTTTTGGATATTGTTGATATGCGTTCGCCGCAAACAGTCCGGCCCCTTCTACGACAGCCGGATCCCAAATATGGTTTGGTCGCCGCGGCACCCCACCACGAGCATGTTGCCGAACATGGCCGGCGACGCCTCGAAGTTGCTGTCGGTCAGCGAGGAGATCGTGTCGAGCACCCTGCCGCTCGCGCCGTCGAGCAGGAAGATCCTGCCCTTGGAGTCCGCCTGGATCACATAGCCGGTCCCGTCGCTTCCGTATACGACGGTCGGGCTCGACCACGAATACGCGTCCATATCCATCTTCCAGCGCACGTCGAACGTGGCCTTGTCCAGCGCGACCAGAACGCCCGCGTCCTTGTCGCCGTAGCGTGCGATCGAAATGAACACCAGATCGGAGATGTTCGTCCCCGCCTGTCCGACCGCCGCCGTGGACTGAATGCCGCCGGATACGCCGGACACGGTGAACACCGTCAGCCCGTAGCGGCCCTTGATCTCGCCGGTCATGGCGTCGATCTTGAAGAACGGCGCGATGCCCTTGTTGTTCTTGTCCTTGTTGAAGTGCAGCGACGTGCCGACATAGATGTACGCTTCGTCGTCGGAGATCACGTCGAGCACGGGGCTGCCGTTCGTATCGTCCTCGGTGTTGGCGATCCACACGACCTGCATCGTATTGAGATCGATGCACTGGAACATGCCGTCGTTGCTGGACAGGTACAGATGCCCGTTCCATGCGGCGGCGCTGCCCTCATAGCCCTGCCATTTGTGCGTCGAGTCCGCCACGTCGATGCCGTCGTAGATGTTGTTGCAGTCGTAACGGAACTTGACGACGTTCGACGGATTGACCGAGATCGAGCCGATCTCCGGGCTGTACTCGGTGTTGAGCTTCATCGTGTAGACGATGCCGTTCTCGCCGGGGTAGATCAGCGTGTCCGTCTCGGCGTCGACGAGCGGCGCGGAGTCGTACGCGTACCACTTGCGCCGTGCGAAGTCGTCGGTGCCCTGCTTGCCGAATTCATAGAGCACGCGGCCGTTGATCAGTGAAATGATGAACGCGCGCGATTTCTGATCGTCGTTGTCGTACTGATCGCCGGAGCCGCAGTACAGCAGCGGATAGCCGCGCGGGTCGATGCTGCCGGTGCCCTTGAACGGGACGCGCATCACGAGCGTGTCGCGCGTCTGCTCGCCCGTTTCGAGATCGAGGAAGTAGATATTGCCGTCCTCCGTCGGATAGATGACCTCGATCAGGTTGTCCTTCTCCTTTGCTTTGTCGTACAGGTTCATGATCTTGCGCGTTTCGGCGGGCCACTGTACGATCAGGGGCTGACCCGTCCAGCCGCAGCCGGACCAGGTGCTGCTGCCGCTGCCCTTCTGCAGCGCGCCGATCTTCTTGTCCCATACCTTCGAGAACTTGTTTTCGGTCAGGTTGACCGTGCCGCAGCTCGAAGCGTTTCTCCAGTTGTTGCCGCGGAAGGTCAGAATGCCCCGTACCGTCTCGGCGTTGTACGCGTCCGCAGGCGGGAACTCGATCTCCTCCGTGCGCCGATAGCTGTTTGCAACGATCTCCTCGCCGTCGACCATCAGGTGCGGTACGAAGCCGTAATGCTCCGGATTGGATTCCGCAACCACATGCGGCGTGGGCCGCGGGGTCGGCGTGGGCGTCGGGATCGGCGTGGGAACCGGCGGGATCGTTGCGCCTTCCTTGAAATCCTCATACGAGATGGTCGGCCGGACCACGTCAATGTATCCTTCCGGATTCTTGTTGACCTCGTCCTCGAACGCCGACTTCTGCTGCTCGACCGCGATCTCAAAGTCCTTCTGCCGCTGCTTCTCTTTGATCGCCGGCACGATCAGTCCCCAGATGATCAGCGCGATCAGGGTGAGGACCAGCAGTACAAAGACCGATATGATCACGTAGAAGCGCGGCTGCACTCTCCTTCTTCTTTTTTTCTTTTTTGTAGCCATGATCGTTCCTCCAAGGTATCTGCCGCAGCGGCAGAACGCGCCGCGGCGTCGAAGCGCTTCCGGAAGTGCGGGGCCGTTCCCCCATTGATATTTTCCGGTTGCGTGAAACAGTCGGTTGGCGGAAAAACGCGCATCTTTTGGCGTGTCAGATTTTACCGCTTATTTTCAGATTCCGGCGGGATCCGACCCGTGCAGCCCGTCTGCTGCGCCGTATTTTGCGTGCAAACCTGCGCGATTCTGCTATATCTTGATCCGAATCCGGCTTTGTTTTCCCCGATTCCGACCATGATATGCTTTTCCAGCGTACTTATCATACCACGCCGATTTGAACAAACTGCGTTATCTTTGTGAACAGTTTTGCCCGAATCTGTTGCTATTTTGTGTCAACCGGCAAAAACCGCACAAAAAAGAGGCATTCCCCTTCGGAAACGCCTCTGCATCGTTGCGTTGTGTTACGCGAGATGGCCTTTGGCCTTGATGACCTCGATCACGGAGTCGACGTACTTTTCGCAGATCTCGTTCGTGTCCGCCTCGACCATGACGCGGATGACCGGCTCGGTGCCGGATTCGCGCACCAGGATGCGGCCGGAATCGCCGAGCTCGTCGACGACGCGCTTCACCGCCGCCTGCACGTCGGGATCGTTCTGCGCGTCGGGCTTGGACTTGACGCGGACGTTCTTCAGCACCTGCGGATAGAACACGACGGGCGCCGCGAGCTCGCTCATGGGCTTCTCCTTGGCCAGCATGACCTCCATCAGCTTGAGGCTCGTGACGATGCCGTCGCCGGTGGTCTCGTACTTCAGGAAGATCGTGTGTCCGCTCTGCTCGCCGCCGATGCGGTTGCCGGTCTTGACCATGTTCTCATAGACGTACTTGTCGCCGACCTTGGTCTTTTCGTACTCGATGCCGACCCGATCCAGCGCCTTGTAAAGGCCGAAGTTCGACATGACGGTGGTGACGACCTTGTTGTTCAGCAGCTTGCCGCGCTCCTTCATGTAGAGGCCGTAGATGTAAAGCACATGGTCGCCGGTGACGACGTTGCCCTTCTCATCCACGCACAGGCACCGGTCCGCGTCGCCGTCGAAGGCGAAGCCGACGTCCAGTCCCTTCTCCACGACGAACTTCTGCAGATGCTCGATGTGCGTCGAGCCGCAGTCGGTGTTGATGTTGTAGCCGTCCGGCTCGTCGTTCATGACGTAGACCTTTGCGCCGAGCGCTTCATAGACGCCCTTCGCGATCTGCCACGCCGCGCCGTTCGCCACGTCCAGACCGACCTTCTTGCCTTTGAAGCCGTACTTGCTCAAGGAAATCAAGAAGCCGATGTAGCGGTTTCTGCCCGCCACATAGTCGACCGTGCGGCCGATCTCGTGCCGCTCGGCAACCGGGACCTCGATCTTGCCGTCGAGGTACTCCTCGACCTTTAAGATCGTCTCCTCGTCCATCTTTTCGCCGTGACCGTTCAGCAGCTTGATGCCGTTGTCATAGTACGGGTTGTGCGATGCGGAGATCATAATGCCGCAGTCGAAGTCGTCGACGCGCGTGATGTACGCGACCGACGGCGTGGTGGTGACGTGCATGATGTACGCGTCGGCGCCGGAGGCCATGAGCCCCGTGCACAGCGCATACTCGAACATGTACGAGCTTCTGCGCGTGTCCTTGCCGATGACGACCTTGGCCTTCTTGTTCTCACGCGCGCCGTAATACCAGCCGAGGAAGCGGCCGATCTTGACCGCATGCTCAAAGGTCAGCGTCTTGTTGGCTTCGCCGCGGAAGCCGTCCGTTCCGAAATACTTGCCCATTACCGATCCTCCTTCATCGCTACCGTGCCGTTGTCCTTCCAAATGCTGTGCGCCGGGACCACGCCGCGCACGCAGCTCGTCGGATAGACGTTGCTGTGCGGGCCGATCACCGTGCCGGGGTTGCAGACCGCGTTGCAGCCGACCTCGACGTAATCGCCGAGCATCGCGCCGAACTTTTTGACGCCGGTCTCGATCTGCTCGGAGCCGTTGTGCACCACGACGAGCTTCTTGTCGCTCTTGACATTCGACGTGATGCTGCCCGCGCCCATGTGGCTCCTGTAGCCCAGGATGCTGTCGCCGACGTAGTTATAGTGCGGGGTCTGCACGTTGTCGAACAGGATGACGTTCTTGAGCTCGACGGAGTTGCCGACGACGCAGTTTGCGCCTACCAGCGCGGAGCCGCGGATGAACGCGCAGTGACGGACCTCGGTCTCGGGTCCGATGATGCACGGCGCGCCGAGGTACGCGGACGGAAACACCTTCGCCGTCTTATGCACCCAGACGTGCTCGGAAACCTCTTCATAGTCCTCGCCGAGCGTGGGGCCGAGCGCAAGGATGAATTCCTTGATGCCCTTCAGTGCTTCCCACGGGTAGGTGAACTGCAGCAAATAGTCCTTGGCCAGCGTGTGGTCGAGGTCGTATAAATCTTTGATCGTATACATCTTACAGCCGTTCCTTCCGTTCAATATCGAGGAAGTATTTATAGGTATCGACGGTCAGCTCGCCGCATGCCGCCTCGTCGCACGCGATGATCGCGCCGTTGTGCATCTGCAGCGCGGAGCAGGTCCACTTGTGGCTCACGTTGCCCTCGACGGTTGCCGCGAGCGCGCGCGCCTTGTTGTGACCGTTGATCAGAATCAGAACTTCTTTGGAATCCGTGACCGTGCCGACGCCGACGGAAAGTGCCTGAGAGGGCACCTTCTCGGGATCGTTGCCGAAGAATCGGGAGTTGACGATGCGCGTGTCGGTGGTGAGGTTCCGGACGCCGGTGCGCGAGCAGAGCGAGGTAAACGGCTCGTTGAACGCGATGTGACCGTCCACGCCGATGCCGCCCATAAAGAGATCGATGCCGCCGTAGGACTTGATCTTTTCCTCATAGCGCGCGCATTCCCCTTCGGGATCGTCGGTCATGCCGTTCAGAATATTGATGTTCTCGGGCTTCATGTCGACCAGATGATCGAAGAAGTTGTCGTGCATGAAATACCAGTAGCTCTGATCATGCTCGTGCGGAAGACCGAGATATTCGTCCATGTTGAAGGTGACGACGTTCGCAAAGGAGACCTCCCCCGCCTTGTTCATGCGGGCAAGCTCTCTGTAAACGCCGATCGGGCTGGAGCCGGTCGGAAGACCGAGTACGAACGGACGCGCTTCCTTGTGCGCGTTGATCTTGCCGGCAATGTAGTGTGCAGCCCAAAGGCTCATTTTTTCGTAATTGTCCTGAATGATGACTCTCATGATTTTTCTCCTTATTCGAATTCGGACGTCTCGCTTGATTCTATGCGCGTTCCGTCCGCAGCTTTCGGCGTTCGGGACCGTTCTGTTACGGTTTCGATTCCGCTTTTTGTCGTTCCCTTGTCGACCCGCCGCAGTTCGGCCGTGGCAGCATCCGCCGAGTCTTTCGATGAACTGCCATTCCTCGTCGCCCCGCAGGGCCTGGCGCTAACGGTTCTTCCCTTCCCCTTTCCGTACAACCGTTTTACTGTGTTACTGTCCGTAACAGAAATATTATAAACGTAATTCTGCACCCTGTCAACGAAAAATCTCCGTCTGCCGTTCCACGAAAAAAGCCCCCGTATGGGAGCTTCTTGCCTTAGAGATCGTCCGCGTCCTGCACCGGATGCGGATCTTCGAGCGGTTTGCCCGTGTAGCTGCCGTTCACGTCGGACGGGATCGAGACGGTGCCGCGCGGGACGTATTCCATCTTGGGGCGTTTTTTGCGCATGTTCAGATCTGCTCCGGTCCGTAGACTTCGCGATCCGAGCGGTTGCGCTGACTGTCGCCGTCGCGGTTCGAGTCGGTGCTGCGTCTGCGTTCCGCGTCGTTTTTGCGGCCGCGCTCGGTCTGCTCACGCTTTGCGTCATAAAAGAAAGACATGTGGTTTCCTCCGTTTGAAAAAGTTTTGCCGATGGTCCGGCACCGATATTGTGTGCAGGCCGCCGAAAAGCCATACGGCAATTTTCAAAAAAAGACGTTTCGCGTCTTGTGAAATCGCAAAAGGCGCGTTATAATAGATTGTTAAAATAGGGAAAATGTTCGGAGCAACGCCTCCGACGGGAAGGAAACCGCTATGGAAGAACGGAGCAAAAACTTCATTGAAGAATTTGTCGAAGAAGACCTCAAAACCATGAACCGCCGCGTCAAGACGCGTTTCCCGCCCGAGCCGAACGGCTATCTGCACATCGGCCACGCAAAGGCGCTGACCGTGGACTTCGGCATTGCCGAGGAATACGGCGGCACCTGCAACCTCCGGTTCGACGACACGAATCCGACCAAGGAGGACGTTGAATATGTGGAAGCCATCAAGGAAGACATTCACTGGCTCGGCTTCGAGTGGGATCAGCTGCGTTTCGGCTCGTCCTACTTCGACCAGTGCTATGAGCTCGCAATCAAGCTCATCAAGGACGGCAAGGCGTATGTCGACGATCTTTCGAAGGATCAGATGCGCGAATACCGCGGAACCCTGACCGAGCCCGGCACGAACAGTCCGTGGCGCGACCGCTCCGTCGAGGAAAACCTCGACCTGTTCGAGCGCATGAAGAACGGCGAGTTCCCGGACGGTGCAAAGACGCTGCGCGCCAAGATCGATATGGCGAGCCCGAACATCAACATGCGCGATCCGGCGATGTACCGCATTCTGCACACCTCGCACCATCAGACCGGCGACAAGTGGTGCATCTATCCGATGTACGACTTTGCGCACCCGATCCAGGACGCGATCGAGGGCGTGACGCATTCGCTGTGCTCTCTGGAATACGAGGCGCACCGCCCGCTCTACGACTGGGTGGTAAACGCCTGCGGGTTCGATCCGAAGCCCAGACAGATCGAGTTTGCGCGGCTGAACCTCACCAACACGATCATGTCCAAGCGCTACCTCCGCCGTCTTGTCGAGGAACACTTCGTTTCCGGCTGGGACGATCCGAGAATGCCGACGCTCTGCGCGATGCGCCGCCGCGGCTACCCCGCCGCCGCCGTGCGCGACTTCCTTGCCCGGATCGGCGTCGCCAAGGCGGACTCCGTCGTGGACACCGCGATCCTCGAACACTGCGTGCGCGAGAACCTCAACGCGAACGCGCTGCGCCGCATGGCGGTCATCGAACCGCTGAAGCTCATCATCGACAACTGGGAGCCGGACCGCTTCGAGACCGTCGAGATCGAAAACAATCCGAACGATCCGGACGCGGGCACGCACACGGTCCGCTTCGGCCGTGAGCTCTGGATCGAACAGAGCGATTTCATGGCGGAACCGGTCAAGAAGTTCTTCCGTCTGAAGCCCGACGGCGAGGTGCGTCTGAAGGGCGCGTACATCGTCAAGTGCGTTTCGTGGAAGACCGAGGACGACGGCACGGTATCCGAAGTGCACGTCACCTACGATCCCGAGACCAGAAGCGGCGAATGCGAGCGCAAGGTCAAGGGCACGCTGCACTGGGTTGCGGCGGCCGACGCGATTCCCGCGGAGTTCAGGCTCTACGGACCGCTGATGCGTGAAGCCGCCGAAGGTGAGGAGGTCGAGGACTTCACCGCGCTTCTGGATCCGAATTCGCTCGACACGAAGCGCGGATTCATCGAACCGGCGCTTTCGGACGCGAAGGTCGGCGAGTCGTTCCAGTTCGTACGCATGGGCTATTACGCAAAGGATCCCGATTCGACCGAGGATCTGCCGGTGTTCAACCGCGTCGTCGGCCTGAAGGATTCGTTCAAGATTTCCTAAGGAGAAACACATGGAAGTTCGTACCAGATTTGCCCCGTCCCCGACGGGTTATATGCACCTCGGAAACCTCCGCAGCGCGCTCTACACCTACCTGTTCGCGAAGGCGAACGGCGGGAAGTTCATCCTGCGCATCGAGGACACCGATCAGAGCCGTTACGTACCCGGCGCGGTCGACGTGATCTACCGGACCTTGAAGAGCATCGGCATGCAGTGGGACGAAGGTCCCGACATCGGCGGCGATTACGGTCCCTATGTGCAGAGCGAGCGCAAGAACATGTATCTGCCCTACGCCGAACAGCTCGTCAAAGCGGGCAAGGCGTATTACTGCTTCTGCACCGAGGAGGAACTGGCGGCGCGCCGCGAGGAAGCGCAGCAGCGCGGCGAGACCTTCAAATACGACAAGCACTGCCTGCACCTTTCGCAGGAGGAGATTCAGCGCCGTCTCGACGCGGGCGAACCGTACGTCATCCGGCAGAACGTGCCGGAGCACGGCGAAGCGTCGTTCGACGACGTGCTGTACGGTCATATCGCGGTCGACTGTTCCGATCTCGACGATATGATCCTGATCAAGGCGGACGGTATGCCGACGTATAATTTCGCAAACGTCATCGACGACCACACGATGGGCATTACGCACGTCATGCGCGGCAACGAGTACCTTTCGAGCACGCCGAAGTACAACCTTCTGTACGACGCGTTCGGCTGGGAAAAGCCCGTCTACATCCACATGACGCCGATCATGCGCGACGCGTCGCATAAGCTTTCAAAGCGCGACGGCGACGCATACTTTGAGGACTACCTCGCCAAGGGATACCTGAAGGAAGCGATCGTGAACTATGTGGCGTTATTGGGCTGGAACCCCGGCGACGAGCGCGAGTTCTTCACGATGGACGAGCTGATCGCGGCGTTCTCGGTCAACGGAATGAGTAAGTCCCCAGCCATCTTCGACGTGAACAAGCTGACGTGGATGAACGCGGAGTACGTCCGCCGCCTCACGCCGGAGCAGTTCACCGAATACGCCCTGCCCTATTACGAACAGGCGGGCGTGAACGCAGCGCACGCGGAGCTTCTTGCGCGCATTCTGCAGCCGCGCACCGAGATCTTCACGCAGATCCCCCAGATGCTGGACTTTATCGCCGCGCTTCCCGACTATGACGCGGAGCTGTTCACGAACAAGAAGAGCAAGACGAACCCGGAGATCGCAAAGCATGTGCTTTCGATCGCGATCGCGGCGCTCGAAGCGCTCCCCGCATGGGAGGAGCAGCCGGTGCACGACACGCTTTTGGGCCTTGCCGAGAAGGAAGGCATGAAGAACGGCACGATGCTGTGGCCGGTGCGCATTGCGCTCGCGGGCAAGCAGGTCACGCCGGGCGGCGCAAGCGAGATCGCGATCCTGCTCGGCCGTGAGGAATCGCTGCGGCGGCTGCGGCTCGGTCTTGAAAAGCTCGGTTAAGGAGGGACGGATATGAAGCTGGGTGTCATCGGACTGCCGAACGTCGGCAAGTCCACGCTGTTCAACGCCATCACCCGCGCAGGCGCGCAGGCGGCGAACTATCCGTTCTGCACGATCGAGCCGAACGTCGGCGTCGTTTCCGTACCGGATCACCGGCTCGACGTGCTTGCCGACATGCATCATCCCGAAAAGTACACGCCCGCGGTCATCGAGTTTGTCGACATCGCGGGGCTCGTGCGCGGCGCATCCCGCGGCGAGGGCCTCGGCAACAAGTTCCTGTCGCACATCCGCGAGGTCGACGCCGTGGTGCACGTCGTCCGCTGCTTTGACGACGACAACATCGTGCACGTGGACGGCAGCGTCAACCCCGCGCGTGACGCCGAGACGATCAATCTGGAGCTGATCTTCGCCGACATGGAGACCGTCGAAAAGCGGATCGACCGCCAGCAGAAAATGGCAAAGAGCGGCGACAAGAAGCTGCTCGTCGAGATCGACCTTCTGAAACGCATCTACGACCATCTTGAAAGCGGCAAGCCCGTCCGCACGTTCGAGGCGGACAAGGACGAGCAGGAGGCGATCAAAGGGCTGTTCCTTCTGACCTCCAAGCCGGTCATCTATGTCGCAAATGTGAGTGAGGACGACCTCGGCAGCGAGCCGAACGACTACGTGAAATCGCTCTACGCGATCGCAAAGAACGAGGGCGCGGAGGCGATGACCGTCTGCGCGAAGCTCGAAGAAGAGGTTGCGGAGCTCGATCCGGACGAAAAGCAGGCATTCCTTGAGGAGATGGGCGTGCATGAATCCGGCCTCGATCAGCTGGTCAAGGCGTGCTACCGGCTTTTGGGGCTCATCAGCTTTCTGACCGCCGGCCCGAAGGAGGTCCGCGCATGGACGATCACGAAGGGCACGAAGGCGCCGCAGGCCGCCGGCAAGATCCACAGCGATTTCGAGCGCGGCTTCATCCGCGCCGCCGTCGTTCCGTACGAAATGCTCGTCGAGAACGGCTCGATCGCTGCCTGCAAGGAAAAGGGCCTCGTCCGCTCCGAGGGCAAGGAATACGTCATGCAGGACGGCGACGTTACGCTGTTCCGCTTCAATGTGTAAGGAGGCGCACCCATGAGCAAAATCTTTGAAGAGTTCGACAATTTGGTCGATGCCGTGCTGAACGATCCTGCCGATCAGAAGGCGCTCGCCTCGCTCGCCGAGTGGTTCCAGATTTACAACAATTACGACTGGGGCGGCGATATGTACAACATCGACGGCAGCCACGGCCTGCGCATCCACAAGGCGGAGGACGGCAGCGAAACCTACGAGCTCGTCGACTTTGACGATCTCTGAAACCCGGGGGAGGGAAGTCCCGATGCATGACATCACTCACGAGCATGACCATCCGCACGAGCACGTCTCGCCGGACGGAACGGTTTATACGCACACGCACGAACCGGCCGAGGGCCACAGTCACACACATTTGCGTGCTGACGGCACGGAATATACCCACACCCACGGCGACGGCCACGGCCACACCCACAGCCATACGCAGACGAAGGCCGTCCTGAACCGGCTCAGCCGCGCGATCGGACATCTCGAGTCGGTCAGGCGCATGGTGGAGGACGGGAG
>JAEEGJ010019644.1_pt1 | contig 14842 bp, 15 predicted proteins | sample 8958761 | NCBI WGS metagenome assembly JAEEGJ01 (sample SAMN16246546, study PRJNA631951) | gut metagenome | biome: gut microbiome; feature: rumen; material: RS-attached | host: Bos | place: Iran: Karaj | collected 2018-10 | reverse complement strand
GTGAAGACAAACATGACCCTTGGCCAAGATATTCCTGTCATCGGGAATTGGTTCAGGCTGTTGTTTATTGAGAACAACGGCATGGCCTTTGGCTGGTTCGGCGGTGGCGGCTTCTTGAAGCTCGCTTTGAGCATTTTCAGGATTGTGGCCATCGTCGCGCTGTTTTGGGTTTTGGTCCGATTGTCGAAGAAAGACACCAAATTCGGGGTACTGTTCGGCATCGCCCTCATCACGGCAGGTGCGATGGGCAACATTATTGACAGCGTGTTTTACGGAAGGATTTTCAGCGAAAGTACCTATACCCAAGTCGCGACACTTTTCCCCGATGGTGGCGGTTATGCCGGCTGGCTGCACGGCCGTGTGGTGGATATGCTCTATTTCCCCATCATCGACGTGGCCCGCGAGAATGCCACTTGGCTACCCAATTTCTTTTTCGGCCCCGACGGACATTTCATCTTCTTCCGACCTATCTTCAATTTCGCTGATGCGGCTATCACTGTAGGCGTGTTTTATATGCTCATTTTCCAGTGGAGTTGGCTGAAGAAATTAAACTGAAGTGAAAAAAAAGTTTGTAATGGCTTTTTCATACTTATCTTATTTTCAATGTTTTAAAGAATATTTTTTGCCAAAAAGTTTGTAATGGGCTTTTTAGGCACACTTTGAGGCATCGAAATGCGTTATCTTTGCATCACAAACATTTCGATGCAACAAAAAATGAAAGTTATGAAAACATTCAAGACATTGACCATTGCGATGGGGCTTCTTTTAGCCTTGTCATTCACCTCGTGCCAAAAGGAAAAAGCCGGCATTTATTCACCCAAAAAGAAAATCCAGCAGATTTATTTCTCGTGGAGCGATACGGAAAAAGAGCCCTTCCAACATTGGGAATGGAACGGCGACCAGCTCAGCTCTATCACGCATTATTCCGACTTCGACCTGAAAGACGACACCTGGATTGAGAAATTCACCTACGAGAACAACCGTGTCAGTCGGGTGGACAACTACACCAACTCCGAATACATCACCTACGCGTATGACGGCGACCACCTGAAATCGGCCACCGTGTTCTACCGTAACGCCATCGCCTGCACCTGGGAAGTAAGTTACGAAGGCGACAAAATCAGCAAGATGGCTGGAACGTTTTACGACACTTTCAAAAAAGACGGTGCCAAGCTGCATTTGAATCCCCTGTCGCATTTGCTTCCTCCTGCCGTATGCAAAAAAGTGGCCCAATGTGAACAGCAAATGGCCAATCAACGTCACGAGGAAGAGACCTATACCCTTGCCATCCTGCTCACTTGGACGGACAACAACATCAGCAAAATCGTCTGTACCGGCGACGGCGAGTATATGGACTTCCAACTGCAATACGACGACAAGAACTGTCCTTGGTACGGTTTTATGGGCGGTCTTGAAGACTATCTAATCAACTTTACTTCCGGACACACTGGTTTCACAAAAAACAATGTGACCGAAATCATCCTTACGGAAGACAATTACGTCGACACCCTACGCTTCGCTTACCAATACGATAGCGACAAGTACCCTGTTTTGCAGACCAGGTACTTCACCGACGACCCTGACGACAAAGGAGTGCTCTATTTCGAATATTAAAACCATAATGATATGAAAAAGACAAAAATTCTAACTTTGGTTATAGCCACAGTGTTATTGGCATTAGCCTCCTGCAAGCCGATTGACGACCCGCAGCAACTGACCAAAGATGTGGTGGTCACCACCGCCGAGCCGACCTATGTTTCAAGCACTACCGCCGTGTGTGGCGCGGAAGTGACTGCCGAAGATGCTGGACTCCTTTTAGAGCTTGGCGTATGCTGGAGCCAGTCGGAAAACCCTACCATTGATGACCAAAATTCAAAGACTTTCAAGTGTTCGCAACCTTATCAGTGCTTCTTGATGGACCTCGAACCCAACACCCAATACCATGTGCGCGGTTTTGCCAAATATGGTACGGAATACTGCTATGGCGACGAGAAAACCTTCACCACTCTCGGAGCCGATGCACCCTCATCCTCACCTGTCACCACCATTGAAGCTACCGAAATCACTTCACAGTCTTTCCGAGCCGGTGCCAAAGTGGAACCCTTTGGCGTATCCTACTATATGGCCGGCATTTGCTTTAGCATTCAACCTGATTTCACCATTGAGGACTGTGTCGGATATGAAATTGGCTATGACGATGAGAATGGCGTTTACCAAGTCTATTGTCAAGGCTTAAGTCCCAACACGACATATTATTACCGTGCCTTTGTGGCCTGGGACGAAGAAAGCAACCCACATTTTAACTTCTTTCCCAATGGCTATTCCTACCTCTATGGCGAAACCTTTAGCTTCACCACTCTCGACATACCCTTTATGTTAGAACTCAGCACCTATATCAACTACTACAGCTGGAGTGACCACTATATCGAAGCCTTTGGTAGTATGCACTGCAACAGGCCAGAAGTGGTCGACCAAGTCGGTTTCTGCTATAGCACAACCAACGAATATCCGCAATTTGAATCCGACCTTTATGTTACCGCTGCCACTCCTACGTCCTATGAATGGTACGACTTCTATGGCAACATTTATAACGTGTCGGCCAACAAAAAGTATTACATCCGAAGCTATGCCCGCTACATGACCGACAGCATCAAGTACGGAAATGTCGTTTCGATTGACACTTACTGATTGACGTGATGAAAGGCGACAGGACACGAATCCTACTCATTGTTTTGGGCATCGTTGTTTGTTGCCTCATCGGATTGCCCAACCTGTACGATAAGTTTATGATTGCCAGGTTTGTTGCTGCTGCAACAGGTCTGGCAATCATTTTTCTCTATGCTCTTGTTGGCAAAAAACGCTGGGTCGTTCCCCACACTCCTGTTTTCTACATTTACCTGCTGTTTACCCTTCTTTGTGGCTGTTCCATACTTTGGGCCACCAATACTGCCGAAGCGGTCTTTGCTTTCTCACTCCAACTACTCAGTCTGCTTGTTATCATACTCTTTTACAGCCTCTTATCGAAAAACTGCCACTCCACTCAAAAAGCACTTTGGATTAGTGCAGCCATAATTTTGGCGGTATACCTGTTTTTTGCTGTCACTCAATTGTTTCACGTGGAAAGTTTCAGTTTCGAGCAGCTTTACCGCGTCAGTGGCATCAACGGACACAAGAACTTGTTAGCCATTATGTTGTTTGTCCTTTCCGCTTTTCTGCTTACCTCTTTTTCCATTTTTGAAAGCAGATTCTTGAAATTGCTCTCTATCCTCTTGTTTGCTATTGCTATCACGGTCATCATTTTGCTGAAATCGAGGGCGGTGCTGCTCAGTATGCTGGTTGCAATCATCTTTTACGGAGTGCTATTAACATTACGCGTTCGTCATTGCGAGGAACGAAACATTTTAGATAAGTTGGCCCTTCGACCCTTCAACAGGCTCAGGGCTCAGAGACCCCTGCTCATCATATCCATCGTCCTTGTCTACGCCTTTTTCACGATAGGACTCCGTTGGTTTGCTGACCGTTCCGTCCCGCATACATCCGCAAAAAGCGAAATCGAGACCAAGATGATGAGTACTTCTTCGTTGGTGGAACGTTGCCTGTTGTGGGACAAGACCTACCATATTGCTGACAAGCATCCTTTCGCGGGTTGCGGCATCGGTAACTGGCAAATCCATTTTCCTGATGCGAGCCTTGAAGGACTCTACCGCGCCGACGTGTGGAACGTGAACTTCACCAAACCACACAATGAATACTTAGGTGTGCTGTCGGAAACCAGCTACCTTGGGCTTCTGCTTTACGTGGCCTTCCTGACCTCTTTAATTCTGTTTTCTTTTTTTGCTCTTCGCAAAATTCCAAACCGAAAAGATTTTCAATACGGTGCCATCATTTTGAGTATTTTTGTGGGCTGTTGCGTCAATGCCCTTTTCGACTTTCCGAACAGCCGCATCGAACATATTATTTGGTCAGGCATCCTCATGGCCATCTTGTTTCAGACCATCACCAATGGCAAACAGAAAATCCTTGGCAAAGGTTGGAATGTTGCTTTTTTACTCATCGCCATCATGCTGGTCATCATAGGAGGCTTCCGCTTGAAAGGTGAGCGAAACACTTTCAAAATGCAACAGGCCTTGCAGACCGATGACTGGGATGCCGTGGAACATTACTGCCATCAAGCCGTATCAACGTTTTACACGATTGACCCTGTGGGATTGCCCATGCATTGGTATCTTGGAAAAGCCGAGAAGAAAATGGGGAATCCACAGGCTATCAACAGCTTCCGCAAAGCCCATCATTTGGCACCGTATTGCAAAGAAAACCTCAACGACCTCGGATTGGCAGCATATTACACCGCTCACGACCTCAATCAAGCGGAGTCGTACCTCAAGGAAGCCATCCGCATCAGTCCCAACTATATCTATCCTTATCTCAATCTGGCCTACATCTATCTGAGCGAAAACGAACCGCAAAAGGCCAAAGCCGTGGCCGATGTCATCTATTTCGACGAACACAAACGTGAGGTAATGAAAGAAGATGCGGTCTTTTTCGAGCCTTTCAATGCCGAAGCCGTCCGCCGGAAAATTGATGCGGATTATGAGGCTACCTTACAGCTGCACAAGGCTATTCGTGAGATGCTGGAGAACTAATCCTGCTCCGACGTTTGCTCTGATTTCCACTCCGAAGGCGTCACACCACAAGCGGCCTTGAAGGAACGAAGGAAGGTCTTCTCGTTGGTAAAGCCCGAGTCCTCCGCCACTTGCGACAGGCGCATAGCAGGGTCTTTGCGCATCAGCTTCTGGGCATAACGGATTCGATAGCTCGTGACAAACGCAGGGAAAGTGGTGTTCAGTTCTCCGTTCAGGCAGGCGGAAAGGTAGGTGGTGTTTGAACATAACTCGGCGGCTACATCGGCAATACGCAAATCCTTGTTCCTGAACAGTTCCTTCTCTTCCATCAACGCCTTGAGTTTGTCGCCAAGTTCCGTTTTCACGTTAGGCAAAACGATCTCTTCCGGTGTATTAGGGGTACCGTCCTCAGGTTCATTTGGCCGCTTTTTACGAAGCACGACAAGCAAGCACACGCCTATCAGCATCGCCAATCCTGCAATGATAAACAAATAGAAACGTGGCCTTTCCGTGGCCTTGGGATAAAAGGCGAAAACAGCATTCGTTGCATCGTAATTGGAAGTAATCACGCCGCCCACTGAAACAAAAGTCCCGTCGGGGAGCATCATCTCCCAAGGCATTTGGGGAAATTGCTCGATGGTTGGTGAATAGTGCATGGTGAGTCGAGCTTTCCCGCCCTGAAGTGCGGGTTGGTATCCTATTTCGGCCAAAAAGACATGTTTTTGATGGTCAATGCCCATCAGCCAAGCCGTTTGGGTTTCGGGAACGGTCCAGAAGATACCTCCGTAGAAGATGGTGCCCCAAGGCCCTTCCTTGGGTAGGGGATGTTCCATAGGCAGCAGCGAGAAGCCAGTGCTGTCGACTAACATCGGGGCGCATTGCCTGTCGGCATTGAGCGCAGATATCAGGAAAGTATTTTCTGCCACGCGGCAAACATCGGCTTGTATGTTGCGGTCTATTGGGGTCTGTGGTTGCCATTCCGCCAGTAGATCCACACCAAAAGGCTCTCCTTTGATTTGATCTACAATGTTTTGTGTACGATTTCCATAGCTTCCGTATGTGCCGCCAATAATCCAGACATTGTCTTTTGTAATGGGCAAGATAATGGGATAGCTGCGGTTGTCGGAGGCAGAGTCGGTCCAAACGTCTTCAATCGAACCGCTATAGATTTCGGTAAAGTCGGTGGCATACCAGTTGCCGCTAATCACCACCATGCCATTTTCCAATTCCAAGGCAGAGGCATGAGCTCTTTTTTTGTCCATGATGGGCGCAGGGGTAAAGCTGTGCGTGGCCGGATGATAGCGTTCCACACCCCAAGTTTGACCTATTCCAAAACTGCTTTCGTAGCCGCCGCCCACCAACACATCGCCGTTTTTCAACACCAATGCGAAGGGCGTGTCGTGCGGATATAAGGTAGATAGGGTGTGCCATCGTCCGCCCTCATAATATTCCGCCGTGGTGCTCGGGACGAAACCCGTGGTGTGACCACCAATGGCCAAAAGATGGTCGCTGGCCCACACCAAACCATGGCTCATACGTGCTTCGTTCATATCGGGAAGGCGTTTGGCCTTCATCGGGACATAAGTGATGCCACCGTGTTGTACCTCCTCAGGCGGCTGCTGGCACGAAAGCAACAGCAGGAGCAGAAAAACCGAAAAACACACTCGTTTCATGCGACAAAGATAGGTGTTTTCACTCTTCAAACGTGATTTTTTGGAAATTGTCACCTGTTTTTGGAAATTGTCACCAAAATTTGTTGAAATTGTCACCTCGCCGGACAAACCAATTAGCCGAGAACTCCGTAATTTTACAAAATTAAAACGCACACGTATATGAAGAAGCTACAGCAATTGATTTTGACGACGATTTTCCTTTGCGGCACCATCTCAGCGGCATGGGCTGACGGTTGGAAACTCACAAGCACCACGGTGTACGGCAACGGCGGTTACTGGGAAAATGGCCAGAAAATCCGTATCGATTGCTCCTACAAAAACGGAACGTTCCGCTACGAACGAAAAACTTCCATCGGCACCAATATGGAGGTCTATAGCACAAGAGCGGAGTTTGCCGAACCAAAACAAGCCTATGCCTCGGGTGAGGACATCTCAGTACGCATCGCCTTCACCGAGAAAGGCAAAAGACAGGGCTACATCCCTTACGCCAGGGTGACCATCATGCCGCAAAATCCTCTTTGGACCAAAACCAACAACAAAGCCTCCAACAAGATTCCCGCCAAAGGCTCTGTCGACGGTCAGGCAGTGGATGCAGGCGGCCGCAACGCGGTGATGCCCCCTGAAACTGTGACTCTCATGACCAACGCCCTCACCAATGGTGAGCAGATGGCCATCGTATATTCGTGCAACGGCATGGATGTGGTCTATCTCTACAACTGGGACGGCGATGTAGTGGCCACACCCGTAGCACCAATGCAAGAAGTCAACAATGCCGTGGAGGAGACAGAGGTCGCAACTGTCGAAGAACAACTGCAAAGCAACGATGTCACTGAAATCGAGCAGGTTGAGGAAGAAACACCTGCCGAGGAAGAGACACCTGCCGAAGAAGAAATACCCAACGAAGAAGAAACGACCTTCGAAGAAGAGACTTCATACGAGGAAGAGACAACTTACGAACAGTCAACGTCTGACGAGCCTGAGCCAGACGACTACCCTAATTATGATTCGGATGATGATGCGTACCCGCTCACCAAACTGCTCATCGTCATTGGGGTGGCGGTACTCCTTATAGGACTGATACTCTTTGTGTTCAGGAAAAAGAAAGACAAAGCTCCTGCGGAAGCTACGGTTTCGACACCTCAGCAGCCCGAATCCCAGCCCCAGCAACCGCAACCCGACCCAACGCCCAAGCAATCCGAGTGCCCCAACTGCGGCGCACCCTTGGACGAAGACTCAAGGTTCTGTTCGGAATGTGGACATAGACTCAATCAATAAAACTATTATAATCATGGCTAAATTTTGCAAAAATTGTGGTTCCCCGTTGGATGCGGGAGAACGGTTCTGCCCAAATTGCGGAACAATGATAGTTGAAACGGCAACGCCTCACAGCACTGCCCCTACAGACGCACCTCGTCAACAAGCCGACCGGTCGCACCCCAATCCCTATCAGCAGCAGTCACAGACGCAGGATGTGCATGAAGATGCATACGCTGACGTGAAATCGCAAGGCGTGGACTGGAAGCAGTTCAAGCCCAAAATAACCATCGGGAAGCCGCAGATCACTTTCATCAGCAAGCGCAAGCTCATTATCATAGGCATCATCATCGTCATCATCGTCTTGTTAGCCTTGTTGCAAGGCTGCAACACTTTCAAAGAAACCAGCGGAACCAGCAGCACGACAACGATGCCCCAATCGTCGAATTCTACCGTTGTTGTGTCGCGGGTAAAGAAGACCAACGCGCTGAAAAATACCAACACAGCCGAGGTGAAGTCGTACACCCTCTTCGATGTGGACAGCAAGACCCTTTCGCGTGATGAAACCAAGAAACTCGACAACCTGGCTCGCGAAATCAATGACATGGGCACGTGCTATGTGACCGTGATTGGCCATGCCGATAACACTGGCACGTCGGAAGTGAACGAAGCGGTATCTGTCAATCGCGCCTGCCTGGTGGCTGACTACCTGAGGAAGAATGGTGTCACGAACATCACCACGAGTGGAGAGTCGTACAACCATCCTGTGGCTACTAACGAAACCGCAGCGGGACGTGCCAAGAACCGCCGCGTGGAGATCTATGTCTCCACCACCGGGAAGTATAATCCGTATAATTAATAGACTCAAAACTGCGCGATAGAACAATTACACCTTAAAATGATACAAGAGCCCTAAACATAATTAAGAAGATGAACAAAATCAAAACAAACATTCTGCTAATCATTGGTCTTGGCTTGCTCACGGCATGTGGCCTTTGGCACCCCAAGCCGCCTGTCGATGACGACCCATGGCTCACGCCCAACGAGGCTTACGAGGACCAAACAGCCCATACTGGCATGGACGGCGGTGCCTTCGTGACCAGGGGCCTCAAAATCCGAAACCCCGACAGCCTTGCTGCCACGACGGATTACACCCCCGCCACCTACATCCTCAACAACGGTGTCTTCGACACGCTTCCCGACGGCCACATCGTCTATCGTCGCTGCAATGACGGCCTGCTGCGTTGTCGCATCTGGGCCTTGGGCCCTGAAGGCAAGCTCTATTACTTCGATGAACAAGGCTTCCTTGCCCCGGACACCCTCGCCTTCGACGGCTTCAGCACCGCTGCCGACGGCTCGTGGGACCAAACCAAACCACGCGTCAAAAGAAATTGAAGCTGATTTTTGAACAGTTACTTAAAAACGACAACGATATGTATTGCGAAAACTGCGGAACACAATTGAATGACGGAGCCAAATTCTGCCCCAACTGTGGGACGAAGTGTACTTTCACACCAAAAGCGACAACGCAGGAGCCTGCCCAAGCCTCTGCCCCCTCGCCCGAAAATGAAATAACATCAAGAGTCAAGCTGTTCTCCGACGGCAAGTACCGATGGACCTACGAGCTGAACCTGGTGAAAAACCTGACCGTTTTCATCGACCTCATCAAAGTCTTTGGCTTTATCTTATGGGGAATGTGGCTTATAGATATGCTTGTCATAATCATCAAGGGAGATTTCGAATGGGATAGGTTCCTGATAGACACAAAGATGTTCTTTTGGATGTCCGTGTTCGTTTTCTTTATGTGCCTCGTCAGTTATCTCCTCGTCATTCGCATCAATAAAAGATACTACCATCTGATGTTTATCATGGACGAAGAAGGCGTTACTCACTATGAAAGGGGGGATACGGCGAAAAACGGACAACTTGTTGCTGCTACTGCTGTGATAATGGACTCCGACAACGCCCCAGCCGCCATGGCTGCCTTACAAACCATGTGGAAGAGCCGTTTCCAGAAGGTGCGCCGCGTGAAAACCGTGCGCCGACGCCAACTCATCAAGGTGAACGAGCTGCTGACCAAAAACCGCATTTATGTGGAGAACCCCGAAGATTATGAGTTTGTGCTCGACTTTATCATCAAGCATTGCCCCGAAAAGACCAGAATATCCGACAAATACCATCATTAAAAACCAAATTAACATTACACAATATGTTTTGCGAAAACTGTGGAACTCCATTGGAAGACGGAGCTAAATTCTGCCCGAATTGCGGGTCAAAGGTGACCGACAGTGCTCCAGCCGCCGAGCCAACCTCGACATCATACGCCGAACCGACCTACGCCCAACCAGCCTACACTGAACAGCAGGCTACGGCCTCAGACCAATCCGCCAAATTGTACTATCCCGACCCGAATCGCTACGTTTCTTACATGAGCTTTGATGATAGGATGGCCATGAACGCAGCCGACGACATTGACGATTTCCAAAATAGTTGACGCGAGACTACGAGACTGCGGGACTGCGAGACACTGAGTTCGTCCCATGTCCTGAAGTCCCGTGTCCCGAAGTCCAAACACAATAACTTAAACGATAACAGATATGGAAGAAAAGCAAATTACCCTCGAGATTATCGAGCTACAGACAGGCCATTACTACAGCCTGTTTCACGCCCTTGCGGCAGCCATGACGCGTTGCATGACTTGGCGCAACGAAGAAAACCAGGAAAAATACGACGCGATGCAACTGCTCGAGTACGCCGAAACCTTCGACAAGGAGTATCCTGTGAACCAACCCTCTTTCTACATGGTGAGCGCGGAAGGTGCCATCGGCCTCAGTCCTGGTGTAGAGTATCTCACCCGATGGATGTTCGTTCCTTATATGGAAGAAGAGCCTGCACAAGAAGAGAAACCTGCTCCCGTGGTTGAGCCAATACCAGTTGTCGAACCAGAGCCTGTGCAACAACCAACGCCTGTTGTCGAGCCAGAGCCTGTGCAAGAACCGACTCCTGTCGTAGAGCCAGCGCCAGTGCAAGCCGCGCCGTCTGTTGCAAGGCCGAAGTTCTGCCCCGAGTGCGGCACGCCCTACAAGAGCGAAACTGCCAGATTTTGCGCTAATTGCGGAAAACCACGCCAATAGGAAAAGCTGATGAAAACATTGATTCTTATCCTCCTGATAGCTGCGGTGGCCTATATGGCTTTCCGTTTCCTTTCGGGACAGAAATACAAAAAGAGCCTTTTCGGCACACAGAAAATTAGCAACCAGAGCCATGAAGTCCCCCTTGGAGGCAACGTGTTCGCCAACTGGTGGGTCGAGGAGCACGCCTTGTTCATCTCGTTACGTTCAAAGAAGAACGAGCGCAACCTGCTGGCAGCTTTCATCCTCAAATGGTTTCTGGAAGGCAAGATGAACGTGATTCCCACTACCAAGAAAAGAAGTGCAACCATGGGACTGCGCCTCGACGAGCCTTTCACCGACCGCACCGAGATGAACCTCTATGAGATGCTCCTCGCGGCCAGCGGCGAAGATTACGTTCTTGAAAGCAAGGAGTTCGAACTCTGGGCAAAATACAATTACAAGCTCATCGACAAGTATCCGCGTCGCGCCGATGTTCGTGGCAAGCGGTATCTCATCGCCAAAGGATACATGGGCGAGGACAAGAAAGCCGTCCCTGCCATGTATCCACAACTTTGCCGGTCCATCGAGTTCAAGAACTACCTCAAAAGCTTAGACCTGTCGCTCAATCAGCCCAAGCTAAGCCAGTGGAAAGATTTCCTTGTGATTGGGGCTTTGTTCGGTTTCACAGACAAGATACTCAAGCAACTCAAGGTACAACTCCCAACGAGTTTCAATGACTATGCATGCAGCATCGGCATGGATGCCTCTCAGCTGCTATATGGCATCGAGGCGGCACAACTCATGGCCTTGAAAGGTTTTACGGCAGCGAAAGACGAACAAGAACGCGATCAACGGAGACAGCGGAGGACTTGAACTATTGGGCTTCATCTCACCAATCATTTTTGTCTATTATACCGATAATTAATCCTTGAAACACAAGGCTATTTGTAAAAATTTTAGTCACCCACTACTGTTTTATTCACCACGAACAGTTCGATTCAGCCACTGGCAGAAATCTTTGGTCTTCTCAAATTCGGATACCACCCAATCCACAAGATGCGGGTCAGAGAGGCGTACGTCAGGGAGGTCTTGTACCAAGAGCCAGTCGCGCTGCTTGAAGAGTTCGGCTTGCGGATGGTCTTTGGGATAGCCGTTGGGCCCGCGTTTCATGGCATTGCTGGTGTCGAGGTCAAAGGTGTCGGCTTTGGCGATGCTTTCCACAAGCGGTTCGCCGTTGAAGAGGATTTCGTTACGGATGGTCTTCAGCATGGCTGTGTCGGGCATGTACATCCCTGTGCAAAGCATGTTGTGGCCGAGGTATTCCGACTCCTTTGCCTCCAAATGGAAATAATAGCCACTCAGCATCGACTTCTTGCCTTCGGGACAGACGAACACACCGAAATGGGTTTTGTAAGGCCGCTTGTCGGGCGAGAAACGTGTGTCACGGTAGAAGCGGTAGGTACAATCTTTCAAAGTTAAACCTTTGCAGTTGTCGTCGAACTTCTGCACGCCAGCGATGATTTGCTCGGCTAAGGTATTGAAATTAGCCTGTGCCTGCTGGTATTGTTTCTTATGCTCCTGAAACCAAGGGCGGTTGTTATTGTGGAGGACGTCGTCTAAGAATTTGAGGATTTCTTCCATGAGGTAAAGTTTTCGGCAAAGGTAGTGTTTTTTGCAAAAAAGTGTTATTTTTGCAGGCAGAAATAGTACAAATCAAAATGGACAAGGAAAAAATTCGACATATTGTTTCAGGGTATTTCGCCAACCAGCCCGTGCTGAAGGCATGGTTGTTCGGGTCGTTTGCCCGAGGCGAAGAAACGCCTTTGAGCGATGTCGACATTCTTGTTGTCCTCGACCCTTCGCAACATGTAGGATTGAAGTTTTTCGGCATGTGGAATGATCTGGAGAATTTGTTAGATAGAAGTGTGGATTTAGTAACAGAAGGCTCTTTAGCTCCTTTTGCCGTGGAAAGTGCCAATCGTGATAAAATATTGATTTATGAGAGAGCCGCTTAAAGACAAAAGCCGATTGGAGCATATTCTTGCTGCTATCGATACTATTTTGGAGAAGTCAAATGGTTTGACTTATGAGGCCCTGACTGCTGACAAAATAGTTTTTGGAGGCATTGTGTATTACACCATGGTTATTGGTGAAGCCGCCTATCATCTTAGCAAGGCTTTCAAGGAAAAGTATAATGAAACTGATTGGCTTCAAATCACAAAAATGCGTCATAATTTAGTGCATGGTTATTATCAGGTTGATCCCAATGTCGTTTGGTTTGTTCTCAAAGATGACTTGTTGCCTTTGCGTGAGCAAGTGATGCGTTATATTGCTGAAACAGATTGGGAAGAATGGGAGAAAAACTCACAAGTGATTACCGAAACTGCTGTTCATAAGAATCTAGTACAGATGGCCAGTCGCATGAAGAAAGATGGGATGACCATACAAGAAATCTCAAGATACACAGGATTGACGGCCGAGGAAATCGACGAAATATAACTGTCTCGCTACTTTACCAAAGTTCCAAACACCGCCTTTTTCGCCATCAAAGTCATAGACAATCCTCTTGCAACCATGAACATTAGAAAAGCAATCCACAAGCCATGGTTGCCGAAGTGTGGCATTAATAATAAGGAGGCGGGTAAGAACACACCTACAGCCGAGACGAGCATAGTGTTGCGGATGGCGCGGGCAGCCGTAGCCCCGATGTAAATGCCGTCCCAAATGAAGGCTGCAAAGGTGATGAGCGGGATAAGGATCATGTAGATATGGTAGGGCTGGGCTTGTGTCGCGATTTCGGGTTGGTCAGAGATGAGGCCGATGAACCAATCGGGGAAGAGCGCGTATAATAAGGTGAAAGGCAAGGCGATGACGAATCCCCAAATCAGTAGCAGTTTTACAGTGCGGTGAAGTTGCTTTTGGTCATGTGCACCGGTGAAACGGCCAACCAAAGCCTCGCCCGCGTACGCAAAGCCGTCAGTGAAGTAAGAGAAGATGTAGAAAAACTGCATCAGAATCATGTTGACCGCCAACATATCGTCTCCGAGTTTGGCCGATTGGTTATTGAAGTAAGCGATGCTCAATACTAAAAGGATGCTACGAATCATGAAATCGGTGTTCACCGAGAAGAAACGTTTTAGTTTGTCGCGCTGTAACAGAATGACTCGCCTGATCGGGATGAGATGATAGCGGAACTTGGCGAATAGGAAAATAATAGCGGTAATCAATCCACAATATTGTGCAATGACGGTTCCCAAAGCTACGCCTGAAACGCCCATGCCCATGGCGTTGACGAAAATGACACTCAATATGATATTCACCACATTGGTCAGGATGGCGATAACCATGGGAATGGTGGTGTTTTGCATCCCGATGAACCAGCCGTTGAAGGCATAGAGGCAAAGCACTGCGGGTGCCGCCCAGATGCGCACACGGAAATAAGTGGCAGTGTGGGCTAATACCTCGTTGCTGCCGTGCAATAGTTTCATACTTAACCATTCGACTGGACCTTGCATAGACAATACTAAAACAGTAGCAATCAATGCGATGCAGAGCGAACGGTAGAGTGAATAAGCCATCTCCGCGCGGTCGTTGGCACCGTAGGCCTGTGCCGTGAAGCCTGTCGTCCCCGCCCGCATGAAGCTGAAGATGGAGTACATCACACTAAAAATGGTGCCGCCCAGACCAATCGCCCCGATATAGGCGATGCTGTCCTGATGCCCCATGAGCACCATATCCACCAAACCTAGCAGCGGCACGGTAATGTTGCTGATGATGTTGGGGATGGCCAGCTTTAGTATGGAGCGGTTTAGGGAGTCTTTGGGCATTGGAAAAGTTTTGAAGTTGCAAAAGTACGATATTCTGCTTATTTTTGCGGCATTAAATCCAATTGTTATGATTTTCTATTTCAGCGGCTGTGGCAACAGCAAGCATGTGGCAGAGACCATTGCGGCAGGTCTCTACGATACATTGGTTTTCATTCCCGAGGCGGCTCGCGAAAACCATTATGAATATGAATTGACCGAGGGCGAAAGACTTGGTTTTGTGTTCCCCATCTATTCCTGGGCGCCGCCCAAGTTGGTGCTTGACTTTGTGAAGAAAATGCAACTCAAAGCCAAGCCGGATTACCTCTATTTCGTCTGCACCTGCGGCGACAATTGCGGCCTCACAGAGAAGGTTT
>JAEEGJ010019643.1_pt1 | contig 14842 bp, 12 predicted proteins | sample 8958761 | NCBI WGS metagenome assembly JAEEGJ01 (sample SAMN16246546, study PRJNA631951) | gut metagenome | biome: gut microbiome; feature: rumen; material: RS-attached | host: Bos | place: Iran: Karaj | collected 2018-10 | reverse complement strand
GTTCTTGTGGATAAGTTCATCAGGAACATTCTTGCCCAAGATTTCATGCACCTGGGCAGTCTTCTTGCGGAGCACAAGCTTGAGCGTTTCGCTATCAAAACCAGCGACACCGCGAGCCACAGGATTCTTCTTTTCGTCCTGGACTTCAATCAAGTCGCCCTTGTCAAAATGCTTCTGCACAGCAATCACGCCCACCGGCAACAAGCTCGAATGATTTTCACGCAAGGCCTTCACACCGCCTTCATCGACAATCACGCTTCCACGCGGCGTCGTAATGAAACTCAGCCAGCGCTGACGGCTATTGAGCTTTTTCTTGGAACCAGCAAACAACGTACCTGTTGCATTTTCAAAGAACACCTGATGCGGGAGGACCTTCATACCGCTAGCGAGGAACGCGTTCGCGCCGCTCTTCGTCACATTGCGAATCGCTTCGAGCTTACTCCTCATACCGCCCGTGCTCACAGCGGACCCAGCCTCGCCCGGCTTTCCGGCAAGCGCCAAAATAGCAGGCGTAATTTCCGGGACAAAGTTCAACAAACGGGCGTTCGGATTCTTCTTCGGATTGTCATCGAACAAGCCGTCTTCGTCCGTAAAAATCAAAAGCAAATCTGCATCGAGGAACAGCGCCACATCGCTAGAGAGTTTGTCATTATCGCCCACCTTGATTTCAGCAACCGCAAGGGAATCGTTCTCATTAATAATCGGAACAATCTTGCGGGCAAGCATCGCCTTGATGGTGTTCTGCAAATTCTTGTAACGCGCACGGTCACGGAAATCTTCTGCAGACAAAAGAATCTGACCGACGGAGAGTTGCACCCAGCGGAACATTTCGCGATAAGCGTACATGAGGTCAATCTGGCCCACGGCAGCACAAGCCTGCTTTTCGGCAAGCACAGTCGGCTTTTGTGCATAGCCAAGTTCAGCCATGCCGGTACCCACAGCGCCACTCGTGACAATGACGACTTCTTTCCCGGCATCCATCAAGCGAGCCACGGAATCTGCGAGTTTCTGGATGTAACGCGTACGAACGCCACCACGCTCGGAATCCACGAGAATGCGGGATCCGATCTTCACTACCACGCGGCGGGCTTCATCTAAAATGTTCTTTCTTAATTCACTCATAATCTTTTCGCGGCTTCGCCGCAGTTGGCAGAACTTAGTTGGTAGAACTTAGAAAATCCAAATTATCTAAGTTCTAAGTTCTAAGTTCTAAGTTCTAAGATCAACCCCTACTTGCATACCACCAAGCGGATGGCATCCAAACGGAGTTGCGGGTTTGCCACAATTTTCTTGCGTTCTTGCACGTTCTTGCGGAGCTGCTTTAAAGCTTCACTCGTACCCGCCTTGCCACGCATCGAAAGCAAATGGTTCATGCGCTGGTATTCCTGTTCCGAACGCGCTTCCACGGCATTTGCCGCCTCTTCTGCATATTTTTTCGCTTGTTCAGAAACAATCAAGCGGGCCTTCGCCAAGCCATCTTTAGCAAAGTAACGGATTGTCATATCGACAGCGGCATTGCCCTGCGGCATGCCCACATCCTTGAGCGCCGCATTCGAAAGCGCATCGAAATAATCGGACATGTTTTCGCCCTTCGCATTCACGAGCACCTTGAAATACTTCGGCCCAGCGATATCGGCACAGCCCCATTCTTCGGACACCGGGAGTTCCACCGCAAAGTTGTACTGCATCATGAGCCCGCGCAATCCGGAGTTCGGCCAAATCGCACAAGAAACTGTACCGCGTCCCATGCCTGTTTCGTAATCGAACACGCCCTGTGCCAGCGGATGGTCCAAACTGATAAATTCAATATCGTCGTGCGTCATGGCAACATCGCGATCGAAGGTCACCGTCATGCATGTGCCACCGCTCACGCGACCATCACCATCGGAGCTTTCGCCACCTTCACCGCACAAATCCGTCTGGCTGTTCACACGGCCACCGCCAGCACTGAACGCAGCCATAGCCAAATCAGGCATGCCCGGCACAGAACCCGCTTCAACCTGCGGCCCCATCGTAATGAGGAAGCACCCAGGCACAGAGCTCTTTTCGACATCGAGCCCACGGTTCATCAAAGAATCAAACACGAGATTCTTGAGTTCCGGTTCCGCATCGAGTTCTCTAATTTCGTCCGTGATTTCCTTTGCCTTTTCAGGGTTGCGGGAGTTGAATTCCAGCAAGCGGTCACGGCCGTTTTCAATATTCTTGCGCATCTGCTCGCAGTCTTTTTTGACCTGCGGGATGACGTTTTTCACAAAGTTTTCAAGGCTTGCTCTCGGCGTTGCCAAAGCTTCAATCAGAGATTCCGTGTACTTGAGGAAAAGTTCGCCACCGCTCATGAGAGGTGCACCAAACGAATTCAAACCTTCGTTGTACCAACGGAACATGACTTCCTGACCAGAGCCCTTCACATAAGGCACGTGGATAATGATGTCCTTGTCCTGACCAATGCGGTCCAAGCGGCCAATACGTTGTTCCACCAGAGCGGCATCGAGCGGGAGGTCGAACAAGACCAAGTGATGCGAGAACTGGAAGTTACGGCCTTCGGAACCAATTTCAGAGGCAATGAGCAAGTTAGCGCCATCGGGCTTACTGAAGTTTGCAGCCGCCTTGTCGCGCGCCATAATGCTCATGTCTTCATGGAACATCACAAACGCACCAGCACCCAAAAATTCAACGAGCAAAGTTTCAAGCGCCTGCACCACCTGGATGGATTCGCAAATCAACAGAACCTTTTCGTCCTTGTATTCCTTGAGGAATCCCTTGAGCCATTCAAAGCGTTCATCCATATGCCAAGCATCCGAGAACCGCGTGCAGAGGAGGCCGTTCTCTTGAATGTCCGTCGATGCTTCGAGGTCGCGGTCAGCAGCCACTTCTACCATTTCGCGATAAGCAGGATTTGGTTCCAGCGGAATCTCATCGAGCACTCGTTTCGGGAATCCGCCAACGCCCTTACGCGTGTTGCGGAACACCACAGAACCCGTACCCATACCATCGACAATGCGGCGCATCCATTCGCCCGCCGTCATCGACTTTGAATTTTCCTGTTCGAGCCACGGACGAATCATCGAATTTTTCGGAACGCATTCGTACAAATCGTCCCAGCTCATGTGATGGCTCGGATCGGTCGGGAGCTTATTCAAGTCTCTCACAAGCTTGAGGTAAGTTTCCTGATCCTTGATAAAATCGTTGTAGTCCGCAAAGCGCACCGGATCAAGCATCTTGAGGCGGTTGAACTGCGATTCCGGATGCAACTGCAACGGCGTACCCGTCAGAAGCAGCACGCCCTTCGAACGCGCAATCACTCTGTTCGCAAGCATGTACTCGTGGCTCGTGAAACCATCCTCGCACACCAGATGGTGGGCTTCATCGATGATGGTCATGTCCCAGTTCGTCTTCAAGAGGTCTTCGATCAGCGCAGGCTGCGCCATCAAGAAATCAAAAGATACGATAATATCGTTACTCTGCAAGAACGGGTTCGGCTTCGTTTCGTCTTTAGCCACGCCCACAAACAAACCACGGATGTAGCCTTCATCCACCAGCGTAAAGAGCTGGTTAAAACGGCGCTTCATTTCAATCATCCACTGGTGTTTGAGAGTTTCGGGAACAATCACGAGCGTACGCTGAATTCGGCCCCGCGCCTTGAGGGCATGCCAAATCATACCCGCTTCAATCGTCTTTCCAAGCCCCACTTCGTCCGAAAGCATAAGCCTTGGGAGTGTCGAGCTAGAGCAGGCGCGGTAGCAAAGGTAATACTGGTGCGGGATCATGTTCACGCGCGGACCAATCATGCCGCGTACCGGCGACGATGTCCACTTGTAATACATCTCCATCGCATCTTCATGACGCAAAAAATCACGCGACGAGCAAACTTCGTCATCGGACAAAGCCTTGAACAGCACAGCCGGTCGAGCCGTCGAAAGTTTCGAACTCAGCTCGGATTCCTTCATTTCCTTGCCGTTTCGCCCGACATAAACCATGATTCCCGAATCTTCGCGAACGGACTCCACCACAAAAGAGACTCCCTTTTCGCTCTTGACAGTCTCACCCACTTGCAACACAAAACGTTCAATAGGAGCTTCTTCGGTTCTGTAAATTCGAGCTTGACCGATAGAAGGGAACAAAATCTTGACAGTACGTCCCTGGACTTCCGAAACAATACCAAGTCCCAGGGTGGGCTCGGCTTGGCTAACGTAACGCTGACCAATTTTAAACATCATCATAACCCCTAAATTTACAATTTTTTCAAAATTTCGGCTTGCGAACTTTTTACTAAATTATTCCACAACATGAAATGGTTTTATATCGACACTTCAATCACTGACGGGGACAGGCGTCAAGGCCCTTTCTCTATCGACGAAATCAGGAATTTTGTCAACGAAGGCAAAATAAAAGAAGAAACTCTTGTTTGGCATAGCGGTGAAACCAATTGGAAAGCTTGGAAGGACTATCCCGAAGCCACCGAAGCTCCAGAACCTACAGAAGAAGAACTTCTGAAACAGACCATCGAGACTTTACTCCAAAGCAGGATGACTCGCAAGCGCTACGCAGGCTTTTTTGTACGTGCGAACGCCTTTATTATAGATAACATAATTCTATCTATAATCGGAGCCATTTTCCTTTATGTCATGAGCCTTGCAGGACTGATTGACATAAACGCCGTTACCGAAATTGTAAAACAGTACATCGAAGACCCGGCATCATCAGACATCGTTTCCAATGCGCTCAAGCTCCCCGGAATGCAAACGTTCTTTACGATTTGGAGTCTCGTCCAAGCGGCTTACTTTATCGTATTCCACGCCGTTTGGGGAGCGACACCGGGCAAAAAGCTATTCCGCATTCATGTAGAAATGGCTGACGGCGAAAAGCTCACATGGGCATTTTCGATGTTCCGCTTTATAGCAAGCATAGTAACGCAAGCGACTTTGTATTTTTATGGTCTGGGCTACCTCATCGTCCTCATCGATTCGCAAAAGAGGGCTTTGCACGATTATATCGCAAGAACACGCGTTGTCCACGACCCAATCGAACAAAAGAACAGCAAAGAGATTAATAAAGAGGTTTAGTTTATATGGATCAATTTATCGTTCCGCAAGTAAAAGCACCAGTCAATGGTGAAGTCGAAATTTCCGGTGCAAAGAACGCTGTACTTGCAGTTATGGCCGCAGCGCTCCTCGCCGATGGCGTTTCCGAAATCGCAAACGTTCCGCACTTGAAAGACATGAAAACCATGTCCGATGTGCTCCGCGTTATCGGTTGCCACATCAACGGCGGAAGCCATACTCTAAAAATCGACACTCGCGGCGTAGACCATTTGGAAGCCCCGTACGAACTCGTGAAGACCATGCGCGCAAGCTTCTATGTGCTCGGCCCGCTCGTTGCCCGTTTCGGACGCTGCCGCGTTTCGCTCCCCGGCGGATGCGCCTGGGGCCCGCGCCCCGTTGACCTTCACCTCAAAGGTCTCGAAGCTCTCGGTGCAAAAATTACAGTCACGCACGGTTACGTCGAAGCCACCTGCGAAGGCAGACTCCCCGGCGGAAACTTCAACTTTCCGATTTCTAGCGTCGGCGCCACAGTCAACGTACTCATGGCAGCAACGCTCGCCAAGGGCGTAAGCGTCTTGCAGAACGCCGCACTTGAACCCGAAATCGACAACCTCATCGATTTTCTTACCAACATGGGCGCCAAAATCCAGGGCCGCGGAACGCGCACCCTCACCGTCCAAGGTGTCGAATCCCTCCGCCCGGGCACTGGTATCACCATCCCCGACCGCATTGAAGCAGGCACGTTCCTCTGTGCCGCCGCCATCACGCGCGGCCGCGTGAAAGTCACGCACATCATCCCAGAACATATCGCCTCGACGCTCGACGCCTTCCGCGAAATCGGTTGCAAAGTGAATGTCGGCGCAGACTGGGCCGAAGTGGATGCCCGCCAGCAAGAACTCAAGCCGATGAGCCTCATGACGCTCCCGTTCCCGGGATTCCCGACCGACATGCAGGCCCCGTTCATGGCAACACTCCTTTCTATTCCAGGCAACAGCCTCGTGCAAGACACCGTCTATAACGACCGCTTCAAGCATGTCGCTGAACTCGAACGCCTTGGAGCCTCCATCCAGCTGAACGGCAACACCGCCACCATCAAGGGCGGCCTCCCGCTCGAAGGTGCCGACATCATGGGTTCCGACCTCCGCGCAAGCGCCGCTCTCGTGCTCGCAGGCCTCATTGCCGAAGGCGAAACGACCATCAGCCGCATTTACCACCTTGACCGTGGCTATGAAGATTTCGAAGCCAAGATGGCAAAGATCGGCGCCACCGTCAAGCGCTTCAACCCCGACGCCCGCGACGAATAATAATTTGTCACCCTGGAGGAGCCGCTAGGCGAACGATAGGGTCCAAGCAATTACACAAAAAGCCGGCTTCATCAAGCCGGCTTTTTTATTCCTCCACCTCGTCACCCTGAACGAAGTGAAGGGTCCAGTTATTTTTCCTATTACGAAACTATCGCATCTGTTCGCGGCAAACTTGTTCTGCCGTGCGCCCGTCCGCAGACCTAAAATCAAGCATCGCCTGCAATTGCAATGCAGCCTGCTCCAATTCCGGCGTCGAAGCACAAGTATTGCTCGAAATAATTTTCTGCAAGTAGTGCTTTTGGCGCTCCAAATCGCATTCCTTACCATAAATCGAAGCGAGCTTAAACATTCCTGCACAAGCCTTCAACCCTTGCGGATTTGAATCAACAAGATTCGTCAAAAGCGTTTTTGCCTTAGCCTGTTGGTTCGCTTCCATCAAGCAAAGCGACATCCAGTAAAGAGCCCCTTCGGCCATTTCGCCTTTTTTTACAAGTTCATAGACTTGCTTAAAGCCATTGTACGCCAGCTTATACTCGCCACGGTGATAATCCGAATGAGCGGCATTGAACATCGTCTCCGCTTCTACCATTTTTGCGGCATCGGCATCAGACTCCATGACAGCGCTAGAGACGCCGTTATTCACGACAACCTTCTTCGCCAAAATCTTGTCAGACTTGCCCAAGAGCAAATCCAATCGGTAAATGATTTCTTCTTGGCGGGTATCGCGACGGACTGTTTCTTCGCTCATGCGTTTCGAAAGGAGCGTCACTTCGGCCTGCAAGCGTTTCTGCGCCACCGCAGCCGCATCCAACTGAGACTTAACGCTATCCAGCTGCACTCGGAGCGAATCATTCTCTGCCGAAAGAGCCTTATAAGCAGAATCATTCTTGACCATAATTTCATCGCCAATAGCTCTCATTTCTTTTGTTCGCAGTATCGTAATACTGCTACATCCCGAAAGCATAAACGATGCAAAAACAACACCTAAAGAAATCGCTTTCAAATTCATGATTCACCCCCTATTCAATATTTGCAATAGATACGCGAAAATGGGCTCTACGGTTTTTGGAATAAGCGGATTCATCGGAACCCAGAACTTTCGGACGTTCTTTTCCATAACTTACCGACATAAGCCTATTGCCATCCACGCCATACGCAATCAAAAAATCCCTCACAACAGTCGAACGGCGAGCACCCAACGAAATGTTGTAATCTTCGGTACCGCGAGCATCAGTATGCCCTTCAACCGTCACGATAAAGCGAGTCTCGTTAACCAAGATTTCTGCCACTTGCGCAAGCAAACGCTTCGCGTTTTCCGTCAAGTCGGAGCGGTCATAATCAAAGTACACATCTTCGACCATAATGCGGTTGATCATTTCTTCCAAACGTGCTCGTTCAGCTTCGAGGCGTTCCGCTTCCAAGCGAGCCAAAGAATCGGCACTCAGCGTATCTGCAATAAGCGCATCGAGATTCAGCGAGGAATCCACAGGAGCTTCAGCCGTTTTCGGTTGAGGATCCGTCTCCGGCTTTTCCTTGCTGCATCCCCAAGCAAACAGGGCTACAGCAGTTCCCATCAAAGCGACTTTAAAAAACTTACCCATCTTTAGCACTCCTCTATTTTACTTTTTCTCATCAAAGAACCAAGACCATGTCGGCGAAGTATTCTCGCTACCATTCGTAATGCGAGTCACGCCACTTCCATCTTTACGCATAATATAAATTTGATAATTGCCACCACGGTCACTGGCAAACGCAATCAGCTTGCCATCTGGCGACCAGGACGGATGTTCATTATTTCCGGCATTCGAAGTCAGCTGGATAATATCCGTTCCATCAAGGGCGCACGTATAAATGTTCATTTTGCCATCATCCATGGATGTATAGACAATGCGGTCACCTTCCGGGGACCAACTCGCACGTTCATTGTAATGGCCCATATATGTAATGCGCCTTACGTCTGAACCGTCCTTGCCAACGGCATACACCTGCGGAGAACCGCCACGATCACTCGTAAACAGCACTTCGCTTGCAAACGGGCTCCAAGAAGGGCTCACCTGATTTGATTGCAAATGCAAGAATTTCTGAGCGGAACCGGTCTTGATATCACCGCGATAAATTTCAGTTTTCGCGCCATCCGTCACCGAGAAAAGGAGTTCGCCAGTTTTCGGGTTCACGGCAGGGCTAAAGGTCTGCTTGTACTGCGTAAAGAGCGGAGTTTCCTTACCTCCAAACGTGATAGCATAAAGGTTCGGGCGCTGTTTGCGGAAGTTCACATACACAAGTCCCTTATTTCCTTTTTGCCAAACAGGCATCATGTTGATCGAAGAATCACGCGTAATCTGGCGACGCGAAAACCCGTCATAGTCCGAAATCATCACCTGCTTCATGCCATCGATTTTCGAGACGTACGCAAGTTTTGTTGTAGCAATACCGCGTTCCCCGAACAAACGATAAACGACCTTGTCAAAGAACGAATGAACGGCCTGGCGAACGTCATAAGGCTTTACAGTATAGCTTTCGCCAAGCAACAAGTCCTTTGTTTCGGCAGCATACAAAAAGCAATCGAGTTTGATTTTTCCATTCGAAAGTTTCGTGGCATTGCCCGTCACGTATTGGCGAGCACGCTTCTTGCTAAAAAGCACCAAGTCAAACTTGTCCGATGCAACCGCTTCAAAGCGCCCGGAAAGATTCGCATCTCGCGCTAAGATTAAATGCGGAGCTTCGCTTGTCCACTTGATTTTTCCCTCTTCTTCAAAAGGCACAACACCGATCGGCATCGTCTGGAAAACAGAAATACCCACATCCACGGCAATCGTGTCAATCGCCGCAAACGAAGGCGCAGCAAGCATCAGCGCTATCGCACAAAAAAACAACTTCATTTTTTTCATCATAAACCTCCATTTGCACGATAGTATAGTCATTGGTCGCTGGCCCGTGGATACTAGGCTAATGCGAACCTCTTCGAGGCTAGACAAGTCGAGGATGAGTCTCCAGCAAACAGTTTACTTCATTCGTCATACTGAGTTCGAAGAACGAAGTATCCAGTCATATCATGTCTAACTTCACTGGATCCTTCACTACGTTCAGGATGACATTCACTGTCTACTTCCTACTAAGTTCTACCAACTAACTTCTAATTATCTACAAAGCCTAAATTTCAAAACTCTTAACTATAGTCGTGCATCTCCTTTTCTAGTTTGGCGTAAAATTAAACTGCAACACAAGACTTGAGCCATTGTACGTCGGCGGAAGTTCCGGCAACTTCGAAATTTTCACCGCACGCACCGACAAGTGATCCCAAGCGCTATTCGTCGAAGAACGCTTAAGGAACACACTCGTTATAAGCCCAGAACGCTCCACCGTAAACTGCACCGTCGTCTTGGCATCACGATCAATCGTAAGTCCGTTCGGCGGATTGAAATTGCTCATGATTTTCGCTTTTGCGCGTTCCAAGAACACCTGCATCAGCGGGTCCATATCAATCGGGTTCACCGCCTTGAGGCTCGGCAATTCAAATGACTTCTGCAAATTCAAATCGTCAATATCAAAGTCGTCATCATCCTTTGGCTTTTTCGCAGGCTTCTTTTCGACTTTTTTCTTTTCGACAGTCTTCTTCGCCACCTTCTCTACAGGCTTTTCAACAGGCTTCTCGACCGGTTTCTTCTTTTCCGGCTCCACCTTTTTCGGCTCTTCGGGTTGCGGAGTTTCCTTCGGGACAGGCACAGGTTCCGGCGTATCCGGCTTCAGCTCTGGCGCAGGTTCTTCAGGAACTTGCGGCGCTTCCGGTTCTAGCGTCTTTTCGGGAGTCGGTTCCGGGACTGGCTCCGGTTCTGGAGTTACTTCTGGAACAGGCTCAGGCGGCACTTCCGGCGGCAATTCTTCCTTCGGTGCTTGCTGCGGTTCAGGCTCCGGCAGCGGAGCTTGAGCTGTGGGGACTTTTACCGGCTCATCCACTTGCACCATTTCGAACACGGGGATTTCTTCGGCAGGCTTGCTCAAGTCAATGTTATGCAAAGCAATCAATGTCCCGACAACCGCCAAATGAAATACAACGGCACACACGATGATTTTAATCAACGTGCCATCGTGTTCCGTCTCGAAATATTGGATTTGGTCCCTATTTCTTTTCATTTACCAATTCATCTTTTGGGGTCATTGTCAAGAAACCAAGTTTCGTTACACCAAGTTTTTGCACTTGAGTCACAACTTTCATCACAAAGCCATAACTTACAGCTTCGTCCGAGTTGATGACCACCGCCATTTCGCCATTCCACAGCGACTTGAAAATGCTTTCGAAACTTTCCATATCCACTTGCATATCGGCAATGAATATTTCCAGATTCTTGGTGATCGAAACTTTTAAAAGCTTCTGTTGTTCCATCGTCGGAGCCTTTACCTGCGGGAGATTTACCTTAACTCCCTGACTCATCAACGGTGCACACAAAATAAACACAATCAAGATAGCGAACACGATATCAATCATGTTCGTGAGGTTCAGTTCCTGCTTTAAGTCCTTACGGCGGCTGCGTTTCACGCTTCCTCCTCGGCAACTCCTTCAACCGTAAGCAAGTCCCCTCTTTTGAACAAACTTAAAACTTGAGAGCCAAAGTTATAGTACGATGTTTCGTTGCTTCCATTCTTCGAGGTGAAGTAATTGTACCCAGCAGAGGCTGGGATTGCAACCACAAGGCCAGCCACCGTCGTGATAAGAGCCATAGCAATACCCGGAGCTACAACTGTCAAATCCGCAGAACCGTGATGACCAATCTGGAAGAACGCAATCATGATTCCCCAAACAGTACCCAGCAAGCCAAAGAATGGAGCCAAGTTAGAACTTGTAGCCAAGAAAGTCAAATAGCGGTCCTCGCCCATGCGAATGCCTTCAATCGAACGCTGGATTGCATCTTCGAGCAGGGAAGCACGATGCTGAATGGATTCATAGCTCACTTTTCCCTTGAACTTAGATACTTCGTTCAAGACTTCGACGCTCAACAAACGCAGTGCGCTATCATTTGAAACGGTGCAAAGCTTTTGCAGTTCCGAAAAACGTTTAAGCTTGCCGAACTCCTTAAAGAACTTTGCATTAGCGCGCAAATTCGATTTGTGCTTAAAGAACTTCACGATGATGATTCCCCAGGAGCCAAGCGACATAAAAGCAAGGATTCCAAGAATAATCATCGTCACAATATCGGACTGCGTAATCATTTGCCAAACAGGTACAGTATTGTTCAAGACAACCTCCAAAAATTTTACATAAATATACAAGCTATATTATAATACAAAAAAGCACTCTAAAAAGTAAAACCCAATCGATTATCAACACTTTTTTTGACAAATGCCGTAAATTTCCATTTTTACATGATATTTTTTGTATATTAAAATCACAAAACAATGTTAATGGATTTTTATTCCAAGGAGAAAACAATGAAAAAACTCATCGCATGTCTCGCCCTTGCAGCTATGTTCGCTGGTTGCTCTAGCAATCCTCCGCAGACACCGCAAGAAAAGCAAGCTAGCCTTCTCATCGAAATGCAGACGCAGAAGAAGAGCTACCTCAAGCAGCACATCCCGGCCGGTATCGGTATCGGTGAATCTGCTGACGAACAGATTGCTTATGAAAAGGCTGATCAGAACGCCCGCGTAGACCTCGCCAAGTCTATCGACGCTCAGACCAAAGCTCTGATCAAGAACTTCAAGGAAGATGTGAGCGATGAAATTGCAGAACACTTCCAGAGCACGTCCAAGACTGCTGTTAGCCAGCGCCTCAACGGTGCAACGCTCAGCGATGTCAAGGTCGAAACCACTGCTGATGGCAAGTTCAAGGTTTATGGCGTGATGACGCTCGACTCTGACCTCGTCTCCGAATACATCAAGATGCTCGAACAGCAGGAAAAGAAGGCCGAAGTCGAAAAGATCCGCGCCGCTGCAGAAAAGGCTTACGCAGAACTTGACGAAATGGACGACTAATCTCTTTTAAATTTCAAGCAACTTAAAAGACCTTGGCTTTTGCCAAGGTCCTTTTTTTACTGTCACCCCAGCCATACCGGCTGGGATTTTGTCATTCTGGAGGCTCCAAAATGGAGCCGATAGAATCCATTATTTTTCAGCTTACCTGTGCTCATTCGTTGTAGGCTCCATCCCACGGAAGAAGCTCAAGCCATCAAAGTCATCCTTGAGCGCCTGCACAGTCGCACCAATCATGTAAAGGCTACCCGTAATAAGAATTGGAGTCGCACTTTCGCCCACGCTTGCGCAAACCTGGTTGAGATACTCGTGGGAAAACTCGCCCGCACTAGCGACATTCAGCCCAAGCTTATTAAGCTCGTCCTGCAAGTCTTCCAGTTCGCGGAATCGCGGGTACGGTGTACGCGTGATATGCCAATGGCTTACATGCGGAGCCATGAGCTTTAGCATTTCGCCCACATCCTTATCACGGAGAGCGCCAAAAACGCAATGGAATTTTTGCCCCGGGTAATACTTATCCAACGCCTCGACCAAGCGACGAACCGCATGGGAATTGTGAGCGCCATCTAGAACAAACTTTGTCACGCCGTTTGCATCGATTAGCTTTTGCATGCGGCCTGCCCAAGAACGCGTCGAAAGCGTCTTGAGCGCAAGAGCGTCGTCAAACGTTCGAAAAGCGCCTGCAGAATCGCGGAACGTCGCAAAGAACAATTCCGCGGCCTTCAACGAAAGGCTTGCATTTTCAACATAATGTTGTCCTAAATTCGGGAGTTCAACATCTTTGCGAATTTCAGGAACAACACACGAGCATCCGTGCGAAGCCGCATAAACATTAGCTTCAGCAATTAGCGCATCACTCAGACCACCAAGAACAAAAGTCTTGCCACGACCATTCGATAGAATACTTTGTGCAGAACCTGCAACACCCATCTTTTCCTTGAGAATTGCAGATTCCGTGCTACCGAGAACTTCTGTGTGTTCAAGCCCGATGCTCGTCAGCACAATCAGTTCACCATCGGCAACAGCAGTGCTATCCAAGCGACCACCCATGCCCGCTTCCAAGACTGCGACATCGATATTCTGTTCGGCATAATAGAGGAACGCGACAATCGTCAAGACTTCAAAGAACGTCGGCTCGACTTGAGCTTCTTCGGCAGCCGCCTTGACTTTTAAAAGCAAACGTCCAAGAGAATCTTCATCAATCGGCAAATCATTCACGCGGATGCGTTCGCGCAAGTTCACCAAATGCGGGCTCGTATAAAGCCCTGTCTTGACGCCATGCGCCTGCAAAATTCCTGAAAGATAATAGCTCGTGGAACCCTTACCGTTCGTACCCACAACATGAATTGTCTTGAACTTTTTCTGAGGATTCCCAAGAACTTCACAAAGTTTACGTGTAGAAGCAAGTCCAGGCATCATCCCGAAAATGAGCCGGGAATTCAAATATTCCAATCCGTCTTGAAGCATGGCTATAATATAGAAATAGTGGTTGGTGGTTAGTGGTTGGTGGTTAGGAAAGCAATAAGAACGTTCCTTTTACGAACCTGCTTACTAGCCACTGTTTACTAACCACTAAAATGATTACATTTTAATCACACACAACAAGAGGTTTTACTTATATGAAAGTTTCAGCAAAAGCTGTCGCTTTGCTTTTCTGCATTTTTGCAGCAACATCCTTCGCCAAAGTCGATCCTCTGGCCGCACCACAGCACTACAACTACCGCGATGCGGGCAAGCAAATGCGGCGCATCTACTACGGTGAACTCCAGGAGACCCTCTACTGCGGATGCCGCTACCTCGACAAAAAGAAAGTCGACTTCAGCACCTGCAATTACAAGCCGCGCGAAAATCCGAACCGCAAGAGTTACAAACGCACCGAACGCATCGAATGGGAACATATCGTGACCGCCCACAACATGGGGCAGCACCTCCCCTGCTGGCGTGACGGCGGCCGCAAGAACTGCAGCGCCAACGACACCACGTTCAAAATCATGGAAGGCGACTTGCACAATCTCTACCCCGCCATCGGCGAAGTCAACGGCGACCGCAGCAACTTTATGTTCAGCCAGTGGACCAACAACCCAGAACCCATGTACGGGCAGTGCGAAACCATCGTCGATTTCAAGGATAAGAAGGTCCAACCCCGCAAAGAAGTCCGAGGCCTCATCGCCCGCGTGCACTTTTACATGGAAAAGACCTACAACATCAACTTGTCCAAGCAAGACCGCAAGCTTTTCGAGGCTTGGGACAGAGCTTACCCCGTCACGGAACGCGAATGCGAGCGCGACCGCCGCATTTTCAAGGTTCAGGGCGACCATAACCCGTTCGTTTTCGAGAAATGCCAAGATTCTGTTGACAAGTAGTGAACATTTGACTAAATTTGAAGTCCAAAATCTTGCATGTCGCGCCAAGCTCTGCCAACATGCAAGCGTAACCAAAGAGCTTCCTCAAAGAGGTAAATATGTCCTCCTTCCGCGGACCTAAAGGTAAAGTAGCACGCTCTCTCGGCGTTGCCGTTTCTCAGAAGACTCA
>JAEEGJ010019638.1_pt1 | contig 14846 bp, 12 predicted proteins | sample 8958761 | NCBI WGS metagenome assembly JAEEGJ01 (sample SAMN16246546, study PRJNA631951) | gut metagenome | biome: gut microbiome; feature: rumen; material: RS-attached | host: Bos | place: Iran: Karaj | collected 2018-10 | reverse complement strand
AGGCTCCATCAGAATCGTAAATGTAGCCCACGTTGTCTAGCGTAAAGCCTTTATCTATAAATCTCACCCCGACCACAGCCACGTCTGGTTGAGATAAATATGCATACATTTTTCTAACATTGTTTCTGGTAAATAGTCTTACATTGTCCTCCTTCAAGAACATGTAATCCTTGGAAAATCTCCTAAAACCTGTCTCGTCATACTCGATATGCCATTTCTTTAAAGAGGCATCAACTCGGCCCCGTGCTATCACACCTGATTGCCGCAAATACTCTATTGCTAGAGCCATGTGCTCCTTGCAGTAGAACTCAGCCTCCTTGCGCTGCTCTTTAGTGAGCATCTTGTCATCAGTTCTCTTATGATATAGAAGAGATGAAATATGCTCTATTCCTTCATTTTTGAAGGCTGCCCTAAGTAAATATTCATATATGTAAGCAGTCTGCGCTTTTTCATTAAAAGGACCTAGCTTCCTATAGAGCGAAACTGGCAGGCAAATAAACTCACCAATATAGTTGGTCTGTAGAAGCAGTTCCTTATTGAAATCACTTTTAAAATGAGGATTTCGTCTATCTAGTCCAATTAGTTCATCAGAATCTGAATATATAATAGAATTAAAATCCTCTCTTGAATTAATTAATTCATTAAAAGAGCTGAGGGTGCCTTGACTCAATCGGTCATGTTGGCCAATGTAAACCAAATAATTTCCCTCAGCAAAATGAGCACCTATGTTGTAAGCATAGGCGCCTCCTGATTTTTTCTTGAGCCTTCTGTAGTGTACCTTGTCCACAATATCAGGGAAGAACTCCTTGATTGTGATTTCGATGGCACTAGAAGGATTGTTGTCCAAAATATAAAGTTCGAATTCGCGATAATCCTGCTGATCAATGGACTCTAGCATATCCTTGAACTGATCCATATCAGTATCTATCGTCCAGACGACCAGAGAAAAATAAGCATCCGACATTCCTTATTCGCCCTTTCCGCCAAAAACAACTGCTAATGTTTTGAACAATATTTTGATGTCTAAGCCTAAAGAATAATTTGAAATATATTCTGTATCTAAGGCAACAACCTCTTCAAAATCTTTTATGTCATTACGACCGTTAACCTGCCACATACCAGTAAGGCCTGGCTTGATGGAAAGTCTAGCCTTGTGATGTAATGCGTAGTTTTCATACTCATCCTCAAGAGGTGGACGTGTGCCCACAAGTGACATGTCACCAGTCAAAACATTCCAAAACTGTGGCAGCTCATCAATAGAATACTTTCTAAGGAAGCGGCCGATTGGAATGATTCTAGGGTCATTTTCCATCTTGAACATATGACCGTCAATCTCGTTCTTATCAAGGAGCTCCTTTTTGCGCTCCTCTGCATCAACGTACATGGTACGGAACTTGTAGAATCTAAATCTACGACCGTTTTTACCAATTCGAATCTGTTCAAAGAACACTGGCCCCGGTGATTGGAACTTGATAATTGGAGCAAAAATGATAAATGCCACAGCTGTTATAATCAAGCCGACTATGGCTCCAACTATATCCATAAGCCTTTTAAAGAATGCTTGTCTGTTTCCAATAATATACATGCTTGTAGTAAGCACAACATAATCGCCGTAAGTTTCCATTATGCGATTAGACATAATATTTCTAGTATGAATCAAAGCCATGTGAACAATTATGCCCTGCTCAACCAATCGCTCAGCTAAGTTCTCCTCAGAGGCTCTAGTATTGCCATCCAAGAACACTTCGTCTACAACATTGGTTCTAAGATATTCAAACATGGTGTCTGCAGATGCAATAATCGGAACACCTTGAATCTCTTGACCTGTCAAATCTTTATCAACAACAACTGCTCCAATTACCGCAAACTCGTTATAAGGGCTATGAGCTATCTCTGACAGGCAATGCTCAATTGTACTTGACTCTGCCACAACTATAAGTGATGATTTGTTCAAATCCCTAAGCTTACGACGGCGAATAATTCGTTTCCATGTCACACGAAACAGATAGGTCGCTATGAACATAGCAACTGGCATATATATGAACAACCAATTTCGTGATACGTAGAAGGTATACTGAAAGCGAGCTAGGATTAAAAACAAAGCCAGATAATCGATGATACATTGCTTAATTGTGGGAATTATCTCTTGATACTTTGTCCTGCGAAGTATGCCATCATAATTATCCGTGAATAATAATCCATAGACTAAAGCAACCAGCGGCAGCAAAAGCGCCAACCTATGCATGATTTCCATGCTATAATTCTGTGCTTCGCCAAATGGAGAAATTATTCCTATCAACAATCCCTGCTGACCGCTCATCAATTGTTCGCAGAAGATGATAAGTCCATACCAAAGGTAAACGGAAAGAAATAGCGCAAATTCCAATGCTATTACATCAATTATTATAAAATCTAAGTGCTTAACCCAAGAGCGTTTTTTCTTTTTATACAAGTCTCTCCTCCTTAACCCTATGGGACTTCAAGTGCTTTAAAGATTAGAGTACAACTCCGTTTTTCTTAAGCAATTCTTTGGCACTGTCAACAGAATCAACGCCGTGAAGATTCTTGATAGGCGCAAATTCTTTTACACGGTCTACCTCGAAAGCCAAGTTGCTATCCATCATATGAACCATATCAAGCACTAAAAGCTCGAACTTGTAGCCGTTTGGTGTCTCAGGTGACACCTGATTTCCATCACTGTCGATGTGTGGAATCTTTTTCTCAACAACGTGTACAAACATGCTATTGTTAACAATATCATCAAGCTTCTCAAGCGAGAAGAGATAATTTAAGATGACGCCATACTTGTAAAGAAGGCTACCGTCCTCGGCCTTTGCCTCGGCCATCTCGTCAGACATCTCGTAGTACTCTACGATTGAAGGCTTGCCATCCTCAAGGCAAAGTAAGCCCATCTTTTCCTGTGGCTCAACCTTGCGAACCACCTTTGAACCTGCCTGGAACCCACCAGATATTGTAGCACCTACAAATACTGGGTCTGCGATTCTCTGGCAAACATTATCTACAGCAAAGATGTTAATCCACTTAACACCTTTTGCCTTTAAGTCCTTATCTAGACCAGCCTTAACCATTGACGCATACCAACCGCCATTACCGTTTGGTGATGTTGCAAGACGACCCTTGTCCTCCAAGAGAAGCTTGCCATCATAGTCAACAGCGCAAGCCATATCCTGAATGAAGTACTTGATGTACTCTGGATTGTAACCAAAATAATCATGCTCTGCGAAGAAATCCCTAGTTGCCTTGTCGTTCTTCTCGCTTGTCATGATGTAAAGAGGCACAAAACAACCAGCCTTATTAACTACATCCATAAGGTTGTTGATAAGACACTGGAAAATAAATAAATCGTGTGTCTCGCCTACATTGAAGCATCCCTTTGGCAAATCAAATCCAAGGCGTGTACCCATGCCACCAGCAAGAAGAACGGCCGCTACTTCGCCCTTCTTAAGTGCCTCGATACCGATTGCCTCAAACTCGTCATGTCTCTTTTCAATTTCTGAGATTTCTACAGCAGGTGGAACAGAGAACTGTCCTCTAGCAGCCGACTCATCGCCACCGATAAGCTTGAAATCAGACCAGTTGATATTCTCAATCTGATTAAGAAATTCTGTCTGCTTTTCTGCAGGAAGCTCGTCGAAGAATTTCATGACGTGCTCTTGCTTGTTCTCCCTCAATAACTCTACTGCTTGTTCCTTAGTAATCATTATAAAATATTCTCCTTTACTAATCCATGGTATTCTCTTCTTTATTTTTGACGCCGTCGTAGTCCATCTTTCTCGTGTGATACTCTATATCCTCCAACAGCTTACGGTTCTTAGCGATTAAGTCGCCAATCAAACCTGTCGTAAGTGCCATGAATCCCATTATAATAAGTGTGCAGCCTAATATTAGTGACTGGATATGACCTGCACTATTGCCCATAACTACATAAGCCAGATACCTAATTATTACTATCAAACCAACTATCGTTGGTGGAATTGCTATAATGGTAAAGGTCTTGAGTGGCTCGTACATCATGTACGCCCTCAAAATTGTAATCATGGACTTTTTAACATATCCCATCATGCTATTAAAAAGGCGTGATGGTCTAAGTTCTCCATTGGTGCGAATCGGCACAGAAGTCTGCGCGATTCTATTACGCCCTGCCTGAACTATTGTCTCCAAGGTATAAGTATAATCGTTGGTAACATTTATCCTCATAGCCGCTTCCCTAGAGTATGCTCTAAATCCACTTGGGGCGTCAGGTATATCTGAATTGCTGGCTTTTTGAACTACCCAGCTTCCAAAATGTTGAAGTAACTTTTTGGTGGCAGAAAAATGTGCCGTCTCGTCAATTGGTCTTGCACCAATAACAATATCCGACTTACCCTCGATAATCGGTCTAACTATAAGCTCGATATCCTCAGCAACATACTGATTGTCAGCATCCGTATTTACGATAATATCAGCACCATTTCTAAGACATGCATCAAGGCCAGCCATAAATCCATAGGCCAAGCCCTTGTTGCGGCGCAGGTTGACAACATAGTTGACACCCCAGCGCTTTGCCACCTCTACGGTATCATCGCTACTGCCATCGTTAATAATCAAATATTCTATCTCATCAATCCCGTCAATGTGCTTGGGCAAATCGTTTAACGCTATCTCCAAGGTCTGAGCCTCATTATAGCAAGGGATTTGAATGATAAGCTTCATAATAATTCCTCTCTATCTCTAATCCATATTGAAAGAATAATCAAAGGCTTTCAGTGAAAGATTTGGGTTGTAATAAGGATCGCCCTTTTCGTATATCTCTTTCCACTTAGACATGAAGTACTCTGTCTCAGCGTCCATGCGACGCTTTTTCTCTGGGTCTAGATGGTCAAGACCACGGCTCACCGACTCAAGATGATACCACTCAGAAAATGGTGTGTAAACAACTAACAGATTGTTGGCCCTAAGCTTGAGACAGTAATCTACGTCATTAAAGGCCACAGCCAAATCCTCATCGAAGCCTGACACCTTTTCAAAATCGGCCTTTGAGGTAAGAAGGCAGGCCCCTGTAACAGCCGATACATCCTGCACACAGGTGCTGCGATAAAAATATCCCACCTGCTCGCGACCACTTCCTAAGAACTGTGAGTTGGCAACACCTCCAAGACCTAAGATAAGTCCGGCATGCTGAACTGTGTTATTTCCATAATATAGTCTGGCACCAACTGCGCCAACATCCTGACGGCGAATAAATCCCATCATCTCAAAGATTGCATCCTCGTTAATCATGCGGGTGTCGTTGTTGAGAAGTAGCAGGTACTCACCCTCCGCCTGACCAGCGCCATAGTTGATAAGTGCAGAGTAATTAAAGACACCCGCGGTTTCAGGATGGGCTGCAGTGTAATCAAGCACCCTGACAGTTATATCCGTTCGCTCCTGAAGCTTCTTATAATAATCTCTAATATTATCTTCATCAGAATTATTCTCAATAATGACAAATTCCAGATTGGAATAAGTACTTTTGCCTGCGATGCTATCGATACAAGCCTCCAAATCATCCTTGTGATTCATGTTTGGAATAAGGATGGAAAGCAGTGGTGCATCCGGCCAATTGTATTTGGTGCGATAATACCCAAGGTGAGTATCCAGCTCTACTGTAGCCGGAATCCCCAGGCGCTTGTAGTGCTCCTCCACCGCTCTGCGGCCGTTGTCGTAGGCATACATCTTGGCCTCCGGATGGTCTGCCGTAGAAGCAGGGTGAGTACGCCAATGATAAAGCACCCTTGGAATATGATAAATGTTGGAGCATTTTTCCAACACTCTAAGGTCGAAGTCATGATCCTGGGCCCCGTCGAACTCGGATTTGATGCCTCCGCTGGCCTTTACAATATCAGCCTTCACCACAAAAAGATGAGTGATATAGTTGTGGCTGCAAAGCAAATCTATATTAAAGTCAGACTTGAAATGAGGCAGGAAATATTCCTTGGAATCCATGTCGATTTTGTCCTCATCAGAATAGATTGCCTCTATGGTAGGGTCGTCATTTAAAGCCTTTGCAATATAATACATTGCATCTGCAGTAATCAAATCATCGTGATCCGTAAATCCGATAAAGTCTCCTGTTGCAAGCTCCATCGCTGCGTTGGTATTACCTGCAATGCCAGTATTGTCAGTAAGCTTTTTGTATATGATTCTCTCATCCCACTGCCCACCTGTAGCAGATTGAATAATATCCTTTAATCCCTCCTCAGGGCTTCCATCTCCAAGGCAAAGCTGCCAGTTGCTATAGGTCTGAGCTGTAAATGACTGAATAAGCTCTGTCAAAAATCTTTCCGGCGTATTGTATAACGGAATTACGATACTGATAACCGGATTGTATTTAAAAATGGTGTGGCGCTGCTTTTCAAGCTCCTTTTCACTAACTGGGTGTGCCTTTAAAAACTGCTTGTAGCTATAGTGCTCCTGGTCGTGGCCCATGAGCTTTCGAACGGTCTTTGCAACGGTCCTTTTTAACCCGTAGTGCTGCAGATAAAGCAGGCCCTTTTCTATTATGTTGTTAGGTTGTCTGTATTCTTTTATTTCACTCATATTTATATATATTCTATTCATTTCTCGTATAGAGATTTAGATACTAGTTTCCTAAAAAACATTTCTCAATCGAATAGATATTTCCTCGTTATTTATTCTCCATTTTAATGATAAGAGATTTCAAGAAATCATCTAATCATGCAAAAAAGTCTAAGATTGCCTGAGCTAAAGCCTCTGGCTTTCCCATTTCAACAAAGATGTGTTTGTCGTCCTCTTTGAACAATTCGTGGTTTGCCGGGCCATCCCCAAGAATCATAGGCCGCTCCATAGCCTCATATATGTAAGCCTTGCCAGGAATAGTTCTCTTGGCTTTTGAAATATCCCCGGAAAAATGCCCTGCCAAACAAAGGTCTGCATTTGCGATATAATCTGCCAGCTCCTGCTGAGTAAGCCAGTTGATGTATTTGATATTTGAAAGCTCCGGCTTATCCATGTTTTCAGGAATAGGGCCTATTATGTAAAACTGATAGTCCTCCTTGCCGCTAAAAGCTTTAAGTGCCTCCAAAATCACATCCACTCCCTGAAGGTTTAGGATGGAGCCAAAGTAGAGTATTTTATGCTTATTATCACAAGCCATACCTTGCCTTGGATAGTAGATTGACTTGTCGGCCTCAAGGTAAAGCACACGCATTTTTTCAGGATTTGCATTAAATTCCTGCTCAAAAAAATGGCCATGAGCCATTGTGTCGCAGACTACATAATCAGCCTTCCCAAGTGTCCATGTATCTAGGCTGTGACAAAACCTCGCCATCATGCTATCTGGCTTAAATTTCTGTCTGTCTAAAACCATGGTGTCATAAACAGAGAGGAAACAATCTATCACCAGCGGCCTCCTCCTCTTTAGCTTGCCATAAAAAAATGGCAGCACTAGCTGTGGAGAGAAGCCTACGAATATCACATCGATATCCTTTAGGCTCTGAACAAGCAGCCCCACTAATACATGAACCACCCTCTTTAAATAATTGGAAGATGGGCTACCAATAACCTGCAGGTCCGATACCACTGATTTGAGATAGTTAATCTCTTGTGTGACTCTGATGTAGTCTAAATTTTTAGTTGTAATATATAGTACTTTCTTCCCCGAGAATATTTCTCTTAAAGTCTCAAAATCTTTCATTGTTTTAACCTTAAAACACAATCTGATTAATTATAACATAAACCACCCTTCCTTGCATTGACTTTGGTATTGATTTAAAATACATGAAGTATATAAGTGATATTAAGAAAGGTCTCGTTAATGAGCACATTCGCGATTATTCTGTCCACCTACAATGGGCATAAATATATAACACAACAAATACAAAGCATTCTGGCTCAAACCTGCAGGGATTTTACGGTGTTTGTCAGGGACGACGGCTCCTCAGATGACACCCTTCAAATCCTTGAGGATTTTGCGTCAACCGACAGTAGAATTCATCTTGTAAACGACAATCCATCTTCTCCAAATCCTAATTTGGGGTTCGGTGAGAGTTTCTCAAGGGCAGCTAAATACGCCCTGGCTCAAGGTGAATTTTCTTTTTTTGCTTTTTGTGATCAGGATGATTACTGGGAGCCTGAAAAGCTTCAGGTTACTTTTGAAAACATCAGTGGACTGACAGGCCCTGCTTTATTTTCTTCAAATTTTTATGTATGCGATGAGGCTTTGAATGTCCTTCATACTTTTTCAAAGGCAACACCTCTAGCCGGGGTTACCTTTGAAAATCTGGTATTCGAAGGTGCCCTGCCCGGATTTTCCATAACAATCAATAGAAGCCTTGCTGCTCTTGCCTTTGACAATGAGGAGGCCTCTAAGATTTATTATCATGACAAATGGGTTCACCTTATTCAGTTGGGATTAGGCGGCTCAGTGGTTTACTCAGATAAGCCCCTTGCCAGGTATCGTCGACATGCAAATGCTGTTTCCTCCACCAACCGTGGTCTTTTAGCAAAGCTAAAATGGCGAATTGACAACGTGCTAAACGGAGACTATTGTCCTAGAACTAGGGACATGATTTATAGTTATAAAGAATTGTTTTTTGATAAGCTACCTAAGGAGGGACAGAGGTTCTTGAGAGTTTTTACTTCGGGCTCACGTCTTAGGAAAGTTTTTTATCCTCACAGGCTCCGCAGGAATATTACTGGAGAAATATTGTTGAGGCTAATATTTATTTTAGGGAAATTATGAAAGAAAAAAACGTAAAACTTAACTACATATATAATGTAGCCTATCAGATACTGGTTATCCTTACACCACTTTTGACAGCCCCTTATATCGCAAGAGTTCTCAAATCCAAGGGAATCGGTGTTTTAGGTTATGTCACTGCTATAGCTGCATTTTTTATTATTTTTGCATCACTTGGCACATCTACTTACGGTCAGCGCGAGGTATCTTACGTGCAGAGCGATATATTCAAGAGGTCAGTTGTTTTTTTCAACACCTTGATTTTTCGCTGCACTACAACTTTCATTTTTCTAGTAATTTACGGAATAATGATTTTTACATATCATCCTGATTGGATGATTATTTATGTAATACAGTTAATCGAGATTTTAAATGTGGCTTTTGATACCTCTTGGTTCTTGCAAGGACTTGAGGAGTTCGGCAAGGTAGTTGGCCGCAATGCTATCTTTAGAATAATAAATCTTATAATGGTTTTTACCTTGATAAAAAAGCCAGAGGATTTGGCTCTGTATGCTGCGGCTCAGGCCCTTATCACCATGGCAGGTCACGTTTCACTTTGGCCTTACCTTCCTAAGTATTTGTGTAAGGTTCCAAAGGAGGCGCTATCACCTTTTAAGGACACTAGAATAATTCTAGGCTTGTTTTTGCCTACCTTTGCTGTTCAGTTCTATCAGTATCTAGACAAAATCATGCTTAAGCTTATCACCCACGATCTTGATGAAAGCGGATACTATGAGCAGACCATGCGAATCGTTAGATTGGTCCTTGCGCTTGTTACCGCCATGGCTACTGTTATGGTGCCTCGTATCGGCCATTATTTTAAGCAGGGAGATAAGGCTGCAATCAAGCGAGCCATGTACAAGGTTTACCAGTTTTCTTGGTTCTTGGGATTGCCACTGATGTTTGGCGTGTTTGGAATCGCAGGCAACTTTATCCCATGGTTCTACGGCGATGGCTATGACAAGGTAATCATTCTTCTTAGAATTTGTTCTGGCCTAACAGTTGCCATGTCAATTGCAAATGTAACCGGCATCCAATATCTGGTACCAACCAAACGTGAGAGGCTTTATACTCGCACTGTTCTCTTTGGAGCTGCTGTAAACATAGTGTTGAATTTTGTTTTTATACCAAAGCTTCAATCAGCCGGCGCTGCTTTGGCCTCAGTTATTGCCGAATCAGCAATCGCCATTTTACAGTTGATCTACATTCGTGGGGAGCTTGATATCAAACGGATTTTACACTCGTCTGTAAAATATTTAATTGCTTCTACTCTTATGCTAATGCTACTTTTGATGGTAGGCAGATATTTACCTGCCAATATACTTTCAACTTTTGTGATGATTATCACTGGAGCTTTAGTATACTTCGGATTATTGGTGCTTTTTGCAGATGAGTTCTTTATAGATAATGCGAAGCATTTGATAAAGAAAGTTTTAATGAAATTTAGATAGAGGTGTTTATGAAAATATTTGCTATAGTTTGCTGTATTGGTTTTCTGGTTGTTTGGTTTTTGTCCTTTTTGACAGGGATAAACTGCAAGGGACGCCGTCCATTCATTGCAATACTTTATATTTTATCAATTGTATATGTCAGCTACGCTGGTATATTTTATGCAACTAATCTGCCGGACTCCTCTCCGGATGAGTCGGCCCACATTGCATACATCCATTATCTGGACAGCACTGGAGAGGTGATTCCAAAATTTGAGGACATGCACATCTTTAGCAACCAGGTAATGAAATGGTCAGAGGAACCAAATTATGAATATCAGACCTCACTGGTAAATTATCTTTGCCATCCGCCTCTTTATTATCACATCATGAGGCTGGCAGGAGGATTTTCTCCAACAAACTCAGAGTTTGTTATGACAATCGATAAGATGAAGCTTAGATATTTTTCCATGGGAATATATATACTGGGCCTTGCATTGTGCTGTTACATAGGTTGGTCTCGAATCGACAGGACCAAGCCTTGGCTGCATTTACTCTACGTGACAATCATCACAAGCGTTCCTATGCTTAGCTTTGAGTTTTGCTCTGTAAGCAATGACGCTCTTACTATGTTGACTTGTGGAATCTGCATTCTGGGATTGATAAGATTTTCCGAGAAAAATAGAAATATACTGACCTATGGACTGATTGCACTGGGCACAACAGGTTCCCTTTTAACAAAGCTTACCGCGGCAATGTTGTGCGTAATTATGGCAATTTTGGTGCTTTTCTTTACAATGATTAAAGAGAAAAGCGTGAAGGCTTCTCTACGGGCAGGGTTCTTTATTACCTTCCCTATTTATTTCATCGCCATTGCTTACTATGTGATTGTAATTGGCCGGTACGGTACGCTTCCTTCCCTTGAAGTTATCAGCTCCAAGGAATACTTTGAGAACACCATATACTACGTGGCTCAATCTGACAGAGTTTACTTTACTTTTGGACAGTACATCTGGTTTTATATTGAAAGATTTTTCCTGTCATGGTCGGGTATCGAAACCGCGCAGCGATTTATAAAAGAATACCTTTACAGCCCAACCTCCCTCGCCTTTGAGTTGTTGTGGTTGTTTCCGGTACTTTTGTTCATCCCTCGTGTCCACTCCTTCGGAAAGAGATTTGCTCTTCCTCTTGGAGCCGGCTGGGCATCCATGGTCATAACCTTTATTTACCAGTTTAAAAGCGCCTATGGAGCATACCTTACCAGAGGATACTTAGGAGGATTTGCATCCCGCTATTACATACCTTTCGTAATGATATTTGGATTGTCTGCTGTATTCATAGCCCAGAGTCTTCTCGTGGACAATGGCTTTGACAGCAACACAACCATCACCACAATCAAAGGTGATTTAAAAACCTTCAGCAAGAATCTTATCTACAATCAATTAATATACGCACTTACACTTGTGTTCTCATTCGTATTGTTTTATGGGAACTTCCCATTCTTTTTACTGCACTTTGGAAAAGGGCTGCAATAGCGCAGCCCTTTTTTATCCTACGAACAGTTAATCTTAAATTTCATTTCATAATAATTCATCATTGTACTATCCCATTTTATTTTTTCAAAAACAATTTTTTATTTATAAGTTATTCCATTAAAATTCTCAGAGTATCTTTGTGAAAAACACCAATTTTTATACTTATTCGAAATAGAATAAACATAAATTTTTTCTTCTCTCTTCTGCTTTAATACAACGTATAAGAAATGCGATGTGCTAAATACTTCATCTTCATCCGAAATATTGTAATAACATTCAACCAATTCATGCCCCCCGCAGATTAAAATAGCCTCATGTTCAAAATCAAATTTTTCAGGTAAAGAAATCTTTACATCATATTTTTTTTCAAAAAAATCCACTTCATCCTGGGTATATAAAATATCATAAAATTCTTCAATTTCATTTCCTTTAAAATCAGCTATTCTTTGATAGTTTACCAAATGATTCTTTTCATAATAAATTATCGCACAAATAATAAGTATTACAATAACTACAATAACACAAAGCATAAAATTCATTTTTTTCATAGTTTCTCACTTTCAATAATCACAACTTTCGTCAACCGTTCCGTTCCATATTCATATATTGTTTTTGGCTCATCAACGTAATAATAAATAGTGGATATTGCCTGATTCGCTCATGCTCATTGCGTTATTATCATATATAATGCTTCCTAAATCTATACTTACAGTACGCACTAAGAGGGTATAACAATCTATTGAAAAATCACATAGATACTCTATCTTTTCTTTAGGACTTGTTGATGACATTCTAAACCCAAGACTATTGTTCTTATTTTATAGTTCTACATTTTTATCGCGTACTACAAGAATACCATTTTCCTTTTATATGTTCTTTATTTATGAATTCGTAGGAATCATTACAGTTATTCATGTTGACCTTATCCGAATAATAAATATAACCACACGATTCCTCTAACATGCCCGCATTTTCGTAGAAATATATGACTGCTCTATCTCCATCTTTCGTAAGAACAACACGTTTTGTATCAGATACCCTTTCGTAAATATCCTCATTGGGAAGATCTATGACTCCATTGTGAACCTCATAATTCCCCGATTCTATTTCTTGTACTATTTTATTTCTATATTCCCATATCTCATCTTCAGATACTGAAGGTTTTATGAATTTTGCAACAAAAAATATTACGACAATAACAAATATATTTACTAATACTATTTTCTTTTTCCTAAAAATTGATATTAACAATAAAAATATGGAATTTATTCCCAAAAAGCCAACAAATATCATCTTATACACAACAATAATTGGATTATTTACTGCGTATACTATCACCGCTGCTATGACAATATTTATCAATAATATCGCCCAACCTAAAAAATCAATTATCTTGTTCACATTTGTGTGTTTCAATATATCTCCTTATTCAATGATTGTCATTTATTTCATCAATAGGATCTCTCCACATAATAGCCAGTCTGGTTCAGATTTCCAACAGACATCTGGGCATAACCAGCGCCAAGTTGCTCCATGTCAGTATTTTACCCTCAACTCGCTTCACTATACAATTGTAGGTATAAAATGCTCACCTTTTTTATACTATCATCAGCCCCTGCAACCCTAAATTCGTACTCTTTCCCAGATTGCTGAATAATAATAGTTTTTGATAATCCTAGCAATCCACCATCAACAACTTCTTGCCTAACTGTCCCTAGCATGACAGAATCATTATTCTTATTTAAATAATTAATTCCACACTGCCTCTTCGAAATAAAACCAATTGTCACAAATTTTGTTTGCTCGATATCGGCATTTTTTCCCCGTTAACATTCCATCATATTCGTATTTATCTCCGTATTGTTTATTCCCATAGTAATCTATAATCACATTTTCTTCTGAATAAAAAAACCCGCAATTGTAATAATTGTTATCACTAGGTTTATCTTTTAGATAAAACCAAACGCAATTTCTTGCATCCTCGCCAAACATCTTTTCAACTGCAATTTTATCAATATTTAAATTATCAAGTATGTGCAAATCAATATCTTCAGTAAAATCTGATTTTTTTTGATATACACTAAAAGATTCATTTTGTTCACGTAATAATTCTTCCACAAACTCATTTAATGTTTCTTCATTCGCATTAACGAACTGTTTAACATCAACATCCTTTGAAAAAATTTTTTTAAAAACAAAACACAAGCATACTGCTGAAATAATTATTATTATCAATAATACTATTTTCTTTAAACCAAAATTATTCATCACAAGGGAATCCTTCCTTTCTCCACTTTATTCCTAATTCTATTGCTTCGTGATCTTCATCCATGTCGCCCCAATATGGCAAGCTATACATATAAAAAAGATCCTGCCAATAATATCTTTTTACCTGAACCGCAGCCCCTCCAGAGTATAGTTCAAATTCGGAAAAATATTTTGCTCCAACATAGGAATATATAACATTTCCTGCTGTAGCAGCATCCATAACTTGTCCGTGATATAAGAAATAACCCTCTGGAACATCAAATCCAAACGCTGTTTTCCAAGAAACATTTTGTTTTATATCCATTTCTCCTTCGGTTTTTACTTGCATATAAAATTCATAATATAACCTAGGTTTAGTCAACGCGTTTTTATTAATTTTGTCAAAATACTCTTCTTTTTCAGCCACCCATGAATCAATCATTTCTGTGTAATCAGGTATATTTGGATTATTGTCTAATTCTTTTTGTAATTCACTAAGACTCTTTCCTGCCGCTTGTCTAGCACATTCCTCTTGATATCGTTGTTCTGCTTTATTAAGTCCAATCTTATATAGTTCAGGAATTGTTAAATGCCTTATTGGCATTGTAGAGCCATAATAAAATGGGAGTGTATTCATCTCCGAATTATAACAATTATTTCCACTTGCATCTTCTCCGTCATAATCCACATTACATATTGAATTACTTCGACAATATAAATAATGATTTAACGAAATAGGCGTATCAATTTTCCCCTTTACTTTATCCTCCCCAATAAACCTACCATTATCAGCACTATAAAATCTCGCCTGTGCAAACTTAAGCCCTGATACCTCTTCCTCCTGATAGCCTGTGAAGGCAAATGGCTGGATGATGTTTCCTTTTGTGATGTAGT
>JAEEGJ010019636.1_pt1 | contig 14847 bp, 10 predicted proteins | sample 8958761 | NCBI WGS metagenome assembly JAEEGJ01 (sample SAMN16246546, study PRJNA631951) | gut metagenome | biome: gut microbiome; feature: rumen; material: RS-attached | host: Bos | place: Iran: Karaj | collected 2018-10 | reverse complement strand
TTATAAAGGAAGTGATAATATAGTTATGGACGTTCGAATGTGTTGTCCAAATCATATATTTAAATAAAAGGAGAATTAAAAATGGCAAATATAAAAAATAATGCATCAGAATTAGTTGGAGGAACACCTTTAGTAAAGGTTACAAATTATTCCGCAAAGGAAGGCGTTACAGACGCTACAATCCTGGCTAAGTTAGAATACTTTAATCCGGCAGGTTCTGTAAAAGATCGTATTGCTTTGAAGATGATTGAAGAAGCAGAAGCAAACGGAGTATTAAAAGCAGGCGGAACAATTATTGAGCCTACTTCAGGAAATACAGGAATCGGTATTGCAGCCATTGCAGCAGCAAAGGGATACAGAGTTGTAATTACTCTTCCGGAAACTATGTCTGTTGAAAGAAGAAACATTATGAAAGCATATGGTGCTGAATTGGTTCTGACTGATGGAACAAAGGGAATGAAGGGGGCCATTGCAAAGGCAGAAGAATTAAAAGAAGAAATTGAAGGATCTATTATTTTAGGTCAGTTCGTTAACCCTGCAAATCCTAAAGCACACAAGGAAACAACAGGTCCTGAAATTTGGAACGACACAGACGGAAAAGTAGATATTTTTGTAGCAGGTGTTGGTACCGGTGGAACAATTACCGGTGTTGGAGAATACCTGAAAGAACAGAATCCAAAGGTACAGGTTGTAGCAGTGGAACCGGAAACAAGCCCGGTACTTTCAGAAGGAAAAGCCGGTGCACATAAGATTCAGGGAATCGGTGCCGGATTTGTACCTGATGTATTGAATACAAAAGTATACGATGAAGTAATCCCTGTTTCCAATGAAGATGCATTTGAAACAGGAAAGAAAATTGCAGCAGAAGAAGGTGTATTAGTTGGTATTTCTTCCGGTGCGGCATTGTACGCAGCAACACAGCTTGCAAAGAGACCGGAAAACAAAGGAAAGACGATTGTAGTATTGCTTCCTGACTCAGGAGACAGATATTACTCAACAGCACTTTTTAACTAAAAAAAGGAAGATTGGAGAAATAAAAAATGAGCGAAAGAAATTATAAATTTGAAACATTACAGATTCATGTGGGTCAGGAAAGTCCTGACATCAGTACGGACGCAAGAGCCGTTCCCATTTATGCAACAACTTCCTATGTATTTAAGGATTCAAAAACAGCAGCGGGAAGATTCGGACTTACGGAAACAGGTAACATTTATACCAGACTGATGAACCCCACATCCGATGTTTTCGAAAAAAGAATCGCAGCACTTGAAGGCGGCATCGGAGCACTTTCAACGGCATCCGGCTCATCTGCCATAACATATGCCATCCAGAATATCGCAACAACAGGCGATCACATCGTTGCAAGCAAGAACGTTTACGGCGGAACATACAATCTTTTGGCGCATACGTTAAAAGATCAGGGACTTGATTCCACATTTGTAGATCCTTCCGATCCCGAGAACTTTGAAAAAGCAATTAAAGAGAATACGAAACTTCTGTATGCGGAAAGCCTTGGCAATCCCAACTCGGATATAGCCGATCTCGAGGCAATTTCGGCGATTGCACACAAGCACGGCATTCCTCTTATAGTAGATTCGACATTTGCAACTCCTTACCTTCTTCGTCCGATCGAACATGGTGCTGACATCGTAGTTCATTCGGCAACCAAGTTCATCGGCGGACACGGAACCGTAATGGGCGGTGTGATCATCGACGGAGGAAAATTTGACTGGGCGCAGAACGATAAGTTCCCCGGACTTTCAAAACCCAATCCTTCATACCATGGAATCGTATTTACCGAAGCCGTAGGTGCTGCAGCTTATATAATCAAGCTCAGAACAACTATCATGAGAGATCAGGGAGCAGCGCTTTCACCTTTTAACTCATTCCTTTTGATCCAGGGACTTGAGACATTATCGTTAAGAGTTGAAAGACATGTATCCAATGCTCTTAAGGTTGTGGAATACTTAAGCAATCATCCTCAGGTTGAGAAGGTTAATCATCCTTCTGTAGCTTCCGGAAGACAGAAAGAACTTTACAATGAATACTTCCCTGACGGAGCAGGCTCCATCTTCACATTTGAGATAAAGGGCGACTCCGAGAAGGCAAGAAAGTTTACCGAAAGCCTTGAACTCTTCTCACTTCTTGCAAACGTAGCGGACGTTAAGTCTTTGGTTATTCATCCCGCTTCAACTACCCATTCGCAGTTAAGCGATGAAGAACTTTTGGAAGCAGGCATCAAGCCCAACACAATAAGACTTTCGATCGGTACGGAGCATATCGATGATATCATCGAGGACCTTGAGAAAGGATTTGCCGCAGTAAAATAACCGACTCATATTGTATGTAAATAAAATAATACTATAATAATATTTGGAATCATAATTCAGAAAGGATTTAACCATGGGAAAAATATATACATCAGCAGACCAGTTAATAGGAAAGACTCCTCTTTTGGAGCTTACACATATTGAGAAAAAAGAAAACTTAGGCGCAAAGATCTATGCTAAGCTTGAGTACTTTAATCCGGCAGGATCCGTAAAAGACAGGATAGCAAAGGCAATGCTTGACGATGCCGAAGCAAAAGGACTTCTTAATGCAGATTCAACGATCATCGAGCCGACTTCCGGAAATACCGGAATCGGTCTCGCAGCAGTAGCTGCCGCAAGAGGCTACAGGATCATCATCGTAATGCCCGAGACAATGTCCGTGGAAAGAAGACAGTTAATGAAGGCATACGGTGCAGAACTTGAACTTACCGAAGGTTCCAAGGGAATGAAGGGTGCTATCGCAAAGGCTGAAGAGCTTGCAAAAGAGATTCCGGGAAGTTTTATTCCTTCACAGTTTACCAACCCTGCCAACCCCAAAGCGCATTTCGCTTCAACAGGTCCCGAGATCTGGGAAGACACCGATGGAGAAGTTGATATTTTCGTTGCAGGCGTAGGTACCGGCGGAACAGTTACGGGTACCGGAGAATATCTTAAACAGCAGAAATCATCCGTTAAGGTTGTTGCGGTTGAACCCGCAGATTCACCCGTACTTTCAAAGGGAACAGCAGGTTCTCACAAGATCCAGGGTATCGGTGCAGGATTCGTTCCCGAAGTTTTGAATACAAAGGTTTACGATGAGATAATCGCCGTTACAAACGAAGATGCTTTTGAAACAGGAAGACTGATCGGAACATCAGAGGGCGTTCTGGTAGGTATCTCTTCAGGCGCTGCTTTATATGCGGCGATCGAACTTGCCAAGAGAGAAGAGAACAAGGGCAAGAATATCGTTGTTCTTCTTCCCGATACAGGCGACAGATATCTTTCGACGGCACTCTTTGCACAATGATCGAGGAAATTTAAAGAGGGATAAAAAATGATGATTTCCACAAGGGGCAGATATGCTTTAAGGGTTATGGTGGATATCGCCGAGCACAGCAACGGCAATTATATTGCAATGAAAGATGTTGCTGCAAGACAGGAGATTTCGCTTAAATACCTGGAAAGGATTCTTCCCTTACTGGTAAAAGAAAAAATGATCGAAGGAGTTCACGGCAAAGGCGGCGGATATCGTCTTACCAGGGATCCGAAGGATTATCGCGTAGGTGATATCTTAAGACTCACCGAGGGTGATCTTGCACCCGTAAGCTGTCTTGACTGCCGCGGGGAAAACTGCGACAGAAGGGAGCAGTGCAGAACACTTCCGATGTGGCAGAAGATCGATAAGATCGTAAACGATTATTTTGATTCCGTCACCATTGAAGACCTCATGTACAAAGATATAACAGCAGGAATTTAGTTCATTTCAGTGCCCGGCATTTCTAAACGAATGCCGGGTATTTTTTTATATTTTCATAACCTCTCGCATAATTGCCCAAACACCAAAAAAATGGTACAATTACCGTAAACGTATGGGGGTAAAAAATGGGGCTTATAAAAGATTTAATCAGTCAGATCGATTCCGATTTTTATAAAGAAAAATTCCTGGAGATTTACAAAGACGAGAAGATGCTTGAATATCAGAAAAAAAGATATAAAGCATCTTTACTTAAATTCGCGGACATCTACAAAGAAGATGACGTGAATGTTTTTTCCGCGCCCGGAAGAAGCGAGGTAATGGGCAATCATACGGACCATCAGCACGGCGAGATCCTGGCAGCGGGTATTAATCTCGATGCGATAGCGGTTGCAAAAAAATATGACGACGGACTTATTAAGATCGTCTCGGGCGAATATCCGATGATCACCGTTGATACCAAAGCGATCAACGAAGCGGGTGTAAATGCAGGTAAAAGCAAGGCACTTATCGAAGGAGTCTGCAAGGGCTTTACCGACAGAGGATATAAGATCGGCGGATTCAGGGCATATATAACAAGCGATGTTCTTATCGGTGCGGGACTTTCTTCATCAGCGGCATTCGAAACCCTGATAGGGACCGTACTCTCAAATCTTTACAATGATGCTAAAGTTCCCGATACGGATATCGCGATCGTCGGACAGTTTGCGGAAAATGTCTATTTCGGCAAACCCTGCGGACTTATGGATCAGATGGCCTGTTCGGTAGGAAATCTTGTGCATGTAGATTTTTCCGATCCGTCAGAACCCGTAACAGAGAAGATAGATTATGACCTGTCCGCTAACGGTTACAGCCTCTGCATTACGGATACCAAGGGGTCGCATGCGAATCTCACCGATGAATATGCGGCGATCCCCGGAGAAATGAAAGAGATAGCTTCGTTTTTTAATAAAGAGGTTTTACTCGGCGTAACCATGGAGGACATTTTAAATAACGCTGCAGAATTAAGACAAAAGTTTTCAGACCGTGCAGTCCTTCGTGCGATCCATTTCATAAAAGAAAACGAACGTGTAAGAAAGGGTGTTAAAGCGTTAAAAGAAAACGATACGCCCGCTTTTATGAAACTTGTAAGAGAATCCGGAAGATCCTCTTTTGAATATCTTCAAAACGTCTATTCCGTCAAGGATGTATTATCTCAGAACATATCGCTTGCACTTGCGATAAGCGATGTGATCCTTACCGAAGATGAGAGTTTCAGGGTTCACGGCGGAGGCTTTGCCGGAACGATCCAGGCTTTTGTAAAAAACGAAAACGTGGATATATATAAAAGCAGGATGGAAGCTGTTTTCAGAAAGGATTCATGCCATATCTTAAAGATCAGAAAATTCGGCGGAATAAAGGTTTTATAGGCAGGGTCATTTGACCGGGTTTCAAATGTGAGGGATATAAATGAGCGAGAGAATATATTTAAACAACAACTGGTTTTTTAACGATACTTTCAGCGATGAAATGCTTAAGGAAGATTATAATTTTTCGAATAACGTCTCGGTAAGGATTCCACATACGGTTAAGGAGACACCGCTTCATTATTTCGACGAGCATGAGTATCAGAAAGAAGCTGCATATTTTAAAGATCTGTATGTTCCCGCAGAGTGGAAGGATAAAGACATATTCTTAACTTTTGACGGAGTTCTTCATTCGTGCAAGGTCTTTTTGAACCTGACGGAGGCCGGCTCTCATGAATGCGGCTATACCGCTTTTACGATAAAGCTTAACGACTTCGTAAAATACGGGGAAAACAATGTCATCTGCGTTAAAGCCAACAGCAGGGAAGATCAGAACATTCCTCCTTTCGGCTTTGTAATAGATTACATGACTTACGGCGGAATCTACAGTGACTTATATATTGATATCAAAGAAAAGGCTCATTTTGAGGATGTTTTCGTATCGGGCGATATGTACGGTATCGTGCGTCTCGCGGTTACGGCAACCGATGAGGCAAAAGGAATGAACGTGGAGAGTACCCTCATTTCCGAGTGGGAAGAAAAGGACATCGATCAGTTCACATACTCTCCGACAAGCGTAAAAGAGATCGTAAGAGAGACCAAGTTCGAAAATGCACGTCTCTGGAACACTCAGAGCCCGATACTTTATAAGTTAAAAGTTGTATTAAAAGATGCCAAAGGTACTCTAAAAGATCAAAAAGAGATCCGTTTCGCATTCCGAAGTGCCGAGTTTAAAGCGGACGGTTTTTATTTAAACGGAGAGAAGTTTAAGATAAGGGGACTTAACCGCCATCAGAGCTACCCTTATGTCGGATATGCGATGCCTGAGAATCCGCAGAGGAACGATGCAAGGATCTTAAAGGAAGAACTCGGCCTTAACGCCGTCAGAACTTCCCATTATCCTCAGTCGCATTATTTTCTTGATGCCTGCGACGAGATCGGTCTGCTTGTTTTCACGGAGATCCCCGGCTGGCAGCATATCGGAGACGAAGCATGGAAGAAGAGAGCGGTTGAAAATGTAAAAGAGATGGTACTCCAGTACAGGAATCATCCCTCGATTATTTTATGGGGTGTCAGGATCAATGAATCCGTTGACGATGACGCATTTTACGCAAGAACGAACGAAGCGGCACACGTGCTCGATCCCACCAGACAGACGGGCGGCGTAAGATGCTACAAGAAGTCAAATCTCCTGGAAGATGTTTATACATACAATGATTTCATTCACAGCGGAGACAACCGCGGATGCGATAAGAAATCAGCCGTTACGAGCAATACGAAAAAAGGATATCTCATATCCGAATATATGGGACACATGTTCCCGACCAAAGCTTTTGACTGGGAAGAAAAAAGACTCGAAGATGCGATAAGACATGCGAGGGTCTTAAATGATGTTGCGGCGAACAAAGACATCGCGGGAAGTTTCGGATGGTGCATGTTTGATTACAACACGCATAAGGACTTCGGAAGCGGCGACAGGATCTGCTATCACGGCGTAACGGATATGTTCAGAAATCCCAAACTCGCAGCGTACGTATATGCCGAAATGCAGGATGATGTTCCCGTTCTGGAACTGAGTTCCTCGATGGATATCGGAGAACATCCGGGCTGCAACAGGAACGAGACATATATCTTTACCAATGCGGATTCGGTAAAGATGTATAAGAACGATAATTTCATCAAAGAATATACGCATGGAAATAAAGACTTTCCAAATCTTTTAAATGCTCCGATCAAAATAGACGACTATATCGGAGATGCGCTTGAAAACGAGAAGGATTTAAATCCCAAACAGATAAAAGACATAAAAGACATTTTAAACGAAGTCGCAAAATTCGGACTCTACAGAATGACGCCATCGGCAAAATTAAAAGCTGCAAAACTAATGCTCTTCCATCACATGAAGATGGACGATGCGGTAAAACTTTACAACAAATATGTCGGAGACTGGGGAGGAAGTGCTACCGAATACAGATTCGAGGCGATAAAGGACGGTAAAGTCGTAAAAGAGTTAAAGAAAACTCCGATGACGAAAGTATGCATCACAGCCGAGGCCGATCATACTTCTCTTAAAGAAGATCACACATACGATGTTTCCTGTGTAAGGATAAAAGCAGTTGACGAAAACGGAAATCTTTTAAACTATTACAACGATCCTCTGATTCTTGAGATCGAGGGAGAAGCAGAACTGATCGGTCCTAAACTAATTGCTCTCTCCGGCGGAATGGGCGGTACGTTTGTACGAAGCACGGGCCGCTTCGGAAGCGCAAAACTTGTCATAAAAGATGCTTACGATACGCAGTTGTCTTATATCGATTTTGACATTGCGGTTGACTGATATCTTTAAGAAAACGGCTGCAAAAGCCGGCATATGAGAAAACTTTTTTCACAGGGGGTAATGCTCATGAAACTGGGTTTCAAAGAGAAGTTTGCATACGGAATAGGTGCTGTCGGAAAGGACATGGTCTACATGCTTTCCGCAAGTTATATCCTGTACTATTATCAGGACATAATGGGTGTGTCCGCATGGGTAATGGGTATCATTCTTTTGGTGGCAAGAATCTTTGATGCGTTCAACGATCCTTTTATGGGCGTGCTGGTTGCAAAGACCAAGACCAAATGGGGCAGATTCAGACCATGGCTTTTTATCGGAACCCTGACTAATGCCATAGTTCTTTTCTTCATGTTTGCCGCACCTCCCGCTCTTAACGGCAAAGGCCTTATCGCATACGCGGCGGTATTTTATATCCTCTGGGGTGTAACCTACACCATGATGGATATTCCCTACTGGTCGATGGTTCCCGCATTTACGGAAAGCGGTAAAGAAAGAGAGAACATGTCCGCATTGGGAAGAAGCTGTGCGGGTGTGGGTTCCGCGATCATAACGATAGTAACGGTTTTAGCGGTTGCCGCAATAGGAAACTTAGCCTTGGGAAAGAGCGATAACTCGGTTACCGAAACATATCGCAATGTAACGGCTTTTATCGTGGAAATGGATGAAACCGGAGCTGCCACGGGCAAGATAGAAGAGATCGCTTCCGGAAAAAGGATCATCGTAAAGGCCGAAAAAAACGAATTTAAAGATGAATTTTCGTTTAATTCAAGCAATTGCAAATTCAGCATACTCTTTGACGATGTGCTTGATTCAAATAACGCTCCGACAGGTGACGAAAATTCAGATGAATATACAAACGATAACTGCAGCATGGATGTAGTAATAGATAAAGCTTCGGATGAAGCATTCTTAAGTATTTATCTTCCGGCACAGGAATTTGCGAAAGTTTCCGGAGACAGCGGATTAACGTTAAGCATTGAATCCACGAAGGAAGTCGACAGACTCGGATTTAAGTATTTCTCGCTTATCGTTGCGATCCTTTTCTTTGTATTCATCCTGATCACATGCCTGTTTATAAAGGAAAAATCCACGGCAGACATAGAGACCGCGAAGATCTCCGATATGTTCAAAGCACTTGTACAGAACGACCAGGCAATGGCAATGGTCGTTACGATCGTGCTTGTAAACTCTTCGGTTTACATTACTTCCAATCTTTTGATCTATTTCTTCAAATATGATCTGGGAGGTGCTTCATGGCAGGGTAATTACACGCTTTTCAGTACCTTCGGAGGCGGTATGCAGATCCTTGCGATGATGCTTTTCTTCCCGATACTCAGAAAGTTCTTCGATACGATAAAGATCTTTTACATATCGATCATATCTGCGATCGTCGGATACGTGATCCTTTTGTTCCTTGCTCTTTCGGGAGTGAGCATCGTGTATCCTTTCCTCGTTCCGGGATTCTTTATCTTCGGGGCGGTAGGTCTTTTAAACGTACTTGTAACGATATTCCTTGCGAACACCGTCGATTACGGCGAGATCAAAAACAACAGAAGAGACGAATCGGTTATCTTCTCGATGCAGACTTTTGTGGTTAAACTCGCATCCGGTATCGCGGCACTTGCGGCAGCGATAAGTTTGTCGGTATTTAAGATAAGCGAATCGGATTCAACTTACGAAGCGGTAAACGGAAGTCTTTTACAGGGCTTAAAACAGTATATTGAAAACATTCACGAAAACGGCGCGACCGTGGTGTCGGGCGGTTCGGTATTCGGACTTAGATTCGTAATGACGGTCCTTCCGATAGTCGTTCTTGTTATCGCACTCTTTATCTTCAAGGCAAGATATACGCTTAACGATGAGAAACTTGCTCAGATCACAGCAAAGATCAACGAAAGACGAAAGGCATCGGAAAGCACCGTAAAGGAAGAATAAAATCGCTTTTAAGGAGAAAGAATGATACTCATAAAAGACAATAAATTTGTTCTTAACACATTAAATACCACATACGCTTTTGACATCTTAGAAACCGGTCATCTCGAGCATCTTTATTACGGTGCACGTATAGATTTCAGTGAAGATCTTTTTGAATTCGAGGTCATAAAGATAAAAAGAGAGTTTCCTCCCGGAAATACGATCTCGTATGACGAGGAGCATTTTTCGTATGCCTTTGAGGATACTTCTTTTGAAATATCCTCCACGGGAAAAGGCGATGTACGTTCTCCTTTTGTAAGCATTATCCATGCGGACGGCAGCAGAACAAGTGATTTTGTTTATAAAAGTCACGCTCTTAAAAAAGGTTCTCCGAAAAGGAAAACACTGCCGGGTTCTTATGATGAAAACAACAACTCCGAGACACTTGTGATAACGCTGAAAGACAGAAGTTACAATGTCGAAGCAGACCTTTATTACGTGGTTTACGAAGACAAAGATGTTATAACGAGATTCGTTGATCTGAGAAACACCGGAGAAGATGAGATAAAAGTCGAAAGACTCTTAAGCCTTCAGCTTGACATGAATGATTCCGATTACGAGGCGGTATTTTTCAAAGGCGCCTGGGCGAGAGAAATGCAAAGCTACAGAACACGGATCGCAGACGGAATGCATGTAAGCAAAAGCACTGTGGGAACAAGTTCTTCACGTGCAAATCCTTTCTTTATGATCGCAAGGGAAAACACTGATGAGAACATGGGCGAGTGCTTCGCTTTTAACCTTATATACAGCGGAAATCACATGGAGATAACCGATGCGAATTCATTCGGAAAAGTAAGGATCCTTTCGGGGATCAACGATGAAGGATTTCTTTTTACCTTAAAGAAGGATGAGGTTTTCGAGGCTCCCGAAGCCGTTATGTGTTATTCCGACAAGGGCTTTAATCTTTTAAGCCGGAGGATGCATGAATTTGTCAGAAAGAATATAGTCCGCGGAGAGTGGAGAGATAAGGAACGCCCGGTTTTACTTAACAGCTGGGAAGCGGCATATTTTAAATTCGATGAAGGAAAACTGGTAAAACTCGCTAAGAAAGCGGCCGATACCGGTGTGGAACTTTTCGTCATGGATGACGGCTGGTTCGGTGAGAGAAACGATGACACGACATCGCTCGGAGACTGGACGGTAAACGAAAAAAAGATACCCCACGGTCTTAACGGACTCTGCAAAAAGATAAATAAACTCGGTCTTAAATTCGGACTCTGGGTTGAACCCGAGATGGTAAACGTAAAGAGCAGACTCTATGAAGCACATCCCGACTGGTGCCTTGCAAATCCCGAGACACCTCATTCCGAGGGAAGACATCAGCGCATACTGGATCTTACCAAAAAAGAAGTAAGGGAATATCTCATAGAATCGTTAAGCGCAGTATTCTCATCGGCAGATATCGAGTATGTCAAATGGGATATGAACAGGGTATTTTCGGATGTTTTTTCCATCGGTTTGGCAGCGGGAGATTCGGGAGAGATATCCCACAGATATGTGCTCGGACTTTATGAGATAATGGGAGAACTTACGAAGAGATTTCCAAAGATCCTTTTCGAGGGCTGTGCATCCGGAGGAAACAGATTTGACCTTGGAATACTCTGTTATTTTCCGCAGATCTGGGCATCGGACAACACGGATCCTATCTGCAGGAGCGAGATTCAGGAAGGCTTAAGTTACGGCTATCCGCTTAACACGATCGGAGCGCATGTTTCCGCATCGCCGAATCATCAGACATTAAGAAAGACTCCTATGAAAACGCGTGCGGCAGTCGCAGGCTTCGGCTGTTTCGGATATGAACTGAATCTCTGCGATTCAAGTAAGGAAGAGATCGATGAGATCAAAAAAGAGATCGCACTCTATAAAATATACAGAGAGACACTTCAGTTCGGAACCTTTTACAGAGGAGGAAAAGGGCCTGCAAAGAGCCTTGCACCGGAAAGCGCAAGTGTATTATCGAATGCGTCCGGAGCGGGAAATATCAAAGAGTGGACCTGTGTTTCAAAAGATAAAAGCAATGCTGTAGGAATGAGCCTTAAGAAACTCGCACTCCCTAACTCGCAGAATACGATATACCGTCCTCAGGGCTTAAAAAACGATGCGAAGTATCTTTTCATCAACAAGGAACTCGAATATGACATAAGGGATTTCGGAGATCTCGTAAACATGATCGCGCCGATACATCTAAAGCAGAATTCGTTTTTGCTGGACATGATAGCGAAGAAAGTCAAGCTTCCGAGCGAAAAGGAAAAATACACGGCGAGCGGTAAACTTCTCTGTACGGCGGGTGTCAGAACCTGCCAGGATTATGCGGGCACGGGCTATAACGAAAACGTGAGATATGCGCAGGATTTCTCGGCGAAGGTTTTCATTATGGAAGAAATCCCCGACATTGAAAAAAACGAGTGATAATCATATAATTATAAGGATGTATTTTTACTGATTTAAGACAACTTGAAAGGATCCTGCATGAAAGAAAGAATTAAGAAAATACTGTTAATGCTTTTAACCGTTTTTATACTGGCTGTGTTTACCGGTGCAATGTTTACGACGGCAAAAGCATTCGGGGATTATAACGACTACGATTACGGCTCATCGTCAGACTGGGGAGGCTCGTCAGACTGGGGAGGTTCATCAGACTGGGGCTCATCATCGGACTGGGGTGGTTCGAGTTCCGGCGATTCTTCATTTTTTATTCTGATGGCGGAAATATTTATCAGACTTTTCTTTAAACATCCGTGCATCTGTACGGTACTGTCCATTATCGGAATCATAGTGTTTGTGATAGTTAAGGCCACCAAGAAGAAAGGCGGAGGAAGTGCTCCGACGATTCAGGGTACGAACAATATGCATATAAATCAGAATCCCGCTCCGATAAGAAAACAGGCAAAGATACCCAAATCAATGCCCAACAGATCGGTGGAGATCGCAAATATCATAAAGGCAAATGATGAACTCTTCACCGAACCCGATTTCATCACATACGCAAAAGACGTATACATGGATATTCAGGATGCATGGTGCAAGAGAGATCTTACAAGCGTTCAGGCAGTGCTTCATTCAAATCTTTATGACAGGACCAAGAAGCAGCTCGATAAGAAGATCGAGGACGGAATAGTTCCTCATCTGGACAGAATTACCGTTAACGAAGCATATCTGACATTCTACAGAAAAGATGCAAATTACGAGTATGCTACCGTATATCTGTCATCACAGATGATCGATTATCAGGTAAAAGAGTCTACCGGCGAGATCCTTTACGGCGATATGAGCACGCGCTGGGAACTTCATTACCTTATGACATTTATGAGATCGCTTTCCGTTAAGACTCCCGAGGCCGGAGCAGCCAAGAGGGCGTTCAACTGTCCTAACTGCGGCGGTATCATGGATGCAATGCACTTCGGCGAATGCCCGTACTGCGGAAGCATAGTCAAGAGCGGAGAGTACGGCTGGGTTCTTTCGGATTTCAATGCCGTAAAAGACAACACTCCCGATCAGGGAATTCAACAGTAAACATACGGAGATTTAAGGTTGGACGATAAGAAACAGGCAAACAGAATAATAGACAGTGTGCCAATCTGTATCACTTCAGTGATATTTGTATTATTAACGGCGAGCGTGAAAACGCTTGCCGTTAACGGTAATATTGTATGGAATTTTGCCTTTGTCGCAAAACTCCTGATCCTTTCTTTTGTATTCGGAATTCTTTTGGGATTCGGTATAAATGAAATCGTCAGATTCTTTACGGCACATGTGACGATTCCCGATTCCAAAGTCGAGTATAAAAAAGCGGTTGGGATGTTTTTTATCTCTCTCTCGGTCCTTATTCTCGCATATCTTCCGTATTTCCTGGCATATTATCCGGGAATCCTTGCATACGATTCTTACATTCAGATAGATCAGATCTTTACAGGTGCATATAATGAACATCATCCGCTCATTCATACTCTTTTGATCAAATTCACGATCCTGGCGGGAGAGAAAATATTCGGATATCCCAATGCGGGTATAGCGGTATGCGTTGCCGTTCAGAGCCTGCTTCTTATATTCGTTTTCTCATACGGTATTTTTCTTTTATACAAGAGAGGAAAGAGACTGATTTCGATAATCGTTCTTATCATCCTCGCACTTTTCCCTTTCAATGCTTTTATGGCGGTAAGCGTAACCAAGGACATTCCTTTTTCGGCATATTATCTTTTGCTTGTTCTTTCGTCATCCGAGCTTTTAAGAAAAGAAAAAATCGGCTTAAACAAAATCTTTGATATAATTATTCTTGCGATATCCTCACTCGGATGCGTCGTTTACAGAAATAACGGCAGATATGCCATGGCTTTTGCCATCGTTATATGCCTTTTCTTGGTTATAATAAGCGCTGCCTTAAAGAGCAAAGATAAAGAGAACAGAATACTACGTAAGAATTATCTGATAACACTAGGGGTTACGTTTGCATCGATGCTTGTTGCTTTTGTTTTACTTACCGTTGCATCAAAAAGCCTTAATGCCGTACAGGGCGACAAAAGGGAGATGTTAAGCGTTCCGATCCAGCAGTTTGCAAGAACATATGTGTATCATTCAGGTTCGGGGATCGTTCCCGGGGATGACAATACACTGGATGATGCTTCGAAAAATCTTATCAATGATTTTATTCTTTATGACGGAGCGCTCCTTTACAGAAGCGATATATCGGACCCCGTAAAAAGATGCACCAACACCTGGGTGGTAACAAACAGAACAGGGGATTTTATAAAGACATACCTTAAGCTTTTTGCTGAATATCCCGGAGATTATATCAATGCATTCCTTGCAACCAATGCGGGATTCATAGATTTTACGGATGAGACGCATGCTCATATAAATGAGATCGAGGGTATCAACGGTCTGGGATATGTTCAGACGAGATGGAACGAATCTCTTTTTGAAAAGGGATTCACGCAGGATTCCAAACTGACGGGACTGTTTAACCTTCTTGAGAAATTTGCGAACACCAATGCTTATCTTAAAATACCTTTTTTGAAATATATTTTTATGCCCGGCATTTATCTTTGGATATACATATTTGCAATGGTTTATGCTTTTAAAAAGAAGAATATGCGTTTTGCGTTTGCAGTATCGCTTACTGCCGGTTATTATCTGACCATGCTTTTCGGACCGTGTGTTCAGCTAAGATATGTTTATCCCGTGATGATCTCAGTGCCTTTTACGGTGCTTTTTAATAAAGAGAAGACAGAATAATCACCGATTGGATTTTTA
>JAEEGJ010019635.1_pt1 | contig 14848 bp, 14 predicted proteins | sample 8958761 | NCBI WGS metagenome assembly JAEEGJ01 (sample SAMN16246546, study PRJNA631951) | gut metagenome | biome: gut microbiome; feature: rumen; material: RS-attached | host: Bos | place: Iran: Karaj | collected 2018-10 | reverse complement strand
GAGGCGCTTCTTTGCTGCGGCGAGCGCGCGCTCGTCGTCCTGCAGCAATTTTTCGATCTGTTCTGTGATCATCGTTCCTGCTCCCGCCAGAGCAAAATGATTTTACATAATATGGTAAATCTTGTCAAGGACAGACCGCTGCGCCGGGCAAAAGAAAAGACCCGAAAGCTTTTCGCTCACGGGTCTTCTATGACCTGATAAAACCGGGTCCGGTTCAGCAATGGAAAATACTGCGTTAGCAGCCATTTTTCCGGAATGCGGGGCTGACCACGCATTCCTCTCATTGGTAATTGGTTTCCTGACACGCAGGAGCTAGTCCATATAGCCTCCTCATTGGCATGCTCATCACCATTTGCCTTCCCAAATCTCAAATTCACTTTTCCGTTCAGAACAGACTCAATTGCTCCTCGCCCCGCAGCTGCTCGAGGTCCGGCAGGGTCTTTCCCAGCAGCTTCTTCGCGGCGTCTTCGTCGAAGATCCAGGCGCGGGCTTCGTCCGCGTCGATGATCAGCGGCATGCGGTCGTGCACGCTGCGGACCGAGTCGTTGGCCGGCGCCGTGATCACAACGAAGCGCGTCTCGTCCTCCGAGATCTTCCACAAGCCCGCCAGGTACATCAGCTCCTTGCCGGGCAGCCGGAATTCCACCCGGTTCTTATCGGCGTCCCACTCGGCGAACGATTCCGCGGGCACGAGGCAGCGGCGGTACAGGGCGCTGCTGCTGAACATCGGCTTCGTGAAGATGCTCTCCGAGCGCGCGTTGATCACGAGGCCGCCTTCCTTGCCGGTAAAGCCGAACTTCGCCTCCTGCGCTTCGAATTCCTGTCCCCGGCCGCCGATGATGACCGCCGCGTCGCTGGGGTTGATCGTCCCCTGCGCCAGCACTTCGATCGACCCGCCCAGTTTGAACTGCCACTTCGCCCGTTCGAGGGCGTAGCTGCTGTAGCTGATCCGGCAGCACATCTAGGCGATCTCCCAGATGACGGTGACCGTGTCGTCCAGCTCGATATCGTCGGGCTGCATGTTCATATCGTAGCTGTCGCAGACCGCCTCTTCCGCGAACGCGCCTTTGGCCATCATGGGCATGCGCATGGTGTTGACCGCGAGATTCAGGTCCGCCTTCGCGTAGTCGATGCTCTGGATGTCCAGCAGGCGCACGCCCGCGGCGGCAGCCAGCGCCTCCGCTTTCGCTTTCGCGTCCGCGACCGCGCTGCCGAGCAGGGCGTTGCGCACGCTCTCGGGGTCACTGACGAAAAAGCTGATGTTGAATTCCGGGGTCAGGCCGCTCTGCGCCAGCGCGTACAGCACCTTGCCCAGCCGCTCGTTATCGGACGGGAATTCCAGCTTCAGCTGATGATAATACCGGTATCCCTTGAATTTCTGTTTATATACGTTGCCTTCCTGATAGCCCTCGTATTCCGGGTCGACGTTGAAATTCAGCGTCTTCAAGTCGTTCTCCGCGAACCCGAACTCCCGGATGACCCCCTGCAGCGTCTGCCGTTCCTGGGCCGCTTTTTCCAGCGCCTGCGCGTACTCTTCGCACACGTCGTTCAGGGCGATGTAGATGCGCGTTTTGTCCGGGGAGACGCGCAGCGAGCCTCTTCCTGTGATCCGTATCGTCTTCATACTTCGTTCTCCTTTCCAAACCTCTTGCGAACAGTATAACAGGTTTGGCGCGGAGCAGGTCGCGCGGCAGGCGACAAATCCGCAGAATTTGATATAATATACAGGCACAGTATTTTACAGAAGGAGAATACCAATGGCAGATGAAAAGAAAAGACGCAGCCCGCTGGCGGTGCTGCTGAGAATTATCCTCAAACTGATCCTGATCGTCCTGATCCTGGCGCTTGGCCTGATCGGCTTCCTGTCCGCGACGGAATTCAAACCCGCGGACCGCGCGGCCGTCGACGTGGAAGGCAACGCTACGGCCGTCGCGCTGGCGGAAGGCGACAGTTTCCGCATCGTTTCCTGGAATATCGGCTACGGCGCCCTGGGCGACAACGCGGATTTCTTCATGGACGGCGGAACGCACGTCATGACCGCGGACAGCGAGCGGGTCAAGCTCAATATGGCCGGCATCTTCGAAGGGCTGGCGGAATTGGACCCGGACATCGTCTTCCTGCAGGAGATCGACCGGGATTCCTCCCGTTCGCGCCACATCAACGAATACGAACTGGCGCAGTCCATCCTGATCGGCAAGCAGTCCGCTTTCGCGAACAACTTCAAGGTCGCGTTCCTGCCGTATCCCATCCCGCCCATGGGCAAGGTGGATTCCGGCGTCGCGACGTTCTCGGCCTACCCGGTCGCGAGCGCGGAGCGCGTGCAGCTGCCCATTCCGTTCTCCTGGCCGGTCCGCATGGCGAACCTGAAGCGCTGCGTGCTGGTCAGCCGCGTGCCTCTGGAGGGAACGGATAAGGAACTCGTCCTGATGAACCTGCATCTGGAAGCCTACGACTCCGGCGAGGGCAAGATCGCGCAGACGAAGATGCTGGCGCAGCTGCTGCAGGAAGAGGCGGAAAAGGGCAATTACGTGATCGCCGGCGGCGACTTCAACCAGATCTTCTCGAACGCGGACGCGACTGCCTATCCGAATCTGGGCGGCGAATGGACGCCCGGCCAGATCGACGTGGACGAGGTCGAAGGCGACTGGCAGTTCCTGATGGACGCGTCCGCTCCCAGCTGCCGCAGCCTGCGGACCCCGCTGGAAGGCGCGGATCCGGATCCGTCGAAGTTCCAGTACTATCTGATCGACGGCTTTATCGTTTCCGGCAACCTGCAGGCGGATTATCTGCAGACGGTCGATTACGGCTTTGTCAACACCGACCACAACCCGGTGATGCTGCAGGTGACCCTCAGATGACCGTCATAGAGGCGCAGAGAGAGACCGCGAAGATCCTGCGGGAAGGCGGCGTGGAGAACGCCATGAACGAGGCCCGCTTCCTGCTGGAAGACGCGCTGGGCATGGACAACGTGCAGCTCGTGACAAGCTACCGGAGCTACGCCTGCGAGACCTGCGTCGAGACCGCTTTCGACTGGGCGAAGCGCCGTGCGGCGGGCGAGCCGCTGCAGTATATCCTCGGCCATACGGACTTCATGGGGCTGGACATCAAGGTCGCTCCGGGGGTGCTGATCCCCAGGCCCGAGACGGAAGGTCTGTGCGAACTGCTGGCGGAGGAGGCGAAGACTCGGACCGCGGGGACGGACGGCAACGTCTGGCCGGCCCGCGTCCTGGACCTGTGCACGGGCTCGGGCTGCATCGCGGCCTGGGCGGCGCACGCGTTCCCGGAGGCGGACGTTGCGGCGGCGGATCTGAGCGAAGACGCGCTCGCCGTCGCGCGGGAAAACTGCTGCGCTTACGAGCATCGTCCGGGGCAGATCACACTGCTGCAGGGCGACTTGTTTGAAGTTGTCGCCCGGAACCGTCCCCAGCGACAACTTTTCGACGTCATCCTGTCCAATCCGCCGTATATCCCGTCGGCAACGGTGGACGCGCTCGATCGCGAAGTGAAGGATTTCGAGCCGCGCCTGGCGCTGGACGGCGGTCCTGCGGGCATGGATCTCGTGGGCCGCATCATCCGCGAAGCCCCGGACCATCTCGCTCCGGGCGGTCTGCTCCTGATGGAGATCGACGACACGCAGGAGGCGCTGGTGCTTGACGCCTGCGGACAGTCCGGCCGCTATGTTTCTTATGAGGTGTTGAAAGATCTTGCAGGCAAAGTAAGATACTTAAAAGCGATCTGCTAAGCGATGCGGAGACCGGCCTGCCTCGCATCGCTTCAAAAGCGTTCAAAAAAGTGCTTGCAACCTGATTTTACTTGTGCTATATTAATAAGGCTTGTAAAGCGTATGAGCGCTTTTCGGAGCGCCAGTCAATAGATATTTTGGGTAGAAGGAGGAACACAGCGATGAAAGAAGGTATCCATCCTGCATACAAAGATTGCAAGGTAACCTGCGCCTGCGGAAACACTTTTATGACGAAGTCCACCAAGGACGAGATCCGTCTGGACGTTTGCGCACAGTGCCATCCTTTCTTTACGGGTCAGCAGAAGTTCATCAATCGCGGCGGCCGTGTAGAAAAGTTCAAGCAGAAGTACAACATCGACTAATTGCGATAACAAGGTACCAAAGGGCCCGGCTGAAATACGCCGGGTTTTGTATTCGGAAAGCAAAATGGAACTGAAGGTCTTAAAGGGCGGCAAGAGCAGCTCGCTCATAACGGAATACCGGTTCGCAGGAGGCGAGATCACGGACACCCGGCTGATGGGTGTCGTTGGCATGCACCTGCATTGGATCCTTCCCTACGAGACCGAGTCCCGCGACCTGCACCAGTTCTACTATTACGACATCGAAGAACTGGGCCTGGAGTCCATGGCGGTCTACATCGGAGACGACGAGATCACGGTCGAAATGACCGGAAAGAGCCTCTACGGAGGCCTGGGCGCCGCCATGCGTCCGCTGTCCGAGCGCGAAGCCCGGTGGCTGGCGAACACCATGATCGCGGAGACGAAGCGCAGAAACCAGCTGCTGCCCGAAGAGGCGAGGGACCTGGACTTCATCACGAAGGCGCCCGTCCTGCTCAGCGAAGAGGAGAAGGACGCCCTGGAGCGCAAGATGTGCGTGCCCATCCACACCGATTACGGCGCCATCAATTATTATCTGATGCGCTGCTTCGGCAAGGACCCGGAGGGCGCGGCGCTGCTCGTCGCCGAAAACGCGGATCCCGCGGCCTTCGGCCGCATCGAGCCGCCCCGGCACAGCACGTTCCTGCGCAATTCCATCCAGTTCACCGGAGGGGTCATCCGGAAGACCTACCTGTGCGAATCGCTGATCGAGGTCGAATCGGAGAACGCCCACCACATCGTGACGACAGAGGTGTCCGTCGCGGGAGGAAAGATCGTCGGCGCGGAAAAGCGCAGCGAGTTCCGCATCTCGGACTACGAGGCTTCCATGAAGCTCTCGCGTCCCGAATTCGTAACGGTGTACGAGATCTACGGCGACATGGACGCCTTCGACCGCGAGTTCGCGCCGTACACGCTGGGCGCGACGAAGACGGGTCACGACTGCGGGGACATGTACATGGAGTTCAAGCGCGACAACTATCACGTGGAGCAGGCGGACTTCAAGCTGTCCGACGACGTGCAGACGCTGTATTTCGTCACCGATTACGGCCAGCTGATCGTCGGCGCCTACTCGCTGGACGACATCGTCCGGGCCGAGGCGCTGCTGCAGACCGGACGCATCCACAAGATCATCCAGTCCACGGCGAAATACCAGTTCGCGGACCCCATCATCTACGAGTTCGCCATGAGCGGCATGACGGACTTTACGGAGTTCCTGAAGTCGCTGGACTAGGCGCATAATCAAGAAACCTTATGATTGCCATAGAAAACATTATGGCAATCTTTTCTTTTTTTGCGAATTACCCGCCTTCTTTTGGGTATATAATGTCTTTAACAAGCTAATAACCCTGTTTGTTATAAAATTCAGAGAGGTAATAAAAATGGCAGACATCAAGAAAAAGACGATCGTTGATTTCAGAAACATGAAGGCCGCAGGCGAAAAGATCACCTGGCTGACCGGTTATGACTATCTGACCGCGAAATACGAAGAGAGAGCAGGCGTCGAGATGATCCTGGTCGGCGACTCCGCCGGCAACGTCATGCACGGCTACAGAGACACCTGGCCCGTCACCATGGACGAGATGATCTCCCACGCGCAGGCTGTCCACAGAGGCGCTCCGAACACGTTCTGCGTCGGCGACATGCCCTTCATGAGCTATCAGATGTCCAACGAAGACGCGATCTACAACGCAGGCAGATTCATCAAGGAAGCTGCGATGGACGCCATCAAGCTCGAGGGCTACACCAAGTCCTGCCTGGAGAGGATCTCCGCGATCAACGACGCCGGCATGGTCGTCATCGGCCACATCGGCCTGACCCCGCAGTTCGCGGCCCAGCTGGGCGGCAACAAGGCGCAGGGCAAGTCTCTGGAAGCTGCCGTTAAGCTCGTCAAGGCTGCCAAGGACATCGAAGCCGCAGGCGCTTCCATGATCCTGGTCGAAGGCGTTCCGGCCATCACCGGCAAGGCCATCCACGACGCGGTCTCCATCCCCGTTCTCGGCATCGGCGCCGGTTCCTACATGGACGGCCAGCTGCTGATCTTCGCGGATATGGTCGGCTACTTCGACGACTTCACCCCGAAGTTCGTCAAGAAGTACGGCAACGTCGGCGAAGTGCTGCTGAAGTCCTTCCAGGATTACTGCGCAGAGGTCAAGGCCGGCGAATTCCCGGTCGACGGCGTACACGCCTACAAGATCAAGGAGGAAGAAGCCAAGGCCATCGAAGCGGCCATTGCGGCAGAATTCAAATAGTTGTCGCTGGGGACGGTTCCGTTTGACACTTTGTTGTCGCCGGGAACCGTCCCCGTTGACACCTTGTGTTTTCGGGCGGGCCTGCGGGCCCGCTTTGTCATTGACATAACCTGTTCCGAATTGTATCATTAGCAATAGATAACCAATAAACGGCAGAGAGTGCGCAGGCCTTAAAAAGCCCGCCTGAAAAGGGAAACAGGTGAGATTCCTGTACTGTCCCGCAACTATGTTTGAGTCGTCCTTTGAGACAATGCCACTGAGGAGAGATCCTTGGGAAGGCGGAGAAGGGCGGATACTCATCAGTTAGGAGACCTGCTTTCTGTTCGTTGCCGCAAGACTGCGATGGATGGTCAGGGCAGCGCATAGAGATCCGGGCAGGCATTCTTTGTTTTCATCAAAGATCTCGTTCATGCGTATTTTCCGTGCACCCATGGCAGGCGCACGGTTTTTTATTTCACGTTGTAACGAAGGAGGACAATGATGAAAACCAAGAAAGTACTTATCGCGCTGCTGTGCGTGCTGGCTCTGATGCTGGGCGCCTGCAGCAAGGCCGACAACAAGGTCGAAAACCAGCATGGCGAAGAGTTCACCGTCACCGATGAGACCGTCCAGGTCGGCACCGAGGGCGGCGACTACGAGCCCTACACCATCACGCTGAACCTGGAGCGTTCCGGCATCGGCCAGAACATGGAAGAGACGTTCACGTCCGCTCCGGTCCACGCCATCGCTTCCGGCGACCAGATGGCCGACTTCTTCTTCGACCTGGGTCTGGAGGACCACATGGCCGGCTTCACCAGAGGGTCCTGCTGGTCCACCGTCAGCGAATACCCCGCCAGAGACAAGGTAAAGAAGATGGCTCCGGACGGAACGGGCCTTGCCAAGGTCTCCAAGGAAGACATCATCGCGACCGGCTGCGATTTCATGATGGGCTGGGACTCCCTGTTCTCCGACAATAACTTCTCCGTCAGCTTCTGCCTGGAGCACGGCATCATCCCGTACTTCCCGTACTGCTGCTCGGATAAGGCCACGTTCGAAGACATCTATAAGGACTACGAAGTCCTGGGCAACGTGTTCGGCGTGCAGGAAGTGGCCGCGGAAAGAGTCCAGGCCATGAAGGACAAGCTGGACTACGTCAAGGAGACCCTGGGCGAAGAAGCCTATGCGAACCCCGTCCGCGTGTTCGTGTATGACTCCGGCGAAGACGCTCCGTTCACGGCCTGCCAGGGCATGCCCGGCGACATGATCAAGCGCGCCGGCGGCATCTCCATCTTCGACGACATCGAAAAGGGCTGGGCCACCCCCTCCTGGGAGGAAGTCGTCGCCCGTGACCCGGACGTCATCCTCATCCTGGACTACGACTACGACACCGAAGCCAAGATCGAATTCCTGAAGAACAACGACTTCACCAAGAACCTGAGAGCGGTCAAGGAAGGCCGGATCTACTCCGCCTGCTGCGCCGACATGCAGGGCAGCGCCGGTTCCGCCGGTACCGTGGAGATCATGGCAAAGCAGTTCTATCCCGATAAGTTCTAGTTTTTAAAAAGAAGCGAAGATGGAAAAACGAAAGACAGCGCTGTTTCCGCTGAATAAAGAATCGCATTTCCTGATCTTCTGCATCGTTATGCTCTGCGTCATGTGCATAGCCATGTTCATGGCTATGCGCATGGGCAGCGTGGAGATCGATTCGGACATCATCAAAGGCGTGCTGGTCAACAAGCTGACCGGCAGAGAGTATTACCCGGCCGACTGGGAATTCAGCCTGGAGTCCATCATTTGGGACATCCGCGCGCCCCGCGTCTTTACGGCGTTCATCGTAGGCGCGGGTCTTACCATGTGCGGCATCCTGATGCAGGTGCTCACGAAGAACTCCCTGGCGGACCCCTACGTGCTGGGGATCTCCCACGGCGCGTCCGCCGGCGCGGTCTCCGTGATCATGTACGGATACCTGTGGTTCCTGGGCGGCTACGGCACCATGGCAGGCGCTTTTATGGGCGCCCTCATCTCGATCGTGCTGGCCATCCGCATCGCTTCGGTGCGCAAGACGGTCTCGGCCACGCAGCTCGTGCTGGCCGGCATCGCGGTCAACGCGCTGTTCGGCGCCATCACGAACCTGATGATCTACCACACGAAGACCGGCTCGGACAAGGTGAAGACCGCGTCCTACTGGATGATGGGCTCGCTGTCCGGGTCCTCGTGGGAAAAACTGAAGTACGCGACGATCGCGTTCCTGGTGTGCTTCGCGTTCATCATGCTGCTGACGCGGCAGCTCGACGTGCTGATGCTGGGCGACGACGTGGCGTCCACCGTGGGCGTGAACACGGACAAACTCAAGCTGATGATCATCCTGCTGGCCACGCTGCTGACCGGCGTCATCGTATCCGTCTCCGGCCCCATCGGTTTCGTCGGCCTGACGTTCCCCCACATCACCCGGGGCATCGTGGGCACGAAACACCGGCGGCTCGTTCCGGCGGCGGTGCTGACGGGAGGCACGTTCCTCGTCGCGGCAGACATCATCTCCCGGGTCATCGTGGCTCCGGAGGAGCTGCCCATCGGCGTGGTCGCGGCGTTCTTCGGCGCGCCGTTCTTCCTGTATCTGATCCGCAAGGGCAATAAGAAGGCAGGTGGCTGAGCATGAAACTGAACGTAGAGAATCTCAGTTATTCCATCGGCTCCAAGCTGATCGTGGACGGCGTGAACCTGGGCGTGGAGGAAGGTTCGTTCGTCGGGCTCGTAGGGCCCAACGGCTGCGGCAAATCCACGCTGCTCAAGAACATCTACAAGGTGTACAAACCCGACAGCGGCGCCGTGTACGTGGACGGAAAAAACCTGGCGGTGATGTCCAGCAGGGAAACCGCGAAGGAGATGTCCGTCATGCAGCAGGAGAACAACGTGGAGTTCGACATGACGGTGTTCGACATGGTCATGCTCGGACGCTATTCGCACCAGAAGATGTTCGGCACCAATATGGTGACCGAGGGACAGATCGTGCGCGACGCCCTGGCGGAGGTCGGTCTCGCCGGCTACGACGAGCGCAGTTTTCTGTCGCTGTCCGGCGGCGAGAAACAGAGAACGCTCGTGGCCCGGGCGCTGGTGCAGAAGGCGGAGCTCATCATCCTGGACGAACCCACGAACCACCTGGACATCGGCTACCAGTACCAGATCATGAACATCCTGAAAAACCAGGATCTTACCGTATTTTCCTCCATCCACGACCTGAACATCGCGTCCTGCTACTGCGACAGGATCGTCCTGATGAAGCAGGGACAGATCGTCGATTTCGGTACGCCGCAGGAGATGTTCGTGCCGGAAAAGATCAGGGCGCTGTTCGGCGTGGATACCGAGGTGAACGTCAACAGCCACACGGGCCGTCCGAATATCGTGTTTTTCCCGCAGTAAGCCCTTTGCGGGGTTGACCCGGCGGGCCGCTTGTGGTATAGTACAGCCGAACTGAATAGAGCTCATCAAGAGTGGCTGAGGGAATAGGCCCTGTGACGCCCGGCAACCTGCGCAAAGCAACGGTGCTAAATCCTACAGGTATTACCTGAAAGATGAGGACAATTGTAAAATAAGGCCTCTTCTTTCGAAGAGGTCTTTTACATTACATGAGCTCTTATGAAACAAAGGAGGAGATAACCATGGTAAGAAAACTGTTTACTTCCGAATCCGTCACGGAAGGCCATCCCGATAAGATCTGCGACCAGATCTCCGACGCCGTGCTCGACGAAGCGCTGCGCCAGGACAAGCTGAGCAGAGTCGCCTGCGAGACCTGCGCGACGACCGGCCTTGTGATGGTCATGGGCGAAATGACCACGTCCGGCTACATCGACATCCAGGGCATCGCCCGCAAGGTGATCGCCGACATCGGCTACACGAAGGGCGAATACGGCTTCGATTCGTTCAGCTCCGGCATCATCGTCGCGATGGATCAGCAGTCCCCGGACATCGCCATGGGCACGAACGAGGAAGTCGGCGGCGCCGGCGACCAGGGCATCATGTTCGGCTACGCCTGCACGGAGACCCCGGAACTCATGCCGCTGCCCATTTCTCTGGCTCACAAGCTGGCGATGCAGCTGACGAAGGTCCGCAAGGACGGCGTGCTGACCTACCTGCGCCCGGACGGCAAGACTCAGGTGACCGTCGAATACGAGGACGATAAGCCCGTACGCGTGGACACCGTCCTGATCTCCACGCAGCACGATCCCGACGTGACGCAGGAACAGATCAAGAAGGATCTGATCGAATACGTCATCAAGCCCATCGTTCCGGAGAAGTTCCTGGACGCCGAGACGAAATACTACGTGAACCCGACCGGCCGCTTCGTCATCGGCGGACCGCACGGCGACTCCGGCCTGACCGGCCGCAAGATCATCGTCGACACCTACGGCGGCTACGCCCGCCACGGCGGCGGCGCCTTCTCGGGCAAGGACCCCACGAAGGTGGACAGAAGCGCTTCCTACGCGGCCAGATACGCCGCGAAGAACGTGGTGGCCGCAGGCCTCGCGGAACGCTGCGAGATCGAGCTGGCCTACGCCATCGGCATCGCGCAGCCGGTGTCCATCCTGGTCGACACGCAGGGCACGGGCAAACTGCCTGACGACAAGATCGCCGAGATCGTAGCCAAGGTGTTCGACTTTACGCCGGGCGGCATCATCAAGAAGCTCGACCTGCGCAGACCGATCTTCCGCAAGACGGCGGCTTACGGCCACTTCGGCAGAGAAGACGCGGACTTCACGTGGGAAAAGACGGACATGGTCGACGCGCTGAAGGCGGCAGCAGGACTGTAAGGTCTATTTGGGGAATGCAGAGTGTATGCCAGCGTCTTCGGACCGTTTCGTGTTTTTCGGTCGCAACCGTGCACGGACAGTCCGTTCTCGGACACGCTCTCGCTCAGCGTGGCCCCAACAGCGGTTCTAAGCTCTGGCTTCGCCTTGCGGCTCGCCAATCGCTAAGAACCGGTATCCCCGATGGTCCTCGAACGGCCTGCCTCCGCACGGCTGCTTCAAAGATCATCACTTCCCGTTTACAACTTCAACAATAAAGAGAAGGTTCGTAAAGACCTTCTCTTTTTATTGGACTTTATGCCAGACTCTGTTTGCTTCGAAAGCCGGCGCAGAAGAGCAATCGGAGGGGATCGTCTGTGTTTCCGGTTTCTGAGCGTAATCAGTTTCGGACGCGCGCCCAGGCGCTGCGGCGACGCGATGTCCGAGGCCGCGTTTCGCATAGACGAAACCGGCCGAGTCCGCGGAGCTGATCCGAAACTGCACGCGAAAGAAATCGCTGAAACACCAGATCCCCGACTTTGCGACGCTGCGCCGGCTTTCGAAGCAGTACGTCCGCCAAACACGCCTCCATTCCTGTGAGCGCTTTATGCGCATACGGGTCCATTTATGCATGCATAAATAATAATATGCACAAATATTAAAAAATATTAGACAAATATTCAAAAATCCCCTTGACATAAAATCAGTATAAATATACACTATCCACATTCTTTCACGAATATTTATGTATATTTTCAACAAATACTGAATCGACAACATGAGCATCATCGCTGACATCTTCGCTAATTACTATCAATACTTCCTGCGCGGTACGCGCACGACCATCGTCGTCTCTCTGGTCACTGTTTTCTTCGGAACCGTCGTCGGCTGCCTGATCGCGCTGCTGCGGCTCTCGAAGTTCAAACCGCTCTCCGGCTTCGCAAAACTCTACGTCACGGTCCTCCGCGGCACGCCTCTGCTGGTCCAGCTGTACATCGTCTACTACCAGCTGAATTTCATCCCCTATCCGGACGGCACGTTCCTGGGCGTGGAGCTGGCGCGGGTCATCCCCTGTATCATCGCCCTGAGCCTGAACTCCGGCGCGTACGTGGCGGAGATCATCCGGGCGGGCATCCAGGCGGTGGACTTCGGGCAGACGGAGGCGGCGCTGTCCTGCGGCATGACGTTCGGCCAGTCCATGCGCTATATCATCCTGCCGCAGGCGGTCAAAAACATCCTGCCGGCCATCGGCAACGAGTTCGTCACCATGGTAAAGGAAACGTCCATCATCCAATACCTGGGCATCTCCGACCTGATGTACAACAACGGCATCGTGGTCACGTCCACGTACAACCCGCTGCCCTGCTACTATATCTCGGCCCTGATCTACCTGACGCTGAACGTGGTGCTCGGCAAGGGCCTGAACATCTTCGAAATGAGGCTGAAGCAAAGTGAACGGTAACGTACTGTTTGACATACAAGGATTGAAAAAGAACTTCGGAGAGGTCGAGGTGCTGAAAGGCATCGACCTGAAGATCGAGAAAGGCGAGGTAGTCGTGGTGATCGGGCCTTCCGGGTCCGGGAAATCCACGTTCATCAGATGCCTCAACCTTCTGGAGGAGCCGACCGGCGGCAAGATCTTCTTCGAGGGCGTCGACATCATGAGCAAGGACACGCGGGCCAATCTCCACCGGGAAAAGGTGGGCATGGTGTTCCAGCAGTTCAACCTGTTCAACAACCTGTCCGTGCTGGACAACGTCACCGTTTCGCTCAAGAAGGTGAAGAAGATGCCCGAACAGCAGGCGAAGGACAAAGCCATGGCGCTGCTGGAGCGGATCGGCCTCGCGGACAAGGCGGAAGCGTATCCCTCGCAGCTGTCCGGCGGCCAGAAGCAGCGCATCGCCATCGTGCGGGCCATGGCGCTGGATCCGGACGTCATGCTGTTCGACGAACCCACGTCCGCCCTCGACCCCGAGATGGTGGGCGAAGTGCTGAAGGTCATCCAGGATCTGGCGTCGGAAGGCGTCACGATGGTGGTCGTGACCCACGAGATGGGCTTCGCGCAGAAAGTCGGCACGCGGGTGATCTTCATGGACGGCGGCGTGATCGCCGAACAGGGCACCCCCCAGGAGATCTTCGAACATCCCCAGAACGAACGCACCAAGGACTTCCTGTCCAAGGTCATCAACGTCATATAGCAACACATTGAGGAGGCAGTAAACACATGCTTGGAACCATCAACCCCGAAATCTTATTCCTGCAGCAGGAAGACCAGATCAAAGCCGGACTCCTGGACATGAAGATGATCCTGGAGATCACGGAGGAAACGTATAAAATGCTGGGCCTGGGCCAGATCCAGAATCCGCCGAAGACCCATATCGGCATCCCCGAGCCGGACAGCTGGAACTCGTTCTTCAACACCATGCCCTGCTACATCGGCGGCGACTACAACATCGCCGGCGTCAAGTGGGCGGCCGAGAGCAAGAAGAACGCGAACACGCCGGGCATTCCCTACGGCATCGATATCTCGATCCTGAGCGACCCCGAGACGGTCCTCCCGTTCTGCATCCTGGACGGCACCATCATCACGGCGATGAGAACGTCCGCGGTGGCCGGCGTGCAGGCGAAATACTGCGCTCCTTCCGATACGAAGACCGCGACCCTGATCGGCGCGGGCGTCATCGGCGAGACCATGGTGATGTCCGTCTGCGAGGCGATCCCCACGCTCGAGACCATCTACATCTGCGATATCGATCTGCCGAAAGCGCAGAAGATCGCGGAGGAATACAAGGGCAAATACGAAGGCGTGGAGATCATCGCCAGCGACGACAGCAAGGCCTGCGCGGCGAAGTCCGAGCTCATCATGGGCGAGACCACGGCCAGAACGCCGTTCATCGACAAGACCTGGGTCAAGCCCCACAGCGCCATCGTCTGCGTCTCCAACGAGGCGAACAAGGACGTCGCGCTGATGGCGGACGTGAAGGTCGTCGACTACTGGAAGCAGATGGTGACGTTCAAGAACAAGGCCATCGTCCAGGCGTTCGACGCGGGCGAGATCACGAAGGACCAGATCCTGGAGACTTCGGATCTGGCGCTGGGCAAACCGGTCAGAACGTCCGACGACCAGTTCATCTACGCCTGCTCCCTTGGGCTGGGCGCGCTGGACATCACAGTCGCGTACAAGATCTATCAGAACGCAGTCAAGATGGGGCTTGGCAACAAGGTCAAGATGTGGGACAAGCCCCTGTGGGAATAACAAGAAGGAAAACGGACGTACGGAGGTAAAGACAAATGAAAAAGATCATCGCACTCATCCTGGCTCTGGCCATGGTTTTCAGTTTCACAGCATGCGGCGGCGGAGGCTCGGATTCGGGCAAATCCGTCATCGATGACATCAAAGCGAAGGGCAAGCTGACCGTCGGCACGTCCGCGGACTATCCGCCCTACGAATTCCACACCGAGATCGACGGCGTCGACACCATCGTCGGCTTCGACATCGCCATCGCGAAAGCGATCGCGGACGACCTGGGCGTAGAGCTGGAGATCGTCGACATGTCGTTCGACAACCTGCTGATGAGCCTGGCAAACGGCGAATTCGACATGGTCATCGCGGCCATCACGTCCAACGAGGAACGCGAAAAGGCCGTCGACTTCTCCGATCCCTATCTGGAGAGCAAGAGCCTCATCCTCGTGAAGACAGCGGATGCAGGGAAATACAAG
>JAEEGJ010019632.1_pt1 | contig 14851 bp, 9 predicted proteins | sample 8958761 | NCBI WGS metagenome assembly JAEEGJ01 (sample SAMN16246546, study PRJNA631951) | gut metagenome | biome: gut microbiome; feature: rumen; material: RS-attached | host: Bos | place: Iran: Karaj | collected 2018-10 | reverse complement strand
TTGCAAATGAAACACTTTTTTAACTTTCATCTTGACATAAATCAAGGCAAATGCAAAAAAATGTGCTCGAAACGGCCTGAAATGTGATTTTTTTATAAAATTATTCGTTTTTTAGAAACTTATGCATTATTTTTGCAGCCTGAACCTCTCATAAAGGCGCGGAAAGTGATGACCTCTGCGCCGGAGGTGGGCACAAAACATGACTATTTTATACATTATTATATTAATTTAATAACCAAAAGAGAGAGAATTTATGAAAAAAAGACTAACGATGTTTTTAGCCGCCCTGTTCCTGGCAATGGGAACTGCGCTGGCTCAAACTAAAGTTTCTGGTACAGTGCTCTCACAAGAGGACGGTCAGCCCATCATTGGTGCTGCTGTTAAGGTGGACGGTACAAGTACCGGTATGTTGACTGACGTAAATGGTCGCTTCTCACTGGCTATGCCTGCAGGTTCAAAGACAATCACCGTCTCTTACCTGGGTTTTGAGCCTAAGACCGTAACAGCCAAGAACGGCATGCGTATCTTCCTGAAAAGTGATGCTCAAAGCCTTGACGAGGTTATGGTCGTAGCCTTCGGTACCCAGAAAAAGCAGGCTTTCACAGGATCAGCTTCTGTTGTCGGCTCAGAAAAACTTGACCAACACATTACTACTAACGTGGCAAATGCTTTAGTTGGCTCAGTCTCTGGTTTACAGATGCGTGGAGGTTCTGGAGCCCCAGGCTCAGATGATGGTAAGATTAACATTCGTGGTATTGCTTCATTGTATGCTAGTACCGACCCTCTAATCATTGTCGACGGTGCTCCTTATGGTGCTTCGCTGAGTAACCTCGCACAAGACGACATTGAGAGCATCTCTGTTCTTAAAGATGCTGCAAGTGCTGCTCTGTATGGTGCTCGTGGTGCTGCTGGTGTGATAATTATTACCACCAAAAAAGGCAGTAAGAGTGAGCCGAAGATTAATGTGAATATGCGTTGGGGTGCTAACAGCCGCGCCATTCAGGATTATGAGACCATTAATGATCCTGCTACGTACTACGAGAGTGTCTACCAGAACTATTACAATTATGCGACTGCAAATGGCCTAGAAGGAGCTCAGGCGACCACATGGGCAAATCGCCAGTTGCTGAATGGCCTGAAATATCAAGTATATACTATTCCTGAAGGGGAGACTCTGATTGGGGAGAACGGCAAGTTAAATCCAAATGCCAAACTTGGTTATAAGCAGGTTGGATCAGATGGTAACACCTACTATTTCCAACCTGACAATTGGATGGATGAGGCTTACCATACTGCTTTCCGTCAGGAATATGATATCAATGTGAGCGGTGGAACAGAACGTGGTGATTTCTATCTAAGTGCTGGCTATCTGGATGAAGATGGTATCATTGATAATTCTGGTTTCCGCCGTTTCAATACACGTCTTAAGGCTAACTACGATATCAAGAGCTGGCTCAAGGTTGGTGCTAATGTTGGCTATGTAAGTAGCAAGACGACATCGAATCCGAATCTGGATAATAGCCAGTTAGGATCTACCAACTTGAACTATTATGTAACTATGATAGCTCCAATTTATCCAATTTATGTACGTGTATTGGATGCGAATGGCAATCCTACAATTCATACTGATCAATATGGTAATCCGCACTACGACTATGGACGTCCAAATTTGGACTATCCTGTAGCTCGTGCCTTCCTGCAGACAGGAAATCCGCTTGGTTCCAACCATTACAACCAAGTGTACAGAACTGGTATGCAGTTACAGGGCAGTGGCTATGCTGAGATTAAAATCACGGACTGGTTAAAGTTTAATCACACCAGTACTGTAAACTGGAATCATACCAATTTCTCAGATTACGAAAATTCACTCTACGGCCCGAAAGTAACAGTGAATGGTCAGATTGACAAAGACCAGGATGATTATGTTCGACAGAACCACCTGCAGACACTTACATTCAACAAGGATTTTAACGATCATAACATCGGCATAACCCTTGGACACGAATGGTACAAAATGAAGCGCCGTTATCTTTATGCAGCTGCACAAGGACTTTTCTCTCCTGAAATTCAAGAGATTTCTGCAGCCGCTAATAATCAGTACACGTCTTCGTCTACATCTACCGCCTACAATGTTGAAGGTTGGTTTGGACGTGTATTATATAACTATCAGGAGAAATACTTTGCAGATTTCTCACTCCGTCGTGATGCTTCGAGCCGCTTCCATAAGGATCATCGTTGGGGTACCTTCTGGTCTTTTGGTGGTGCATGGCTCATCTCAAAGGAAAAATTCATGGAAAGTACTAGCAATTGGCTTGACGAGTTGAAACTGAAAGCTTCTATTGGCCAGAAAGGAAATGACGGATTGAACAATAACTGGTATTTTGCAGAGCGATATGGGCTATCACGTGCTAGCAAGACAAATATGTCACCTTCATTCTCAGGTATAGGAAATACAGATGTGACTTGGGAAACGACGACAGCTTTTAACATTGGTTTGGAGTTCTCACTATTGAAGCGTCGTATCAATGGTAGCATAGATTTCTACAGTAACAAGATTACTGACCTGTTGGCATGGCTTTCTATTCCAGAGTCAAATGGTGTTCGCGGCTACTGGGGTAACCTCGGTGACATCCGTAACACGGGTATCGAGTTCCAAATTTCGGCCGATGTTATTCGTACTAAAGACATTACATGGAACATTTGGGCAAACATTGCTCACAACAAAACCAAGATATTAAAATTGCCTGAGTCAAAAACGAAGCAGAATGGTGGCTTCTCTGAAACTAACAACAATATCCAGATGTGGTATACCGAGGGTGGAGAACTATATCAGCCATTCCTCTACTCCTATGCTGGAGTTGATGAGAAAACAGGTGAGGCACTCTACTGGTACGACGCAGACCTTTCACCTGCAGGCGGTAAGGTGACGGCAAACAATACAGCTAAAGCTGCAACCAATCGCAGTGGCAAAACAAACAAAATCGGTGAAGCATCGCGCTATACCTACAAATCGTTGCTACCTGTAGCAACTGGTGGTTTTGGTACGACTCTTTACGTGTATGGTTTCGACGTAGCAGTTAATTTTGATTACCAGTTAGGTGGTAAGGTATGGGACTACCATTACATGGCGCTGATGGGTAATCTCTACAATAATGGCGATGCTGGCTCCGCTCTCCATGTAGACGCTCTTAATGCATGGACTCCGACCAACACCAATACAGACGTTCCACGTATGCAGTATGGTGATGCCTATACGAACTATTCTTCTGATCGTTGGTTGACGAGTGCCCGTTACCTCAATTTCCAGTCATTCTCCATTGGATACACACTGCCGAAGAGTATCGTCAGTAAACTGAACCTTAGCAAACTGCGTGTATATGCTACGGGAGAGAACTTAACTTTCTGGAGCGCCCGTAAGGGGCTCGACCCACGATACAGCTATGAGGGTAACGAGATGTTGAACACTTATTCACCCACGCGTACTATCATGGGTGGTATCCAACTAACGTTCTAATAAGGAAATAATATGCGAAATAACTATAAAGAAAGAAACAATATGAACAGATGCATGATAAAAGCAGCTCTCGTAGCCATCGCTGGGCTTACGCTGACAAGCTGCATCGAAGAAATCGACCCGCAGAGCAGTACTGTCACTAAAGAACAGGTCATGAATGCTCGTGGTGCTTACGGCAATTTGGTTTCTGCTATCACATCCTCACTCAATGGTGAATTCACCTATAGTGGTAACAATACTGACCCTTATGATTTTGGCTATCCATCTTTCTTCCTTCAGCGAGATGTAATGGGGCAGGATATGGTTGTTCAGGATAGTGGTTCTGAATGGTATTCTACATGGTATGGTAGTTTCTCTGGTCTTGCTCCAACCACTGGTCGTTGTCAAGTTCCTTGGACATACTATTATGGATGGATTAAAAACTGCAATGTAGTTCTCTCTATGATTGATGGAGAACCCACTACCGCTCAGAAGTCTGGTGCTGGTATTGCTCATGCCATGCGTGCTATGTTCTACCATGATTTGGCTCGAATGTATGCCCAGAAACCTTATTGGGTTGATAAGAATGCGACCACAGTGCCTATTGTGACAGAGGCAACAGATATTGCCAATTCTCAAAATAATCCCCGTGCCACTAACGAAGCCATCTATAAGTTCATCCTCGATGATTTGAATGCAGCTGAGGTGTTGCTCGACGGATATATTCGCTCTGACGTTTACACTCCTGATCAAAGTGTGGTATATGGTTTGAAAGCCCGTGTATATCTTGACATGCAAGATTGGGTAAACGCAGAGAAGTATGCCAAGATGGCTCAGGAAGGCTACTCTATGATGACGAAAGAAGAGTATCTGTCACAGACCGATGGTTTTAACAAACCTAATAATGCTTGGATGTTCGGCTTGACTTATCGTTCAACTGACCCTAACATCACTCTGAACGATGCAGACTCCAGTTGGGGTTCACAGATGATTATTGAGGTCAGCGCCTCCGAGTGTGGCTACTCTGCTAATTACATCGGTCCAAAGTGCATTGATGCTCATTTGTTTAGCACAATTCCTGCTACCGATTTTCGTCGAATGTGTTTCCTTGATCCCGCCCTTGACGAAATGAGTAAAGATGAGGCTCTTGTCGCCTTGACTGATTATACTGATGATCCTCTAGGTGTATACACTACATGTATCCTTGTGTCAGGTCGTGAAAGCTATGGTAATGTGGCCATCAAGTTCCGTCCAAAGGATGGAGTACATGATAATCAATATACAGCTTTCACTGTGGCTGTACCCCTAATGCGAGTAGAAGAGATGAAGCTGATTGAGGCCGAGGCGGCAGGTATGCAGGATGAGGCTCGTGGAATCGGACTACTGACTGACTTTGCCAAAACTCGCGATCCCGAGTATGTTTATGGGGGACATAACGAGGCTTATTATAACACTAGTACATCTGCATTCCAAAATGAAGTATGGTGGCAGCGTCGTGTAGAGTTGTGGGGTGAAGGTTTCGCTACCTTCGACATAAAGCGTCTACAGAAAGGGATTATCCGTAGCTATGAAGGAACCAATCACGTTCCCACAAACCAGTGGAACGTAGAGAAAACTCCTGATTGGATGAACCTCTGCATCATTCAAACTGAGACGAACTACAATGGTAGTATTGAAAACAACCCGACGCCAATCCAGCCTTCTGGCGATTCTACTCCATACAAGTGGTAAATCAGAAAAGAGATTGTCAATTATTGGAAGGCCCCCGCTAAGCTTTTGTTTAGCGGGGGTTCTGATGATGCAAGAGGTTATGAAATTGGTGATACAGAGGTTCTTGTTGAGTATTCTAAAGTCGGTAACCGCTATCTCATCCCTGGTGCTTGGAGTGAGGGGGTACAATTCTCATTCTCACCCTCTTCAGGAGCCGTTTATCCTGCATCCATTGAGACTGGTGCTTTCCATCCAAAATATGGCGCTGTTTCTGCAACAGCAGGTACTTTTAGTCAAGAAGGTGAAAAGACATTTGTTTTCACGTTCACATGGCGTGTTTCTGCTGGCTCATTCGGTAAGGGTCAGTATGATGATGTTCTATATCTAGACTAAAAGTGCATAATAAAAATAAGAAGAGGCGCTTCAATAATATGAAGCGCCTCTTTTTGGACTTCACCAAAATTTGGAGTTTTTATTTGGTAGTTTCGCCGAAAAGCCTTATCGTTGCAGGCGAGAACGTTTAACAACTTTAATTCTTATCACTATGGGAACCAAAAGAAAAGAAACAAAGAAAGGAGAAATTGTGATTAACGAGAAGTACATACGATTTGACTGGACCGTAAAGCGGATGCTTCGCGACAAAGCCAATTTTGATGTCCTTGAAGGATTGATAAACGTACTATTAGATGAAAAGATTACCATCGAGGAGATTCTCGAAAGCGAGGGTAATCAAGATGCCGTGGACGACAAATTCAATCGTGTTGACATCAAGGCAAGAGATGCCAATGGAAGTATATGGACATCGCCAAGAATCTAAAGTCCATGGGGCTAAAAACCGAAGAGATCATGAAAGCCACAGGGTTTTTCTGAAGCAGAAATAGATAATCTATAAAATTTACTTATATAAATATAATTACGGGTCTCAGAAATGAGGCCCGTAATCAATTAATCCATAAAGAAGACTGCTTACTTCACCAAGATGACGAGGTACTTGCTAGTGGCCCAGAATGCTTCGGGGTTGGTGATGCGAAGCACGTACTGCTTATTGGCATCGCGCTGCAACGTGTAAGAGCTGGCGGGATGACTTGTCAGGATCTCAGCCGACTTGCTGTAAAGCTTAATCTCCTTGTCGATACGGATATCGATCTTAGTAAAGTACTCCTTATTGAAGTTAGAACGGAGCACCTCGCCAGAGCTCAGGATATTCTGTTCCTTCAGCTCCTTCTTGGTGCCGAATACGAACCAACCTGAATGAAGAGCCTTATCCTGGGTGTTTATCGTCTGCTGCTTCTCAGTGTTATCAGCTGTCAGATTGGTGACATTAGTATTCAGGTCAGCCACCTTCTCATCGAGCTCAGCGATGTGGATGTCTTTTTTGTCGAGTTCTTCACGGAGCGTCTGGATCTGCTTGTCCTTCGTCTCCATCTGCTGTGTCAGATTGTCGATGATCTTCTTCAGCTGAGTGCCCTTCACAGTACTCTCACGCACCTGCTGCTTCAGCTTGTTGATGAGCTCCTTGTTCTGCTTCATGGCAGCCTGGATGAACTGCATATTCTCCTTGATGCGCACCATCGTGTTTGTTCCTTCACCCTGCTTGGCAAGTGTCACACGACTCTGAGCCTCAGTAATCTCACGGAATCCCTCCTCGATATCACTCAAGGTGGTCATCATGTCGTTGATCTCATTGTCTTTCTGGGCAATAATCTGTTCGAGTGAATCTCGCTGCTGTGTAGCAGCAACCTCGGCCTTCTTAACGGCCTCCTGGTTACAACTAGCCATCGCAAATGCGCCGATGGCGAGAATAAATAGTTTTTTCATACCTTATTTATTTATACAATACTTTTTATTTCGTTTTATCACATCCGGCGAGGATAATCACTATCTCGCCTTTGGGTTCTTTCTCCTTGAAATGGGCTATCACCTCTTCGAGCGTACCTCGAACACTCTCCTCGTGGACCTTAGATATCTCGCGGCAGACGCTGACCTGACGGTCGCTGCCATAGGTCTCTGCAAATTGCTGGAGGGTCTTCACCAGACGGTAAGGCGACTCATAGAAGATCATCGTACGATCCTCGTCTTTCAGCGACTCGAGCTTCGTCTGGCGCCCTTTCTTCTGTGGCAGGAAGCCTTCGAAAGCAAAGCGATCGCAGGGCAAGCCGCTCGACACCAAAGCCGGCACAAAGGCCGTAGCGCCTGGCAGGCACTGCACCTCTACCCCAGCCCTGACGGCTTCACGCACCAGGAAAAAACCTGGATCGCTGATGCCTGGCGTACCTGCATCGCTGATCAAAGCCACATTCTCGCCTGCCAGCAGACGGTTGACAATACCTGCTGACGTACCATGCTCATTAAACTTATGGTGCGACATTAAAGAGTTCTTAATCTCGTAATGCTTCAGCAGGATGCCCGAAGTCCGGGTATCTTCCGCCAGCACGAGATCCACCTCTTTTAAGATACGGACGGCACGGAAGGTCATGTCTTCCATATTGCCTACTGGGGTCGGAACGATATACAATATGCCCATATCGGGGGCAAAATTAAAGCAAATAATCAGAATAGACAAAAAAAGCGGCAAAAACTTTGCAATTTTTAAAATGATTTACTAATTTTGCCACCATTATGACAGAATTTGTGACAGGAGAGGCCCATCGCCCGGGTAGAATAGAGGTGGTTTGCGGTTCCATGTTCTCTGGTAAGACGGAGGAGCTGATCCGCCGTTTGCGCCGTGCGCAGTTTGCCAAGCAGAAGGTGGAAATATTCAAACCTGCCATCGACGTGAGATACTCTGAGGAAGATGTTGTAAGCCACGACCAGAGTCATATTCAATCGACACCCATCGACTCTTCGGCAAGTATCCTGCTGCTATCCTCTGACTGTGACGTAGTAGGCATCGACGAAGCCCAGTTCTTCGACATGGGGCTGCCAGATGTCTGCAACGAACTTGCCAACAACGGTGTCCGCGTGATTATCGCTGGACTCGACATGGACTATAAAGGCGTACCTTTCGGGCCTATGCCTGCACTATGCGCCATCGCAGATGAAGTCACCAAGGTGCATGCCATCTGTGTGCGCTGCGGCAATCTGGCCTACGTGAGTCATCGAACGGTGGAGAGCTCCCAGCGCGTACTTCTCGGTGAGACGCAGGAGTACGAACCATTATGTCGTGAATGTTACCAAAAAGCTATACAAGAAGAAAATGACAAATGAAACCATTACCTTTGACCGGTTTATCCGCTGGGCAGGCATCGCTCTGCTAGTGCTGGCCGTCTATTTCCTGATCCGCTCACTGAGCAGTGTGTTATTACCATTCTTCATTGCCTGGTTCTTCGCCTACCTGCTCTATCCGATGGTGAAGTTCGCCGACCGCAAGCTCCACCTACCACGTGCCCTGAGCATCATACTCGCACTCTTCGTTGTCATTGCCGTCATCTCGGGCGTCATCTACCTGATTATCCCGCCGATGATCGAACAGTTTGAGAAGCTGGGGAATCTTGCCACCGACTATATCCAGAAGTCGGCCCACATCACCTCCATACCCGCTGCTGTCACGGAGTGGATCAACGAGAATCAGAACGAGATTGAGGAATTCTTCAAGAGTCGAGACTTTACCGATGGCCTCAAGGCCGTGATGCCACGCCTGTTCAATTTCCTGGGACAGACCTACAGCGTCATTGTCAGCATCGTTGCCTCGTTCATCACCTTATTATATATGTTCTTCATCCTGCTCGACTACGAGTATCTCACGAATAACTGGATCAAGATCTTCCCGAAGAAGAACCGTCCGTTCTGGCAGGAACTGATGTTTGACGTAGAACGGGAACTGAACAACTATATCCGCGGACAGGGTCTCGTTGCCCTCTGCATGGGTGTATTGTTCTGCATCGGTTTCACCATCATTGACTTCCCGATGGCCATCGGCCTGGGCATCATGATTGGCATCATGGATCTCGTGCCCTATCTGCACACTTTCGCCTTGATACCCACTGTGCTGCTGGCCCTGCTGAAGTCAGCTGATACGGGCCAGAACTTCTGGATCATCCTCATTATGGCCCTCGCCGTGTTCCTAATAGTCCAATTGATATGCGACATGATTGTCACACCGAAGGTGATGGGAAAGGCCATGGGCCTCAACCCCGCCATTCTGCTGCTTAGCCTCTCTGTGTGGGGTGCACTGCTCGGCTTCATTGGGCTGATTATCGCCCTGCCGCTGACTACACTGCTCATCGCCTACTACCAGCGATATGTGACAAAAGAGGAGGAAATTGTTAAAGAAGACGACGATTCTGCCGACTAAAACAAGCGGAAAAAGCAAAAATCTCCAAATAAATTTGGCAGATTCAAAAATTCATTGTACCTTTGCAGCCGATTTCGCAAGGAATCATTAAGGTTGATCCGTTAGCTCAGTCGGTAGAGCACAACACTTTTAATGTTGGGGTCTTGGGTTCGAGCCCCAAACGGATCACAGAAAAGGGGTCGTTTTCGACCCCTTTTTTGTATGCTTAGATAACATGCAGTCCGAGGAAAACCATCAGACCATTCATCAGGATCCAGAACACGGCGAACGGCAAGGTCTTACGCATGATATCGCCATCTTGTCCCTCCATGTCGCAAGCTGCCGTAGCAATGGCTATTGACTGCGGTGAAAGCAACTTACCACCTTCCGATCCAGCACAGTTGGCTGCTGCTAACCAGTTGGTCTCATTACCGCTGACACCGAAGAACTGCGCATTGTTTACCAAACCCAGTTGTCCGGCTGCTGCAGCCTGCAACTTACCGAAGAGGATATTGGCAGATGTGGCCGAACCCGTGACAAAGGTTCCGATAGAACCGATCAACGGGGCAAAGAACGGATAGGCAGAGCCTGTCAGGGCAACGAGGCCAGTGGCAATAGCCAAGGTCATACCCGTATTGTTCATCAGAGAGGCCAAAGCTACCAGACAGCAGATAGTAAGCGCCGTCTTCTGTAGGTTGACGGTAGTCTTGGCCAATAGTTTCATGAGTTTCGAAAAACTGAGTCCCTGAATAAGTCCGCCAATCATGGCACCAAGGAACACCATCAGACCAGCATTCGACAGCCATCCGAAAGAGAAGGTATTACCAATAACGGGAAGCTGGAACTTGGTGACAAGGGTGGATTTGAGCAGGGCGTTGATATCAGGACAGATCTTGCTCGAAATCAGAATAAAGAAGATGATGAAACCATAGACGCTCCAGGCCTTGAAGGTCTTGACAAAGCCAAACTTCTGCTTCTCCACATGCACGGTATCCTTCTCAGCCTCATGGCGCAGGAACAGTTTGTTGTAAATCAGCATCGCAACAATCGAACCCACACTACCGAGGATAGCTGGTGTCTCAGGACCAAGGAACAAGGCACAGCTGAACTGAATGGCTATTGAGAAGACACCCACAAAGAGAGCCAGAGAGATATTCTTGACAATCTTTGTACGATCGGTCATCATCAGGATGAGGAACGGCGTGATGAAGAACATCAGCGACAGTTGAATAATAATATAGGTGGAAACTTCACAAAGCATCTCATGGGAGGCCATACCGCCCGTCAGTTCACCAGCCACCTCATTCGCCAGTGTCGTCGCAGGAAGACCCACAGCACCGAATCCTACTGCCACCGTATTAGCCACCAGACAGATGACAGCTGAGAACATCGGCTTAAAGCCCAGTCCAATCAAAATAGCAGCAGGAATGGCCACAGCCGTACCAAAGCCAGCCATACCCTCTAGCACACCACCGAAGCCCCAGGTGAGCAGAAGCACCAACAGACCTTTATCGGAGGTAAGTTGTATAAACTGCGCCTTAATCGTCTCGATTTCCTTTGTCTCACATAAGATATTATAGCTGAAGATAGCACAGATAATAATCAGGATGATGGGGAAGCAGGCCTTCAAGAACCCTTCGATGACAGACCAGAGGGTGATGCCGTAGATGGAGACGCCAGCATACTTGTCGGGCACGATACCCAAGGCCGGTGCCGCAAACAAAGCCAGCACAATGGTGACGACGAGGGTTATCAACGCACTCTTCCATCCGGACATCTTCAAGCCCATCATCAACACGAAGAGCAGAATAATAGGAATAACAGAAACAATAGCTGCCATAGGTTTTTAATTATATAGGTTTTTACTACTTTATCGGATTTGCGCTCCAAATATACGAACTTTTCGGCATACTTTGTTGCTTTTTTAGTGAAAAAATCAAAAACACGATATATTGATAGTATTTTTTTATTATCTTTGCCATCAGATAATACACACTAAAAGCCCATAAAGAACTATGATGGAAAGTTTTCTTGCTGAAATCGGACAAGTGATCCCTTCTGACCGGATCTATACTGACGAGCTTCGCACCCTTGGATGGGGTACCGATGCCAGTTTCTATCGCCAGATTCCAAAGGCCGTCATTCGCAGTGACGGTGAGGAAGAGATATCCAAAATAGTTAAGGCCTGCAAAAAGCACAAGGTGCCTTTCACCTTCCGTGCTGCTGGCACCTCGCTTTCAGGACAGAGCTGCACCGACTCTGTGCTTATCGTAGCAGGCAAGCACTGGGAGAAATACGAATTAGTGAATAGTGATGAGATGCTGATCAAATTGCAGCCGGGCATCGTCGGGGCCAGGGTAAACGAAATCCTGAAGCCCTACGGTCGTGTGTTCCCCCCCGACCCTGCCAGTATCGGAAGTGCGATGGTGGGCGGCATCGTCTGTAACAACGCCTCGGGCATGAACTGTGGCGTGCATGCCAACAGCGATCGCATGATGGTAAGTGCCAAGATAATCTTGACCGACGGCACGGTACTCGACACGGGCGACGAGAAAAGCAGGGAGGCCTTCCGACAGAGCCACCCGGATTTCATCAAGAAGATTGAGGCTCTGCGCGACAAGGTAAGGGCAGACGAGGAACTGTCCTCGCGCATACGCACCAAGTATTCTATTAAGAACGTAACAGGCCTGAACCTGCGTCCACTGATAGCCTACGACGATCCTTTCGACATCATTGCCCACTCAATGGTTGGTTCAGAAGGAACGCTGGCTTTCCTGTCGGAAGTGACGATGAAGACGCTGAAAGACTACCCATACAAGGCCTCTGCAATGGTGTATTTCCTGACGATGAAGGAGAGTTGCGAGGCTGTAGTGGCGATGAAGAAGCTGAAGGCTGGCGACGAAGACTTGAAGATGAGTGCCGAGAACCTGATGGTGAAGAGTGCCGAGATGCTCGACTACATGTCACTGAACTCTGTCGATGACCCAGTATTCTTACAATATAAGAAAGATGTGGATGCCGGTAAGATAGAGGGGGTGGCGCCTGGCGACTATCACAACCTGACGGCTATTCTGACAGAGACCAAGGGCATCACCCACGAGCAGTTGCTGGACAAGATTGCAAAGATCAAAGAGTGCTTAGGGCAGTTCCGCCTCTATATCCCCGCAGAATTTACCGAAGACCCGAAGGTGTATGGCAAATACTGGGCTATCCGCTCGGGTATCTTCCCGTCTGTCGGCGGTACACGCCCCATAGGCACGTCTTGTCTCATTGAGGATGTGGCCTTCCCGATAGAGAGTCTGCCTGAGGCAACGGTGAAGTTGCAGAAGCTTATCGCCGATCACGGTTACAGCGACGCTTGTATCTATGGTCATGCCTTCGAGGGCAACTACCACTTCATACTCAACCAGAGCTTCAAGAGCAAGAGCGAGGTGGACCGCTATGCAGAGATGATGCGCGACGTGGCCAAACTCGTGGTCGAGGAATACGATGGTTCGCTGAAGGCAGAGCACGGCACTGGCCGCAACATGGCTCCCTTCGTGAAGTACGAATGGGGCGACAAGGCCTACGAGACCATGAAGGAGCTGAAGGCCATCTTCGATCCCGACGGACTACTAAACCAAGGCGTGATCTTCAATGACGACCCGGAATGCTTCATCAAGTGCCTGAAGCCACTGCCTGTGCTCGACTACAACTTCGACGAAGTGCCCGACGGTGGTCACTACCTGATGGATCCAGACCTCTCTACGGCCAAGGAGACCGTCGAACAGGTGAAGCGTGCCAATAAATGCATCGAGTGCGGTTTCTGCGAGGTCAACTGTATGTCGTGCGGACTGACATTGTCTTCCCGTATGCGCATCGCTGTTCAGCGCGAAATCTGTCACCTTGAGGCGACTGGCCAGAATCCAGAGCGTGCCGCCAGACTCAGGAAACAATACAAATACTATGGCGACCAGACCTGTGCCACGGATGGGCTCTGCTCGACATCGTGCCCGATGAAGATCAACACGGGTGAACTGACGCACCTCATCCGCCAGTTGGATATGAACAAGAATCCCATAGGCTATAAAGTGGGGGAATTTGCCGCCAACCACATGGCTGGCATCAAGGCGGGCCTTCGCGTCGTGCTCGACGTGGCCCATCTAGGTCATGTCACCCTCGGTCCGACACTGATGACGCACGTCTGCCGCACGATGAACAAGATGGGCATGCCACTGTGGACAACGGCTATGCCAAAGAAGAAACGACAGCCGAAGAAGACGGACCTCACCCAGTTCATCATCGAGCGTTCGATTCCGCATAAGGAGGAGGAGCACAAGCCTCTGAAGGTGGTCTATTTCCCGAGTTGCATCAACCAGACGATGGGACTCTCAAAGGAGGCTCCCGTCAAGCACGCACTCGTCGATGAGGTTATCCAACTGATGGCAAAGGCCGGCTACGAAGTCATTTTCCCCGAAGGCATGGAGAAGATGTGCTGCGGCCAAATTTGGGAGTCGAAAGGCATGCTCGACATTGCCGACCGTAAGAGCGCCGAACTGGAGGCAGCCCTTTGGAAGGCTTCGGAAGAAGGCAAATATCCTGTACTCTGTGCCCAGAGCCCCTGTCTGCACCGTATGCGTAAGGTGATGGGTGAGCGAGAGCAGAGCGATGCTTGCATCGGCTCTGCCGAGCGTGAGCAGACTCGAGCAAGGCTCAAGCTCTACGAGCCTGCCGAGTTTATCATGACCTACCTTGTGGACCGTTTGGATTTCCATCCGACGGACAAGCATATCGCCCTTCACCTCACTTGCTCGACACGTCAGATGGGGGTTGACAAGGATATGATTGCCCTGGCCAAGCTCTGCTCCACGAACGTCTTTCTGCCGGAGGGCGTGGGTTGTTGCGGCTTTGCCGGTGACCGCGGATTCACCTTCCCGGAGATGAACAAATACGCTCTGCGCAAGCTCCGCCCACAAATCGAGGCAAACAAGATTGAGGTGGGATATTCTAATAGCCGCACCTGCGAAATCGGTCTGGAGACAAATACAGGCATCCCCTATATGAGTATCGTCTATCTCGTGAATATCTGTACAACAGCTAAAAAACAAAAATGAACTACCCATTAGATCCTCACTGTCAGGAAATCATCCGTCAATATCAAGAACGGCGACCCATCTTCGAACGCATGGAGACGCTGGCCTATGACAAGTTGCGCTGGACGCTCCGCAAGCAGGGCATCTATGTGACTTCGATTGAACATCGTATCAAGGAAGAGAAGTCGCTGGCCGGCAAACTTGAGCTCAAAGGTCAGAAGTACAAGACCCTTGACGACATCACCGACATCCTCGGTCTGAGAATCATTACTTTCTATACTGACGATGTTGACAAGGTGGCTG
>JAEEGJ010019630.1_pt1 | contig 14852 bp, 12 predicted proteins | sample 8958761 | NCBI WGS metagenome assembly JAEEGJ01 (sample SAMN16246546, study PRJNA631951) | gut metagenome | biome: gut microbiome; feature: rumen; material: RS-attached | host: Bos | place: Iran: Karaj | collected 2018-10 | reverse complement strand
GCTGCAAAGATACACTTTTTCCTTGAAATCTCCAATAATCTCTCTCAATTCTTTTGTGGTTTGGCTGATAAACACTCTTTTGCAGATTCATAATTATTGCTAAAAAAAGACCGATTTGTTGGTTTATTGCGATTATAATTATTATATTTGCAATAAAAATAATGAATAGTATGGAAGACTTCTTGATTAGTAATCCCTTTGTTGTAGGTAAGTACTTTTCAGACAGGTACTTTTGTGATCGAGAAAATGATACGGAATTCTTGAGGAAGCAGATAGTGAATGGAAGAAATGTGGCATTGATATCTCCTCGCCGTATCGGAAAATCCGGACTGATACAGCATTTCTTTAATCAGCCGGATATTCAGGAAGTGTACCATGTATTCTATGTGGATATTTATGCGACGACATCTTTGGGAGAATTCGTATATACCCTTGGAAAGGCGATCTATGAGCAGTTAAAACCTCAATCTACTGCCTGGAAAGAGAAATTTTTCCAGATTGTCAGTTCGTTTAGGGGCGGCTTTAAGCTGGATGCTATGACTGGACTGCCAGGTCTTGACATAGGTCTCGGTGATATTCAGGTTCCACAGACGACACTGGATGAGATTTTCTCCTATATTGCAGAGTCTGACAAACCGTGTGTTATTGCAATTGACGAATTTCAGCAGATAGGAGAATACGCTGAGAGAAACGTCGAAGCTCTTTTGCGAACTAAAATCCAACAATGTCAGAAGGCTCAGTTTATTTTCTCTGGCAGTAAGCGTCATATGATGACCAATATGTTCAATTCTCCAGCTAAGCCTTTCTATCAGAGTGCCATCAGTATGGGACTTGAGGCAATACCTATGAATACCTACACAGATTTTGCAGTCCGACTCTTTGAAGAATACGGTAAGCACGTTGACAGAGAGGTCATCGAGCATGTGTGGGCTAAATATGATGGCTATACATGGTTTGTACAAATGGTGATGAATGAACTCTTTGCCTTAACGGCTCTGGATGAGGCCTGTACAATGGATAAGGTCGATGCTGCACTACAAAATGTCATATTGTCACAGGAGAACAGCTATAAGACTCTTCTATCAAATCTGCCTCCAAGACAGAAAATGGTGTTGCAGGCTATTGCGAAAGAAGGTGTGGCCAGAAACGTAACATCGATGAAGTTCGTAAAACAATACAATCTTGGCTCTGCCAGTTCGGTTCAGTCTGCTGTAAGGTTGCTTCTGCAGAACGATCTCATTACCCAGGAAGATGGCTGTTATCGAGTTTATGATTACTTCTTCTCCGAGTGGTTGGCAGAGATATTTTGATTTCGTTCAGCTTTAATCTGGGTGGTAAACGATATATTCCCAAGGTTGGGAATTTTTGTTCCCTAACTAGGGAACAAATTTTGCATAGGTAGGGAGCAAAAACTTGGTGTGGATATTATTTGTAAAGACCTCCCGTCCTCCCGCTAAGGGGATGAATGGTCGATAAATAAAGGGGAAATGAGACGGGAGGTGTTTTACAGACACCTCCCGCTGACCTCCCGTAAGATCTCCTGAAGCCAGACTCTTTTTACGGAAGTAGGGAGGTGATAGGGAGGTGTTGAAGTAACTCCTCCCCTCTTTGGAAGCCTTTTGTACAAAGGGTTTGTGGCTCGTCAAGGGAGGAAGGGAGGAGTTCTTCTTATTTTTCAATATTTTCGATGGCTGCAAAGAAATTCTTGGCATAAGTTTCTTTGTCGAAGAGTATGGAGACTAAACCTTCTACGATATGGCCTCTTTAATTACTTGGAGATAATGTTTGGAGAAGGAGTCTTTATCGAATTCCCAACTTCTTTCTTGAGCCATGTCTTTTAGATGTTTCGCTTCAGTTGGATTATTATATAAATGTAGAATGGACTTCGTCAAATTGTTGACTAAATCCTCCTTATCTACTAGTATCGCAGTACCTTCACAAACTTCGGGTATTCCTCCACTTCTTGTAGCAATTAGTGGAATACCCGCTGCCATTGCTTCGAGAACCGTTAATCCGAATGGTTCTTCCCAAATTGATGGTACTACAATAATATTTGCAATTTTGAGGTATGATGGCATATCTTTGTAGTCAATAAAACCGGTAAAAATTACCTTTTCTTTAATTTTTTCAGATTCTTTTATTAATTCTTGCAAATAGGGATGAATGGAAGTATCACGACCATAGAAACTAGCCCCTGCAATAATTAATTTGAGATTAGGTATTGTTTTAATCAATTTTATTGCTTTAATTAGTTCAAGGATGCCTTTTTCTTTTGTAAGCCTCCCACTGAAGAAAATAACATAGTCTTTATTTGACAAACCACATACAGATCTTTCTATCGGTTTTGCCTCACAAAACCTTTTTATGTCTATACCATTGTGTACTGTTACAATAGGTATATTTTTATTGCAAGGTACAGCAGACGCTTGTTTGTTTAAAAAGTTTGAACACGTAATGATGAGTGAACAGGCTTCTTTAATTTTTTTAGCCTCTTTAGTATTGATGTTTAGATAATCGTTATTTATTTGAAGAATAAGCTTAGATTTGGTATATTCCTGAAGAATTAGTGCATACCCTGGCCTATTGGCAAGTATAATAGCATCAAATGATTTCTTCTTAATATCAGTAATACAGCAATGAAGAAAATATTCTATGATATCGTCATAGTATAAATCTTTTACGAATAAATTGTGAATTTTTCTTTTTAGAACAGACCATTTTGAAGTAAGTGAAAAATGTATATAGTGATTATCATTTGTATTTTTATTTATCCGAATGTCTGGTTTTACACTATACACAGTGATATCTAGTATATGATGAGTAGCATTGTAGTCTAAAATGTAGTCAAGCTTTGTTTCTACCGCGCCGCCCTTGGTTGCTGGTACTGGTAATCTTCCAGATGTAATGATTGCTATTTTCATCATAATGTTTTGATTATAGTTTTCATTTGCAAAGATACTAAATTTTAATGAAATATCCGACAAACGGCCTATTTTTTTTGCTGAATTGTTGTCCTCTTTTAAAGTTATATGCATTAGTTCTCTATATAATGATTGTTGTGCTCTAACTATGACGAAATATGTATATAAAAGAGAAGAAATATTTGGAAAATCATAAATAAATAACTATTTTTGCACCATAATCTGAAATGAATATGACAGAAAGACTTGAGTATGTAGATATTGCAAAAGGCGTTGGGATAGTTCTTGTTGTATGTTCACACTCTGACGCTTTAAATCTGATATGGTTGATGATGGGTATGCTTGTTCCAATCTTTTATTTCTGTTCGGGTTACACATTTTCTATGAAAGGTACACTAGTGGAATGTATGAAAAAACGCTTTCGTAAATTGTTCATTCCATATTCGTTTTTCAATCTCTTGATGTTTTGTGCTTTTATGCATTTCTCATTACGCGAAATTGTTGGCGTTTTTTATTCCAGATATAGTTTATATCCATTAGATGTTACCCCAAATATTAAATTTCTGACTTCTGGGAATTATCCAATGTGGTTCCTTACATCAATGATAGTTTCCTACCTGTTCTTCTATTTGCTTGTTTATTATGATCGATTCAAATATTGGTTGTTCCCAATTTATGTAATACTGACTATTGTAATGGATCGGCTCCCGATTCTTTTGCCGTGGAGTTTAGATACGGCTTTCCTAACTGCTTTGTTTATGTATGCAGGAATGGTTGTAAGGAGCCGGGATTACATTTCTGCTAAATGGTGGCAAGTTGGATTAGTCTTATCTGTATATATAGGCCTTCATTGGGTTGGTGGTGACATTAATCTTTCCGTCCGTATGTATGGTACTTCTGTTTTTGTTTATTTTATTATAGGGTGCTTGGGAAGTTTCGTTGTGCTATGGGGTGCGAGGTTCCTTGAAGGTACAATTGTAGGAAGGTTGTTCTTGACATTAGGCCAACATTCACTAACAATCTTCTGTATTCAGATGATTTTTATTGTATGGGCAAAGGATATGTATCGATACTTCTTCCCACAATTGGCAATGGATTATCTGGCTGGACTTTTTGAAATATTCTTTGCATTGGTTGGAGGCTGGAGTTTTTCAGTGCTACTCCATAAGAGCAAATATATAAGTCGTTTTATATTCTAATTCTACGTGAAATGTCAAAGTCGAACATGATGATTATTACAGCTTTCTTTTCTTTTGTTGCATTTGTGATTATATGTCTGTATGCTTTTTATTATAATCGATGGAAACATTTGTGGGCATTAGAAACTAATATTGCTTCTCATTATAAAATTAGACCTAATAAGGATTCTTCATTAACAGTAGCAATGATAGGAGATAGTTGGGCAGGGTTACATCATAAGCATAAAATGGATGCTTATCTTTCTGCTATATTGGAGCAACGGATAAATAGATCTGTTATAGTAGAGTCTAATGGTAAAGGTGGTGAAAAAGCTAGAGGGATTTATAAGCTGATGTTTGATTCAGATGAGTTTGGCACGAAACCGTTACTTTCTTTGAAGCCTGACTATTGTATTATCTCAGCAGGTATAAATGATGCTGCTGCTAATTTGGGAACAAAACAGTATTGTTACTATTATCGTCAAATACTCGATTTCTTGTTAGCCAACGGAATTCGCCCTGTAGTCTTGGAAATCCCTAATGTAAATATATGGCACTTATATGGTGGGAAACCGTTTAAAGATTTTGTCGTGGATTTTGTTAGGTCCACGATGACCGGATGCAAAATGTATCAGTATGCAGGATATAGGGATGCACTTTATCGAATGTTGGTAAACGAGAAACTCATGGATAAGGTTGTTTACGTTTCAATGAAGGATTGGAATGATGTCAGTCCAGACATTAATAAAACCTTATTTATGAGTGATCAAATACATTTGAATCGCCGGGGATACGAGAAACTAGATTCATGTATGGCTATTGCTATTGCAAACGATCTAGAAAATACGAGTAATTCCAGTCTTGTCTATTAACCAATGAGCAACAATGCCTAAGGTAGATGATAGAATTATAAAAAAGAAGCTAATGATATCGTGATAATCGGCAGGTATTGTGATTATCGCTGATACGATAGCTTGGAAAAACATTCCCTGTATAATATAAATTTCCAAACTTGCTTGGCCAATTTTTGAAATAATAGGGTTGATAGGGTGACAATGCTTTGAAATGACAATTAAGAGGGAGGTAAATACTGGAAGAAGAAATACTGTAGAGAAGTATTTGTAGTTGTATATTTCGTGATGATGTGGATATAAATAAATGAAAAATGGAATTCCCGCCATGAGTATATAATAATAGTATGTATTGGAGAAACCATTTTTTGCCCAATAAGCGCATGTCATACCGAATAGAAAAGAAGGAATCCTGTATAGTAAGAAAAAATGTGGATCACTCTTAGGAATGTAGTTGTTTGCAACCAAAATGTATGATGTTATAAGGCAAAAGATGCATATAAAGACAATAACGACCATAAAACTGTAATCGTAAAGTTTCTTTAATAATGGAGTCCAAAGATAGAGGAAAACGATGGATGGGATATACCACGCACTATAAACACCTCCTGTCCAGAAACCAATGGTTGTGTATCTAAAAAGATAAGTCAAAAAACTATCGTGGTATAGTAAAATGCTTGCAAAAATCCCTAAAATGTAATAAGTTGGGAATATTCTTAGAAATCTTTTTTTATAAAACGAGATAATGTGGCTATTTTTCTCGAGAGAGAAATATAATCCAAATCCTGAAACAAACATGAAAATATCCACTCCGGCAAATCCGTACTGAGCCAAAAAACCAAGAGGTCTGATTTGGATAAATGTGAAATGAAGCATCATAATCCACATAATGGACCATCCCATAAGCTCTGAGCGATAGGTGGAAATGTCTTTTGTCGTAAACAGATGATTCATGAGTCGTTTTTACGAGTAGTTATCTAATGTGTCCTTTTCCAGTTTTCCACAAGATGCGATCTTTCCACTGATAATATTTGGTCATGAGGTTTCGCTTCCTGCTATAGAAACGAAGTTTCTGTATTGCAAAATGATTGGGATAATCTATCATGCTTCCAGGAGTTATTAAGAAATGATTATAGTTTTTCACTTGGTCCTTCATAAATGGACGATGTTGGAAATGGGCATAGAGTGATTCTTTCTTTTCTAACTTGCCATCTTTGAAACGAAGCATATATAATTTGCTCCCTTTGTGTTCAAAGAGGATTTGTTTCCAGCCTCTCGTAAGGCTATTCATTGTATAGGATTGCTTGGGTTTGGATACATTATCGAAGGGCCAATCTATCCAACACTCTTGTGTACGACAATCTTTCCATTTGTCTGCAGTGCCTTTATGCCCATATTCATCAAAGAAGGTCTGCTTATGTATTGTTAATACTTCTCTATAGTCTTGATAGCCAGGGATAATCACCTTGTAATAAGTGTTCGTTTCTTCATCATTACGATATAGCGTGAGGTGTCCAAAACCCAAAAAAAATTTGTAGCGTGAAAGGACCTCTTCAGTAAAGAATGCCCTGAAATCTCCATAAACGACATCCAAGTCGCCATATCCCCAATAGTCGTATTTTGAAATATATTTTTGTAGAGCCTGCCCATAGACGGGCTTAAAATCACAAAGGATATAAGGACGGTCTAAAACAATAGGGAAGTCGAATACGGCTTGAATGTACTGCCTGAACTCCTCGAACTTCATCTTGTGTACGAAAATGTTTTTGGCAGGTTCTACGTCTGCATCTGTAAAGAACATAAAGTCAACAGATGGGTTGCGGAGTGCAGATTCACGCCACATGTTATATTGAGCTGGAAGTTTCCCAAAGTAAGGGAATATCATAACGATTGATTTCATATTCTTATTTGTTTTTTAATAAACGATATAGAATCTTGATGAAATAAGTCATCCACTTGAGACCACTTGGAGTTTCAAGAAGATGTAGAAGTTTGTACGTTGTAGTCTTGTCTAATAGCGTAAGAGTCTTATAATCTTCGATAGCTCCAGCAGGCAGAAATTCAGCAATGGTTGCTTGGTGTTCGGCTATACGACGTTCATTGTAGGATTTGCTGATACCGTCTGGTTCACGCTTGCATATGATTTCATCAATCTTTTCTACACTACAACTTTCCACACAAATTTTCTGGATATAGAATTTTATGTCAGCTACGATTCTGAGTGATTCGTCATAGAGCGTGTCATAGAATAATTCTCGTTTGAAGAATGTGCTCTGATGAGGAAGTGTCTGGACATAAAAAGTCAGCATAGAGATACGTGGAGGGAGGATGGTGCTGAAACCCTGTTGCGTTTTTGAATTATAGTGGAAATCGTGCCCAACAATCATGTCTGAAGTAAGGTGCAGATCATAAATATGTTGGAGGACTAATTCACTATAAAAGCAGTCACCGGAGTTCATGAAATTCAGATATTCACCAGTAGCCTTCTTGATACCTTTATTCATGCCTTGGTAAATTCCTCCATCAGGTTCTGATATCCAGAAGTCAATTTGAGAATCGTATTCCTTTAAGACATCTACACTACCATCAGTAGAGCCACCGTCAATAATGATAAACTCAAAATCACGGAAAGTCTGATGAATCACGCTTTCTATGGTTTTGCGCAATCCTTCTTTGTTGTTGAAATTGACGGTAATGATGGAGTACTTCATTTCTTTCTGATGTTTTTGATTCTTGATAGACTATCCTTTGCACCTTTGGCAAACAGTAAAGTCGCACCAAGTTCGATGGTTAGAAAAATCGTCATTCCAATGGCTGCATATAAAGCCCATTCCCAAAGGCTTTGATAGGGATCAAAGGGAATATACCTGATGGCATAAATCGCCAATGTGAAGGATGAGAAGGATATACAGTAATTTCGTATGACCCCTTTCCAATATATAGATACAGACTCTTTAAAGCCGGAGGTAAACAGATAATAAGGCTTCCAAAATACAACGATGACCAATAAGCTGATAATTTTACCAAGCAGGATACCGATAATTCCCCATTTCAGACCTGCAATGATTGTAATGGATACATTGATAATCAGTTCTGCCCACGCAGACCAGACATCGGCATACAAACCATGTGCATAATTGAAGTTATCAACGGATTTTCTGGAATTTGTGATATATACGAAAATAATCAGAAGAATGAGGATCCGGTTATCCATAATATATTCCGATCCGAGCCAGTGTGTAATAAATGGTTCAAGGAATGCATATAGTGAAAAACAGAGTATAGCGGAGATAGTATGATGGATGGTTGTAATCTCCCAAAATACTTTTATCATTTTTTCCTTGTTACCTTCTGCGACTAAATTTCCAACGCTGGCTCCTACACTGCCTGTAACAGCAGAGAATAGTGATATCAATTTGGATATGACAATCATATAGTTGCCATAATAAGCAACCATCTTTAGTGATACAAAGAAGAAAATGAATAATTCATCACTTTTTATTAATGCAAAATCCTTAATCTTATGAATGAAGACTTGCTTGGTTTTTGTAATAATTTCGGGATATTGTTTCAGCAAAGATCTGCCTCGGCTCTTATCTACATTAAGCCAAGGATATTCCTTGTTGATTTTCCAATTTAAAATGACACAGCCTATGATACCGAACAGAAATTCTACTCCAACCCAGACATACAGATTTTGATAGGTGTAGGCTAGGAAAATCTGTAGTATGATCTTGATGATTCTTGCTGATTGAAAATAAATGGCTACAAGATAATTCTTCTGATCTGCAGTCAACAGAATTTGTCGGTAATTGATGAAATAGCCGATGAGCGAGGAGCCTAAGAATGAATAATAAGCAAAATAAATAATACCAAGTCCTAACTCTGCTTTGGAGAAGATGAGGGGAAAAAAGAGACTGATGAGAGCACCTCCCGCCAAGATAATGCAGCCTATCCAATTGTACAGATACCCTAATAGTGACAGAATGTCCTGGATCTCCTGTCTGTTGTTTGATTGTATTGGTTTGAATAGAAAATAGCCAATACAAGAGGTGATGCCGAGTTCTGCCAAGTTGAGATATCCCAGTATGTTCCCGAGTGTACCAGTCAGACCGATGAACTCTGCTCCGAGACAATCTAGGAAAATCTTGCGTGAGAAGAATGCCAAAAGAAGTGTCAGGAAGTAAAAAATCAAATTTACTTCCGCGTTTAATACACTTTTATGAACTCTTCCACTCATGGTCTTATGAATTGTGCTCGGTGTGAATAAAATCAGTATTTTTACGATCCATGTGCAGCACGTTTTTCAGCATCCGCCATACTAAACCGGGTAGGGCTATTGCTTTCTTAAAAGAATTGAAACGTATCTGGCTAGGTAAAGCAATGAATAGGGCGACAATTAGAGCTGCAAGTAGGAACCACCACTTCTCACACCAAGCAGGAACTGAGATTGTCATGAAGATGGATATTCCAAATAGCAACACAATCAGCATAGATCGTGGAATGAGCGCCTGCTGGATAGTTTTGTCTATGAAATTGATATTGCCATGTTTGATGGCATTGGGAATCTCAGGTAGTTGGCTTGTCAGACTCTGGACTTGTGCTGTCATCCAGCGCATACGTTGGCGCTGGAAATTGTCTTGGTTGCTGACTTTTTCGTCGAAGACGTGAATATCTGGCGCATATTTGATAAAAACACCCTGACGGAGTAGGAGGGCTTCCATCTCACGGTCTTCACCAGCTGTTGATAGTTGAAAGACATTCTTTTTGAATAGGTCATAGTTGAAACACATGCCAGAACCAATGAGTGCAGATGAAAGACCTAATCGGTTGTGTGCCTTGCGGAAGATGGTGTTATTGATTTCTTCACTGGCTCCGTCGAGTACAGCGACATCATTATTGGCATTCTTTGCACAACGATGGCATTGGATGGCTTCATAAATAGTGCAAAGTACGTTGAGTTGTGACAGAAAGTCTGGACGAACCACGTTGTCTGCATCTAAAATAACGACATTGTCGAAATCGCCTTTCATCTCATTGATGGCATACTGCATAGCCTTAGCTTTCGAGCTTTTCTTAAAATCAGGTGTGAGCAGGGTGATGGGCATTTCTCTTAATGCGTCATTCGTCTCAGGCTGCATATGGTCTGAAATCACAGCTACGGTATAATGTGTTTTTGGATACTTTTGGAGGAGGAACTGCTCTACAGCATTAATGATTACGCGATCTTCGTTATATGCCGGATATAATATGAGGAACTTATGCATTTTATGATGAAGGGCTGCCGCATGAATGGCGATGCGGTCTTCTTTGTCATAAAAGAGGGAAATAATAGCAAAGAAAACAACATAGGCTACCGATGCTGCTATCACTACCCATAGGGTAATATCAATGATATGAAAGATGCTCCAAATCACTTTTTCTTCCTTCTTAACACTTTCACACTGAACAAACTCCACAGGCTGACAAAGGGCGAACGAAGGAATGTCTTGTCCCACATCTCATCTACCAGATAGTCTGGTGTTGCTAATGCAAAGAAAAACAATGCAATAGCTCCTAATAGCCACCATTTGAGGGCAATTGTCAGGTAGATAAACGGTAGAATCACACTCATTAGTATGATGATACCAACCATTTTCGTGCGTGGAACCAACATCCATTGGATGATTTTATCTGCCAGGTCATATTGTTTTCTGAAAATGGCCCCAGGTAAGAATTTGATATTTCTTGCGAAATTATGGAGTTGTTGTGAAGCCCAACGTCCGCGCTGCTCATTCAACTTGATAGTTGTACGCTTTTTCTCACCATAAACATAGATGTTGTCGAAATAGTCGATAAAGTATCCTTGGCGCAACAATAGGGCCTCCAATTCTTTGTCTTCTCCTGACGTTTTTGCCTTCATAATATTCGTTTTGAACCAGTTGAAGTCATAAGCTGTTCCAGAACCAGCCAAAGCAGATGAGAGACCAACGCTTATATGTCCCCGACGGAAAACGGCATTATTAATCTCCTCAAAAATGGCATCCATGCGAGCGGCAGCTGTATCTCGATTTCTGGATATCCGATGTGTCTGAATGGCCCGAGTAGCGGCAACTTCAAAAGCGTCATTTACTTTCTGCAAGAAGTCTTGTTCGACAATGTTATCTGCATCTAGTATTACTACGATGTCATAAATCTTGAATTCAGGCAAATTTAGGATAGCATATTGGAGAGATTTCGCTTTGGAACTTTTTTCGAAATCTGGGGTTAATAAAGTGATAGGGTATTGGGCCAATCGCATATTGGTCATTTCGCTCTGGTGGTCTGAAATAACCACTACGTCGAACATACGTTGGGGGTATGCCTGACTTAAGATGGAAATAACAACCTGCTCAACAACTTCGTCTTGCCGATGAGCTGGTATCAAAATAACAAATCGACTCTGATTTTTCGATTTTGTGAAGACTGGTTTGCGGCAGAATAGAGCTGCTACAGCAAAGATACCGAGGTATAACACCGTTCCTGCAACAATAATGAATAGAAACCAATCGATGATATATAAGATGACCCAAAAATCCATAATCTTAACTGATAATTGATAATTGATAATGACTAATGCCTTTATATACGGCCTTTACTAAATCCATTCTGCCTTGAAGCGCGAATTTTAATATGTCTTTTGGAGCAACAAGTCCTAAAAGATAGCAATAGCTTAGATATCTTGATAAACCTTTCCAGTTGCGTTTAACTAATAATAACCTATTCCGAGTAACATAATAGGTGCGCAATGGGCTGTTCTGCCCAGTAGTTTGACTCTCTTTGTGATAGATGGTACATTGCGGTTCGTACCAAATCTGATAGCCAACCCTTGTAAACATCATAGACCAGTCTAATTCTTCATAATACAGAAAATAGCATTCAGGCATTATTCCCACCTTGTCAATGGCTTCTTTTTTGACAAACATCGCAGCGCCATGAGCATAAGGGGTTGTATGAGCCATTTCGTATTGTCCGTGATCCTCTTCTCCAAAACCTATCGCCTGATTTCGTATGGTTATCTTGGAAAGTTTTGTATAGCCTGTAAACTGGATGGGTTGTGGATCCCAGGCAAAACGGATTTTAGGACAGACGACACCAACCTCTGCAGAAGATTCTGCTCGATTGATTAATGCCTGGATATTAAAATCCTTGAAGATTGTGTCATTATTGACAAGAAACAGATATCTTCCCTGAGCGGCTTTAATGCCAAGATTATTTCCGCCAGCAAAGCCCAAGTTCTTGTCGCTTTTGATGACTTTGACATAAGGAAATTTTTGAGTAATGATATCTGCTTCCTGATTCAGAGATGCATTATCTACCACAATCACCTCCAAATTTTCATTGAAGGGGATGCTATCAATTAGTTCACAGGTGTCCTTTAACCCGTTGTAATTGATCGTGATAATGGATACATCTATCTTCAATATGTATTATACTCTTGATGCTAATTTCTTTTCTAATTTTAAACGTTTCTTTTCTTCTTGTTCTGCCAATCTCTTTTCTTCGTATTTAATCCATTCGGGTTCGATAAATGGAAGTATATATACAATAGACAGGCCTCCATAGAAAATAACACAATTCGGGAACTGCATCAGCACTTGATTGGCATAGCCGCCTAATTGAATGGATACAAATGCACAACAGAATCCCGCTCCAATACCCATAAGAGATCGGCTTTTAAGCTTAAAAAATACGATACAACATGCACCAATAAGCATTATCAATGTTGTTATAACAAAAATGGTTATACCTATTGGTCCTGTTCGTATCCAAATATAAACATATTCTGAGTCAGGAGGAATCGTCGCTAATTTCGCATATTTGTTATTGGCTGGCACGTTATAGCCCATGCCAAGGCCTATACCCCATGGAGCATCTTTGATATATTTCCGGACCGCATCTTTATTGATATCTCGCACATTAGCAGATGCATCGTCACTTTTGAAAGCAGAACGCATTCTACGGACTTGTTGGTTGCCGTTCCCAATTTCAGTAAAGACCAAAATGAATGAACATATTGCCAAAAAAATACTAAAGGGGACTGCAATCTTAATTGATTTAGAAAGAAATATATAGACAATAAAGCCTGCAGCAACACAAAAGATGGCTGTACGTGTTCCAGAAGCAAACATGCCCCAAAAAACTAATACACCGGTTAGTATAAAGAAGATGCGATCTTTTTTTATTCTTGATGTAATACCAAATAGAATGAAAGCAACAGTCGTAGCGGCAGCATTAATACCATAGTTTGCTGCATCACTAAATGTAGAGAAATAACGAATTAATGTTCCTGCATTTAGAATATGTGTAGTTCTTCCTCGACCTTGAATCCATATCGTTTCTTCTGTTGTAAAACCTAGATGTTGTTGCTTCCATACCCAAAATACAGAAAAGAGTGATAATATTGCCCACAATTTTAAATACCTCATCAATATCTCAGGTGAAGAAATGTAAATTGAAAATACAATAAAGGTATATAAAATTTGAAAAGCCATGAGTCGGGCGCCAGTGTACCATGCAGCAAAATCAATGCCTAAATCGCATGTATCATTCAATAGTTCCAAGGTGCAAAAACCACACCATACAATAAGTGCAAGTAGCATTACGTTTGTAGTACGCTCAAAATGTGAAGTTTGGCGGGCGTCTACTATTGCTATAGATAGTAAAATGATTTGAAGTATTTCATTGGGCAGTGACATTGGGACTGGCAATGGAATGTCTTTCATCTGGATTAGATAGTTGACAATTACCAAAGACCAGAAGGTAAACATCCTCCACTTAAACGCTGCAATTACATATAGCAATACGAATGGTATAATACATATTAAAGCAAATGCAGTGAAACCTGAAGTGCTCAGTTCATAGAGTGCAACCAAAAACAGGAGAAAGAGTAGCAATACTCTTCCTCCGTTTTCATGGGTATATTCAGACAATCTGTTAGAATAAACTCTTGCCATGATTGTTATTTTGCGTGATTATTCTCGACGGCTGTCAATCCCAATTGGGAAATACGATATACAAAGTTATTAAATCTTGTGTAAGGTGGCAACTGGCCGACAAACTCCTCTACAGCATAGCGCTGAGCCTCTGTGAGATACATAAACAAGGTGTTTTTGTCTTCCAATTGTGACTCAAGTTCCTTGAGTGCTTTCTGATCCACATCTTTCCAAGTGCGGTTAGCACGAGTGACCATCAAGTTGATAGTTCCCATGTTCAGCAATGCTGGTGGGATAGAATGGTCGTCCAAATTAGGATATTCAACGATTGCAATTTCGTTAGGAAGAATATCGGGACAAATGTCTTTGATATCCTTTGCCATGATGAAACGACTATCTTCTGCCAAGAAATCCTCATCGTATGTCAGACGACGTACCTGTAGGCCAATGGAAATCCAATAGTTCTCCAATTCCTGAGCCAAATAACTCTTACCGTTGGCGGCATCTGTAGAGAGTAGATTCAGTACATTCTGTTGCCCTTCCTTGAAATGGGGGAGAAGTGCCTTGCTTAACTGACGCATGGCCATGTCGGCAATCGTCTTGTTGAAACGGCGATAACGCAATGTACTTTCCTTCGGGAAGCAACCCATGACAGGAATCTTGGTGATGCGCTCTGAACGCATACGATCACGTAAAGTACGGTCGAGTAGCTCTATGATGAAGAAGTACATGGCGGTCAGTAAGAACGTTAGCAGGAATGCACCGAGGAGAATCATCAAACGATTCGTGGGTTGGGCATTCATGGGGAACATAGGTGGATTCAGTACACGTAAAGTTGCTGTTGTCATCTGTAGGTTCCTCTGGCGAAGACGGGCTGCGTTTAAGGCTCTTAACATTTCCATGTAGTTGCCTTCTATAAATCCGATATGGCGATCTTTACGAGCAATT
>JAEEGJ010019627.1_pt1 | contig 14854 bp, 7 predicted proteins | sample 8958761 | NCBI WGS metagenome assembly JAEEGJ01 (sample SAMN16246546, study PRJNA631951) | gut metagenome | biome: gut microbiome; feature: rumen; material: RS-attached | host: Bos | place: Iran: Karaj | collected 2018-10 | reverse complement strand
TCTTAATCTCTGGATTAAGCTTCATTACATATTTAACAAATGCCTGATCTCCAAATGGAACTCTTGCTTCCATAGAGTGAACTGAGATACATCTGTCTGCTCTAAGTACATCGTACATATAAAGCTCTCTCAGTCGCTTTTCAGCCTCTTTCTGGAACTCCTCAGCATTTGGTGCAAAGTCTGTGTACTTGTATCCGAATATCTCGTCTGAAATCTCTCCGGTGAGAAGCACTCTGATATTTGGATACTGCTTCTTGATTCCTTTGCATATCAAATACATTCCCATGCTAGCTCGAATAGTTGTGATGTCGTAAGTTCCAAGTGCTGCAACTACTTCTTCAAGACTTTCAAGCACGATTTCCTTGTTGATGATGATTTCGTGATGGTTTGAACCGATGTAATCAGCAACCTCTTTGGCATATTTCAAATCGATTGCATCCTCGTTCATTCCAATTGCGAAGGTTTCAATTGGCTTGTCCATCATCTTTTGTGCTATGGCACATACCAGCGATGAATCAAGTCCGCCTGAAAGAAGGAAACCTACTGGAGCGTCTGCATCAAGTCTTTTCTCGACTCCTGCAACAAGCAGCTCTTTAATCTTGGCTGCCGCCTCCTCAACACCATCCTTTGAATATTCCTGGCGTTTTGATAAGTCTCTATAGCAAGTGAATGTTCCGTTGTAATAATAATGTCCTGGTGGGAAAGGTTTGACTTCATCTGTGAGGCCAACCAAGTTCTTAGCCTCGGAAGCAAACATAATTGAACCTTGACTATCGTAACCATAGAATAATGGTCTGATTCCGATTGGATCCCTTGCTGCTACCAAATCATCTAAATCCTTGTCGTAGATGACCATTGCATATTCTGCATCAAGCATTCCAAACACCTTAAGTCCGTATTTACGATACATTGGCAAAATGATTTCGCAATCACTGTCGCTTAAGAATTTATATCCATCAGCTTTAAGCTCTTCTCTAACTGGCTTGAACCCGTAAAGCTCTCCGTTGCAGATTGCATAATTGCCATCCAACTCGAAGGGCTGCATTCCTGCATCAGTTAAACCCATGATAGATAATCTCTGAAATCCTAAAACCGAATCGCCGATGGTAATAACCTTTTGCATATCCGGTCCTCTAGAAACCGTTTTGGCAAATGCTGCTTCGAAGTCTTTCATCTCTACATGACATTTGCTTAAAGCCATTATTGAACACATAATACTTTCTACTTCCTTCCCATTCTTTTTAATCAACCTCAAAGCTTCCCAATCTCTGACGTAAGGAACTGATTCCTAAAACAACAAGAATCTTAGGAAATAAAAAAGCGCCGAAAACGAAACATTTAGTTTCATTTCCGACGCCTTTGTCGTTCCATTGATTAAATTTGTCTATGATAATAAAACTTTAACAATTGCTTGTCAACCATTTTTTGAAAAAAAATTATTTTTTATCAAATCCGCCTATCAAATCTTTGATAACTTCGCTTGCTAAAACCAGCCCCGCAGCCGCTGGTGCAAAGGCAATAGATGCAGGTATACTCCGCCTTTCTTCGGCATCATTATCCTCTTTAACTACTCCCATTGGCTTAGCAGGAAGCTCATCTGAAAAAACCACCTTAAGCTGCTTGACTCCTCGCTTTTTCATCTCTCGGCGCATTACCTTGGCTAGTGGACACATAGTCGTCTTGTAAATATCTGCCACCTTAAATCTACTTGGGTCTAGTTTGTTACCTGCTCCCATGCAACTTATTACTGGCACATCATCCTTTTTACATCGCATTATAATCTCTATCTTGGCTGTCACCGTATCTACAGCATCCACCACATAATCATAAGCTTTAAAATCAAATTCACCAGCATTTTCTGGCAAAAAGAAACACTTATGAACAGTCACATCAACCTCAGGATTGATAGACAACATTCGCTCTCTCATAACCTCAACCTTTGGTTTACCAACAGAATCAAATGTAGCAATAATTTGACGATTAATATTACTTATGCTCACCTCATCCTTGTCAATTAAATCAAAATGTCCCACTCCTGTCCTGACAAGAGCCTCACAAACATATCCTCCAACTCCACCGATTCCAAAAATGGCCACTCTTTTATTTTTTAATTGCTCCATAGCTTCTTCGCCAAGCAAAAGCATTGTTCTTGAAAATTGTTCTGACATATTATTTCTCCAGCTAATTTATTAATCCATATGATACTGTCTGACAAAAACTCCAAACTGCGGTAAATCAATCCAATAATAACCGTCACGATTGAGCGAGCTTGTAATAATACCTTTTCCGATTAATCTTTCTCTGTAAATATTAAAATTCGAAGATGACATAGGTGCAATTTTTGATACGAACTTTAAAACATCCTCACGTTTTACTTTTACTTCGTCTGCGTGTAAATCTACCAATGCTTTTGTTATCACTATTTCGCGATCGCTTAATTCACTCCAAATTTTTGAATAACAATATTTTATTAATTCGCTTGTATATTCAAATTCTAAATTTTTCTTTTTACCATTGATGTTTTTTTCAAAGTATAACCAGCCCAGTACTTGATAAGCAAATGCGTACCCCTTTGTCATCTTGGCAAGTCTAATTGATTCTTCCTCAGTTATATCAAATATATTTAAATATGATACAGCTATCTGACTATAATCTAGAGGCTCTACATTTATTTGAAAAGCTCTCGTAAGAAAAGTGCAATCTTTAAAATCTTCTTTGTTTGTCACATCTCTATAGTTTGCTAACAAACCTGTCATAATGATGTGTACAGGAAGCTTGGCTCTTAGTAATCCTTGAAAAGTGTGTGCAAACTCACGCATTTCTTTTGTTGCAGAAACATCATCTAAAGTTAGTAATATTCTTTTATCTTTATCAGCAAGTGTGCGAATCATTTTTTCAATCAAAACATTAATATCAAAAATTTTTTCTTTGTCGAATTCGATTCCTGCACTAATCCCCGGTAAGGATATTTCAACACCTGCCTTTATAAAATGCTTCTGAACCATAGAATTTTGTGCCAACTTAGCGGCAAGCTGAATAAGCATATTTTGAGTAACATTCAAATCAAATGTCAGCCAACTGTCATTTTTTTTCAATTCTTCTACTATTTTTGAAAGCATAACTGTCTTACCGCAGCCTCGCACTCCGGTAATCATATAACATTTCTCACTGGGATTGTCGTATGAAAAATTTTCGACTATCTCTTCTTTCTGAAGTGTTGATATATATTGAATTGGTTCCATTCCAAATGTATGTGTAAAAGGATTTTGCATAATGAACCTCCCTAATTATTTATACTCTTAAAACCTATCTTAAGTATATCAAATAATATTATTTTGGCAACCTTTTATATCTATATGCAAATTCTGTTAACCTTTTATATCAAAACAAAAATATTGGACACCTTTTATATTCATATGCAAACTCTATTATCCTTTTATACCTCAATAAAATTATTGGACACCTTTTATATCAATTTGTAATCTAAGTAACCCATTTATATGATTCAGTTGTAGATACTTTATTATCTCTATTGACCTTATTATCCTTATTAACCTTTCATAATCTCTGTTAATCTTGTTTTCGTTTATATTAAGTAGCGCCTGTCTTACTGTCTATTTTATATTTATTATGGGGAAAGTAAAAATGTGAGTATGACTTTTAGCAAAAAATAAAAAGTGATACTTATTTTTTTCAATTTCCATGGAATTTACTATGAAAACATCAACAAAAGTATCAGTAAATAATGATTATGAGAAAGTCAAACTTTTATTACAAAGAAAAAAGTATGACTTTCATATATAGCTGAAAGTCATACTCCAAAAAAATATACGCATAAATCCTTCGGATAATGTTGGTCTAGTACGGATTGAGTTTCTAATGAAAAACTCAATCCTACAAATTACTATATCCTAAAGATTACTATATCCCATAAGATACTCGTCTACCTGGCTTGCGCAGTCACGGCCCTGACGGATAGCCTTTACAACAAGGGACTGGCCTGTGTGCATATCACCGGCTGTAAATACCTTGTCAACTGATGTAGCAAAGCTGTCGGCAGCCTTAGATGCTACGTTAGTACGGCCGTCCACCTCTACCTTAAAGGCATCTGTAACATACTTTTCTGAACCAAGGAAACCTGCAGCAATGAGACAAAGCTGGCATGGTACTTCCTTTTCTGTGCCTTCTACAGGCACCATCATTCTGCGTCCAGACTTCTTATCTACCTGTGACTCAAGAGACACAAGGACTGCTGCCTTTAAGTTGCCGTTCTTGTCTGTCTTGAACTCTTTTACAGTAGTTGTGTAAATACGTGGGTCATGACCAAACTTGGCAATAGCCTCCTCCTGGCCGTAGTCTGTCTTGCAGACAAGTGGCCACTGTGGCCATGGATTAGACTCTGCTCTCTCATCTGGAGCCTTTGGCATCATCTCAAGCTGTGTAACTGACTTGCAGCCGTGACGAATAGAAGTACCAACACAGTCGTTACCTGTGTCACCACCACCAATGATGATTACATCCTTGCCCTTGGCAGAAATGTACTGACCATCTAAAAGCTCCATATTATTAGCCCAAAGGCACTTAGTTGTTGATGTTAAAAAGTCTACAGCAAAGTAGATACCCTTGGCGTCCTTGCGGCCTACAGCATCAATATCACGAGGATTTGATGAACCGCAGCAAAGAACTACAGCATCATACTTAGAGGTTAGATCCTTTGCCTTAACGTCAGCACCAACGTTGGCGTTAACTACAAACTTGATTCCTTCCTCTTCCATGATTTTGATTTTACGGTCGATAACCTGCTTTTCAAGCTTCATGTTTGGAATACCATAACGAAGCAATCCACCAACGTTATCGTTGCGCTCGTAAACTGTTACAAGGTGTCCACGTCTGTTAAGCTGATCTGCAACAGCAAGACCTGAAGGGCCTGAGCCTACTACAGCAACTGTCTTGCCTGTGCGAATCTTAGGTGGGTTGGCATCAGCCAAACCATTTGCATAAGCATACTCTATGATGGCCTTTTCGTTTTCTTTTGTAGATACTGCATCACCGTTTAATCCGCAGGTACATGCCTTCTCGCAAAGACCTGGACAAACTCTGCAGGTAAACTCAGGGAAGTTGCTTGTCTTGTGAAGGCGCTTGTAAGCCATCTCATAGTTTCCCTGATATACAAGCTCATTCCACTCTGGGATGAGGTTGTTGAGAGGACAACCTGATGTCATCCCCTTTATTGTCATACCAGCCTGGCAGAAAGGTACGCCGCAGTCCATACAGCGAGCACCCTGTCGCTTCTGCTCCCCCACTGAAAGTGGCTGGTGAAATTCTTTAAAGTTCTTTATTCTCTGAAGAGGACTAACTGCCTCTGCGTCTACACGCTCATATTCTAAAAATCCTGTTGGCTTTCCCATGATAACCTCCTGTAAGGAAATTGTTGTTACTATTTATAACTCCCATTATTTTTACAAATAACCTTGTTATAAATAGGAACAACTTTCATTTATTAATTGCTAACTCCTACTATTTCATTAAAAGATTAAATGCTTCGATTTGGGCCTGTTCACTTGAAAGTCCCTTCTCCTCCATCTGTACGATGGTCTGCATCATCTTCTTGTAATCGTAAGGCACAATTCTCTTAAACTTAGGTAAGTAATCGCTGAAATTATCATAGATTTCCTTACCCTTTGCAGAACCTGTCGCCTTAACGTGCTCTGCAATTATTTCCTTAAGTTCCAGTACGTCATATTTGTCTGTAACGGTCTCAAGGCTAACCATTGATTTATTAAGTCGCTTGTAGAGTGTGGCATCCTCATCCAACACGTATGCAATACCGCCGGACATACCAGCTGCAAAGTTCTTACCTGTAGTACCCAGCACAACTACACGACCACCTGTCATGTACTCGCAACCGTGATCACCACAGCCTTCAACTACTGCTGTCGCACCTGAGTTACGAACTGCAAAACGCTCGCCGGCAACACCGTTGATGAAAGCCTTACCTGATGTGGCACCATATAAAGCAACGTTACCGATGATGATGTTTTCATCCTGCTTGTAGGTAGCCTCCTTTGGTGGGAATACGATAAGCTTTCCGCCTGATAAGCCCTTTCCAAAGTAATCGTTGGAATCGCCCTCAAGCTTAAGTGTAAGTCCCTTTGGAACGAATGCACCAAATGACTGTCCACCTGCACCCTGGCAATTAACAACATATCTATCCTCTTCAAGTGTCTCACCAAAATGTCTTGTGAGCTCTGCACCAAGAAGAGTACCAAGTGAACGATTTACGTTGGAAACCTTTGTGTCTACCTCACCTGGCTTGCCTGCTTCGATTGCTGACTTAAGCTTCTTTAAAAGAACCTTTTCATCTACTGTCTTCTCAAGCTCAAAGTTGAACTCGTGCTTCTTTGTGTAGCTAATCTTCTCATAAGGATTTGGATTAGAAACAACTGCTGACAAGTCAACCTTTGAGAATCGCTTAGCATCATCCACATCCTTAAGCTTAAGCAAGTCGTAGCGTCCGCAAAGCTCATCTACTGTCTTGCAGCCAAGCTCTGCCATGTACTCACGAAGCTCCTGAGCAATAAATCTCATGAAGTTTACAACATACTCTGGCTTACCTGCGAAGCGCTTTCTAAGCTCAGGGTTTTGAGTTGCAACACCAACTGGACATGTATCTAAGTTACATACACGCATCATTACACAACCCATTGTTACAAGTGGAGCTGTTGCAAAACCAAATTCCTCTGCACCAAGTGCACAAGCGATTGCTACATCTCTACCACTCATAAGCTTACCATCTGTCTCGATGACAACCTTGTTTCTAAGGCCGTTCATGGCAAGTGTCTGATGAGCCTCTGCAAGTCCAAGCTCCCATGGCAAACCAGCATTGTGGATTGATGACTTAGGAGCTGCACCAGTACCTCCATCATAACCAGAGATAAGGATTACCTGTGCACCAGCCTTTGCAACACCGGATGCGATTGTACCAACGCCTGCCTCTGAAACAAGCTTTACAGAGATTCTTGCGTTCTTATTAGCATTCTTTAAATCATATATAAGCTCTGCCAAATCCTCGATAGAGTAAATATCGTGATGTGGTGGTGGTGAAATAAGGGCTACACCTGGAGTTGAAAGTCTAGTCTTTGCAATCCATGGGTAAACCTTCTTGCCTGGAAGATGTCCACCTTCACCAGGCTTTGCACCCTGAGCCATCTTAATCTGGATTTCCTTGGCGCTAACAAGGTATTTGCTGGTAACACCAAATCTACCAGAAGCAACCTGCTTGATTGCTGAGCAACGGTTAAGTCCATCCTTGCCTACTGTAAAGCGCTCTTCTTCCTCGCCACCTTCACCAGAGTTTGACTTACCCTGAAGAATGTTCATGGCGATGGCCATTGTCTCATGAGCTTCCTTAGAAATAGAACCGTAGCTCATGGCACCTGTCTTAAATCTCTTAACGATAGAATCAACTGATTCAACCTCGTCAATGCTGATGCCCTTCTTTGGATATTTGAAATCAATCAATCCACGAAGATTTCTAACAGCATCCTCCTTGTTTACAAGACTTGTGTACTCCTTGAATGTGTTGTAGTCACCAGTTCTTGTAGAAAGCTGGAGAAGATGAATTGTTGCAGGGTTATATAAATGCTCCTCTGCACCTGAACGCATCTTGTGCTGACCCCTTGAATCAAGAGTGTCGTCAACAGAAAGTCCAAGTGGGTCGAAGGCCTTGCTGTGCTGCATCTCAACATCAGCCTGGATATCATCCATTGTGATACCACCGATACGGCTGATTGTGCCGGTAAAGTACTTGTCAATTACATCAGAGCTTATACCGATTGCCTCAAAAATCTTGGCACCCTGATAAGATTGAACTGTAGAGATACCCATCTTGGATGCAATCTTGATGATACCTGAGATAACTGCCTCATTGTAAGCATCAACTGCTGCGTGCACATCCTTCTTTAACTGGCCCTTTTCAATAAGCTCACAGATTGTCTCCTGAGCAAGGTATGGGTTGATAGCTGAAGCACCATAGCCAAGCAATGTTGCAAAGTGATGTACCTCTCTTGGCTCACCTGACTCAAGGATAACTGAAAGGCTTGTTCTCTTTTTAGTCTGAACCAAATGATGCTGTACAGCTGCAACTGCAAGAAGTGAAGGAATTGCAACGTGATTCTCATCAACACCTCTATCTGAAAGGATGATGATGTTGGCACCCTCGCGGTTAACTCTGTCTACCTCAACAAAGAGATGGTCGATGGCCTTCTCAAGTGAAGTGTTCTTGTAGTATGTGATAGGCACTGTCTCAGCGTGAAGACCTGGCACCTTCATAGCCTTAATCTTCATTAAGTCTGTAACTGTAAGGATAGGGTTGTTAATCTGCAGCATGTTGCAGTTTTCTTCCTTTTCCTCAAGGACATTGCCTGCTGTTCCAAGGTAAATAGTTGTTGCAGTAACAATCTCCTCACGAATTGAATCGATAGGTGGATTGGTTACCTGAGCGAACAACTGCTTGAAGTAGTTGAAAAGTGGCTGATGATGATCTGACAAAACTGCTAGTGGTACGTCGATACCCATTGCTCCTGTGTTCTCGCCACCGTTAAGTGCCATTGGAAGGATAGAATCCTTAATCTCCTCGTAAGAATATCCAAAGGCCTTCTGTAATCTGTCACGCTCACTGTCTGAGTATCTTGGCACTGACTCATTTGGAATCTTGATGTCTGCCAAGTGTGCAAGATTAGAATCAAGCCACTGACCATAAGGCTGACGGTTGGCATAAGTAGCCTTAAGCTCGTTGTCATCGATAAGTCTTCCCTCTACTGTATCAACGAGAAGCATCTTACCTGGCTTTAATCTATCCTTTAATTTGATTCTGCTCTCATCAATTGGAAGTACACCAACCTCTGAAGAAAGAATCAAATAATCATCGTTTGTGATGTAGTATCTAGATGGTCTAAGACCATTTCTATCAAGAACTGCACCCATTATATCGCCGTCTGAGAAAAGGATTGATGCAGGACCATCCCATGGCTCCATCATTGTTGAGTAGTACTGATAGAAGTCACGACGTGCCTGGTCCATAGCCTTGTTCTTTACCCATGGCTCTGGAATTGTAATCATAACAGCAAGTGGGAGTGGCATGCCATTCATTACAAGAAACTCAAGGGCGTTATCAAGCATTGCTGAATCTGAACCTGCCTGATTACATACAGGAGTAATCTTGGACATCTCTGGCTCAAGTACCTGAGATACCATTGTCTCCTCGCGGGAAAGCATCTTGTCAGCATTACCCTTGATTGTGTTAATCTCACCGTTATGGACGATAAATCTATTTGGATGTGCTCTCTCCCAAGATGGATTTGTGTTGGTAGAGAAACGTGAGTGAACTGTTGCAATAGCTGACTCATAGTCCTCGTCTAACAAATCCTCAAAGAATAATCTAAGCTGATTAACTAAAAACATACCTTTGTAGACTATAGTTCTGCTTGAAAGTGAAGCTACGTAGGTATCCTCTGCAGTCTGCTCAAATACACGTCGGGCAACGTAGAGCTTTCTGTCAAAGTCCAATCCCTTGTCGCAGCCATCCGGTCTTTTGATGAATGCCTGATAGATTGTTGGCATGCAATCTACAGCAGCCTTTCCCAAAATGTCCGGCTTTGTTGGAACCTGTCTCCAGCCAAGGAACTGCAAGTTTTCCTTTTCCACGATGATTTCAAACATCTTCATGGCCTGTTTTCTCTTTAATTCCTCTGAAGGAAAGAAAAACATACCAACGCCATAGTCTCTCTCATCACCAATGGTAATCCCGAGCTCCTTGGTAACCTTTTTAAAGAACTTGTGAGAAATCTGAAGTAAAATACCTACACCGTCTCCAGTTTCGCCAAGTGCATCTTTACCTGCTCTGTGTTCGAGATTTTCTACAATCTTTAACGCATCCGATACTGTCTGATGAGTTTTGATTCCCTTAATGGAAACCACAGCTCCAATACCGCAATTGTCATGCTCGAATTCGGGACTATACAAGCCCATCTGATGATTATCCATGTTTCTAAATAACTCCTTCCACTTTTGTATCTATAACAAATGAGTTTACACACGAAGTGTGCTTTTTCGTTTATAGGAATTACGAAGTAAATTTCTATAAACGAAAAAGGCGCCTAAACAAGTACCCACTTCGGGTATTTGTTTAGACGCCTTTGTCTCTGCATTAATATACAATTATCTAAATAAATTTGCAAGTGTTTTTTTTACGCACACAAAAAATTTCTTAGCATCTGCTTGCCATCCGGGGTGAGAATTGACTCTGGGTGGAACTGCAATCCGTAGATTTCGTAGTCTTTGTGCTTTACCGCCATGACCTCTCCGTCCTCAGTTGCCGCTATAACCTTTAGGCTTTCTGGGATGGTATCTCCTTCAGCCGCAAGTGAGTGATATCTGGCAACCTTTAGTGACTCTGGCATATCTTTAAAGATGCCTGCATTTACATCAACCTTAACATCTGACTGCTTGCCGTGCATCAGCTCCTTGGCATAAGTAATGGTTGCTCCGAAGGTCTCGCAGATTGCCTGGTGGCCAAGACATACTCCAAGGATTGGAATCTTGCCGGCAAAGTGTGCAATCACATCCTCGCAGATACCTGCATCACAGGGTCTGCCTGGACCTGGTGAAATAATGATGTGGCTTGGTGCAAGCTCTTCGATTTCGTGAATACCAAGCTCGTCATTTCTGATAACCTTTATCTCCGGTGAAATCTCACCTACAAACTGAAACAGATTATAGGAAAAGCTATCGTAATTATCTATAAGTAATATCATGCCAAGCCTCCCTCTGCTGTCTTTACAGCGTTTACTACAGCCTTTGCCTTGTTGATACACTCCTGGGCTTCCTTTTCAGGTACAGAATCATATACGATTCCGGCTCCAGAGCGAATGCAAATAGCGTCAGCCTTTTTATAAACCAATCTGATTGCAATGCATACATCCAGATTGCCTGTGAAATCAATGTAGCCAAGAGCACCACCATAGATGCCGCGTTTGCTCTGCTCAAGCTCATCAATAATCTGGCAGGCTCTAAACTTTGGTGCACCTGAAAGTGTACCGGCAGGAAGAATTGAATCTACTGCATCAATAACATCCTTGTCAGCTGCAAGCTCGCCCACTACAGTTGAGCCGATGTGCATTACGTGGGAATAACGTTCAATTCCCATGTATTTTTCTACATATACTGAACCAAGCTTGCTGATTTTGCCAATGTCATTTCGGCCAAGGTCAACAAGCATGTTGTGCTCTGCACGTTCCTTTTCGTCAGCCAAAAGCTCTTCTTCTAGAGCCTTGTCCTCTGCGTCGTCCTTGCCTCTAGGTCTGGTTCCTGCAAGTGGGAAAGTGCTGACCTTCTTTTGCTCCACCTTTACAAGTGTCTCTGGAGAAGCACCTGCAATCTCAATATCATCACTTGAAAAATAGAACATATATGGAGATGGGTTGCTGGCACGAAGCAGACGATATGTATCAAACAAGCTGCCCTCTGCCTTGGCGCTAAGCGGATTGGAAAGAACCACCTGGAAAATGTCTCCTTCCTTAATATAATCCTTAGCCTTGGTAACCATCTTACCGTACTCTTCGTTGGTAAACTTTGGAGTAATCTCTGATTTGAGCTCAAGTGGTGCAAACTCAATCTTGTCACCAGTCTGCAAGAGATTCTTTATGTACTCAAGTCTTGTCTTTGCCTCTTCGTAAGCCTTCTCAACATCTGCTGTAGATACACCTGTAATTAAATATATTTTTTGCTTGAAATTATCAAAGGCAATTACATCATCAAAGAGCATCAAGTCCATGTCCTTGAAATCATCCTCTCCGTGATTTCCAAGGGCAAGCTTTGGCTCGCTGTATTTGATGTAGTCATAAGAAAAATATCCTACCAAACCGCCAGTAAAGGTTGGAAAGCCTTCCAAAGTTGGACTTTTATAGTCTACTAATATTTTTCGTAAAGCATCCCCTGGATGAGCCACCTGTCTTTCTTCCACCAGCTCCTTGCCAGCGTCAGTGTTTGCCTTTATTGATAAAAGACCATTTTGACAAGTTACCTCAAGCTTAGGATTGAAGCCCAAGAAGGAATATCTACCCCAGGTCTCTGTCTGGCTTGCGCTCTCAAGAAGATAGCACTGGTGGCTTGCTTTCTTGAGCATTCTGACAACCTCGATTGGAGTATATCCATCTGATAACATTTCAATTGCCACAGGGACGCGCTTATAGTCCCCTGTTTTTGCGATTTCAATTACTTCTTGTAAACTAGGAAACATAATAAGCCTCTTTCATGGATTTAACGAATTCACCTACATGCTTTGGTGCATCCTTACCGTATTTTTCAATAACTCTAACAATGGCAGAGCCGCAAATAGCTCCGTCAGAAATGTTTGCCATCTCAGCAGCCTGCTCTGGAGTAGAAATACCAAAACCAACAGCTGTAGGAACATCGGTATTTTTACGAACACGTTCAACAAGCGACTTGATGTTGCCGTTAAGCTCACTTCTTGCACCTGTAACGCCAAGGCTTGATACGATGTATATAAAGCCGTGGGCATCAGCAGAAATCTTGTCGATTCTATCCTCAGAGGTAGGTGCAATCATAGAAACAAACTCTACACCATACTCTGCAGCTGCATCTTCAAACTCATCCTTTTCCTCAAATGGAACGTCTGGCAAAATGATGCCGCAGATACCTGTCTCCTGGCATTTTTCAAAGAATCTTTCTGTGCCATATGAATAAACCACGTTTGCATATGTCATGAAAACAAGTGGTACATCAACTTCAGGGCTAACCTCGCTTACCATCTTAAACACGTCATCTGTTGTGACATTGTTCTTGAGTGCTCTAATATTTGCTTCCATAATAACCGGACCTTCTGCAGTTGGATCTGAAAAAGGTATACCAAGCTCAATCAAATCTGCTCCATTTTCAGCAAGCGATTTGATAATTTCTTTTGATGTTTCAAGGTCTGGGTCTCCACATGTGATAAATGGAATGAAGGCCTTTTTATTGTTAAATGCGTCAGCTATTTTATTCATGGATATCCTCCCCTCTGTAACGAGCGATTGCAGCACAATCCTTGTCACCTCTACCTGATACTGTAACTACAATGATTTGATCCTTGCTCATTGTAGGTGCAAGCTTCATCGCATATGCGATAGCGTGGCTTGACTCTATTGCTGCGATAATTCCTTCTGTTCTTGCGATATATTCAAATGCTTCTACTGCTTCGTCATCTGTGATTGCCACATACTCTGCACGACCTGTGTCATAGAGATATGCGTGCTCTGGACCAACCCCAGGATAATCAAGACCGGCTGAGATTGAATAAACAGGAGCAATCTGTCCGTACTCATCCTGGCAAAAATATGATTTCATGCCGTGGAAAATACCAACCTTTCCTGTGTTGACTGTGGCTGCTGTCTCAAATGTATCGATACCGCGGCCTGCTGCCTCGCATCCAATCAATCTAACTCCTTCGTCTCCTATATAATGGTAGAAACTTCCGATGGCATTGCTGCCACCACCTACACATGCAAGGACTGCATCTGGAAGTCTTCCCTCCTTATCTAATATTTGCTGTCTTGACTCTTTAGAGATAACAGCCTGGAAATCACGAACGATAGTTGGGAATGGATGTGGTCCCATTACTGAACCCAGGCAATAGTGAGTGTCATCGATTCTTGTTGTCCATTCTCTCATACACTCGGATACTGCATCCTTAAGTGTCTTGGTACCACTTGTAACCGGCACAACGTCTGCGCCAAGAAGCTTCATTCTATATACGTTGAGAGCCTGACGCTTAGTGTCCTCCTCACCCATGAAGATTACGCACTCCATATCAAGAAGAGCCGCTGCCGTAGCTGTTGCAACACCGTGCTGTCCTGCACCTGTCTCGGCTATAAGTCTTGTCTTGCCCATCTTTTTAGCAAGAAGAGCCTGCCCAAGTACGTTGTTGACCTTGTGGGCACCAGTGTGATTTAAGTCCTCACGCTTGAGGTAAATCTTGGCTCCTCCTAAGTCCTCAGTCATTTTTTTAGCATAGTATAAAAGGCTTGGGCGATTAGCGTATTCATCTAAAAGCTCCTGAAGCTCTCTATTAAACTCTGGATCGTTCTTGTAATGATTGTATGCCTCTTCTAATTCCTCGACGGCGTTCATTAATGTCTCTGGAATGTACTGTCCACCGTGAATTCCAAATCTTCCTTTACTCTTTACCACTGGCTTGTCCTCTCTAACTGCATTTACAAATTCTTTCATCTTATGTCCATCCTTAAGCTTGTCTGTCTCGATACCCGAGCTGACATCAACACCAAAAGGCTTTGTCGCCTCTATAGCCTCTGAAACATTCTCCTGATTGAGACCACCTGCAAGGATGAATGGTCGCTCTACATCCTCTAAAAGCTTCCAGTTAAGCACCTTTCCTGAACCATCTCCTGCATCAAATAAAATCATATCTGCAGAAGATTGCTCTGCTTCCTTAACCTGCTCCTTGGCCTCCACCTTAAAGACCTTGATAACAGGAATGTTGTTGTCCATAAGCTCCTTGATGTAGTCCTCATCCTCGTGACCATGAAGCTGCGCCACATCGATGATGTTTTCTTCAAAAAGCTCCTCTACCTGCTTTACAGGTGCATCCACAAAAACTCCCACAGCCTTAATCTCCGGATTAAGCAGTCTCTTTAACCGCTTGGCCTGCTGCTGTGACACGTTGCGTCTGCTGGCTTCGCAAAAAACAAAACCGATATACTCTGGCTTTAATTCATTTGCATTTTTAATGTCCGCCTCTCTGGTGAGGCCGCAAAGCTTTATCGCTGTCATATTAGCC
>JAEEGJ010019625.1_pt1 | contig 14855 bp, 13 predicted proteins | sample 8958761 | NCBI WGS metagenome assembly JAEEGJ01 (sample SAMN16246546, study PRJNA631951) | gut metagenome | biome: gut microbiome; feature: rumen; material: RS-attached | host: Bos | place: Iran: Karaj | collected 2018-10 | reverse complement strand
CATCAGCATCAGGAACGATATCCGAGACTATCACGAACAATGTCGGATGGACCGGCGTAGTCGTTGCATGGCTCGGTAAACTGAACACGCCGGCGATAGCGGTCACATCAGTGCTTATTGCCATACTTCAGTTCGGCTGTAAGACGGCTGCAACAAAGTATCCTTCGATCGACAGCAATTTCGCGGATCTCCTGCAGGGCATTATCCTGTTCTCGGTACTGACCGCAGACTTTGCCGCGACGTTTACAATCAAGAAGAAGGAGGACGCGAAAAATGCTTGATGTCATCACGCTCTTCCTGTTCAGCATAATCGTTTACAACATCCCGCTCCTGTACGGCACTACGGGCGAGATCATGATCGAGAAATCAGGTTCGCTCAACTTAGGCGTTGAGGGAACGATGGCAATCGGCGCCGTTGCGGGATATCTCCTCGGAATGCGTTCGGGCAGCCTTCTCGTTGCAGTGCTGATAAGCTTCATAGCATCAGGTCTGGTCGGACTTGTATTTGCTTTCCTTACGGTAACGCTTCAGGCAAACCAGAACGTTACGGGACTTACGATTACGACGTTCGGTGTTGCGTTCTATTACTTTGTCGGAAACGCTGTTTCAAACAGTGCATCAAAGTGGCCCGCGCTCGGAGGCAGCAGTCTCGACAAGCAGTTTGCTCCTGTTGAGATACCGATCCTTTCAAAGATCCCGGTGATCGGCAAAGTGCTTTTCTCGCACAGCATCCTCATCTATCTTGGTGTCATCATCGCGATAGTCATGTGGCTCTATTTCGAAAAGACAAATCCGGGATTAAAGCTCAGAGCGATCGGTGAGAATCCGGGCGCTGCAGACTCTCTCGGTGTCAACATCACGCTGTATAAGTACATCCACATCATCGTCGGATCAGGCATCATGGGCATCGGAGGCCTTTACATGGCGCTCAACATGGGCGGTACTTTCGAAGGTTCCAACTGCTGGATCAACGGTTACGGCTGGATCTCGATCGCACTCGTAATCTTCGCAAACTGGAGCCCTGCAAAAGCACTTTTGGGCACATTCATCTTCGGATTCTTCAATACTCTCAGAGTTCAGAATGCACCTCTTGCAACAGCCTTCCCGAACGCTCTCGGATGGCTTACCAAGATACCTGCACAGTTCTTCTCCGCGCTGCCGTTCATCATTACGCTCATCGTTCTTATCCTGAGCTCTGTCAGGAAGAACAACAACAGCAACGAACCGGCTGCTATCGGAAGGAACTACTACAGAGAAGACAGATAGAGTAGAATAGTCTCCATGAGAAGGAGTTTAGCGGTATGAAGATTTCAGGAGCCCAGATCGTTATCGAGACCCTGCTTGAACAGGGTGTTGATACTGTGTTCGGTTTTCCGGGTGCGACTGTAATAGATATCTATGACAGGCTTTTCGACTGCGGCGGAAAGATAAAGCACGTTCTTGCCGCGCACGAGCAGGGAGCTGCGCATGCGGCTGACGGCTATGCGAGAGCCACGGGAAAACCCGGTGTCGTCATTGCAACTTCGGGCCCCGGCGCGACCAATCTCGTAACGGGAATCGCAACGGCATTCCTCGATTCAGTCCCCATGATCGCCATCACCGGAAACGTTTCAAATTCCATGATCGGACGTGATGCTTTCCAGGAGATCGACATTACAGGTGTTACGCTTCCCATCACGAAGCACAACTTCTTCGTAAGGGATGTAAAAGTACTTGCCGATACGATCCGCGAGGCTTTCAAGATCGCGACATCAGGAAGACCCGGCCCCGTTCTCATCGATATCCCGAACGATATCCAGACCGCTTCCTGCGAATTCAAATCAAAAGGAAAAGTGATCCCCGCAAAGCCTGCGAAAGCTGAGGATGATGCGGTTGCAAAGGCCTGTGAGATGATTGCTGAATGCAAGAGGCCTTATATCTATTTCGGCGGCGGTGCCGTAAGAGCCGGCGCAGGCAAAGAGATCTTGAAGCTTGCCGATAAGATCGACGCATATATCGGATGCTCCATGATGGGTCTTTCAGAGCTCCCTTCAGCGACTCCGAGATTCCTCGGAATGCAGGGAATGCACGGACATTTCGCATCTTCCGTCGCGCTCGCAAAGAGCGATCTCATGATCGCCGTCGGCGTCAGGTTCTCGGACCGCGCAACAGGCAAGACCGACAGATATGCGCTCAATTCCAAGAAGATACACATCGATGCTGACTGCGCGGAGATCGGCAAGAACGTCTCTGTCGACTTAGGCGTCTGCTGCGACATAAAGGACTTCCTCGCTAGGCTTACTGATGCCGTAGAGGCAAAGAAACTGCCTGACTGGGAGGAGAAGATCAAGTCACTCCGTGCGCGTGAATCAGACGCATACGATGACGATACTTTCGTTCCGCGAGAGGTCATCCTGGACATCGCTTCAAAGGTATCAGACGACACCAGGATCGCAACGGATGTTGGACAGCATCAGATGTGGACCGCACAGTTCTATAACTTCCGCCAGAAGCACACATGGCTTTCTTCAGGCGGTCTGGGCACGATGGGGTTCGGCCTCGGCGCATCAATCGGCGCTGCGTTTGCTACAGGCAAAAGATCTGTCCTGATCACCGGAGACGGAAGCTTCGGCATGAGCTTGAATGAGCTTGCAACAGCCGTTACATACAATGTTCCGGTCACCATAGTAATATTCAACAACCGCACTCTCGGCATGGTAAGACAGTGGCAGACACTGTTCTACGACAAGAGATATTCCGGTACGAACATCGAGCGTCAGACTGATTTCGTGAAGCTCGCAGAGGCCTTTGGCGCAAAGGGTTTCAAGGCTGACAACATAGATGAGTTCAGAAAGGTTTTTGACGAAGCCTACGCATACAACGGACCTGCCGTGATCGACATGAGTATCGATTCCGACGCGATGGTGCTTCCGATGCTCCGTCCCGGCGGAACCTTCGACAATCTTGTAACGTGGAAGGAGGCCGAGAATGAAGAAAGATAAGATAATCATCGCTATCTACGTCGACAACCAGTACGGCGTTCTCTCGCGTGTCACGGCCATGTTTACCAGAAGAGGTTTCAACATCGATTCACTCACCGTTGGTGAAACGGAGTCGCCCGCATATTCACGTATCACGATCACACTTTCCGCAGCGAAGACTGACAAGGATCAGGTAGTATCGCAGCTTCGTAAACTCTATAACGTTAAGAAGGTCGTTGTCCTTTCAAACGAGGAGTGTATCAAGCGCGAACTCATGCTGATCAAGGTTAGGAACAGTGACGAGACAAGAGAGCGCATCCTTGAGACTGCGAAGATCTTCAGGGGCAAGATAATCGATCTCGGTGAAGAGGCCATCAGCATCGAGGTTACCGGCGATTCATCCAAGATCGACGGATTCATACAGAATGTTAAGTCTTTCGGCATCATTGAAATGTGCCGTACGGGCATTGTCGCGCTTGACCGCGGCAGCACTACCATCTGGTCTGACCACGATGACGATTAAAGCGTGAATGTATGGCGGATCTTATTAAGGATATCAACTCACTGGCAATATTCGGCGGCCTCAGAAAAAGAGAACCTCTGGCAAGCCTTTGCAAATTCTTAAAGATAGCAGATGAGGGTACCCAGTCCCAAAACGATCTTATCGAGGCATACGCTGAATTCGTTAATTCAGTTTATCAGCTGCGTCCCGATGCGGATTTTTCAGGTGCTCTCTGGGATGCTTTGAAAACAGATGACAACGCTTATCTTAATTTCAAGAAGACCAATGCCATGAGGCGCCGCACCGGCGAAGAGGAACTTAAGATCAACCGCATGATGGAAGTTTCGGTCGAGCGTGAACTCGACATCCTTACGAGGATCGGTAATACCTCATACATCAATCTTCAGTGCATGCTCTACTTTGACGGATATGTCGCCCAGTTCAAATCAACCGGCATCGACATGAAAGCGCGCTATCTCGCAATGCTCGCTTCACTCGAATCCTGATTTGTAACTTCGATGTCAAAAATCGTTCATTTTTTCATAACACATTCTGATTTGGCGTGTGGTAGTATAAGGCCATCAAGAAAAGAACCAAATCCAAACAGCAAGGTTCAAGGAGGTGAGACCAATGGGACAAGATCAAATATCAAGCAGGCAGTTGGTCTCGCTTGGTTCAGTTTCACTCCTGTAAGGTTTTCTACTTAAAATGAGTTTTACTCAACACGGAGCCGGACAGACCACTGCAACTCTTGAACTACAATTAAACAAATAACTAATTCCCCCGCAAGCTGCGATGCGGGGGTTTTGTTTTGTCTGCTAAAGAATTATAATCAAATATATTTATATATGGAGGTTAATACCATGGCTGAATTACCTAACATCGACATCAACAAGATCAAGGAAACGGCAAGCGGAGCACTCGACGCGGTTTCCAAGAACGAGCAGGCTAATGACGTTTATGAGAAGGCAGCCGGCGCGGTCGAGAAGAAGACCGGTGTTGACGTTCCTACCGCAGGCGATCTTTCAAAGATGATCGGCGGAAAGTAAAACCATTTTTCATCGCGGCTTAAAGACAGTTTGATTACGCTTTGGTTCTCCTGGGCGGGAACAGCCGTTATGGATGTTATAATAACTTGACTGTTTATTGACCGGGAGGGAATCGTTAATGAAACTGTCCGATCTGCTTGAGTTTGACGACATTGTAGTTCAATGTCACGACAACCCTGACGCTGATGCGATCGCATCTGCGTTCGGTGTCTACAGCTATCTGAAGGCGATGGGGAAGAATGTCAGACTCATCTATTCCGGCAATTTCATCATCACGAAGACCAACCTCAAGTTCATGGTCGAGGTGCTGGAGATCCCTATCGAGTATGTTAAAAATCTTGATGAGAAGCCCAAGCTCCTGATTACCTGTGACTGCATCTACGGCGAAGGAAACGTCAGGAAATTCGATGCAGAGACGATAGCTTCGATCGATCACCATTACTTAGGTGACAACAAGCCGCCTGTGCTTAATGATGTGCGTCAGGGAGTGGGCAGCTGTTCCACGATCGTTTGGGACCTTCTCCGTAAAGAAGGTTTTGAGATTGATAAGACCCTTTCCACAGCGCTTTATTACGGCCTTTATACAGATACAAACACACTCGCGGAGATCTATCATCCGTTAGACCGCGACATGCTTGACGACATCTTCTATGACAAGTCACTCGTTAAGCATTTCTGCAACATGAACATGACTCTCCAGGAGGTCAAGATCGCAGGCATGGCTCTCCTCGGTTACGAGTACCACGAGGTGCACAGATATGCGCTCCTTGAAACGATGCCCTGCGATCCCAATATCCTTGGACTCATCAGCGACTTCTTCCTTGCAGTTGATACCGTTGATGTCTGCGTTGTTTTCTCTGAGCTTGACGTAGGAATCAAGTTCTCCGTCAGAAGCTGCACGAACGAAGTCAGGGCTGACGAGTTGGCGGATTACATCGCAAGAGGAATAGGCAGCGGCGGCGGACGTTCAGACAAAGCCGGCGGACTTATCCAGAAGGAACTCCTTGGCGGAGTCAGAGGAGACTATCTGGCTTCAGATGATATCCACAGACATGCGATCGTCACCACAGTCCTGCGTGACCGTCTGCATGATTACTACAAGGATTGCCACATTATCTATGCCGGCAAGGACAAGCTCGACTTCTCCAGGATGAAGCACTACAAGAAGCTTCCTTTGAAGCAGGGCTATGTTTTCCCTGCGGAATTCCTTCCTGTCGGAACACCCATTCTCGTGCGTTCACTTGAAGGCGATACGAACCTCAACGTTAATGAGGACACGGTCATCATGATCGGTGTAAGAGGCGAGGTTTACGCTTCCAATAAGAAGGTCTTCAACAAGAACTATAAGATGGTTGATGACCAGTACACGATGAAACTTGATTACTTCCCGACGATCAAGAATACGAAGACCGGCGAGATAATCCCTCTGCGCCGTGTCGCAAAAACATGTGTGTCCGAGGGAGGCAACACGATCCTCGCGATGCCTATTTACACGACGACGAAAGTCTTCACGAAGTGGAACGGATCTGAATATCTCAAGGGTGAGCCTGGAGATTATCTCGCTGCCAAGGAGACAGATCCTGATGACATCTATATCATCAACAGGGATATCTTCGCGCAGACTTATGCGCCGGACTGATCTTACGGACCGTAAACCGTGATCCGGAAAACCAGCAAGAAAGAGCAGAGCAGAAATGGAATATAAGTACGATGCATTCATATCCTACAGGCATGCAGAGAAAGACACTCTGATCGCCGCGGAGATCCAGAAGAGCCTTGAACGTTTCAGGATTCCGAAAGCCATCCAGAAGCAGACAGGCAAGGAGAGGTTCAACCGTATCTTCAGGGATGTTGAAGAACTCCCCATTTCCAGCAACCTTACAGAAGAACTCACGGAGGCTTTAAGGCTTTCGCAGTATCTTATCGTTATATGTTCATATAAGACTTCGGAATCCGACTGGGTTAAGCGTGAGATCGATACTTTCCTCGAGCTTCACGATTACAACAAGCAGCTCATTCTGACAGTACTTGTTGAAGGTGAGCCTGACGAGGTAATCCCCGAGATCTTAAGACATGACAACATCACGCACTATCTTGCAGACGGAACTTTCTACTGCAGGGATGAAGTCGTTGAACCACTCGCAGCCAACTACAGAATGCCGCTCGCCAAGGCACGAAAAACAGAGCTCCCGAGACTTGCAGCATCAATGCTCGGCTGCAATTACGATGACATCATCAGAAGAAGAAAAGCATTCAGAAGAAGACGTCTCCTGATCGAGACTGCAGTCATTTCCGCTGCTGCCATCGTTCTCATGGTCTACATCGGATGGATGATGATGAGGATACAGGACAGTCTCAAGAATTCGCAGATGAGCCAGTCGAGATATCTTGCGTCGGAATCCCAGAAACTGCTTGCGGATGGTGACCGAATAGGCGCTATACATCTTGCGATTGCAGCGCTTGAAGATTCGAACGGGAATCTCCGTCCGGAAACAAGTGAGGCGCGTTATGCTCTTGCATCCGCTCTCGGTGCATATTTGGTAAAGGGAACAACATACTCGACACCGGGATGGAGATACGAGACAACTTCAACGATCGTTAAATACGATAAAAACAGCAAGATCGACCGTTTAGCGATCCTGGAAGCTACAGGAAAACTCAGCGTTTGGAATATGGTCGATCATACGCTGATCAATACGCTTCAGGATGAACAGGAGCGTTTCTTCGATTTTTGTTATGACAAAGACGACAATCTTATTGTTATTAACAGAGATTATGTGGCCCTTTATGATACCAAGACCTGGAATGTGTTATGGCAGTGTAAACCCGCTGCAGGCACCATTATCAGAGATAACTGCAGTAAGAGTTTTTCCTACTTAAGTGATGATGAACGTATAGTTGTAAACTGCAAGACAATGCTCATGCTCGTCAATGCAAAGACGGGAGAGATCATTGAAACGCTGAATATGGATGATCCGGTCTTTGATGAACTTATCAAAGATAAAGCAAAAAGCAGCACTAAATTTACGATCGACAATTTTGCCGTAACATCGGATTTGAGCAAGGTTGCGGTGAGCGGAACAGTTATTACCAACAATAATTACGCTCTGTTTTTATATGATAAGAAGACAAATAAATGGCTCTGTCTGAACAAAGAATCAGATAAGATCCTCAAGCATGGTTTTGACGGCAGCGGTAACTATGTGGTCTTAAGACGGTTGAAAGAAGACCAGGTGCTGAATAACTTTGACAGTACGGATAAGCTTTATGACTACAACGTGAATATCGAATTGTTCACTGATAAGGGAAAGTCTTTATGGAAGACAAACATTCCTGCTGTTACGCGTATTATCGATATTCAGGTCTTTAAACACAAGTACACTTTAAGTGATGGAACAGAGACAGACATATTGGCAGCATCTTTTGCCAATAAGTGCGTTTTCCTGAATTTTAAAGACGGAAAGGTAATCAAGAGTTTCGATCTGCTCGGCAGCGTTATCGGAGCGAATTGGTACACAACAGGATATGGGGTAATTACGCGTGACGGAAAGAGGATAATCATCCCGACAGATGCAAGCCGGCATCAGTTCACTACCGATCAGATGTTTAATGAAGGTCTGATGAAGGTTCTTTCTTACACGGAAAACAAAAGTATTTCTTTTCTGGTTGAGGATTCCACTCAGAGGATAATTACCGAATACAGTTCCAATTTCTCAGATTCAACATATAAGGCCTTTGACGGTTCGGAAAACAAGTCGGTAGTATCTGAAGGCATCAAGTGCGGTAAGTATCTTGTAACCCTGGTAGGCAACAAGGAAATGTCTTGTTACGATCTGGAAAACCATAAGTTTCTTTGGGAAAAAGATGACAGTGAAACTTATTACCCGATAGAAGGAGCTGTTGCTGAAAACAAATATGTTTTCCTTCTCAAAAAGACAGATCCCAAAACCGACACTGACAAGTTCAAACTGGTCAAACTTAACTGCGAAGACGGACAGGTAATTGATGCCAACAGTGAATTTCGTGCTTCGAGTACAAATGAAGCGATCGTCAGAAACGGCAATATTTGGACACAGATCTTTGACAAGAAAGAAAAAACCATAACGCTCTATTCATACAACATGTCAAAAGATACAGTAAACACGGCCGTCGCCAAGATCAGCGATGAAGCAGCGGATATTGATTATATCGGCAACATTAATGTTTCAACTGATGAAAAGAAAGCATTTGTATATTTCACTAACAACCGGTCCGAGAAGAACAGTTATTACAGAATGGAGATCGACTGCAGCAGCGGAGTGTGCAAGGCAGTTGAAACCAACGGCCTTAAGTCTATCTGGAATGATAAAGGCAGCCTTTTGGCTGAGTTGACAGATGACGGAAAGATCTGTGTTTATTCTCCCACGGGAAAGACCTTATATACGGTAGACACGGAAATGCGCACTGTTTGGGGTATGGCGTTTGAGAATGAAAACCTCTATGTTTACTATACCAATGATCTTTTGACCTGTTTTGACAAAAATGGCAAGCAGACGGTCAACACCTTCCTGGATCACTATGAAACAGGAAACAATCAGACGATTGGATTTGAATTCAGAACGGGGCATCTTTTCCTGACACACGGTTCATTTACTGACATAATCAATCTTAAAGACGGCAGAAGCATATGTTCATTCCTTGGTTACGTATGCAATTACAGCAGTACCGGCAAGCACACGAATCTTGCTGACAGCATCATAGTATGCAAGTCATATTACAAGGGCGAAACCACACCTGCTTTAGGATACTTTACTTATAAGACTACTAACAGACTTGTAATGCAGGCCAAAGAATTCCTGAAGGGCACAACACCGAGAGATGAATTAAAGCGCAAATACGGACTGTAAGAAAAAGGGGCTTTTAAAGCCCCTTTTGATTTGGATCGTTATCTTGTATTACTGCTGTGCTGCCTGAGCTGCCTTGTACTTTTCCTCGTCAGCCTTCTTGATCGCCTTACGCATGATCTTGCCGCTCGGTGTCTTGGGGAGCTCTTCAACGAACTCGATGACTCTGGGGTACTTGTAAGGAGCAGTAGCGTGCTTTACGTGATTCTGAAGCTCCTTGACGAGCTCGGGAGTTCCCTTGCCCTTATACTGCTTTGTGAGGACGATGGTGGCTTTGACAGCCTGGCCTCTCATCGGATCGGGAACAGATGTTACCGCGCACTCGAGGACTGCAGGGTGTGTCATGAGAGCGCTCTCAACCTCGAAAGGTCCGATACGGTATCCGGAGCACTTGATGACGTCATCGTTTCTTCCTACGAACCAGATATAGCCGTCCGGATCTCTCCATGCGGTGTCGCCTGTGTTGTAGTCAGCACCGGGCCACTGGTCTGCCATTGCCTCGGGGTTCTGGTAGTATTCCTTGAAAAGTCCTGTCGGATGGCTTGATGCGTTCCTGATTATGACGTTGCCTACGATACCGTCCTCGACGGGGTTTCCTTCGTCATCGAGGAGCTCGATGTCGTAAAGGGGAGTGGGCTTGCCTGTTGAACCGGGCTTAACGTCAACCCAGGGGAAGTTTGCGAAAAGAACGCTTCCCTCTGTCTGGCCGAAACCTTCTCTGATCTCAAGGCCCGTTGCATCCTTCCACTTGTAGAAGACCTCAGGGTTAAGAGGCTCGCCAGCCATTGAGCAGTGCTTGATGGAGGAGAAATCGTACTTTGTAAGATCCTCCTGGATCAGGTAACGGTAGATGGTTGAAGGTCCGCAGAAGGAGTTGAGCTTGAGCTTCTCGATGATCTCGAGCATCCTCTGAGCGTTGAACTTGCCCTGTGTATCAAATGTTACGTTGACCGCGCCTGCGATCCACTGTCCGTAGATCTTGCCCCAGGCAAACTTTGCCCAGCCTGAATCAGCCTGCGTAAGGTGTCTGCAGCCGTCGTAGACCTGCTGCCAGTACTTGGCGGTTACGATGTGGCCTAAAGGGAGGAGGTAGTCGTGAAGGATCATCTTGGGTTCACCGGTCGTACCGGAAGAGAAGTAGATGATCATGGGATCTTCGTTGTGTGTAGCCTCATCGCCTGTGGGCCTGTTGAAAACGGGAGAAGCCGCATCGATGTCGTCTGTGAGCGAACGCCATCCTTCGGGTGCCTTGCCGATAACGCTGCAGATCTGTACGGTCTTGCAGTCGGGACGTGCGCTGTTGACGTTGTCGATGATCCACTGGTCGTCTGCACAGACGATCATCTTAACGTTTGCTGCGTTGCAGCGGTATACGATATCGTGATATTCGAGCTGGAAAGTTGCGGGGATTACGACCGCGCCGAGCTTGTGGAGACCGACCATGGTGAACCATACTTCAGGACGCTGACGCAGGATCATGAGGACTCTGTCGCCCTTCTTGATGCCGAGGCCCTTGAACATGTTGGCTACACGGTTGCTCTTTTCCTTGATGTCGGTGAACGTAAAATGCTTCTCGTTGCCTTCGTCGTCGCACCAGATGAGTGCCTCACGCTCAGGCTCGGTGTCAGCATAAACGTCGACTACGTCGAAACCGAAGTTAAAGTCTTTGGGGACCTTAAGCTTGAAGTTCTGCTTGAAATCTTCATAGCTTTCGAAATCAACTCTTTCGACAAATCTTTCCAGTAAGCTCATATATGTGTGTTTCTCCTTAGGTATTAACCGTTGATTATAGTCAGGAACTTTGCGGTTTCCGTGACTGCCCTCTGGCCGTGAGGCTTTTCGGGGTTGAAGTAGATGGAATCGCCTGCGTTGAGTGTGAACTCGCGGTCTCCGACTACTACCTTGATCGTTCCTTCGATGACGTAGTTGAATTCCTGACCGCCGTGCTTAACGAGCTCTGCAGTCTCGGACTTTGAAAGGGTAACGATCATAGGATCCATCTGTCTGTGCTTGTAGTTGAAAGCCAGAGCGCTGAAGGAATAGCCGGGATAACGCTCGACCTTGACGCCGTTGCCGCCCCTGACGACAGTGTAGTCGTCCATTCTCGGGACATCGCCCGTCATGAGAACGGTGGGATCTACCTTGAACAGCTCTGCGACTTTGTAAAGGAGGCTGATCGGGATCTCTTTTGCGCCTGTCTCGTATGCAAAATACTCGTCCTTGGTGACGCCTATAGCACGGGCCACGTCATCCGCGTCCATGTCGAGAATGTCACGAAGCTCTCTGATCCTCTCGGAAATTTGCTTGATGTATTCGTTCATAACGGCCTCCAGTTAATATTCTTAAAAGCTATTATTAAATAAGCAATAAATGACACGTCATTATACAACAATTTGAATCAATTTGCGAAGAAGCAAATTATTTTAATGCCGCACCGTCCTTAAAAGCGTTTCCGACCTTGTTTCCAAGGCCTATGTAGGCATTGTTGCAGGGATCGAAAGTGATCGGCCTGAGCTTTTGGGGGTCGACTTTGCCGTCAGTGCAGACGCTCTCGTCGGCTGAAACGTTGACGATCTCGCCTATGAGGATGCCGTTTTCAAAGCTCTTTACCTTGCATTCGAGCGCCATCGGGAGCTCGTCGATCAGTGGAGCGTTGACAAAAGAGCTCTTTGTCGCGTGAAAACCTGCCCTTGCGAACTTATCGGGGACCTTGTCGCCGGATTCGATTCCGACGTAATCGCAGGCGATGACCTGGTCCTCGGTTGCCATACTGACCGTGAAAGCTCCTGTCACGGCGAAGTTTTTGGTCGTCTTATGTTCTGAAAGGCTGATCGTTATCTCCTGGAAATCGGTCGTGATTCCCCAGGCGGCATTCATCGCGTTTGGGACACCGTTCTCGTCGTATGTGCCGATGATCAGCACGGGCTGGGGAAGCATGATGGGTTTTGCTCCGAAATCTATTCTTGCCATATGGGGACCTCCGTTTTTTCTTCTATTATAAGTGCCGTTTCGGGAAATGAGTGCAAGTTTTTTGTATTTGAAACGGCAAAAAAGTGAACCGGCCAATAGTTTGCAAAAATCCCGAAATGCCCGCCGCGTTGTTAAATAAAAATTCTGTTATGGTTTTGTGAAAATCGGTATTTTTACTATGCTGCTGTGGTACTATCCTCTTATAAAAACTGATGGAAATTGATAGCTATACAGGATGATCCGGTTATCAACCAAAAAATAAGGAGGCATATAGTCATGGATGAAAAAGACGTTTTCAATCAGAATGTATCTGAAGAAGAATTGAAAGCTGCAGTCGGCGGCAAGCTGCAGGACGATGACTGTGGAGAACCTCAGCAAGAGAGATGTCATAGCAATTTTACGCGGGAAATCTATGAAGGAGGATTTCCAAACTGTGCGGCCACCGTGGAAGATGGCAGCTGGTGCGGCTCTAACGATGCTTGCTTAATGGCCGATGTAGACTACAGGGGCATGGTTGAATGCGAGGTAGCCTGGCATTAATGTGTACCGGTCGATGACAACACGGCTTAGCGGAGATCATGGATGTCGTATTATATACTGAACAAAGGATATGAATTACGCGGCTGGGACGGTCTTCCTTTTGCTCTGCGGCATCCGAATCCCCAATTTACGGATTTCTTTGATAAAGAATCATACCGGGTTGTCTATGCCCTGGACGGACGGCATGATATCGTTAAAGAAGAATTGACCGGGCCTCAGAAGGCGCTCCTGGAGAGGCTTGAGCAATTGAAGATCGCTCTGCCCTCAGACGGAAAACAGCGTTTGGAGCCGTATCAGGAATACAGAAAGTATTCCGGTATGTTCAAGAAATCGGTACAGTGGTCCATAACCGGCCGCTGTAACTATAATTGCCGGCATTGTTTCATGTCAGCACCGGATTATAAAGGCGAAGACCTTCCGTTGGAAGACTGTCTCCGGATCGTTGATCAGCTGGCTGAAAACGGTATTCCGGGTGTTGCGCTTACCGGAGGAGAGCCGTTTGTAAATCCTCATTTCTATGCAATACTCGATGCGATAAAGGAACGGGGCCTTCATCTTGATACACTGTATTCCAATGGTGCTCTGATCGACAGTCATCTTCTGGATGAACTGGAAAAGCGCGGAATGCATCCGGGATTCCATATCAGCTTTGACGGAGTCCGGTGGCACGACTGGCTGCGGCAGGTTGAGGGTGCGGAAGAAGCCGCCATAAGGGCGTTCAGGCTGCTGAAGGAGAGAGGTTTTCAGACCAGCTCTTCCATGTGCCTTCATAAGCACAATATCGGAGATCTGAGAGAAAACATCAATTTCCTGGCGTCTCTGGGACTTGTGCACGTCAAGATGAATGTCGCCATTCCGACAGGCCGGTGGAAGAATGAGACAGAGCATTTCATCTCGCAGAAAGAAGCCAATGAAGCGATCATAGAATATCTGCCGCACTATTTTGAGGATGGGATTCCCGTTTCCGTTCAGTTGTGCAGCTTTCTTGATATCAACAAAGAACAGGGTACGATGCGGGTTGCCGCGCAGAAATACAGCGGACGTGAAGGTGCCGGGAAGGAACTCTCCTGCAGAGTCGTTAAGACAAGCATGTACATCAGTCCAAAGGGCAGGGTTCTCCCTTGTATGACGCTGGGAGGTACTGCCATTGATCCGGAGTTTGAATCTGTTCTTGAGCATGACCTTAAAGATATTCTTGTCAAATCCCACTACCGTGATATCTGTAACGCAAAGATGGAGGAATGCATACAGCATAATGAGAAGTGCCATGACTGCAGATACCGTCTGCAGTGTGGTGGCGGATGCCGTGCATGTGCATGTGGAGAAACCGGTACGGATTATTTCGGCATTGACGAAGAGTGCTGCCGGTTCTTCCTGGACGGGTGGTATGATAAAGCAAAGGAACTGATCAATCAGTATAAAGACCGGCTGCCGCAACCGAAGAGCAACAATACCTGAATGATATAATTGAGCCGTCTGAGAAGATGCGTTTTTACGATCTCAGGCTTGGGTTCCCTTGGGATAAGCATAAAAGTACCCCCATAAATTGTAACATCTGTCCAACTTATGGGGGTAACTTCAGCATCTGTGGCGGAGATGGTGGGATTCGAACCCACGTATCGGTTGCCCGATAAACGCATTTCGAGCATTTAAACCAAGAGTTTTTTGCCGTCAGATAATGAGATTCTCTGCCAAGCTAAGATACCTTGAAGCAAATAAAATAAGTCTTTGACGGATACTGTCACTTTGTTGTCAGCATCTGTTATTTCTGTCCGGATCATCGCTTCGGTGAAAAACGGCCTGAGGACGTTCGGTAAATCGAATGGAAACATTCAAATCAGAAGAAAACTAACCTGGATCGAGAACGACCCGTCCGATATTTTCACAAAGGAGAAAACCATATGAAGCCTGATTCTATTGACTGGAAGAACATTCCTGACACCATTTCGAA
>JAEEGJ010019624.1_pt1 | contig 14855 bp, 17 predicted proteins | sample 8958761 | NCBI WGS metagenome assembly JAEEGJ01 (sample SAMN16246546, study PRJNA631951) | gut metagenome | biome: gut microbiome; feature: rumen; material: RS-attached | host: Bos | place: Iran: Karaj | collected 2018-10 | reverse complement strand
TGATATCCTGGAGGCTTCTACAGCCGCCGAATGTCAAAGTCGCCGGTTCTCCCAGGATGTAAGTCTGTCTGGAAGTGATTTGGACGCAGAAGCAGATACGCTCCCAATACTTCGTCTTGTCAGATTCCAGAAGTTCGGATGTTTTCTTGTAGATGGCACTTGGGATTCGGCCTTGGGTCAAATGAGATGCCCTGATTTCGACCGGTCCAAAAGTGTCTTGTGGTAGTGCATCGTGTGCCGCCATCACAAGAGCCTGTATGAAGTGGCTATGCGGCACTACGATCTCTCCGTCAGCGTAAGAGGGCAGGATGCTTTCTTCTGTAAGCTCCTTCCAGCTGACGGCAGCAGAGTTTGCTTCGATAAAAGGCGTAGGAGCCTCTTCTTCGGTAGCAATCGGAAATGGTTCAACGGAGACTATCTGAGCCTCCGGAACATCGAAACCCCTCTGAGTCGGATATTCACGGACTCTTTCAGGGATTAGGATTGGATTGATTTCCATCTGTTGTTATTGTTTCGATTGTTGGTTTTCGTTTGATACCCTTGGACTTCTTGCGGATGATGGCCAAGATTTTCTTCATGTTCTTGGCCACCGTTCCAATCATATCAGCAAGGGCAATGATTAAGTTTATCAGGTCATCTCCACGGGCCATTTCTGTTTATTCCATAACTGGTTCGGGCTCCGCAGTCTCTTCTTCGTCGATGACCTCGGGAATGTTCTTCTCCGCCTTCCTTGCTTTTCGCTTCTGAATGAGGTCGGAGACAATGTCGATAAGAAGGACCACGTCAACTAAGACTACCAGTGGCCCATAGATTTTTCCTAAGATTTTGTTCATAATGTGTTGTGTTTAAAATGGTTAATAAATGTTTCTTCTTACTAATAAGGCTTTGATTCTGGTTGGAAAGGGGGAAAAAAGAAAAGCCCCAGAGTCATCGCGACTGGGGGCTATACGGGAGAGGTTTGGTACCAGGGTTGTCCACCAAGAATCGGCAGACCAAGCAAGTCAGAATGGTACCAAGGCAGAGTTTCTCCTACAAGAATAAGGTTTTGAGTTCTCCCTGGAATTCCTAAAAAGAAAGCCCTGAATCCTTCAGGAAACAGGGCCTCAAGATTTGAAATCCCCACCCGACATCAGACTAAAGCCGGTGAACGCAATGAAATTCTGGGATTACGATAAAAATGGGCTCTTGTACAAAGGTAAGGGTTTGAATGTTTATGGGAAAAGACTAATTTTGTAAGGTAGCGAAAAAGGGGCAGTGGATGAAAAGCCTTAAGGAACTTATATTTATTTGGCATGAATGTGTATTTCTATTCTGACGACGGGAATCAGCGAGGCCCCGTATCCTTTGATGATCTTAAAAAAGCGGGAATTGGTAAAGATACCCTGGTTTGGAGAGATGGTTTTGATGATTGGCAAGAAGCTGGTAGTGTACCAGAATTGAGGAGCCTTTTTATTGAGTCTCCCCTGCAAACCATATCAAAACCTGATGTCGCCCCTTCACATGAGGCCCAAGAATCCCGGCCTGAAAAAAGTGAACTTGATAACACAAAAATGTTCAAAAATGCTTTTCTGTTTAAAGGAAGAGCTCGACGCTTTGAGTTTTGGGTTGCGTATGCCATTTTTATGCTATGTATGGTTCTCCCAGCTTACATTTCTGAATCGTTGGGAGATTCTGATGTCCTCGCTTTTTTCAGTGTTATTATTATTTTAGGTGGAATTTGGTTTTTCCTTTCAGAAGGTACAAGACGGTGTCATGATTTAGGAAATAGTGGTTTTTGGATGCTTATTCCATATTATATTTTGTGGATGCTATTTCAGAATAGCAAGTTGGGTCCTAATGAGTATGGGAACAATCCCAAAGGTGAGGTATTTGATCGTTTATAATTATTGATCCTTTTATGAATCCTGCAGCACTTATCTTTTGGATTGCGGCTTGTGTCGCCATTCCATTTATCGCAAAAGACAAAAAGCCTGGTCCTGTCGCCATCTTCTTCATTTGCCTATTCCTTTCACCGCTTATTGGTCTTATCGTTGCGTTATGTGCCAAAAAAAAGCCTCTTGAGCTTTCTGAGACTACGGAAGAAGCCAGCTCGACGGTACCTGATAACCAGGAATAACCAATGAGACTCCAAGGAAAACGCATTCTCTTAGTATTGACGTCATTATTCACGATGTCAACACTTTCTTTCGCTGAAAAGTATTCTATCAATGGTATTTTCACGATAGAAGTAGGCAATGATTTTGAGTTGCAGAATAACTCAAGTGTTCAGAAGACGACAATTGGGGAGCTGACTGTACTCAGAGGTGATAGAATCGTTTTCCAGCAATATGGTCTAAATGCCAATTTCCATTGGGCATTAGACACTTATGCGAGAATAATAATAGTAACGGGTTCTGGAGAAGAGGAGGGAGCATTCCCGGCGTGCAATCAAGATATTGAACTTACAGAGTCAGATCGCTCCATGCTGCTTGCTTCAGCAAAAGAGGATGCAAAGCCTTGGAGAATAATGAGAGGTCCCACTCTTTCTTACGCCGAAGTCAATGGACACCCTTGCCTTAAATTGTTCTACGAGCGAGAGGGTGATTATGGTGGGGCAAGGGCCACAAGCTACTGGTTTTTTAATGACACACAGTTCGCTCGCATTCTAACCAGCTACGCAATTCCTGACGAGGGAACCTATAAACTGCCGTTAACGGCAGTAGTTGAATCTTTCTCGTGGAATAATCCTCGATTCGCGACGGGCGCGTCTGCGATGTCGGACGAAGATGCTGAACTCGTCGGCAATGCAATTCTTAAAGGCATCGAGGGCCTGATTGTTTTGTGTATTATTCTTGGTTTTGCCATCTCCGGAATTGTTAAGGCGGTGAAGCGGAAAAAGCACAAAAAGGAACCAGTAGCTGAAACCGGAAATGTGCTGAAGGAAATCGTCAAACAAGAAGAAACGAAGTTGCCTCCGCCTTTGCCCAAAATAGTTAAAAAGGAAGCGGCGACTTCACCTCTGCCACCGAAGCAAGGGGATGTGAAAGCTCTGGTAGTCGAAAAGGTTGTCCCCAAATCAGACATAGTCAAAGAGGAAGTCGATGACTCTCCAAAGAGGGTGAACTACTCGCTTTCTAGTAGCAAGACCCTTCAAGAGTACCTGTTCTATTATTCTCCAGAAAAGGGTACCATTATTTATCCTCATCGGCATCACAAGGGGAAGATTCGCGGCTATTCCGAGGAAATGTTTGAAAGTCTCTTGAGAAGCAGTTTTGTCAATGTGCCGCTGGATGTTTATGGAGACGTCAATTTGAAATTATCGGAGACGGCCAAGTCTTACGAACCGGATATTGCCCTTATTTCAAACAACAGCAGTAATATCCGCATCGATATAGAAATCGACGAACCTTATTCGCTGGTATCACGAAATCCGATTCATTACACTGAAGACAATTCGGATGCTGTAAGAGATCTGATATTGAAGAGTGCGGGGTGGATTGTTATGAGATTTGCTGAAGAGCAGATCGTAAAACAACCGATGGCCTGTGTGTCCTCTATTGCCCGTCTTCTTATCCAAATCGATTCGTCTCTTGTTCCAGAGTCTTGCTCCATAAGCGAGTTCGTGAAGCCTATTAAGCGCTGGACAAAAGCTGAAGCTGAAATGATGGCTCAGAACAATTCTAGGGAAGAATACCTTGGCATTTCCGGCTCTGTAAGCCCTCAAACCTCTGGAGAAGAAGATGACCGGCCGTTGACAGAAGAAGAAAAGGCCGCAAGAATAGAGATCAAGACTGTTGGTTTGTGGGGGCAGACGGAAAAGAAGTCATCCATCAAGTTCAATGCGGAGAACATTACAGATAGGGACACAAGAATTGAGTTCTTCCCGGATACCCATACATATATCCTTGATGGAATTATCAACCTATTGCCTGCGACGACGGTTATTTCTAATCATTTCCCGGCTTTTGATGGCCCCCGCATTGCTGAAAGAATGGTCAGAAACGGGAATCCGAAGTCTGTCCAGGAACTCCTTGATGAATTTGCATACAAGGGTGCAATTGCAAGGGAAGTGGGAACATTTATGCACGAACAGATAGAGAATAAATTCCTTGGCAAGGAGGTGAGTGCCCAATATCGTTTTCAGTTTAGTTCAAAAACGCGGCATGAGGACGAATATGTGAGAATCGACAAAGAACTATCCCAATTTGATAGTTTTGTCAATAGCCGCAGTATCGAGCCTTATAGAACTGAATGGAGAGTATTCGATGAGAAATATGGAATTGCGGGCACCATCGATCTGTTAGCGAAATCCGGTGATAAATTCGTGATGTACGATTGGAAAAGGAGTCTTAAAGTCATCTCTCCTTCGACAGGCGGAATGTACAGTATTCAAGGAAATGGTTTCACTTCCGGATTTGGCAAGTTGTCTCACTTGGATAATTCTTCGTTCAATCACTATTGCTTACAGCAGAACCTTTATCGAAGGATTTTGAAAACCAGGTACGGGATTGATGTCTCTCAAATGTTCCTTGTTATCTTCCATAGAGATTATGATCGTTACTATTTGATACCCGTCCCCAAAATGGACAAAGAGATTAATGTCATTCTTGACGAAATGGAGAACTGAATATGAAAAGATTGTTATTGATTTCCATTGCGCTATTTGTTTGCTTTACTTCAATAGCACAAGTTTCAACTTTGAATCAATTGCTGTCCGAGTATAAGGCCTCGTTCAATAGCAATTATGCTTCATTGTCTGCATCTCTGAACGGGCAGTATCTGACAATCAGCAGTAAGCTGAACAATGGCAGAACCCGTTCAATCCGTCTTGATATGAAGAACACAAAGATGAGTGTCTATGAAAGTAGTCCCCTTATGACACAGTATACTTTCATTTTTAAGGATGATAATGGGCTAGATTTTATTGAAGATGGTAAGAAGTACTTAAAAGATTCGTGGTCAATTTCTTGCTATTCTCTTGCGTTAAAGAATAAAACCGAGCAGGCATTCAAGAACATTTTTGATTCTTTTACATCTACTTCGAGGACACAACAGAATAGCGGAACGTCAACAACCTATGGACAATCCTCCTCATCGCCAACTACATACTCGACAGCTTCTTCTACAACAACATCTAAACCGGCTTCCGCCAGTCAGACCCCTGACAATAAGACGTATTCGTGTAAGTATTTCTCCATCAAATATCCTTCTTCTTGGAAGACTGTTATTGTGGGCGACCCCAATTCCACTTCTTCCAACTTGACTGATGCAAGTGTGACGGTTAGAATTACAAATCCTGGGCAGGGACAGCCAGTACGCAATATAGCCATCAACATGGACCCTTATGTCGATTGGAGTCAGATTAATCAGTCATCACTCCCTTTGCTGAAGAATCCAATCAAACGTCAATATCCCAATGCGACATTTGTGTCCGAGCCTGAATTCGTCAGATTGGCTTCCTTGTCAGGCATAAAGATGGTTTATACAGCCTATCTGGGCGGGTTTAAGGCCAGGTTTATTAATTACGCTATTCATAAGCAGAATGGCTTTACATACTACATCACTGCATGTATAGATGATTCCAAGGCCAGTTCTCAGACTAAAGAAATCAACGACATCATCAATACACTCACTATCAAATAGCAACCTACATGAAACTGGCATTCCGCACCTTTTCCTTTCTTGCCATATCAACACTATTCTTTTCCGGCTGCGGCCAATCGGAAAGCAGTGACTTGCGAGGCTTAAACTTGAATGGCAATGTAAAGTCCGTCGAGATAATAACTAAGACACCAATTCCTATCTCGGAATGGTTATATGCGAATAGAAAGTTTGGTGATTTTGAGACCACATGGGCTCCAAGTCGAAGCTATTCATTCCTCGGCAATTCTAAACTTGAGTTCAACAAACGAGGTAATATTACTCGGAATACCGTATACGATTCTAATGGTAATCAAATCACCTGGGGAAGGCCTTCGCAGCATCCCATAAGCTTATACAAGCATTTCGCTATTGAGGTAAACGAACTCTACAGCACGGTGACAACGAAAAAAGATAACCAGGATAGAGTTGTAGAAGAAGTGTATACTCAACAAGGGAAAGACAGGTATAAGAGGACGATTTCATATGACGAAAAAGGTAATCTTGATGTCGTCACTTGTAACTACGTCCTTCTGACGATAGATTTGTTTGATCACAAAATGGAATCTACTGATACTTTGATGTTTCAGTATACGGAGTACGATAGCCACGACAATTGGACAAAGGCGTTAGTCATATCCGATGGCTATCTGAAGCGGAACGACTATGTCATGGAGGTGACTCGCCAAATAACCTATTTCGGTGAGCCGGAACAAAGTCCATTGATTAACACACTTCAGGAATTAAACTACAATGCTAAGACCCAGTTCAAGCGACCGAATATCACTTATGAACGTATAATCCCGGCAAAAAACGGTCTCAGCATTGAGCTGCCCACCAACTTCGAGGTTTTCGAGCAGTCGATTCAGGGACAGAATATGTTCCAGTATTCGGCGAAAGATACGGAAGGCTATTTCTCCTTTATTGTTCAGTATTCCGATTCCGCAGAGAGCCTTATAGAAGGATTTGATTCTTTGACCGACACCGAATATGAAGAAGCCATGAGATATGTACTGGAGGCTGGAGGAATTCAGATCATCTCATGGAATGGTAGAGGGAAGACTATTATTGATGGTCGCGAGGGAGTTTGGTGTTCTTATTATCATTATCCAACGGCTGGTTTAGGCGGCACCCCTGTTAAGGTGGAAATCTATCAGTTCCAAGATCCATCTACGGGTATTATAGCAAATTTAACTTTCGGATATGATACGGCTCATACCTACGAGTATAGCCCTCAAGTTGAACACATGAAAAATTCTATTGTTTTCTAATTAATTACAATAGAAAAATATTCATATTATTTATATCTTTGAAAGATTAAAGAATCATAAACACTTATTAGATTATGGCTTTAGTATTTGCTTGCATTTTTGCCTTCCTTATTGCTGGTCTTATTGGCAATAAACGTAAGATAGGTTTCGGTTGGAGCCTCGCTGCTTGTCTTCTCCTTTCTCCAGTCATTGGTTTGATTATTACTTTATGCTCGGAAAAATTACCAACTGAGGGACAATCAAACAATGTCGATGAAGAAAAACCTTTAACTGACGTTCTTACCGAATCCAATAATTCAACCGATGCTCCAGTGGAGTCCGCTCCTACGGATAATTCTTCAACTGATACTCAAGAATCAACGACCATAGATTATTAGCCTATGCCGATGGAGTTCGCAGAATCAAAGAAAAAGCGTAAACCACTGCCGGGTTACGCTATCTTAATAATAGTATTAGGTTCACTTTCTTTGATTGGTGGTATTGGAAGAGCGATTCTTACGGCTCAAACCGAGCAAACGGTAAAGCAGCTTCAAGACATATATCAGGGGGTACCGGAATCCTCGACATCATTTGTCGGGGTGATTCCGGCCAGTTATAAGGGCTTAAGCCTCAAGATTCCTTCGGGATGGACATCTGAAACTAGTGAACTTGAGGGTGGTCTTTTGCACCAAATAGAAATAGAATCACCCGATGTTGATCTTGCTTACATTTTTTGGGCGAAGAGTAGTCAAGTTTTGCCACCGAGTGAATGGGCACAGATGACACATGATTCTTTGGGAGAGGAGTATAATGAATTCTCTGCCAGTGATATCTCAAAAACAACGTTCTCTGGGCAAGATGCATATACGTTCAACTTTTCGTACAAAAAGTTGGGCTTTAAATTCTATTGTAAATGTATCATGTTCGTGAAGGACGGATACGGAGTTGGTGTATTGACTCAGAGTGATCTTCAAAGCCACCTGTCCAGCCGTTTTGGCTTCATAGAAGAAACTCTACTCTTTGAATAAACGATGGATAGAGCACCATTGCCCAAATGGCTGAAGATAGTCATTGCTATTGCCGCATGTGCAATTGTAATGATCGGATATAGTTTTTTGTCCGTTGCTTTGGGGTTTGAGCATGGTGGTGGGTATGTATTACTAATACTACTTTTCAGTTTATTAGGGGGGCTTTGGCGAGCTATCGTTGGCTCAGGAAAGGATAAAGATGAAGATAAGATTGATGAAGCTGATGTAATTCGACCCGAGACGCTAACCGAACGAGAACCCGTCTTTGAGTTGACACCTAATCCTGTTCCTAACGCGGTTCCGGAACAGTCTGACCAAGTAGTTGTCGAAGCCCAACCACCGATTGCAAAGACGATAGACTCGTCAATAAAACCAGATTATCATCTTGTGTTAAAGGTTCTCCTTATCATCTTCATGGTTGTCGGCATCGTAGTAATGATTTACCAGGCCATTAATGACTTTACATGGGAGAACTATACCGTTGGCTGGATTAGACTGGTTGGCGGGTTAGTCGGTCTTGGCGGATTCGTACTTCTTTATTTGAAGAAGATTTCCGGATACATTATCATAGTATCGGTTCTTTTATTCGGTATCGTTTATAGCGCCATAATGCACGACTCGAACCTTGGGATGGTTATATTCGCTGCTCTTTTCAGGTTAGTAGCAATTAGTCTGTTCCTTCTCATAAGAAAGGAAGGCATCTCTGCTTGGTCAATCCTGCTACATAAACATACGGAATTATTAAGCGAAATAAAAGAAACATTCCCCGTCAAACCCTTTGTGTATATCGATAAGATTCCTGAGGGAAAGACCTCAGAATCAAATCAGACGTCTAACAGTTTCGATAATTGGCTAAAGAATTAAGAAATATGCGTATCAAGAGATTCTTCATTTTATTCTCCCTTGTGTTTCTCCCTCTGTGTGTAAAGGCTCAGAGTCATTGGGATGAGTATGAAATCGGAAAGATCTTCAAATTGTCCGTTCCTTCGACCATGACATTGAGAGATCCCGATAGTGTGATTGGGAAGACTATGGATAGTGCTGTCAATAAGTTTATTCTCCAGTATGGTGCCACAGCGGCAGATTGGAAATATACTTTTGTGCCTGTTAGTGGAACGACCTCAACCAGATATGCCAGGATTATCGTTGCAGTTAATCGTCAGAATGAATTGACGCAAAAGATGATTAAAGAGGCGACACCGGCTGATCTTCAAGATGTAAAGCAATCAAAAATAGATGGGGCTAAAACGATGGGAATAACCATAAAAAACGTAATAGCAAAAAAGGAAGTATATGACGGAAAATATGCACTTGTCGTAAGATATGACAGGCCAGGGACAGCAGGAGAAGTACATGTTGAAGAATACATGTTCTTCCTTTTAAATAAACAGATTGATGTGACCATCAGTTATCGTATCTCTGAATCATCTATTTGGAAGAAAGACTTTGGTGCTATTCCTGGAACTTTTTCTTTCGAATAAAGTCATTTTGTTTATCGGAGCATTTAGAGCATTAATATAGCTATGGTTCTTTTAGACGAAAACGGGAAACCCAAAGAATTTCAGCATGAGGCCTCCTTTTTGAAAAAGGGGAAAATGATGGACTATGAGACCCTCCATGCTTTTGTGACAGATTGCATAGTCAAAGAATACTGCAATAGAAAATATGAGGCTATCAATACTAGTAATCAGGAAGAAGAAACCTGTGACTTTGTGTTTAAGATGCCGTCTGGGAGAACGATATGCTGTAAGATTGTGTTAACCGAGGAATCCTTCCCGGAAGTAATTGCCAAGACTGATTTAACATCCCTGTTCAATTACTGTCGAAAGGTAAAAGGGTACCCGAGGCTCTATACCGTTGCCGCTTGGTGCTTTTCCACTCCTGAAGGGAGCAAAATGATCCACGGGGGTTCATTTGCTTTTAAGGTTAACTCTATTTCCTTACTTGATAAAGACGATGTCCCCGTTGAACAAGTATTGAGTGAAGAATCGCTTATAAAGACATTTGCAGACGCCTGGAATGAAAGAGACACTTCACCCTTAAAGAGTATTCTTTCCAACCATGTCCACTATAGTTCGTCGTTCATTTTTGACGAAATTAGGGGAAAGATAGAAACCATAGCCTATCTTGATGACATCTTTAAGCGAATAAAAGTTTCTAATGGCAAGTCTCTTCTTTCATTGTGCAAGAGTAGAGAGACTGGGGAATTGATGCTTGCGGATACAACCAAGGGCGGACTATTCTTCTTTATGTTCGAAGATTCCAAGATTACTGACATCCGTTTATCACCACTTGAGAGGAGTCAGGTTGAGTATTTGGCGTTTGAAGAGACGCCTCCTCCTGTTTCTGATCTACAAGAAGAAAGCTTTGTTGTCACTTCAGACGAGATTGTGGCCTCTCCGTCTCAAATAGCAAACGGGGTAGTTGTGGACGAATCTCCAATAAAAGGAACGCAAAAGATTGAGGCATCAGATTATTCCGTACAACAAGAAATGCCGGCTTCATCTGTTCCTAATCAGGATGATATACCTATCAATAAGCCATCTGTTTCCGCTACGCCGGAGTCCTCAATTATCAATACCACTAAGACCTCGAATAACTCTCCCGTTTCAAAGGAGGCTACTCAGGCCCCCGTTGCCTCAAAAAGAACGCACAGGACCGGTAGCCGTAAATGGCTGATAATAGGGTTGTCTTATCTTCTTAGTCTCATTATATGTACTTGTGCATCTTTCCTTTACATGAGGATAGCTATTGAGGAGAGTAAAGACGACATTCGGTCCCAAGTGGATATTTTACCATCAAATAAGCGTATATTGTATTTTAGTGATGAGCATGGTTCATTGCAATATACCAAGAGTGAGAACGTTCCATCTGGAGATTTTTATAAAGCGGTAAAATCCTTCTATACAACAAAAAAGAAGGGCTATTGGTATTTTCGGGCGATGGAACAAACCACGCCCACTTCCTTTATCTACACCGAGTATACTCCTTATGCTGTAGGTTTTCATACAGAAAGTGGAACCGGCATAGACCAGAAGTTTAATGAACTAAAATCAAATTTACGAAGCTACCTGAGAGAAAGTGCCGTTCTTTCTGACAATAACGGTTATTATATGAACGCTATGCTCAATGCTGAATCCAGGTATCATTCTATCATTAGAGAGGCAGATAATAGCGACTTCCCCGAATGGAAATATGGCAATGAAACTTCTCAATATGAGTTGTATTATAGGAAAGAATGCTGGAAATGCTCCGTCTCTGAAAAGAAAGATGCTATTAGAAGGGATTTCTTCATATATACTGGTGTTTTGTTCATAATAGTATCAATCATTATGGCTATAATTATTATGGCTTTACCGTCTTTACGGTCAAAGACCAAAGTATAAAACATGTTTAGTGTGATGTTTTATGAATAACAGCATGAAATACATTAAATGGTTTATATTTATTATTGTCATTGTCACATTGGCCGTTTCATGCAAACATGGACATGGACAGAAGAGAATAATTCGGAAAGCTAAATGGATTGAATGTGAGACTTGTGGAGGAAGTGGAGAAACAATTGTAGACTGTATTCTTTGCAATGGTAGCGGCAAGGTCAATTGCTATGATTGCGACGGTAGTGGTGTGGAAGAATGCGATGATTGCTATGGTACAGGAAAAGAAGAATGCTCATGGTGCTGGGGTGAAGGTGGTGAGGAGTGCTCTTATTGCAATGGAACAGGCCGAGAAGAATGTTCGTATTGTTATGGAGAAGGCTATGATGAGTGTACCTGGTGTTGGGGTAGAGGTGTTGATTCTTGGGGGGAATTATGCTCACACTGTTATGGAACGGGCCATGTAAAATGCTATCATTGTTCCGGATACGGGTACGAACGATGCTCGTCTTGCAACGGCCGTGGTTTTGAGACCTGTACATGGTGTCGAGGAACCGGAAAGGTATCGTGCTCAACCTGTGACGGATATGGATACCAGGAGTGTTCCACTTGTGATGGACAAGGCAAGTTATACTGCTCGACTTGTAATGGTCTTGGACAGGTCAAAGTGAAATGTCAGGATTGCGACGGACAGGGCGGTAGGATTGAATAGTATCTATAAAATAATGCATCTCTTGTGGGAGGCTTTTGTTGGGTTCATTCTTGGCGGACTTGAACTGGACAATCTCAAATCTCCAAAATTCTTTATTGAATAATTGACTAATCGGGTTAAAACATTAACTTTGTAAGAAAATGATTATACAATGGAAGAAGATCAAGTCCACATTGCACGGTATGGTAGGCCCACAGATGTGTTTTTGCTTTTATCATCGTTGTTTACTTTTGGTTTTGTTATCTATCTTTTCCTCTATTGCTGTATTTCCGGCCAGTTTTGGGGGTTATTGATAACTATTCCAGCTATTGCTTCTATTGTGGGTACAATATCAATTTATTGCATCAACACATGGGGCGTTCCTGTTTTTTATATCAGCCATTCTATTCTTGTTATTATTCTTCTTCTGTCTATCATTTTTACAAAGGGCACTCCTGCTCTCTATTCTTTGGTCTTCCTTGTCTTTATTCAGTTGCCCCTTACGCATGTTTATTTGAAAAGGAAAAATGACGGGATGAATGCCTACGAAGTTATGACTGCATTGGCTGAATATATAAAAAACAAGAAACAGGTTTAACTGAATTAGACTCCACTCCTAATAGAAAAAAAGTATCCCACCTCATTCTATACGGGTGGGATTTCTCATATTCTGTCTATAATAATCTTGAACCAGTCGGGTAGGATATCAGGAGGCATGCCGTCTCAGATATGGGAAGAAGGGGTTTGCAATCTATCGGGAAGGGAAAGTGATTGAGCAGTATTCGGTTATTGGGAGATAATCGTTATATTTGGACCGATATATCTTCGTTCGAATCGCCATGAATAAGGGAACAGCCATCCATTTTTTAAGAATTGTATGTATTGTGATTGTCATCCTTGCTGCCGTAATTATTCTTGTAAGCGCATACGGTATTGCCTTGCCTGATAATATCCAAAGACTTGTCGGTATTCTCAATTTATGTGCACTGATTGGTCTCTCATATACGACTTTCAAAAAGATGGAGGACAAGTAATATGCTTGACTTGACACCCCAAAGACCTAACCCCAAAGTATTGATGGGATTGATGATTGCCGCAGGACTATACACGGTAATCAGTATTGCCTTAGCGCTGCTAGACGACACCGTGGGTTGGCGCCTTACGATTATCGGGTTGCTCTGCTTGGTTTCCTTGCTGCTTACATGGAGCCCTTGGAAGAAAAACAAGTAATACTGCATATGATACATCTTGACAGCGAACAAAAAAGAGTGCTCAAGGCTATTTCGGGCTCCAGCCTGGGCTTCATTATCGGTTATCCTCTCATCATGTGGATAGGTGGGAAGTTGGACTCATGGAGAGATGCGTTGGCCTGGTTGGGAGTCGGTCTTATTGTTGCTGTTGTGATGGGAGTTTTCTACGTCCTGGGTTCCAAGATTCCGAAGAAAGACGAATAAAAAAAGAACCGCTACCCAAATCTTCCTTCTTTGGTGGGTCTAAGCGGTTCTTTGTTCTTTTCATATATCCGGTTACATCAGAAGGTCGGGTTCGGCAATGATACAACTTGAGTGTCCTGCCTCTCCTTTCCCGGCTCCTGATGTTGTCCTGTCCTCTTCGGCTCAGGCATCAAGGGCTTTTTCTGGTGTCCGGATGTTCTTTTTCATCTTTTCAATGGTAAGGGTTTGACTATGTTTCCAGGCGGTCAATTCTGGGAAAATGCGTATATTTGTTTTGATAAATCAATTTGTATGATGGTTATGAAAAGAATAATGGTTTTCCTTTTCACGACGCTCTGTTCGGTCGCCCTTTATGCCCAGGACAATAAGGAAGCCATTATATACTTGAACGGAGGCTCTTTTTTTGGATCGCACAATAATATGGGAGCCTACATGGGTATAGAGTATAACCGTCAGCTTAACGGAAACTGGTATTGGGGAGCAAGATTGAGCGGAACATACTTCCTTGGACATCCTGTACAATACGACTGGGACGGCACCGGAAAAAGTCCATACAGAAACACGATCGACCAGAATATCTATAAGGCTGATGCCCTGTTTTATTATAGGCTTCCTGTCATCAAAGATATCGTTTTGCTCAGACCAGGCGCCGGCTTCGGTCTTGGGTATCACGACATCTTTGACGATAGCTTCGCCGGCAAAGATAAAGTTATTCCCTATTTAAACGCAAGCCTGAACTGGATCGTCAAATGCGGTAAGCATCTGGAATTTGTCCTCAGCCCGACAATCGCATTCTGCCCTTCCGAGTTCGACTATTCGTTCGTGCAGCTGGGAGGGCCCACAGACATCAACCCCTGGCTCACCAACTACTTTGTCTCCCTCGGTATCGGTTATCGCTTTTAACCAAATTCCCCGTTTATCGGTGATTTTACATCATAAAACGGACCGCTGGAATCATATTCCGACGGCCCGTGTTTCATATTCTTGTGTGTGTTATCTTTCCCTGATTCTGGCAAGTTGTTTTTTGAGCAGTTTCGGCAAATCCCGGTAACGTATGCCAACCATCAGAGTGAGTGTCTTTTGCATGGTGGCAAAACAGGCAAAGAAGAATAATATCCCACCCACGTAGTCATACCACGCAGCCAGACGATTCACGGCCAGGTATGTAATCAGCGAGATTCCAACTACCGCTTCCATCAGGGCCGTTACCATGCCGGGTGTGTACTTTTTCTTGAGGCCGAATATCTTGATGCCCATCACATGGATGAAACCTTCAAAACAACCGAAGACTGCGATGGTCACGGCAAACAGCGGGGTGTTGTCGAAGAAGAATGGCAGCAGCGTGAAAGTAATGAGGAGAATCCCCGTCGGAATCCGGCTGGCCTTCTTTGTCTCCTCAGATACATTGGTTTCGATAAGCGACGAAATCAGGTCGA
>JAEEGJ010019621.1_pt1 | contig 14857 bp, 8 predicted proteins | sample 8958761 | NCBI WGS metagenome assembly JAEEGJ01 (sample SAMN16246546, study PRJNA631951) | gut metagenome | biome: gut microbiome; feature: rumen; material: RS-attached | host: Bos | place: Iran: Karaj | collected 2018-10 | reverse complement strand
GTGTTGATTATGGAGCCGCCGTTCAGATTGAACGTTCCGCCTTCGAGGTAAACGGCGCCCTTGCTGCTGACGAAGGAATCGAAGCAGACGTCCCAGGCGCTCAGCGTTCCGCCCTCTGCGACGTTGACGGATATGCCGGACGCGCCGACGAGTCTGCCGCCGCCGTCGCCGTAAAGATTCAGCTTGCCGCCGCTGTTTATGAACAGATTGGTATCCGGGTTATAACCGCGCTTGCCGAACGTCACGGTATGGCCGAATAAACAAAGGTTCAATTCCCCTGTAATGGTCCACGGACCGTTCGCCCATACCACGTCGTTGGCAAGGAAGTAATTTCCGCTTGTGGGCAGATTGTCCGTGTCCGTCCAGCGGGTAAACCGAACGCCGTTGTGCTCGTGCAGCTCGGAGATGGAGGCCGTGACGACAGCCGGATCGTCTTTGCTGTTGACGCTCTCGTAACAGGGGCTTTCGAAATACCACTCGATCGTATAGTCTCCCGACTCCTTCGCCTCAGGCAGACGGTAGCTCCAGTCGCCGCCGTTGACCCGATAACGGATCAGACCGTATCCCGTCGCGTCCGTCGCCTCAACCAAAGGCTGGTCGGCGTTGGTCAGCGGAAGGTTTTCCTTTCCTGTCACCACGATCGCGGGCGCCGCGCCTTTGACGATGCGGATCGTTTGCGTCATGACGACGGTATCGCCTTGTCCCCGGACAGGTTCGACTGTGGCTTTGGCGGTGTATACGCCGACGTTGACAGGGGCGGTGTCCAGCTTCGCGCCGGTTTCGTCGTAATAGGTGACCGGACTGACGCGGATCAGGTCTTCATCGGGGAAGGCGGTGGTCCACATATAGGCCTTCTGTTTGCAGGCAACTGCGGTGACCGCCTTGCCGTCGTACGCTTTCGTATAGGTTGCGCCGGACTGGCCGTCTGTCTGCAGCTCTACGGTTTTCAGCTCCGTTTCGTTGCAAAGGGCGTCGCCGCCCAGGGTGGTATTCACGCAGCGCACGGTCACTTTAGAATGGTCGCCCTCCCCGGGCAGGATCTCCCATCTGTGACGGTGTATCTCCGGCTCGGGCTGTTCGTCGCCGCCTTCCTTCCACACCGCGTAAAACGTTACGTCTTCTGTTACGCAGATCGTTTCGCCGGCCTGCCGGACCGCGTCGGAGACTCCGATTTTCCATCCGTCGAAGGCTTTTCCCGCAGGGGCGGTGAACAGACAGGGCGGCAACGTATAATCCGCGCCGGCCGGGACCGTTTCCTCCGGCATATCGCAGCCCGAACCGCCGTTTTTATCAAAGCATACTTTCGCGGCGGAACCGACCGCGGCTTCGCCGTCATAAAGCCCCAGCGCGCGGGTCCTGTCGTCGCTGAAGAAATTGGCGAGCGTTCCTCTTCCGGGCAGTCCGTCCGTCACGGGGATATGGTAATCGGCGTTCGGGCTGCCGTTGGCGGTAACGCCGATCAGGGCGTCCGGGGAAAGGGCGCCGTTGATTTCAATGATCGCTTTTTTGCCGACGATCAGATTGCAGGTATAGGAGTTCCCCTCCGGAACATTGTCTTTGATCACGGGATCGCCGGAAAGCGTAAGCGTACAGCGATCCGAAATATACACAGCTGCAGGCGCCGTGTTGCCGACGATGGCGCCGCCGTCGATGGTAAAGGGCGCGCTGTTGACGTTCAAAACGCCCTTCGAGCTGCCGGTATTGCCGGTGATCACGCCGCCGTGCATGGTAAAGCTGCAGAAGCGCTCAAAGCCGTTCGTCTCTGTGATATTCACCACGCTGCCCGACAGGGCGCTGCCGCCGGTAAGCGTTCCGCCGTAAAGGGTGAAGCGGCTGTTGGTGAGATTCACCAGTCTGCATTTTCCGCAGCCGTCGATCACGCCGGCGTCTTCATGGTCGTGGATAAAGAGATGCCTTGCGTGAACGTCGATCAGGGTCTGGTCCGTAAAGTTGTCGGAGATCCGGACTGAATGCCCGTTCAGGCAGATATGCGTTTCACCGTCGCGTGGGCTGTAAGTGCCGGTGAGTGTGACGTCGTGCGTCAGGTAATGGCAGCCGTATTGCGGAAGTGAGTTCCGCTCGGCCACGCTGTCGCCCCAGGGATAGAACACCACGCCGTCATGCTCGTGCGCCGTATTGGCGGTGATCAGGATATCGCCGCACACGTCCAGCGGAAAGGACGCCTCTCCGGCGGCGCTCAGCGCCAGCGCATGTCTTTCGCCCGTCGGTTCTCCATTCGCGTCGGTTTCGGCCCAAACGATCCCCTTGATTTCGTCCGAAGCGGGAACGCCGACCTCGATCGTATCTCCGTAAACCGCGGTATCGGCAGCGCTTCCGTTGACCCGGACCGTGATCGGATCGTCGAAACGGATCTGATATTCGTTTTTCCGGAACGTGGTATAGACCGCAACGTTGCCGTTCTGCGGCATGGTGAACGTATGCGTCAGGGGCAGTCCCTTTCCGTCGGTTTCATTCCGCACATAAACCGTTTCTCCGTTTGCCCGCATCCATATCTTCGTCAGACGACAGCCCGTGTCGGGCGCGGCCGTTACCGTAACGGCTGTGCCGGGTACGGCGTAAGAGGCGTTTGCCGAAGCGGAGCCGTTGTCCGAATCCACGATCACAATATCGTTCGCCATCTGATAGGTCGCGGTCAGGGTCGTATCGGCGTTTACGGTGATCCGATCGCCGAAGGCGTATGCTGCCCCGCCGGTCGCCCAGCCGGTCTGCATATATCCGTGCTCCTCGCATTCGGTAAACATCGCGTCCGGAAGCATATAGGTCAGGCCTTTACCGATCACGACCGGTTCAGCGGATCCGCTGTAATCGCCGGGATCAAACGCGACGGTCACGCCCTGCCAACCGCAGACGGTACAGACCTTATTATCGCCGAAGGTGTGGGGCGCAAGATCGTTTTCGTTATAGGAAGCGGCGCAGCAGGGGCAAGCGCTGACACAGTGACCTTCCGGCGTTCCGTCATAGGTCGCTCCTTCATGCGCGCAGGGTTCAACTTTTACATAATAAGTATTCCAAGCTGCGCTGACTCTGGCGTCCTTCTGTACAGTGGCCATGGTCTCCTCACTGCTTCCCGAGGAAACCTTCAGGTCGTCGCCGAGATTCAGCGTACCGTTGGTTCTGTCGGTATCATGACCGTGACCGAAGGCGTGCGCCTCGTTGCCCCCGCCGACGGCGAGAACGGTGCTGTTCTCAATGGTGACGTCGGCGCCCGCGCCTTCATCGCCGCCGCCGATGCCCGCGCCGCGGTAATCGGCGGAGTAGACCAGCTGACTGAGCGCGGTGAGGATCGCGCTTGCGATCATGCCGGAAACAGGCGAATCGATCCCATAGCCGCTGCCGGAGCCCTCAAATTGGATTGCCTCGCCGCGTGAATCGACCGGACCGTGTTCAACATACCAGTTATAATCAACGCTGCCGCCGAATGCGTCGACCACGCTGTTTTTGATCGTAACCTTGCCGCCGTCCGCGTCGTTGCCGCCGCCGATGCCCGCGCCTTTCCTGGAGGAGGCGGCGAAAACGTAGCTGTTGCTGATCTCTATGTTGCCGCCGGCGTTTTTGATGTGGCTGTCCTCCCATGTGCCCTGGGTACCGATGCCCGCGCCGTCAACGGAGGTTGCCACAACATAGGCGTCGGATATTTTGATGGTGCCGGTGCCCGCGCCTTTCGTTCTGCCGGAGCCGATGCCTGCGCCGATGCCGGTGGAATAAGCGAATACCGCGCCGCCGGAAATGACGACCTCATCTTCCTTCCAGCAGCTGATAGCGGCGGCGTTTTCGGTTTCGGCCGAATCGGGATCTGTTTTGGCGGTCACGATACCGCCGCTGATATATTTTGAGCCGCACTTGGGAATATCGACCGTGGGCTGCCAGGGCGTCGTTTCCTTGGTACACCTGCCGCCGCCGATCCCATCGGCCCACGCGCCCGCCTGCGCGAACACGTTGCCGCCGGATATATACACGTCGTTTCCGTCGCCGTCGGCGCCGCCGCCGATGCCCGCGCCGCAGATACCGCCGTAGGCCTTGACGTCGCCGCCGGAAATATAGATCGCGTTATCCTGGTCGCCTTCTACGCCGCCGCCGATGCCGGCGCCGTACTCACCCGCGTCTTCGTCATAGCCGCCCGCTTTGGCAACAACCGTGCCGCCGCTGATGCGGATCACGCCGTTCCCGCGGTTCTCTCCGCCGCCGATGCCGGCGCCCCCGTCGCCGCCGATGGCTTCAACCTCGCCGTCGTTGATGGCAATGGATCGCCAATCGCGGCTGTTCTCTCCGCCGCCGATGCCCGCACCGTTGTCGCCGCCCTGCGCAAAGATGACGCCGCCGTTGATCACAATGGACGCGTCCTTGCATTCGCTGGAGCTTCCGCCGCCGATGCCGGCGCCCCCGTCGTTTCCGATCGAATGGACATCGCCGCCGTTGATGGTGATCACGGAGTCGCCGCTTTTTTTGTTCTTTTTGCCGTCGCCGATGCCCGCGCCGCCGCCGTCTCCACTGGCGCTCACGACGCCGCCGTTGATGGTAACGGACTGAAAGCCGCTGTCTTCGTCATAGCCGCCGCCGATGCCCGCGCTGTCTTCGCCGTGGGCCTGCACAACGCCGCTGTTGATCACGATATGCCCGCCGACGGCGCCCTCCTTGCCGCCGATGCCCGCCGCGTCGTCTGTTGCCACGGCGCTGAGCACACCGGTGGAATAATGCCCAACGCCCTGCGGGGCGTTGCTCTGGCCGTAAATGGTCAGCGTGCTGTTCTCGGCAACGTAAATTCCTCCCTTGACGCTCAGGTGGAGGTTGTCGCGGATGATCAGGCTCACGTCTCCCCGCACGGTAATCCCGTGTTCTATCGTGGGGTAAATTCCCATATTCGGCGATACATAGGCGCCGGTTGTGTACCACTTCGTTCCGTATTCGCCGCCCACGAGCTCGTAGGTATCGCTGTTGATCTCGGTCGGGTTGTATACCCGGCTCTCAGAACCGTCCGCTTGCAGAAAAATGACCTGCGTCACCCCTGCAAACGCCTGTATCCCGCTGCTGAAACAGGAAATCAACATGATCAACGTCAATGCAGTGCTGATCGTTTTTTTCAGTTTCAGATTCATAAATAACAGCCTCCCAACCGCTTGATCCGTAAAAAACCAATAATAATCCTTTTTAATTATACCATGTTTTCTCCTTGTTGACAAGCATCAAATGAAGCAAATTCGGTTTTTTGGGAAAAATCAATATGGATCCGGCGTACAATTTTTCGTTTTTTTGCTGGTATTATTGCTGCTTTTGTGCTACAATGTTCAAAACAACAGGAAAAAGGAGAGATCATAATGCGCTATGAACTTGGCAACATGGACAGATATTCCATGGCCGCGAACGGCACGGTGATGGAAAATGCATCTTTTTTCAAGGCGACGTTGGATGATTCCGTGGATGCCGCGCGCTTGCTGAGCGCCGTGAAAACCACGCTGCAGTATCATCCGCTCTTCCGATGCAAGATGATGTATGACAAGCAGTATTATCTTGAGGACAACGACAATCCGGAGATTCCGATTTTTCATACCGACACAGAGCATCGCCCGAAAGAATTCGGAAAGAACACGAACGGCTATCTGTTTCAAATTTGCTATGATGAGAACACCGTTTCGTTTGAATGGTGTCATGCGATCACAGACGGCAGAGGGGCCATACGCTTTTTCTCTAACATTCTTGACTCCTATTTCGGTGTGGAGATGCCCGAGGTTCCGGCAGAGTTTCCCCTTGCGCTCGGCTATGAAAGCGTCTATGACAAAAGCGTGAAACCCATCGGCCAGATCAAACAGCCGAACGGTTTTAAAGCGAAGGACATGAAAGCTGTCAAAAACGGCTATAAATGTACAAGCCATGTTTTGAAGGTGCAAACTGCGGACGTGCTGCGTGTTGCAAAAAAAATCGACGCCTCCCCGACCGCGATCCTTGTGCCTCTGTTTTGCCGGGCGATTCGCGCGCATTTGCCGAAGGACGCCAAAAACCGCAATGTCTCCTGCACTGTCATGGTGGATTGCCGCGGCCCGATGCAGATGGACACGATGCACAACTTTATGAACATGAAGCTGATCACCTATCAGGACAAGTATGATGCTTACGACCTGGCAAAGCTCAGCACGATCTACAGAGGACTTCTCGATTTATATATGCAGCCCGAAAACATTATCTGGTCCTGCACACAGCAGAAGGATTCTACCGACTTCCTGTATAGGATCCGTCCGCTTGCGCTGCAGAAAGCGATTATGAAACAGGTGGCAAAGGTCTTGAAGAAGACCATGAACAACACCGCGTTTACCTATCTCGGCAGAGTTCCCTTTTCCGAGGAGGTCAAAAGCCATCTGCGTGATTTCAACTTCCGTTCCTGGCCGGACATCGGCGACTGCGTGATGGCGGCGGCAGATCTGAACGGAACGCTGATTCTGGATGTTTGCGAGAATTATGCTGACAAGGGCGTCGTTGATTCGTTCGTTCAAATTTGTCGAGCGTTCGATTTGGATATTGAAGAAACTCAGGTAACTGTTTTTGAACAGGCTAATGTGAGATTATAACAACAAAAAAGAAAAGAAAGAGGATAAAAATGAAAACTGAATTTGTGAAAGAAAATGGCAAGCTGACCGTTTCGGTTTTCGGCAAGGTTGACACCACCACTGCTCCGGAGTTGGAAAAAGCAGTGTTTGACCGGCTTGATGGAGTAACAGAGCTGGTTCTTGATCTGAAAGAGATGTCCTACACCTCATCTGCAGGACTTCGTACCTTTTTGAAACTGCATAAGGCCATGAATCAAAATGGAACAATGAAGGTGATCCATGTATGCAGCGAGATCATGGATGTGTTTGAATTGACGGGCTTTTCCGGTTTTTTAACGATCGAATAAAACCGCGCGAAGATATAGTTGCCGCCTGATTTTGAGAAAATGATCAGGAGGCAAAACAGGGGGAGTTTCGTTATGAATGCATATGACTTTGATGAAACGATTTTTTATCCGGACTGTTCGGTGCTTTTTGCGCTCTGGTGCGCAAAACGGCATTGTGTTACATTTTGGGAGGTTTTTTATGTTTGAATTAACAAATCATCGTACGCGTACTGCAACCTTCATTCTCTTTGGAAAGCATAAAACAAATAATCCTTTGAATTTTCTGATAATAAGATAAAAACAATTGTGTGGCGGTTCATTGTGAGCCGCCCTTTTTCCATATATTAAAAATAAGATAAGGGGGTCGATCCCTTAGAGGGTGAGGTGCGTGAAGAAAACAGTCCTTCGAAGCTGTTCTTATTTTGACTCTATGAGAACCGTTTTTCTGCGGTTTGTTTTATCTTGACAGAACGATGACGGAGATTTATTTGATGTGCTTGAAAAAACGGTGGGTTGGTGTATAATAAATACACATCATCATTCTTAAAAAAGGTATTTTGACAACCACGGAAAGGAAAAATATAATTTTATTTGCAGAATAACTGGAGGCTGAAACGATGGAACACCCGCAATCATTTTTTACCAAACATCCGAACAATCCGATTTTCGGCGACGAAAAAATCGGCACATTGTTTGACATTTATGTAACGCCGCAGGCTGACGGCTTGCTGCGCATGGATCTTTCGTGGCGGACGAACAACACGACGGCGGTTTCCTTTTCCGAAGACGGCGTTCGTTGGGATACGCTGCACTCGACACTATCCCCGGAACCGAAAAGCGGCTGGGAGGATCTTGTCAACCGTAACTGCGTTTTGAAAATCGGCAACACCTTTAAAATGTGGTATACCGGGCAGGCGAACGGCCGCAGTTATATCGGCTATGCAGAAAGCGACGACGGCCTGAATTTTCACCGGGTGCAAACTGAACCGGTTCTTGTGCCTGAAACACCATGGGAAAATCTTTCGGTAATGAATCCCTGCGTACTGTTCGAAAACGGCAGATACCGCATGTGGTACAGCGCAGGCGAAACCTTTGAGCCGAACGTGCTGTGCTATGCCGAAAGCTGCAACGGCCTTCACTGGGAAAAATCTCCGCTGAACCCGATCCTGACAAATGCGCCGCAAAACATCTATGAACGTGAGCGCATCGGCGGCTGCCAGATTCTGCCTCATAAGGAGCTGGGCTATCTGCTGTTCTATATTGGTTATCGCGATATCCACACGGCGTGTATCTGCTGCGCCTGCTCGCGTGACGGTGTGACCGGCTTTCGCCGCTGCAGACACAATCCGCTCATTTTGCCAACGCCCGGCGCCTGGGATGCTGATTCCTGCTATAAACCCTCCGCCGTTTATGATGAAGCCGAAAACAAATGGCGTATCTGGTATAACGGCCGCAATGGCGGCGTGGAATATATTGGTCTTGCCGAAAAGCAGGGCGATTTCACCGATGATGATTTTGAATAAGGAGGACCGTTATGCTGCCGGATCTGAAAGAACGCTTGCGCGCTTACACAGATGTGTTCAATGCAGAAGACGAAGAGCTTTATCGGGAAGAAATTCCCAATGATCAAGCGTATGCCTATCTTTTGCAGAACGCTCCTCTGCTCGATTGCCCCGACAAAGATTTGGAGCGCACCTATTATTACCGCTGGTGGACGTTTCGCAAACACTGGAAGCAGACGCCGCACGGCCATGTGATCACGGAATTTATGCCGCCCGTGGGCTGGGCAGGTCCCTATAACACAATCAACTGCGCACTGGGCCACCATCTGCGCGAAGCGCGCTGGCTTAAAAACGGCGACGGTCGTCTGTGGGAATATATCCGCTTCTGGCTGGACGGGCACGGTGACGCGTTCGGCTACAGCTGCTGGTTTTCCTCCGCGGTGGAAGACTGCTTCTCACTGCACCCGAACGAAACGCTGATGCGCGAATTTGTGCCGAAACTGGACGTTTGGTTCCGGGAATGGGAAACCAGACAATTGCGCCCCTGCGGTCTGTTCTGGTCGAACGACGGCCACGACGGCATGGAGTATTCCATCAGCGGACCGGGTATACGGCCAACGCTAAACAGCTATCTATGTGCCGATGCTTTCGCGATCGCGCGGATGGCAAAGCTAATTGGCATGAACGATCTTGCAGAAGATTACACGGCCCGCGGCGACGCGCTTAAAAAAGCGATAGACCGCTTGCTCTGGGACGGGGACTTTTACCGCACGATACCCTGCGGCAAGAACGACAAGGCCGATTGGGTGCTGCGTCCGCCCGTGCCCGAGGAGCACAAGGTGCGGGAACTGGTCGGCTATATCCCGTGGTACTTCCGTCTGCCGGGGTTGGATAAAGACTTCGTCTTTTCTCAGCTTTTTGAAACCGACGGCTTTTCGGCACCGTTCGGTCTGACCACGGCGGAACAGCGGCACCCGCGGTTTATGTTTTTCCACAGCCATGAATGCCTGTGGAATGGCTACGTCTGGCCGTATGCGACAGCGCAGACGCTGACCGCCGCTGCCAATGTGATCCGCAACCGCGGCGATGACGCGCCGATTTCTGCCGATGCCTTCTATGCGCTGCTTCGGCAATACGCTCTGTCGCATCGAATAAAAGATGAAGACGGCACGGAGCGCGATTGGATCGACGAAGATATGGATCCCTTCACAGGCCGGTGGTATGCCCGCGACGAGCTCCTGCGCAGACGGTGGCATTTGCTCGGCGGCGTGCCGGAACGCGGCAAAGATTATAACCACTCCACGTTCTGCGATCTGGTGCTGTCGGGGCTGCTGGGTATACATCTTGAAGACGGCGAACTTCTGGCAGATCCGATTCTGCCCGACACATGGGACTATTTCATGGTCACGGGGCTGACCCAAGACAACTGGACCGTGATCTATGACAAAGACGGCAGCCATTATGGCAAAGGTACCGGTCTGCGCTGCTTCAAAGCGGAATAGCTAAAAAAATGTGAATTAAAAAAGCCCAGGCAACTGCCAAGGCTTATCCTGTTTTTTCGCTGCCGTTATTGAAATGAAAATGTAAACTTCCATCGTTCATCACAACAGATAGATGGTTTTTGTATGCTGTCTATCCACTTCGACAATCGCCAAAATAAACTCATTTGGGCGATTCAGTCCAGTTAGAATTTCGTTTTTTGAAACTGTAACTGTTGTGGCTCCCTTTTCACGTCCTTTCACTTCAATAAAACGCAGACATTCGCTGTTGATTCGTTTTTCTTTCGGGATCTCGGATTCAATATCATATCCGCATTTTGTGGCACTGACGTCAGTAGGGATATAACCTAATCGGCGCTCTATTTCCATTACTGCATTCATCCCGGCAATTTCGATTGCACGGCGATCTCCATGACTGAACAAATCCGGTTCCGGCTCATGCATCAATATTCGTAAAAGCCCTATGGGTATCACAAGGATTAAGCGTAATCAAATAATTATCTGACGACTTTTTTTTGCTTTTTTTGGTTCGAATCTCTTCATGTCCATCCTTTTTCGATTTCTTTACAGCGTAAAGAAACGCAAAAAGTACACCAGTATTTTCGGCTGCTTTCGGCCGCTGAACATAAAAAAACAGGCTCCAAAGCAGCTGATTGACCGCTCCGAAGCCCGATTTTACCATGTTTTGCCTATATTTTCGCCTTATATTTCCAAAATGACATTAAAAACCTCTTTTGCCGTGGTAGACAAAAGAGGTTTTTACTATGTGTAAAAGCGCCAAAATGTTACATATCCCATAGGAAAAGCGCCAAAATGTTACACAATCGAATTGTAGTACCAGAACACAATGTTCCGGGAGTTGCGGCAGTGATATTTAACGCATAAAGATTAGGAATCATATGGCGCCTTTGCGAGTTGAAAAATCAGTAAAAATGGTGTATAATGATAAAAACAAACAAGAAAGGGATTTGCGAACGATGCAAAGATTACGTAGCTTAAGAAAGAACAAATTGGCGACCCTGCGTTCCGTTAAGAAGCTGGACAACAATATCTATCTGCTGGATTACCGGAACGATTACCATCTGCCGGAGCTTTTGAACAAGGGCGTATCTTCGATCGGCGAATTGACGGCGTTTGCGGCAAATGCTCTGACGCTCGGGCTGCGTTTGTTCAAGCCCGGCACGGATCAGGGCGCGGGCTGCACAACGTTCGAAGCGTATACGGCGGAAGGGAACCATCTGCTGGCGAGAAACTTTGATTTCAAAACCGCGCCCTGCTTTGTTGTCTGGACGCATCCCGACCATGGATATGCTTCCGTTTCCGTCGTTGACACCAATTTTATGGCTTACGGCAATGCCCTGCGGCTTCACCGTCTCAACAGATACCGGGCACTTCTGGCGCCCTATTGCTGTGTGGACGGTATGAATGAGAAAGGGCTTGTGATTGCTGTTTCTCAGCTGAGAGCAAAAGCCACCAACCAAAAGAACCCCGGCAAAAAGGACATCACAACGACCGCGATGATCCGGGCCGTGCTTGACACCTGCGCCAATGTGGACGAAGCCGTGGCCCTGTTTCGGGAATACAATATGCATGATTCTCTGTGGACGAATTATCACTATCAGATCATTGACGCAAGCGGCAGAAGTGTCGTCATCGAATATATCGACCATACGATGCATGTTTATGAGCGCGGCAGTTCAGCCTATCCCGTTTCCGGTTCTGTTTTTGAAGACGACGGCCTCAAGCTGCAGTATGCCGCGAACTTCAGCCTGACAAAGGACATCGGCTCTTTCCAGATTGAACAGCACGGAGAGGACCGCATCGAAGCGGTCAAAGCAGTCCTGCGCGCGAAAGGCGGCATCCTCTCGGAACCGGAAGCCATGGACTTGCTTTCTTATGTAAAGCTGAATTACAAGCACGACAAATATCCATGGAGCGTAAACGCGTTATGGAGCGCGGTTTACAACACCGACGCAGGCACATTGAAACTGGTCGGCAATATGGATTACAAGCATATCTATACATTCAGCATCCATGAACCGTGCAAAGTGCTTGCGCATGAATCAATTGATCATTCTGCATATCCCGATACCAAATGGTCTCACTGAACGGCGACCACGGATCAAAACCGAAAGGCGGACTTGTATATGAAAAAGGCAGTGAAATATTCCATCCTCGGCGCTTCCGGCGCGCTTGCCGCAATCAACGCGGTCAGAGCTGCTGCGTTCAAGCCGGAAAAGAAAGACCTGTGTGCGTTGCCCGCTGAAGCCGTTGACGTTGAAAAAGCGTGCGCACATTTAAGCGAAGCAATTTCCATCCCCACCGTCAGCTATCCCGAAAAAGAAAAAGTGGATTTTTCCCAGTTTGACAGATTTCATGCGTTCCTTGATGATGCGTTCCCGCTTGTTCGCGAACGGCTGGAAAAGGAAATCATCGAGGAAGCAAATCTCATTTATTGCTGGAAGGGTAAACGAAGCGACCTGGACCCGATCGCGCTGCTTTCGCATCAGGATGTGGTTCCAATCTCGGAAGGCACAGAAAACGACTGGACACACGCACCCTTCAGCGGGTTCAATGACGGCGAATTCATTTGGGGCCGCGGCGCTGTTGATATGAAAAACCATCTGATTGCTGTGATGGAAGCGGTTGAAGCGCTGCTTGCGGAAGGCTTTGCACCGGAACGGGACGTTTATCTGCTTTTCGGCCAGGACGAAGAAGTCTCCATGAGCGAAACCGGCGGCGCAAAATCGATCATGGAAACGCTGAAAGCAAGGGGGATCCATCTGGATTCCATCATAGATGAAGGCGGCGCCATGCTCCCCGTGAATTTGAAAGGGGTTATCCGTCAGAAATGCTTGTGCGGCGTCGGCGTTGCCGAAAAAGGCTATGCAGATATTGAAATCAGCATCAGCGCAAAGGGCGGTCATTCCTCGCAGCCGCCGAAGCACTCCGCAGTCGTCGCGCTTGCAGACGTCATCAAGGATCTTGACCGCCATCAGTTCAAGGCGGAAATCGGGCCCCACTTGATGGATATGATTCAGAACGTCGGCAGGAACGCCACCTATCCCGTTCGGCTTCTCGCCTGCAACCTTCCGGCACTGAAGCCGCTGATGAAGGCCGCCATGAAGCAGATCCCGCTCGCGGCAAGCATGATGCGAACAACAACAGGCATCACCATGGTGTCGGGCAGCCCGGCGGCAAACGTGCTCCCGCAGAAAGCATCCGTCACCGTCAATTTCCGTATGATGCCGGGTGTGTCAACCGAAGATGTGATCCGTCATATCCGAACGTGTGTGAGAAATAAGGAGATTGAAATCAACTGCCTGAAGAAAAAAGAGGCGTCCGCCGTCTCTCCCACGGATGCAAAGGCCTATCGGATCATTGAAGAGCTCTGTCAGCAGGAAAGCGGCGACAATATCGTTGCGCCGATGCTTGTGATCGCCGGAACCGACGCCTGCACCTATGAGCCCGTTTGTGAAAACATCTACAGGTTCTCTCCGTTCCGGATGGACGCCGGTCTGCTGCTCTGCGCCCATGCCACAAACGAGAGGCTTCCCGTTGCCTCTTTCGGCCCCGCAGTTGCCTTTTTCAAGCGATATATCAGGAAAGCATCCGCAGAATAATGCGTTCTGTTTGCCAAGCCCCACTCCATTTCTTTTCAGTCACATTGTCCGCCATCCCGGGATGGCGGATCTTTCATTTCGGCTGCTTCCCGCAACACGAAGCGTATTCTGGCCAGGATTGAGCGCCGGGAAGCCATTCTGTTCCAAGATCCGTGCAATATCTTTCACGTCAATACTTTGAGAAATCTCAACCATCACATCAACAATATTTTTGGCCCATATATCCGGTTTCGCCGTACTCCCGATATGACTGATCCGGACAACAGGCCGATCGGCCAAAAGTCCGGTCAGCATTTTTTCGATCTCATTGAAGTGGTCTTTCCACCGATCATCGTGTTCCACAAGAAAGATGGGATATATCCTCCTTTGCCTTTTTGATTAGTATATCTCATATAAAACTACCTGACAAATGTGCGAACTCATTTTTTTGAAAAACGAATCAAACAACTAATTCTTCATCGCTTGTATAGTTCCATTTCCCTGCCACAACTGCCACAAACCCGGTCTTCGTGGCACCTGTGGCACCTTTTTGCACATATACCTTCGTTTGTTTTACCCGCCGAAGAAGGAAGTTGCCGCCGATTGGCCTTTGTGGTCTGTCGGCGGCTTTTTTGTTTTTGCGCGTTCATTCCGGTGTGAACCAGCCGGAGGCAATCAACTGTTTCCGCATCTTCTCCAGGGCTTTGTTGATCGTCCTGCGCACGGTGGCTTCGCTGGCGATTTGATGGTAGGCAGCGATCTCATACAGCGCAAGCGGTCGGCGGCGCTGTATGGTTCCGTCTTCCAGCTCGTGCAGACCGTGACACGCCGGGCAAAAACCGAAAGCTTCCCCAAGGATTTCCTGCTCCTTCCATGTTAGAGAACGGTAGGCATCCCAGAGCGCTTTGGAGCGGTTGGATGAGAAGAACACCTTCTCCGGCCGGTAAGTGAAATCGCGCGTCAGGTCAATTTCCTTTTTGTTGCCGTCGTTGTCCTTGACCGTTTGATTGATGTCGTCGATCTTCGTGTTGCGCAGACCGGCAGCAAGAATCTCGCGCGTGGTTTTGACGCTGCGGCCGATCGCACCGGCAATCTTTTCCAGTGTTGCAGCGTCGTTCTTGCAGTCCTCCTGATTGTAAATTGCCATGGCCTTGCGCAGGATGTAATCCCGGCCCTCGCTCGGCACGGTAAATCCACGCCGCATGGTACGGACATAAGCGAGAATCTCTTTTTTCATATAGGGACGCATGAACGCCTCGAATGGTACGCCCCGTGTCGGGTCATACTGCTCCAATGCATGAAGCATGCCGGTCACGGCTGTCATTTTGAAGTCGATGAAGTGACCGAACATCGAGTAGTTTTGCACAGCCC
>JAEEGJ010019619.1_pt1 | contig 14860 bp, 9 predicted proteins | sample 8958761 | NCBI WGS metagenome assembly JAEEGJ01 (sample SAMN16246546, study PRJNA631951) | gut metagenome | biome: gut microbiome; feature: rumen; material: RS-attached | host: Bos | place: Iran: Karaj | collected 2018-10 | reverse complement strand
CAGAACGGCGTGGCGGCTTGCGTCAAGCACTTCGCGTTGAACAATTTCGAGATAAACCGCTCATCGGCAAACGTGGTTGTGAGCGACCGCGCTCTGCGTGAAATTTATCTGCCGGCCTTCCACGCCGCAGTGACCGAAGGCGGCGCTTGGGCCATTATGGGCAGCTACAATGTTTATCAGAAACAGCACTGTTGCCACAACAAAACTCTGCTCTGCGACATCCTGAAGGGCGAATGGAAGTTCGACGGCGTGGTCATCTCTGATTGGGGCGGCTGTCACAGCACCGATGAAGCTGTACACAACGGTCTCGACCTTGAATTTGGCACTTGGACTGGCGGAATGACATGGGGACGTAGCAACTCGTACGAAAGTTATTTCCTTGCTCGCCCGTATCTTGAAGGTATCAAGAGCGGAAAATACACCACTGCCGAACTCGACGACAAGGCTCGCCGTGTTTTAAGACTGATTTTCCGCACAACAATGTCGGGACAGGCGAAATGGGGTTCACTCTGCTCTGACGAGCATTACGCCGCCGCACGCCAGATTGCCGGCGAAGGCATTGTCCTGCTCAAGAACGACCGCTCCATTCTGCCGATTGACGCAAGCAAGAAACCGAAAATCCTTGTTGTGGGCGAGAATGCCATTAAAATGATGACCATCGGCGGCGGCTCAACATCGCTCAAGGTTCAGCGCGAACTGTCGCCGCTCAACGGATTGAAAAACCGCTTTGGCGCTGATAACGTGACGTATGCACGCGGCTACGTTGGCGACACTGTAACTTCGTTCGACGGCATTGAGACTGGCCAGAAACTTGCCGACCACCGTTCGGCGCAGGAACTGACCGACGAAGCTGTTCAGATGGCAAAAAATGTTGATTTTGTGATATTTGTGGGCGGAATGAACAAGAGTGGCGGACAAGACTGCGAAGGCACCGACCGCAAATCGCTCGAACTGCCTTATAATCAGAACAATGTGGTGAGCGAGATTCTGAAGGTGAATCAGAATCTGATTTTTGTGAACATCGCGGGCTCGCCTGTAACAATGCCGTGGCTCAATCAGGTTCCGGCAGTTTTGCAGGCTTGGTACATCGGCTCTGAAGCCGGCAATGCCATTGCCGACGTGCTTGCAGGCGATGTGAATCCTTCGGGCCGACTGCCGTTCTCATTCCCCGCCAAACTCGAAGATGTAGGTGCTCACGCTGTTGGCGAATATGTGAACAAGCCGAGTTTCAAGGTTGTCGATGTTGAGTACAAAGAAGATATTCTGGTTGGCTACCGTTGGCTCGACACCAAGAAAATCAAGCCGTTGTTCGCTTTCGGCTATGGTCTGTCGTACACCACTTTCAGCTATGGCAAACCGTCGCTCAGCCAAGCCACAATGACTGCCGACGGCAGCGTAATTGTTAAAGTTGACGTCACCAACACTGGTAAACGCGCCGGTGCCGAAGTGGTGCAGCTCTATATTGCTGACCTGAAATCGAGCCTGCCGCGTCCCGCCAAGGAACTGAAAGGATTCAAGAAGGTACAACTCAATCCTGGTGAGACCAAAACCGTTGAATTCACCATCGACAGCAGCGCTCTCTCGTTCTACAACGACACTAAAAAGCAATGGGAAGCCGAGCCGGGCGCTTTCGAAGCCATCATCGGCGCATCGGCAACCGACATTAAAGGAAAGGTTAAGTTTGAATTGAAGTAGTAAGTTTAAGAATAAAGAAAAAGGCATAGGTGATCGTCACTTATGCCTTTTTTATTTCATACACCTAATTAATAATGTCACTCAATGCTAAATCCTGATTCCAATCAGCAGAATATCGTCTGTTTGATTGACTATCTCATGACTTTTGGGTGATTTCGATAATGCGTAGTTGATGTATTCTGTTTGTTCGGCAAATGGCTTGTCGTAAATAAGTGTCAGAATATCAGTGAGTGTGTCTGTTGAATATTTCCATTCAAAATTAAGCTGCTGAGCAATGCCGTCGGTATAGAGATATACAACATCGCCTTCGTGCACGGCAATTTTAGTGTTGGTGAATCCTGCATGATTGTCGCTGCTGTCGCCAATATGGATATCGTCGGAAGGAATAACAGTCAGTTTTCCGTTGCGCACAACGAACATCGGGCTGTGAGCACCGGCAAACTGCATTGTGTTGCTTTCGGTATCGATAATACAAAGAGCAATGTCGATCATGTTCGCTGGTTCTGACTGATCATGTTGCGGAATTGAGTTTTCAATTTTCACCCGCAGTTTGTCCAGCATTGTAGCCGCAGTTGGACAGTAGTCGTCTGTCACTTCCGACGCTGCAATGTCGTTAAGCGATGTGATGCCGAGCATGCTTGTGAACGCACCGGGAACGCCGTGCCGCATGCAGTCGGCTACGGCCAACATCTTATAACGCCCGCGCAGAGTTGCCCAGTAGAAGTTTCCCGATACAATGTCGAGCGGCATCCATATTACCAGGCTATCGCCGAAGATGGCATTCATAATAGCCGGCGACGGAATCACCGAATTCTGAATCTCTTTAGCGTATCTGATGCTGTCAGTAATCTGATGGTTGATGTTTGCTAGCATGTTACGCTGCGTCTCGTAATCATCTTTCTGCTTGAGAAGCAGCTTGTTGTTGCGCTGTTTGTTGCGATTTTCCTGCAAGATGAACACCGCAAACACTATCAGTAAAACAATGATTATACCTGCCGATATATTGATGATTCTCACTCTTTTCTTGTGTTCGTTGAACATCAGTTCCCGATTTTTCTTGTCTTTCAACTGCTGGCGCAACATATTTTCATACTCTTCTTTTGTGCTCGATTTCGATGAGTTCAGCGCTGTTTCCATAAAGTATTCCTGACTTTCCGACAGCTCTTTCATTTTTTTGTATTCCAGTGCTTTCTGATAATCGCCCATGGCGATATAGCAGTCGATGTAGCAGTCATAGTCAATGATTGGTTCTTCTTCAATCAGGTCGTTTGGTTTCTGCCGTGCCAGTTCGAGCTGGTTCAGGCAGTCGGTGTAGCGATGGGTGAGCAAGAAGTATTTGGCACGACAGTTTTCAAGCATATAATAGCTTGAGTAATAGCCGTTTGCTTTGACGTAGTTTATGGCCACGTTGTATATGTGTATACAGCTGTCGAGCATTTTCTGTCGCGAAACCGAGTCGAGAATGCTGGAGTAGTCGAGACGGATTGGCAGTGAATTCTGGATTGCATAGAACAGATAGGCCGAGTCGTTGAGTTTCGCAGCTTTTGCATACGCCATGTCGCTGTAATGTTTGGCCTTGATAATGTTGGTTCGATAATTAGATTCGCGATACTCATCGTATTCGGTTTCAGCCATATAGTTGTAGTCGATGGCCAGGCCGGCAATCGAGTTGTTGGTTGAGTCGATTTCGATAGCGTTTCTGAAGTATTGTTTGGCAGTCTCAAAAATCCTGTAATCCTTGTACATCGATCCTAGATTGCGGTAAATCGATGGCATTTCCGACTCGCGCCCCATTGCGGTGTAGATGTCGAGAGCCTTATGGAAATACTCGTCGGCCGAGTAGTAGTTTTTCAGATCGAGAAAATCTTCACCTGTGGCGTTGTAGCATCGCGCCATGCCCAGCGAGTCGGCAATCGAGTCGTAGATTATGAATGCGCGGTAGTGGTTGAGCAGAGCCTTCTCGTAGTTGCCCCTGTTGCCATAGCACCAACCGATGAACTGGTGGGCGCGGGCGTCAGCGCTGTGGTCGCCGAGCCGTTTGGCCAGAACCCGCATCTGCTCTGCATAGAGCAATACGGTGTCAACGCTGTTGTGCTGTGAGCAAATGCTTTGAAGGACGGTCAGTTTTTGCTTGCTGTCAGACATTGAGTTCGCCATTATCATAAGGTTGTCGACAGTAGTAGGCGACTGGCCGTTTAGGTTGGGGAGCCAGCCAAGCAGCGCCAGAAGTACAATAATGATATATCGATTGCCTATTCTCATACGTCAGATTTTTACGCCCATAAATATTATGTCGTCAGTTTGTGCCGTCGATTTTCTGCCGGCAGGCGCGCGCCAGTCGTCAATGGCATCTTCAATCCGTTGCTTAAGTTCATCGAATGGTTTGCCGCCATCTTCCTTAAGGATTTTCAGCAGCCGCCGTCCGGCAAATTTGGCCTGTTTGCCATCATCATTATAGCCGAACTGGTCGGTGATGCCGTCGGAATAAATGAACACCATATCGCCTTCTTTCACGTTAATCCTGTTTGTGACAAACGGACGCGGATTGTCAGAAAGGTAACTGACCGGCATCTTATCGCCTTTGTATTCAGTCAGTTCGCCATCATGGATAAATATCACTGGTCTGAAAGCGCCGGCAAATTGCATTTCCATTGTTTCTGTGTCGAGAATACAGAGCGCCATATCCATTCCGTCAAGCGACATTTGGCTCTCTTCCGACTGCCGCAGCGATTCTACAACCCGGTCTCGCATCAGGTCGAGAACGTTGCCGGCGGTCATCTGGCCCGATTTGAATTCGGGCATCAGCGATATGTCGGACAAAGTTGAAATGCCGAGCATGCTCATGAATCCGCCCGGAACGCCGTGGCCCGTGCAGTCGGCAATGGTGAACAGCGTGCGGTTGCCCACACGTGTGCCCCAGTAGAAATCGCCCGACACAAGGTCGAGCGGCCGCCACAGAATCAGCACATCGCTGAACAGCTCATGCATCTGGCTGTCACTGGGCAGCATTGATGTTTGCAGGTGGTGGGCGAAGTTGATGCTCGACGCAATCTGGTCGTTGATGGCTTCGAGTTGCTCTTTCTGCAATTCAAGTTCGTCATTGCGTTCTGTAAGTTTCTTTTCGAGTCGTTTTTTGCGTTTCAGGCTTCGGTTGATGGCGATGGTAAGTACGATAATCATCAGCAACACAATGGCTGTTGTGCCCGACACTATTCCAAGCCTGATATCCTGCTCGTGGCGAATAATGTTCTCATGTTCTTTCTCAATCTCGCGCTGTTGCAGAATGCTGGCGAACTCTTTTCCCACGCTTTGCTTTGCTGATTTTACCGCGAACTCTAAATTTATCTGCTGCTTGTTGAATTTTGTCGCACGGTCGAACCAGTCGTAGGCTTGGCGGTATCTGCCGATAGCTTGGTAGTAGTTGGCCATTAGGAATCCGTACTCTGTCCGATATGTGTTGTCCTGAACGTTGTTGATAGCGGATTCAATCTGCAACAACAAACTGCGGGCTTGGTCATACTGGTGTTTCTCTATTGCATATTTGGCTTCCCATATAATAAAATCAGTTTGCAATGGGACTATGTTGAGCTCGGTTGCCAGTTTCTTCCCGCGGTTGTGATACATCAGACTACTGTCGAGCAGTTGCTGGTATTGTTTGCCTTCAGAGTGTTTTGCACATTCCAAATAGGTGTCCATCAGGTTTTTGCTACAGTAGGTAATGCCGATTTTGTTTCCATGTTTTGTCAGCATCCTGTAAGCTTTCAAGTTCATGGTTTTGGCCTGTTGCAGCAAATAATCGCTTCGTGTGTCGCGGTACTTGCTGAGTTCGGCATATCCCAGATAGAGATAGTCGAACGCGACATCAATGGCATGGTTGCCGCCTGTACGGATGTTCATCACGGTATCGATGGCCAGCGCGCGTTCCAGATATTCGGCTGCGGTTTTGTACAAATGGTTGGTGATGCACATGATTCCGATAGCCTTGCTCACATTGCTGACGGCTTCTTCATTATTGAGTTCGTAAAAAAGGTCAAGTGCCTTGTGGTTATATTCGTTTGCATCGCTGAATTTATTCATCATTGCCAGCGCGTTCCCTAAATTCTGGTAGCAAACAGCCATATTCTTTTTGTCGCCTGCCGATTCACAGATTCTAAGTGCGCTACGATACATTTCAACAGCTTTGCCAAAATCGTTGTTATTGTAGAGATACATGCCGATTGCGTTAAAGGCCTTTATGCTGTCTTTAACGGTTGCTGCAGAGAACAATTGTTCGAATGCGGTGTTGAGTGATGTGTCAGACGAAGCCCAGGTTTCTGTTGGCTCACCATTGGCGGCCACAGGGCACACAATCGCACATGCGCACAAAACCGCTGTGAGCGAGAATGTTATAGCCGTTGACATCGTTTCTTTCTTCATACCACCTGCTATTCAGATGCAAATGGCTAATATGCGATTTTTTTTGCACTTGCACCAATAAAAAAACTGAAATCTAACTTCTAAATAAAAACTACCTTTGCGGCAGATAGCAGGCCGTCCTGTCGCGCTGCGCAAGCAGTGAGGAAAGTCTGGGCAGCACAGAGCGCCGGCCTTCCGAAAGAAAGGCACTTGTGAGGGTGCAGAAGGGCAGAAGAAAACAACCGCCGCGCAAGCGGTAAGGGTGAGAAGGCGGTGTAAGAGACCACCAATGCTGTGGGTGACCATGGCAGTTGTGCCCCTGCCGGGATGAAAGGCCACGTATATCGCAATCCGCTTCGGCGGGCAAGGCTGCTCGTCTTGTTTCTGGCAACAGAAGTTGCGAGGGGTAGGCCGATAGTGGTTGCGGGCAACCGCAATTCGAGATAAATGGCAGGAACTTGCTTCGGCAAGTACAGAACCTGGCTTATAGGCCTGCTATCTTTTTTCCTTTTTGTCCTGCAGTCATCCGTTTGCGTTTGTGTTTGTGTTTTCAGTTTGTGTTGCTAAAAAAACGCTACTTTTGGCGCGATATGAACATAATTGCAAAACGAGCCATATTATTTCTGCTGCCTGTTGCGGCACTGTTTGCGGCGTGCAACAACGAGCCCCCGGAGTGCAGCACCGATCCATTTCCGCCACTGCGCTGCGAGTTGGTGCAGACGTCGGGCAAGAAAATCGATACGCTCATTGTCCGCCATTTGGGGCTCGACAGTGTGCTTTACCAGACTGCCGGACTGCCGCGTGTTGTGACGCTGCCGCTCAGTATCAGCGGTGATACCACTTTTGTGCAATTCACCATTGTGAGCGAGACGAAAACCGTTGTTGAGCGTTACAGCAGCATCATCGGCATTGCATCCACACCCGAACTCTGCATCGAAAATCTCGATTGCGGGCCCGTTTACCATTTCACTGATCTGGACTACACGTTCTATTCAGTGATTAACTACAAGCTCATGTCGATAGACTCAATTCATTATTTCTCAACCGATGTTGACCAGGACTATGAAACGCATGCGCAGATATTTTTTTAGTGTGTTGATGCTGACAGCGTCGGTTGGCTGCTTTGCGCAGAACCCAGTTGTCGACGATCTGCCGCGCCGTCAGGTGTTTGTGCGGGCAGGATTCGATTTGTCGCGGCTGGCACTGCCGTATGTGCGCAACAACGGGTCGCATGCATTGGAATTTTCGATTGATGGCGAGCTGAACTACAACTTTTTCCCGACAGTTGAGTTTGGCCGGCAATCGCTCAAGCGCAACACCGACAGCCTAAACTACACAATGTCAGGAAACTATTTCCGCCTGGGACTCGACTACAATCTGCTCAAATACAAGCACCGTCTCGATCGCGACATTTTCTTTATAGGCGTCCGCATGGCCGCATCTCAATTCTCGCACGAGGCGCCAAAGGCCGTGGTCAGTGGCGTTTTGGGAACGGTTGAAGGCAGCATTCCGAAATCAGACCTGAAGGTGATGTGGGGCGAAGCCGTTGTGGGACTGAAGGGCGAATTGCTGAAAAATCTTTACATGGGCGTCACGGTGCGTGCCAAAATGATGTTCACGCACACTGCCTATCATAACATGACGCCATACATTGTTCCCGGATTTGGCAAGGGGTTCTACCGGTTCAACGCTGGCCTGAGCTACTCAATCCTTTACGCCATTCCAATCCGTGGCGCAGGAAAAGACGGCTATTCAGAAAAGAATTGACAATCACTCTGCAGGACATAAAAAAACCGTTTCCAATTGGAAACGGATTTTTGCTTTTATGTATTAAATATTAGAATTTAAGCGAAATACCAGCGTTGAAGTAAGTTTGGTGAGGTCCGCCAATGAATTCTGATGTGAGTGCGAAGTTGTCTGACAACATGAAGTGGATACCAGCAACACCGGCACCGCTGAAAATGAACTCATGGTCGTCCGCATTTTCAACAGTGTAGCCACTTTCATATTTGTATTTCCAAGAATGGTAAACCGGGCCAGTCATTGCGCCAGCGTGAACTTCAAATTTGTCAGTGATGTTCAAACCATAAGTTGCACGAGCCATTATTGAGAAATTGGTGAAACTACGTTTCCAAATTCTTTCGCCATTAAGTTTGTAATCGTCTTTAGCAAAGCTGGTGCCGACAAAACCACCAATGGTAAAGTGGCCTTTCCACCAAGAGTTAACAAGTACATAGTCACCAGATACGCTTGCGCCAAGTCCACCTGAGTACTCGGAGAACATACCACCTTGAATGTTCAAGAAGAAATCGCCTTCATGGTTAGGTGCTTCAATAGCAGAAGCGCTTTGTGCGCCCATGCACATCATTGCAGCCACAGCTGCTACAAGTAAACCTTTTACTTTCATAATCAATTGATTTTAAATTAATAAAACATGTTCTGCGAATCAGCCTAGACCAATTCGCAACCGCAAATGTACGATATTTTATTTTTGAGTATTCGCTCAATCGATTTTTACGGATTATTCGCAAAGAATTAAATGTGTGCAGAGTAACGATAGGGCGGGTTCCCATCCGTTAAAAAACGGTGAAATCTGGCCTTAAAATTCCTAAATCCTAATTCCTAAATTTTATATATTTGTGAGCCTTTTGAGGAGGCAAAAATTGACTTTGTTTAAAAAAAATTATAGTTATGAGTAAAGTAACAGTTGTAGGAGCAGGCAATGTGGGTGCTACATGCGCCAATGTGCTTGCATTCAATGAAGTAGCCGATGAGGTTGTAATGCTCGACATTAAGGAAGGCATTTCGGAAGGCAAGGCAATGGATATGATGCAGACAGCTCAACTGCTGGGTTTCGACACCCGTCTGGTTGGCTGCACCAACGATTACGCCAAAACTGCCAATTCTGATGTTTGCGTAATCACTTCGGGTATTCCACGTAAGCCGGGTATGACCCGCGAGGAGCTTCTTGGCGTTAACGCCGGCATTGTTAAGGGCGTTGCCGAAAACCTTCTGAAGTACTCTCCAAACGCCATCATCGTCTGCATCTCGAACCCGATGGACACAATGACCTACCTTGCACTCAAGGCTCTCAAGTTGCCGAAAAACCGTGTAATTGGTATGGGTGGTGCATTGGACAGCTCGCGCTTCAAATATTTCCTGTCGCAGGCTCTTGGCTGCAACGCCAACGAGGTTGAGGGCTTTGTAATCGGTGGCCACGGTGACACCACAATGATTCCGATGGCTCGTTTCGCAACCTACAAAGGAATGCCTGTAAGCAACTTCCTGAGCGCTGAGAAACTCGACGAGGTTGTTAAATCGACAATGGTTGGCGGCGCAACTCTGACCGGTCTGCTTGGCACATCGGCTTGGTACGCACCAGGTGCAGCCGGAGCATTCGTTGTTGAGTCTATCATCCACGACCAGAAGAAGATGATTCCTTGCTCGGTTCTGCTTGAGGGCGAGTACGGCGAAAAAGATATTTGCATTGGCGTTCCGGTAATCTTGGGCAAGAACGGTATCGAGAAGATTGTTGAACTCGACCTGAATGCCGACGAGAAAGCCAAATTCAAAGCCAGCGCTGAGTCAGTTCGCGGCAACGTGAATGCGCTGAAAGATTTGAAACTTGTTTAATAAGTTTTCATAATTAGAGGTTTTTAAGGGAAAAGCACCCGCAAGGGTGCTTTTTTTATGCCTATTCCGATACGTTTTTCCATAAAATGGAAATCATCATCATTTCACAGGCGTAATCACAAACTCAAACTCGTATGGTCCGAAAGGCAGGCAGTACTGCGGCAGCGGCCAGGCGCCCCACGAGTTCACGCAAGCCAGGCCCATTTGCGCGCCGTCGATGCAGACGGCCGTCAGGTGCTCCGCTTTCAGGTCGGTTGAGTGATATTGGCGCTTCTCCTTTGTAGGGCAAAGGTTCTCCATTGTGTATGGCAGAGCCGATGCCGAGAAAAGTTTCGTCGATGTGAACTGCAATCCGCGGCCCGCAATGTCGGTGACGGCATAGCGGCGCAGGTCGCTTTTGGTGCCAGTCTCCTGCGGACGGATGTACGGATAGTATTGCTCGTCAACGCTTTGCGCGTAGTGTCCGATAGGTTGCGACAGTTTGCGGTCGGCATAGTTTTCAATGGGGCCGCGACCGAAGTAGTCGATGCGGTCGAACGATTCGGGCATCTCCATACGCATTCCAAAGCGGAACAGATTGGGTTTGACTTTGACATCGTTATTGGGTGTAAATTGCTGATGCACAGCAATCTGTCCCTTGTCATTGATTCGGTAGGTGAGCACTAGTTCGCCCAATTGGATTGTATCTGATGCAATCACTTGATATTCAGCCACAACAGTCGTAATCTTGTCCTTATCGGCATAATATCGCTCCCTGTTTTTCAGTTTGAAAGAAGCGTTTTCCCAAGCCGCGAACCGCCGTTCCATACGTGCGCCGTAGTCGTTGTCGGTGGGGGCACGCCAAAAGTTGGGGCGCAGCGTGCTGCCGTCTTTCAAATATTGGCGGCCGTCGATGACAATGCTGCAAAGGAAATATGATTCATCGAACTGATATTCAAAGTTTTCGCCTTTCACAATCGTCTTCGGCGACGAAAAGTCAACGGTAAACGCTTTCTTGCTTTTCGCGAAAGCGTCTTTCAATTCTGCTTCAGCGATAACCAATTGGTCGTAAGCCACTTGCGAGCCTGCGGGCAGAATGCCGTCGGCCTGTTTCAGTTTGTATTTGATGTTGAAAAAGACATCGCCTTGAGCGGGAATCCGACTGCCATCGAACCCAAGTTGCACTGTGGCAGACGATTGCGGCCCAACGTTGATGTCCGACACAATGCCCGCCAGAATGCTTTTGCCGTCGGCTTCGATGCTCCATTCGGCATAGTATTTCGAAAGGTCGGTAAAGAAGTTCTCGTTCGTGACTTTGATTGTACCTTGCTTAATATCAACAAGTTCTGTCCAAATATTCTGATAGAAATATTTCACTTCGTAGGCGTGCGGATTGAGCACTCGGTCGGGCGAAATGAGACCATTGCAGTTGAAGTTGTTGTCGGTGGCGTCGTAGTTGTTGTAGTCGCCGCCGTAGGTGTACTCAAGCGTGCCGTCGGCGCGGCGGCGGTGCAGCGCTTGGTCGACAAAGTCCCAAATGAAACCGCCCTGCAACTTCGGATATTTGCGAATCAGGTCCCAGTACTCCTTGAAACCGCCGCACGAGTTGCCCATCGCGTGCGAGTATTCGCACTGAATGAGCGGGCGGTAGGCCTTCGGGTCGTTGGCGTAGCGCTCCATCGTTCCATAATCGGCATACATCGGACAGAAAACATCGGTAAATTCCTTAAGACCAGCGGGTTCGTACTGAACGGGGCGGCTCGATTGGCGCTCCTTGAGCCACTTGTAGCACGCTTCGAAATTCTTGCCAGGACCTGCTTCGTTGCCCAGCGACAGGAAGATTATGGCGGGGTGGTTTTTGTAGGTCTCGAAGGCGCGTTGGTTGCGCTCAAGGTGTGCCTGTTGCCACGTCTCGTTGTGCGACAGGCAGCGGTCGGTGTAAATCAGGCCGTGCGACTCAAGGTTGGCTTCGCTCACCATATAGAATCCGTAGCGGTCGCAGAGTTCGTACCAGTATGGGTCGTCGGGATAGTGGCAGGTGCGCACCGCATTCACGTTCATCTCTTTCATAATTTTTGCGTCCTGCTCCATACGCCAGCGCGGCACGCAGTAGCCATAGTCGGGGTCGAGTTCGTGGCGGTCGACGCCCTTAATGAGAACGGGCTTGCCGTTCACCCAAATCTGCCCCAAATCGGTTTTCTGCTCAATTTTGCGGAAGCCGACATTTTGTCTAATCACCTGAAGAACAGTGTTTTTATTGTCGAGAATGGTGATTTCGAGCGAATAGAGATTCGGCTCTTCGGCCGACCATTTTTTCACCGCGCCGCACTTCTGCGAAAGCGCGAAGGTGTTCTTGCCCTTCGGTTGCAAATTGGCCGAAAATACCTGATTGTCAGCGTTATCAAAGAGCGTAGCCTTCACCTTTGCGCTACCCGAAGTTTTTACGGTAATGTCGAGTGCGCCGTTGGTGTAGTTGTCGGTCAGGTCGGGGACAATCTCCACATCGTTGACGTGAACTTTGGGCTGCGAGTATAGATAGCACTCGCGCGCAATGCCCGCAAAGCGCCAGAAATCTTGGTCTTCGAGATACGAGCCGTCGCACCAGCGGAAAATCTGCATAGCAAACAGATTATCACCCTTTTTCAAGTATTTGGTAATATCAAATTCGGCGGCCACCTTGCTGTCTTCAGAGTACCCGACAAACTTGCCGTTCACCCACAAATAAACGTTCGAAGTGGCTGAGCCAATGTGTATTACAACGTTCTGCCCAGCCCAGTTGTCGGGTATGGCGATTGTTCGGCGGTATGAGCCCACGTGGTTGTGCTGTGTGCCTACTTCGGGCGCGTTGTTTCCCGAGAACGGCCCCCAGGGAAAGCCCACGTTGGTATAGACGGGGTCGCCGTAGCCGTTGAGTTCCCACAACCCAGGAACGGGCATCGTGCCCCACTGCGAGTCGTCGAAGTTGGTTTGGAAGAAGGTTGTCGGCCGTTGGTCGGCATTCTCAACCCAATTGAATTTCCATTGACCTTCAATCGACAAATAGTTGGCAGCCAGCGTTTTGTCGCCGTTTTTTACGTCATCGGCATTGCAGAAAGCAAAATAGTCAGCGTGCTGTTCCAGTCGGTTTATTTGATTCACTTGTGGATTGCACCACTCTTCTTGTGCGCTGATTGTCAGCGAAATGCTTGTGAGCGCCGCCGCAATGGCGAGTTTCGTCCTGTTCATTTTATGTGTGGTATTAAGTTTATTTGACGATAAAAGTAAAAAATACTTTTATATAAATGGCAGCGTCAGAATAAAAAAATGAACAGGCCGGTCGAAGGCACAAGCCGGTAAATGGAATCCGGTTTTACAGATTTAAAATGTTGCTTTGTATAAACCGCAGTTCTTGCTCAAGCATTTCGGTTTTGCGCATATGGTAGCCCGCGGCTAGAGCCGTCTTTATGGGGTTCGTGTAGATGGCGTCGATTTCCATCGTGCGGCGGTTGTCGAAATCGAGTTTCATACTTGGGCTGTAGGGCGTCATTCGGTCGGTCATTGCGAGCATTTTGCCGACAAACTCGCGCTCGAATGGCGCACCGCAGACGGCAGCGGCGTCAACCACTTCGTTCATCAGGTCGGTGACTAGGGCGCGTGTCGATGAGTTAGACATCAACTTGTCGGTTGATGTGTTCAGCGCCACGGTGAGGCCGTTGTAGGGGATGTTCCAGACCAGTTTGCGCCAGCGCATCTCGTTCAGGTTCTGCGTGATGGTGCAAGGGATTTGGGCTTCGTCAAAGTCGGATTTGATTTGTGCCAGCACGTTGGGCGCGCACTTTTGATATTCGCCAATGGCGATGGCGCCATAGTCGGCGTGGCGGATGTGGCCCTTGCCAACTCTCGACGAGCAGATGAACGCGGCCGCGCCAGCAATGGGTTGGCCTGGCAGTGCGGCGGCCAGTTGCTGTTCAAGTCCGAGCCCGTTCTGCACCAATATAATAATAGTGTCGTTCTTGAGCAGCGGCGGCAGCAATTGCGGCAGCAGATGGTTCTGCGTCGATTTCAAACCAACCAGCACAACATCGCATTGCGGCATATCGGCGGTTGATTTGTAGGCGTTTATCGGATTGATGACAAAATCGCCGTTCACTGAGTCAACTTGCAGACCGTGTGCGGCAACGTGCTCATATTCAGTGTTGAACAGAAAGTGAACATCTTTGCCCAAATTAGCAAGTCGTCCGCCGTAGTATCCGCCAATGGCGCCCGTGCCCACAATTGCATATTTCAAGTTCATAATCAGATGTTTATCTAAAAACAAAAATCCCGAAAATCAATGACTTTCAGGATTTTTCTGGTCGGGGTGATCCGACTCGAACGGACGACTTCAACGTCCCAAACGTTGCGCGCTACCAACTGTGCTACACCCCGGTACGATTATTATACCACAACTATTTATTTTTTTCTAGTTTAAATAGATAAAAACCATCCGCCGAAACTTGATCTGCCACTGAAAAACCATCAAACAATTCATCGACTTTTTCATTAATGTTAGACGTAATATACCAAAACTCATCCGGTAATTTTTCTTTTATTTCTTCAATCGGCTGTTTCGCTGAACTGTAAACATACGTCTGATAAAACAGTCTCGCATTCTCGACAAAAATTGGCACATTATCTGCTACTTTGTTTGCGTATGCCACTAAGCTTTCTGGGTCACGCAGATCGATGCTATATAGACCCATTGGCGACAGCATCAAAATAATAATCACAATAGTCGCAATTTTAAGTCCAACTCGTTTTAAAACATGAAAAATCACAACCAAAAGAATCGCTGCCACCACCGCAAAAATCATACGAATAGTGTAGACCGATAGTCCAGTATCTTTTGCAAGCTTACCAATTTCTGGTGTAATTCCTGCCGTAATGTAGGGAAAAGCTAAAAAGATTAAAACAATTCCTGCAATTGTCGGAAACAAGAAACAAAACATTTTTTTGTGTTGTCTTAGAAACTGCATCATATATTAGATATTTTATCTTTAGCGTGCTAAAATGTAAATAATCTGGGTGTGGCGCAGTTGGTAGCGCGCAGCGTTCGGGACGCTGAGGTCGACGGTTCAAGTCCGTTCACCCAGACCAGAAACCAAAAAGGCAAAACAGCCTTTATTTTTATGGTATAATT
>JAEEGJ010019617.1_pt1 | contig 14861 bp, 8 predicted proteins | sample 8958761 | NCBI WGS metagenome assembly JAEEGJ01 (sample SAMN16246546, study PRJNA631951) | gut metagenome | biome: gut microbiome; feature: rumen; material: RS-attached | host: Bos | place: Iran: Karaj | collected 2018-10 | reverse complement strand
CTCGTCCTCACACTGTACGGTGATGACGCCGAACGACTTATGCTTCGACAGCTCGTGCAGGATATCGGTAGCAGGAGTAATAGGATAGGAGCCAAGATACAGACGCAAACCAGCCTTCTCGGCAGCGGCAATGAGTCCGTAGGCCGTAGCCTTGTTACCCGTAATGTCCATGTAGCGTCCGGGAACTTTCTCCTTCGACTCGATACGATAGACGTTTGTGGCACTGGAATGTGTGTTGTGACCGTAGTCGTAGCCAGCCTGCACCACCTTGATGTTATTCTCGGCAATGGCGGGCTTCTTGGCGAACTTCTCGCGTAGGAAGTTGCTCACCAGTTCCAGATCGCGGTCGAAGAGCCAGCACACCAGTCCTAATGCAAACATGTTACGCGACTTCAGCATGGCCTTGTTGTCCATTCCGGAGTCCTTCAGCGCGTCCTTAACCATCGTGGTCAGCGGACACTGGATAACGCGGTCGGGATCGATGTTCATCTCACCGAGGTAGTCAGCCGTAGCAAACTGAGCCTTCTCCAGGTCTTTCGGACCAAAAGAGTCGGTGTCGATGATAATGGTTGCACCGGGTTTGGCATAACGATACTGCGTCTTCAAGGCGGCAGCATTCATAGCCACTAATACGTCGCACTGGTCGCCAGGAGTGTACACCTTGCCGGCACCAATGTGAACCTGAAATCCGGAGACACCTGTCAACGACCCTTGTGGGGCGCGAATGTCGGCAGGATAGTCTGGGAATGTAGAAATACCATTTCCTACTGTCGCACTGACAGTAGAGAAGATGTTTCCGGCCAGCTGCATGCCGTCGCCGGAGTCTCCAGAGAACCGAACAACAACCTGTTCGAGATTCTTTACTTCTAATTCAGCCATTTTTTGTGTTATCAATTATAATTATGAATGATGAATTCCTCAAAACTTCAATTATTCATTTCTCAAAGCTTCTGTTCCACCTCGATCTCAGTGAAGGTCTCAATGATGTCGCCCACCTGAATGTCGTTGAAGTTGACCAACGAAATACCGCACTCCAGACCGGTAGCCACTTCCTTGGCATCGTCCTTATAGCGCTTCAGGGCTTCGATGGCGGCAGTGTGTACGACGATACCATCACGCACCACTCGGGCCTTGTCCTTGTTGTGCACCTTACCATCGGTCACCAGACCGCCGGCAACAGTTCCGACCTTCGAAATCTTGAACACCTGCTTAACTTCAATCTCACCGGTGACTATTTCTTTCTTCACCTTGTCAAGCATACCCTGCATGGTAGATTTCACTTCGTCGATGGCATCATATATAATAGAATAGGTGTTAATCTCTACGCCTTCACGCTCAGCCAGACGGCGGGCATCGGCAGAGGGACGCACCTGGAAACCGACGATGATGGCTTCCGAAGCGGAGGCCAGCATGACGTCGTTCTCTGAGATCTGACCCACGGCCTTCGAGATGACGTTGACCTGCACCTTTTCTGTCGAGAGCTTGATGAACGAGTCGGAGAGAGCCTCAATAGAACCATCGGTATCACCCTTGACGATGATGTTCAACTCGTGGAACTCACCCAGAGCGATGCGGTGCGACAACTCGTCGAGTCCAAGCTTCGTCGTGGTGCGCAACGACTGTTCACGCTGCAGTTGAGTACGCTTGTTGGTAATGTCGCGAGCCTCCTGCTCAGTCTCCATCACGTGGAAGGAGTCACCGGCAGTAGGAGCACCGTTCAGACCTAAAATGATGGCGGGCTCGGCAGGACCGGCCTTCTCGATGCGCTGGTTACGTTCGTTGAACATAGCCTTGATGCGTCCGTAGCTGGTACCGGCCACCACGATGTCGCCAATCTTCAGTGTACCGTTAGACACAAGGACAGTCGACACGTAGCCGCGGCCTTTGTCCAACGACGACTCGATGATGCTACCCGTAGCTTTGCGGTTGGGGTTGGCTTTCAAGTCGAGCATCTCGGCCTCAAGGAGTACCTTCTCTAACAGTTCATAGACGCCGATGCCCTTCTTGGCAGAGATTTCCTGACACTGGTACTTACCACCCCAGTCTTCGACCAGGAGGTTCATGTTGGCCAGGTCCTCGCGAATCTTGTCGGGGTTGGCACCGGGCTTATCTATCTTGTTGATGGCAAACACCATCGGCACGTTGGCAGCCTGGGCATGGGCAATGGCCTCCTTGGTGGTAGGCATTACGCTGTCGTCAGCAGCCACGATGATGATGGCGATATCCGTCACCTGGGCACCACGAGCACGCATGGCGGTGAAGGCCTCGTGACCTGGGGTATCGAGGAAAGTGATGCTGTGGCCGTCCTTCAACTTGACGTTATAGGCACCGATGTGCTGGGTAATGCCACCGGCCTCACCTGCAATGACGTTGGTATTGCGTATGTGGTCGAGCAGCGATGTCTTACCATGGTCAACGTGGCCCATGACGGTCACAATGGGAGCACGAGAAATCAGGTCGTTCTCGTCATCCTCCTCTTCGGTAATGGCGTTTTGCACCTCAGCGCTGACATATTCGGTGGTGAAACCGAACTCGTCGGCAACGATATTGATGGTCTCGGCATCCAGACGCTGGTTAATAGACACCATGATGCCGATAGACATACAGGTACCGATGACCTGGTTGACGCCGACGTTCATCATCGTAGCCAACTCTGAGACGGTCACGAACTCCGTCAGCTTCAGCACCTTGCTCTGTGCTGCCTCGGCGGCCATTTCCTCGCTCATGCGCTCCTGAACGGCGTCGCGCTTCTCACGACGGTACTTGGCACCTTTCTTGTTCTGGCTCTTCGATGTCAGACGGGCCAAGGTCTCTTTCACCTGGCGTGCTACCTCTTCGTCGTCCACCTCAAGGGGCTTCACAGGACGGTTCTTCTTGTTCTTCTTGCCCTGCTGCTGGTTCTGCTGCTGGTTGCCGTTCTGCTGCTTATTCTTCTTGTCGTTCTTCTCGTTCTTGCTGGCCTGCTTGGCAGCAGCTTCGATATCGACACGTCCCTGACGGATGCGCTCACGCTTCTTACGCTCGCCGGCAGCCTTTTCCTCACGTTCCTTGCGACGCTCTTCCTTCGACTTCTTCTTGGGACGTGTACTCTGATTCAGGCTGTCAAGGTCTATCTTGCCAACCACATTGAGCTGAGGCGCATTTTGTGCCGCCTTCAGGTCACCGGGTGTCTTGGCCAGCGTCGGAGACTTGGACTGTTCTTCCTGTAGGGCGTCGTCCAAGGCTTCAGATTCTTCTGGAGTCTCCGGAGCCTCTGGAACTTCCTGTGTTTCCTTGGAATCTTCTGCCGGCTCGGCGGTTACCATAGAAGCAGGTTCTGGTTCTGCGATTGCTTCTTCCGCAATCTCAGGCTGAGACTCTGGCTCTACAGCGGCAACAGGCTCTGGCTTGGGTTCTGGTTTTGACTCTGGCTCAACGGTCTTGGGTTTACCAATATTGTCCAGGTCTATCTTACCCAGCGGCTTGAGCTGTTGACGGGGTTCCAGCAGTTCCTCGGCAGAGGTGATTTTCTTCTCCACCTTCTTCTCCTGTTTGGGCTTCTTAGAGAACAGCTGATCGGCCTTGGTCTTGACGTCCTTGTCGGTACTGAACTGTCCGACCAAGGCTTCGTACTGCTCGTCAGAAATCTTGGTATTGGGAGTGGTATCCTCCTTAATCTCGCCAAGGTCGTTCTTCTTCCGCAGGAAGTCTACCGCCGTCTGGAGTCCGATGTTCAGTTCTGATAATACTTTATTTAATCTTATTCCCATTTAATTACAATTTGAAAAATTTAAAGATTGTTATTCAAACTCTGCCTTGAGGACTTCAATTACGTGGTCGACAGTCTCTTCTTCCAGGTCGGCCTTCTCGATGAGCATCTCACGAGGAGCATTGAGCACGGACTTCGCGGTATCCAGACCGATGGCCTTGATAGAGTCGATAATCCACTGGTCTATCTCGTCGGCAAATTCGTCCAGATAGATATCCTCGTCGGCCTCGTTCTCGCTGACTACGCGGAAGACGTCGATGGTGTATTCCGTCAGCATCGAGGCGAGTTTGATGTTCAGACCACCTTTACCGATGGCCAACGAAACCTCTTCGGGCTGCAGGTACACCTCAGCCTTGTGCTCCTCGGGGTTCAGCGTGATGCTGGTGACCTTGGCGGGGCTGAGGGCGCGCTGGATAAACAGTTGCATGTTGCTGGAGTAGTTGATGACATCGATGTTCTCGTTGCACATCTCGCGGACGATGCCGTGAACACGGCTACCCTTGACACCAACGCAGGCTCCTACAGGATCGATGCGGTCATCGTAACTCTCGACGGCAATTTTGGCTCGCTCGCCGGGCATGCGGGCAATGCGGCGGATAGTAATCAGTCCGTCCTGAATCTCAGGAACCTCGGCCTCCAACAGACGCTCTAAGAACTGGTTCGATGTACGGCTGACGATGATGCGCGGGTTGTTGTTCTCGTTCTGCACCTCCTTGACGATGGCGCGAACAGTCTCGCCCTTGTGATAGTTGTCGGCAGGAATCTGCTCGCTCTTCGGCAAGTGCAGCTCGTTGCCTTCGTCGTCAATAAGCAGCACCTCGCGCTTCCACATCTGGTACACCTCGGCGGCAACAATCTGTCCCACCTTGTCCTTGTACTTCTGGTACAGCGAGTCGTGCTCCAGCTCCAGAATCTTCGAGGCCAGCGTCTGGCGCAGGTTCAGAATGGCACGGCGGCCAAACTTCTGGAACTCCACCTCCTCTGACACCTCTTCGCCAATCTCGTAGTCGGGCTCAATCTTCTGAGCCTCGCTCAAGGCAATCTCCTTGTTCTCGTCCTGTACTTCACCGTCGGCCACCACGATACGGTTGCGGTGAATTTCGAAGTCACCCTTGTCGGGGTTCACAATGACGTCGAAGTTCTCGTCGCTGCCGAACATCTTGGCGATGACGTTGCGGAAACTCTCTTCCAGCACGCTCACCAGAGTCGTGCGGTCAATGTTCTTTGTCTCTTTAAATTCCTGAAAGGTCTCAATCATCGACGGACCCTTCGCTTTCTTTACTGCCATAATATCTTGTTTTTTATTTAAAGTTCAATAGGTACTTGCAGTACTTCACGTCGCTGACGGCGAACGCCTTGTCAACGTCCACCAGCACGGGGCGCTTCTTACCCTCCACCTGCTGCTTCTCCTTGACGGTGACGACAAACGTTGCAGCGGTCTCATCGACCTCCTTCAGGATGCCCTGCACCTTTTGGCCGTTTTTCTGAAGCACTTCCACTTCTTTGCCGATGTGGTTTACATATTGCCTCATCACCTTGAACGGCTGACCGATGCCTGCCGAGCCCACCTCCAACTCATAGTCGCCAAGCTCCTCGCCCAGCGTCTCCTGCAGGTGGCGGCTCAGGTCTGCACAGTCTTCAATCCACACGCCGTCGGCATGGTCTATTTCAATTACAATACGGTCGTCCGGCGTCATCTCAACGTCCACCAGATAGTAGTCGCCCTTCTGCAACCACTCTTCAACAGCTTTCTCAATAGTTTTCTTCTCTATCATATAATCAATACTACAAAAACTTCAATTCTCTCAAATAATGCAAGAATGAGAGACTCCGCGGAGTCTCTCATTCCTCTGAACGGCTGCAAAGGTACGAAGAATAATGCAGACCGCCAAACAAATTGACGAGATTTTTCATTTTTCCCGTCAAAAAGGACTTTTAATCTTCAATCTTCAGATTCTCAGTAAAAGTCTGAGTCAACTTGTTGCTTCGTTTCTCAAGTCTTGGCGACAAGAAGATGTAGAGCGCAATGGCTATAACGGCGAATATGCCGAGCAAGCCACTCTTTGGCAACGTATTGCCGATGATATAGGCGATGAAGGCGGCGCCGACGGCCAGACGCAGAATGGCAAATGCCGAAATCTTGATGCGTTCGACACGTCCGCCTTCGTACCAGAGCTTGTTGACGTTTTCGCTATTGCCGCCCCGGCGCATTAGCGCCCAGAGGAAAGGTCCACTGATGGACAGCGTGACAAAGGCAGTGACGATGCCAGACCAAGGCTCAGGCAGCAATTTGTAAATCGGTGGCGCTCCGTAATAGTACATGATGGCGATGATGGCCAGACAGAGCACGCTATTGATAAGCATGATTAAGACAAAACGCTTGAATTCCGTTCTCCAGAGCTGACGCATCTCGTCGGTCTCGGTCTCTTCCACTTCTTCGGTACTGTTGCTTTCCAACTTTGTCCTCCACCGTTCCGGCAGGATGCGAGCCACCACGTTGTAGGCAGGTTCCGCCAGCCTAATCATATAAGGTGTAGTGAAGGTGGTGAAGACAGACACGGCCACAACGATGGGATAGAGGAAATCGCTGGTGACGTGCAACGACGTGCCTAAGGTGGCCAGGATGAAGGCGAACTCACCAATCTGAGTCAGCGAGAATGAGGACTGCATGGCAGTCTTCAGCGTCTGACCGGAGATAAGGAATGCACATGTGCTCAGCAAGGTCTGTCCCAACATGATGGCGGCGACGATGCAGAGGATGGGCACAATATACTCGATGATGAGCGACACATCGACCATCATACCGACAGACACGAAGAAGATGGCGCCAAAGAGATTCTTGACGGGAGAAACCAAGTGCTCAATGGTCTTGCCCTCGTCGGTCTCGCTCAGGATGCTGCCCATGACGAAGGCTCCGAACGCAGCGGAGAAACCTACAGCAGAGGCAAACACCACCATGCCGAAACAGAGGGCCAGGGCCGTGATGAGCAAAGTCTCTTCGTTCATCAACGGCTTTGCCTTCCTCAAAAAGAGTGGGATAAGGAAGATGCCCACCACAAACCATAGAACCAGGAAGAATCCTAACTGCAGGATAGACGTCAGCATCTGTGTACCCTCGAACTCCTTGCTGACGGCCAGCGTGGAGAGCATCACCATCAACACGATAGCCAGGATGTCCTCGATGATGAGCACGCTAAGCACGAGCCCGGCGAAACGCTTCTCTCTCAGTCCCATGTCGTCGAAGGCCTTGAAGATAATCGTGGTCGATGACATGGCCAGCATACCACCAAGATAGATACAGTCCATGTCGCTCCAGCCAAAGAGGTGACCCGTGAGCGAGCCGACATACATCATACAAAGGATAATGGCGATGGCGGCAATAATCGGGGCTGCACCCATCTTCAGGATTTTCTTGAACGAGAACTCCAGACCAAGGGCGAACAGCAGGAAGATGACGCCAATCTCACTCCAGACATGTACGCCGTGCCCATCAGTAATGCTGGGCATGTAGGGCATGTTCGGCGAGGCGAGGAATCCTGCTACAATGTACCCCAGCACAATAGGCTGTTTAAGGCTCTTGAAAAGGAGCGTCATGACACCTGCACAGATCAGGATCAGCGCAAGGTCGGCTATGAGGGGCTCGAGCTGTGACATGCTACTTCCTTATTTCCTGTTTTTACCTTTTTACTTTTTTACCTTTTTACTTTTACATTACCTTTACTTCGTGCCGCCGCCGAGGGCAATGTAAAGGGAAATGATAGCCTGGGCACCGTTGTACATGTTCGAGGCTTCGTTGAGCTGCGCCGAGAGCAGGCTCTCTTGGGCTGTGAGCACCTCAAGGTAGCTGGCCTTGCCGTTGTCCATCAGTTCGTGAGTGCCATTGTAGGCTTCGTGGAGCACCTCTACCTGACGGTGGTAGTATTCGTGCTTCTCGCGGGCGGTCTGACAGTCGGCAATAGCCTCGTTCACCTCGTTGCCGGCGTCGATAACGGCCTGCACATACTTCTTCTTCAAGTTCTCCTCAGTCAGCTTGCTTATCTTGTAGTTGGCGTTGATCTGACCACGGGCGAAGATAGGCTGCGAGAGTGAACCGACAACCTGCCACAGCAGCTTGGCTGGATTGACGAGTCCGCTATTGTTTGACCAGCCGGCCTCTCCCGTCAGCGTGATGCTGGGGAAGAAGGCAGCTCTGGCGGCCTGCGTGTTATAGAAGGCTTCCTCCATGTAGTAGTTGGCCAGACGGATGTCGGGGCGATGCTCCAGCATCATGGCAGGCACACCGATTTTCATGTACTGCTCCTCGAACAACCGTTTGTTCTCTGCCGAGGAGTGATATTCGGCTTCTGCTTCCCAGTGGGCACGCTCGATGTGCTGCGGGGTGATGCACAGCAGGCTGCATATCTCGTTCTCCGTAGCTCTGATGCTGCGGCGGATGCTGACAATCTGAAGCTTCACGTCGAGCCACGACGACTCCTGCTGGTTGACTGCCGTAGAGTAGGCCTGACCATTCTCGAAGAGTGCCTGTTGTGTGTCCAACGATGCTTTCCACAGACTGTCGGTCTTCATCAGGATGTCCAGTTCGCGGTCGAGCAGCTGGAGATAGAAGTATTCTTGTGCGATGGTGCTGATGAGGTTGGAACGTGTGGACTCCTCAGTCATCTGTGCCTGCAGCAGGGCGGCCTTGGCAGCACGCTTTTTGTTCGTCAACGAACCGAATACGTCGATATCCCAGGAAACATCGAGCGGCAGTGTATAGCTCTTCGTGGGCTTGGCCCCGTCGAAGCTGTAGAGAGAACCCTGCGGTGCGAAGTAAAGCGACGGCAGGAAGGCCAGCTTCTTGGTCTTCAAAGCTATCTGGCTCTTCTCGATGTTGATACGGGCAGAGTTCAGGTCGGTATTATTGGCCAGAGCCTGCTCAATCAACTGCTGCAGCAACGGGTCAGTGAAGAACTCGCGCCACGACATCTGTGCGATAGAGGTCTCGCTCGTGGCCGAAATGACATCCTGTGTAGTGCCGAAGGAATTGGTAGGATCCTCAACGGTCTTCTCATATTTATTATATAGGCCGCAGCCCGACAGCATCAGCAGCATTACAGCTGACGCAATGTAAAAACCAAACAATTTAGAAATTAAAGAGTTATTCCGTTTCATAGAGCATTCTTACATTTTATAATTCTTACATTTCTACATTTTCCACAATTTCTTTGCCTTGGAACCGCTCGTGCAGCTTCTGGAATATGATGAAGAAGGTGGGGACGACGAAGAGGAGGGCCAGTGTACCGATGCCCATACCACCGATGACGCCGAGGGCGAGGGCACGGTTACCGTTGGCTCCGGCGCCACCCTCGATGACGAGCGGTATCATACCGATAATCATCGTGGCAACGGTCATCAGAATGGGGCGCAAGCGCTCCTTACAAGCCTCGAAGGCCGCATCGACGATGGTCATACCCTGGGCACGGCGCTCGCTGGCGAACTCCGTTATCAGGATGGCCGTCTTGGCCAGCAGTCCGATAAGCATGATGACACCCGTCTGCAGGTAGATGTTGTTGTCCATGCCCGGCAGTTCGTTCAAATAGCCGAGATAGGCAAACACAAAGGCTCCCATCAGTCCGAAGGGTACGCTGAAGAGCACAGCCAGCGGCGTGAACCAGGAGTTGTAGAGTGAACCTAAGATGAGGTAGATGAGGATGACACAGATGACATAGATGAAGGCGGTGGCATTTGAACCGGCGGCCTCTTCCAACTCACGTGACATACCGCTGTACTCGTAGGCTGCCGTGCTGGGCATCTCATCCTTAAACACCTCGGCGATGGCTTTGTGGGCGTCACCCTCAGTATACCCGCTACCGGCTTCAATGTAGCAGGTAATGCTCTGGAACAGGTTGAAGTGCTCGATGTTGGCAGGACCGACAATCTTCTTCAACGATACGAACTCAGAGATAGGCGCCATCTTGCCGTCCTTCACCTGCACAAAAATATTGTTCAGTGACGAGGGGTCAAGACGATATTCGGGCGATGAAGCAGCCATGATGCGGTAAACCTTACCGAACTGGTTGAAGTTGCCGATGTACGCACCACCGCAGAAAGTACCCAGCGTATTGAGCACATCGGCAGGTGACACGCCGGAACGGTCGCACTGGGCAGCATCAACATCGACCTGAAATTTCGGGAAACGCTCAGAGTAGGTTGACATTGCGGAAGCAATCTCTGGCCGCTCGGACAATTTGGCAAGGAAATTCTCGGTCTGCTTGGCAAATTCTGACAGGTTGCCGTCGGTGGGGTCTTCCACCACGAGACTTATACTGTTACTCGTACCATAACCGGGAATCTGGGGCATCTCGAAGGGCATCACCTGGACGTCCTTGATGTCCTCACAGTCAAAGTAGAAACGATACATGACGAGCTTCAGCAGATGGTTCATGCCAGGACGCTCGTCCCAGTTCTTCAGACGGACGACGAGCGTGGCGAAATTGGAACCGGCTCCTGAGTACATACCGTAACCGCAGCATACGGCAAAGCTCTCTAACTCAGGAATTTTCTTCACCTTCTCCTCCACTTGTTTCACCATCTCACGGGTCTGCTTCAGAGTGGTGCCTTCCGGAGCACGCAGCTCGGCGAGGAACACGCCCTGGTCCTCCTGTGGCACGAGGCCTGACGGCAGACTCTTCATGAAGAACACCAGCAGTACGGCGGCGACAGCCAACAGGCTCCACGCCAGAATAGGGCGCTTGATGAACTTCTGAACGCTCTTGCTGTATTTGTTGTAGATGGCATTATAGCTCACTTCGTAAGCCTTCTTGGTATAGTAGATCAGGCTCTTGCCCTCCTTCTTGCCGTTCGTTGCCTTCATCATGATGGCACAGAGTGCCGGGCAGAGCGTCAGGGCCGAGACGCACGACAGACCAACGGACGAGGCAATGGTCACACCAAACTGGGTGAAGAATGTGCCAGAAGTACCGGGCATAAAGGTCACGGGAATGAACACCGCCATAAATACTAATGTACACGAGACCACGGCCACCGACACCTCGTTCATGGCCTGGCGGGTGGCCTCACGGGCATCGCTGATACCATTCTCCATCTTCGCCATGACAGCCTCGACCACCACGATGGCGTCATCGACCACCGTACCGATGGCGAGCACCAGGGCAAACAGCGTCAGGATGTTGAGCGAGAAGCCTGCCATCTTGACAATGGCAAAGGTACCTAACAGCGACACAATAATAGATATGGAGGGGATAACCGTGGCCTTGAAGTTCTGCAGGAAGAAGAACACCACGAGCACCACGAGGATGATAGCGATGATGAGCGTCTCAACCACATTATGGATGGCGGCGAACAAGAAGTCGTCGCTGGTCATCAGGGTCACGAACTCCAAACCGGCAGGCATTTTGTCTTTCAACTCATCAAATGCCTTGCTGATGCTGGCGTTCACCTCGGTGGCATTGGCACCCGGTGCTGCAAACACCATGAACAAGGCACCCGGGCTGTTCTGGATGTTGGAGGTGAAGTTGTAGCTCATGGCACCAATCTGAACTTCGGCCACGTCGCTCAGGTGCAGTATGCCTCCACCGTTGGTGCGCAGCACGATGTCGTTGAACTCATCGACGCTCTTCAGCGTACCCTTGTACTGCATGGAGTACTGGTAGGAGTTGGTCGAGAGTTCGCCCAGCGTACCCACAGCCGCCACGAAGCTCTGTCCGCCGATGGCTGCAAAGATGTCGTTGGGGGTCAGGCCGTACTGTGCCATCACATCAGGCTTCAGCCAAATACGCAGGGCGTATGTGTTACCTAAGCTCTGCACGTTACCCACACCGGTGATACGCATCAGGCGCGGCTTGATGTTGATATCGACATAGTTGGAGACGAAGTCCTCGTCGTACTTGCCGTCGGAACTTTTCACGGCGAAGATTCTCAGAATGTTGTTCTGGCGCTTCTCCACCGTCACACCTATCTTGTTCACGTCGGCAGGCAGCAGGGCTTGTGCACGGGTTACGCGGTTCTGCACGTTCACAGCAGCCATGTCGGGGTCGGTGCCCTGCTTGAAATAGACGTTGACCTCCACCTCACCGTTCGACGAGGCTTTTGAGGTCATGTAGGTCATGTCGTTCACACCGTTGATGGCTTCCTCCAGCGGTTGGATGACCGACTTCATCACCGTGTTCTCGTCGGCACCGGTATAGCTGGTGGAGACCTGTACCGTAGGCGGCGCGATATCCGGATATTGCTCCACAGCAAGTGTGCTCATCGAAATATAGCCCACCAGCGCAATCACTATCGAGATGGCACACGCCATCACAGTTTTGTTGATGAATATATTATTCTTCATACTACTATCAAATTAGTAATCAGACCACTAATTACTCATTTCTCATTAAATAATACTTTCTGTCCTTCTTGGACGTTATTGGCGCCAACACTCACAATCTCGTCGCCGACATTCAGACCGCTCTTCACGATGTAGTCCTTGCCGTTACCAACGTCCTCAACGTCCACGTCAACGCCAGTCGCCGTGCTGTCGGCCTTCACCTTATACACCATCGACTTGTCCTGCAACTTGACCACAGCATTCTGAGGCACTATTATCACGTCCTTCTCGGAATAAGGCAGCACCACGGTGCCTTGGATGCCGGAATACAGGTGACCGTTCGGGTTGGGGAAAGACGCCTTGCACAACAGCGAACCCGTGGATGCATTCACTACACCCGTCATGCTGGTGATACGTCCTTTGTGAGGATACTCCGTACCGTTTTTCATCACAAACGTCACGTCAGGCAGATTGGCAATGTACTTGTCCACGTCGGATGTCGACAGGCCATACTGCACCATTTGTTCAATAAGTGCTTCCGTCACCGAGAACTCAGCGTCCATATTGGTGTTGCCACTAACGACAGTCAGCGACGAACCGGGAGCGACCTGTTCGCCAGAACGGACAGGATTTTCACCGATGATACCGGTCACGGGAGCTGTGATAGTACAGAATCCGAGGGTCACTCTGGCTCGGTTTGCGGTGGCACGAGCCTGCTTGACTGATGCCGTGGCATGCTTGTAGGAGTTTTCGGCATCGGTAAGCATATATTGGCTTACGATATTCTTCTCAAACAGATTCTTGGTCGACTCGTACTCTTGTCTTGCTGAACTCTCGGCGGCTAACGCGGCCTCTAAGCTGGCGTTGGCGGCCTCTAAGTCAAGCTGCGCGTTGCGGGGGTCGATGACAAAGAGTACTGTACCTTTCTTTACCAACTGACCTTCGGTGACTGCTATGCGTGTCAGCTGACCACTCACCTGAGGAGTTATCAGCACGTCGGTGCGACCTTTCATCTTGGCGCTAAACTTGACAGGCACGGTGATGTCCTGCTTCTTCACCTTCATCGTCTGGAACGACGTTTTTTTCTCAACCGGCATGTCCAGGTTACAAGAACCTAATCCAGCCACTAAACAGATCATGAAGATCCACTTGAAATACTGTTTTCTGTCCATTTTAGTTGTTTTAGTTATTGATAATTTTTATTTGGTAGTGCAATAAAATTATGCAAAGATACATTTTTTTTCTAATTTAAGCAAAGAAAAATAAAAAAATTGTGAATCGTTCTTCTAAAACGTTCAATTTTGCCCAATTCTTCGTAATTTTGCCCTTACGTTTAAGGAATTCGTTATATATTATTAAGGTACGCGAAGATTAACTTTTGACTGTTGTTAGCTGTGGCAGGGTCGTATTTGAAAACGGAGGCTATCGTATTGCACGCATTAAAATATGGTGAGACCAGACTCATCATCGACGTGTTTGCAAGGGAGACAGGACGGCTGTCGCTCATTGCCACTATGCCCAAAACACAAAAAGGTCGGCTGAAGAAACAGTATTTCCAGCCGATGACGCTGTTGGAGATAGAATACGAGCAGCGCCAGCGGGTGCAGTTGCAACGGTTGAAGGACGCTCGACTCTTGGCGCCCTACGCCTCCATTCCTTTCTCGCCGGAGAAGTTGGCGCTGTCGCTCTTCGTGGCGGAGTTCCTGTATCACGCCCTGCGCTCAGAACAGCAGGACGAACCGTTGTTTGCCTACATCAGCGGCGCCATGCAGTGGCTCGATATGGCTCCAGGAGGCTATGCCAACTTCCACCTGACATTCCTCATGCGTATGTCGAAGTTCTTAGGTTTCTTTCCCAATCTGGAGCCCACCCCCTCCCTACAGGGCAATCAATCTCCCCTCCCTTGGGGAGGGGATGGGGGTAGGCCCCTCTTCGACCTGCGCGAGGGGCGCTTTTGTTCGGAGGTTCCCATGCATCGCGACTTCCTTCAGCCCGACGACGCCCAGCGCATCCGTACCTTGATGCGAATGGACTTCCCAACGATGCACGTCTTTCAGCTAAACCGCAACGACCGCAACCGCATCGTCGACGTCCTCCTCCACTACTACCGCCTGCATATTCCCCAGTTCCCTGAACTCAAAAGTCTCAGCGTTCTCCAGGAACTCTTTGTTTAGAGCAGTTCAGGCAGTTGGAAAAGCTTGGTGCTGTTCGATCCCTTGATTAGGATGGTCATACCTTCTGGCTGGTGCTCTTGGATGGCGGCCTTGACTTCCTCGACATCGTGGAAAACCTTGAGCGTGCTAAGTGACGAAGGTTGTGCACGGAGCACTTTCTCAAACTCCTCGCCTACCAGCCAGACTTCGTCGAAGTGGGCGGTCTGGAGCTGTTCCAATACCTTGCAGTGCTCGTCCTGCGAGACGTCGCCCAGTTCGCCCATCATGCCGAGGATGGCCATCTTGCGTGGGGCGTCCACTAAGCGGAAGTTGTCGATGGCGGCCTTCATCGAGGTGGGGTTGGCGTTGTAGGCATCGACGATGAGGTCGTTCTTCTCCGTCTTCGTCAGCTGCGAGCGGTTGTTGGTGGGCACGTAGTTCTCCAGTGCGTGGTTGATGCTCTCGAAAGGTACGCCGTTGACGTAGCCGATGGTGATGGCGGCCAGCATGTTGTCTAAGTTGTAGGCACCAATGAGGTGGGTCTGCACGGTGAACCACTCGCCCTGGTAGCCGGCATCGGCATCCTGTTCACGCCAGCGGAACTTCAGGAAGGGGGCGCAGGAGACGACCTCGCCGCGAATCAGGATGT
>JAEEGJ010019616.1_pt1 | contig 14862 bp, 15 predicted proteins | sample 8958761 | NCBI WGS metagenome assembly JAEEGJ01 (sample SAMN16246546, study PRJNA631951) | gut metagenome | biome: gut microbiome; feature: rumen; material: RS-attached | host: Bos | place: Iran: Karaj | collected 2018-10 | reverse complement strand
CATGAGATTGCCACGGTATGCAGGAATTCAGGGCAGGGAACCTATACACCGGAGCCACCTCAGGAACTGATTGAGAAATACCAACATCTAAACAGCCCTTACTATACCGTTGATTTTGCTGAACTGTCAGATGGAACATGGAAGATTATCGAGGCCGGGGACGGAGGAGTATCGGGACTGTCGGACAATCAGAACTATGAGCATTACTTCAGAGCGTTATATCAGTGCTTGGTGACGACCGCTTTACCGTAACTTACGATTCCGGTGACAAGCGGACATTCTACAAGATGCAATAGAACACGTAAAAAGCACCTTCAAAATGATATGTACCCTCCTTACTGGATGTCCAGTAAAGAGGGTACATATCAAAAATCTGAAGGTGCTTTTTTTCATCATCTTGAATTATGAGACAGCATTTTTATATGGCAATACGGGGAGATCATTTGCTTCCACGATTATTCCGGAGGTAACCTGCAGTACCACTGCCGATCCTGCAAATACTTCTCTGATAACGATAAATACTAACTTTGAATCGGGTTCTTTGTCATATTTTACTACCTGATCAAGTATCGTACTTATATCACCGCAAGCATAACCTGAAAGTGAGACTATTCCGGCAGACTCTTCCGCTCCGCTCTTGCTCTTAGCCGTTTCAACGATGTTGATTATCTTGCAGATCATATCTACGCCGCATCCGATACCATAGAATATCGATCCGCCCTTCTCCAATCCGGCTTTTCCTTTAAATCCCGCACCAACTTTTATGGCCAGTGGAATATACTTTGTAACGTAAGGAAGATAAGTTGTTACCTTATCTCGGTCATAGGGCTTGTATGCTACATCTCCGATAGCAATCATTCCGGAGGATATAACAGCCAAACCGGTATCTATGTAACCGGGTATTTTGGCTTCTGCCTCTTCAAGAAGTGCAACAACCGGATATAAAATAGCCTCGATCAATCCAACCATTCCGCCACCGATATGACCGACCACATATATAACATTTCTAAGGGAGTCGGGAATTGTCGGGAGCTCTATTGACCCTATACTCTTCGCTTCAAGAGCCATGATCTGCTCATACTGTTCATCGGTGAATAAAGGTTTCTGTGTTATCACCTTATAGATAATATTGGCAGGTACGGCGATTACATATGACAGTATATCCATGATCGAGAACGGTTTGATTCCAAACCAATCCCCAAGGATATTACTGAGCCCCTGAATACGTAATTCGGCATAGCGCATACTTCTGACCGCTTCAATGGATTCTTTAGCCAGGTTCAGAACAAGATCGATAGCGTTTTCTACTGACTCAAGGACTGTATCTGCGAATAACGCAAGTATCTTCTTAGTCAATGTAATGAAATCTGTATTTACTGCGTCCTCGGACAGTACCTTTGACATATCCTTAAATAATTGCTCAAATATTTCTGCCTGATCTTTGATAAAGTCAATGAATGCATTCTCCGCATCATCATTATCCGCAGACATAACATTCGGTATACGGACCGAATTCATATCGACATTTGTTATATTATCCGCAAGATGATCTGCCAGATACATACTTGAGACAGACGAATCATTGTATTGTGATTTGTCGTCATTTATCTGATTAAATGTCTTGTTATCAAGTCCTTTGACATCGGTGATATTTGCCCAATCATCTATACCTTTTTCCAGTTCTTCAACGATTCCCTGGACTTTTCCTTTAATTTCATCCACGATCAATTCTGAATAATCCAGCTGAAGGTTAAAGAGATGCTTGATGACATTTGCTGTTTTTGCGATATCATCAAAATTGAAGATGAACTTAATGAATTCAACCAGTGCGGTAACGGCAACTTTTATCGCATTCCATATGACTTCCAGACCGCTGAGAATGGCATCAGCACAGTCAAGGATAAACGAGTATATCTCCTCGCCTATTTGAACAATAAAATGCCATGCCTCATCAACAAAGGTGATAAAATAGTGCCATATCGTTTCTCCGATATTTTTTAATTCATTGATAACATCCGAGAAAAAGTCCCCTATTCCGTCAAATATTCCTGTCCGGTTCACCATAAGTCTGTCAATGCTTAAAGTACCGTCCGGATTGATTGTCGCCCCCTTAAGCATTTTGTGTTCAATTGCCTTCTTGATTGCTTCTTCATCTCTCGATGTAGTGATCTTTCCGGGGGCTACGGTGACAAATACTCCTGACAAGGTTCCATTTCTATATTTGGATACATTACCGGGTATTAAAAGATCTTCCTTTGCCTTGCTCATTTCAATCATTGCTTCGGCAACCGAATTCAAGTCACTGTCTGAGAGTGATTGATCAACAAGAGGCGTGGACTTTCCGTCTCCAGTGACTATCTGTGCTTTTCGGATATCATCTGCGCTCTGCAGTGATAAAATCTTATCCGTGGGCTTTGCCCATGCACTTATCTCTGTTTTATCCGAATCTTCCGCACCCTCATTTTCGTAAATATAAAACTCATAAGAATACAATGAATCTGTCTGGCTGACTATCTTTATCGCACCGGATGCATCTGTCTTCACACGGAGTGGTGTCTTATCGAGCGAGTGATAAACATTATTGATATATACGCTGTAATAATCCTTGCTTTCAATCCAGACATCCTTATTGCAAAGAGGCTCTCCGTACTCATCCGTTACATTTATCTTCGTAGTGTACGAGTTAAATTTTTTTGTTTCGTTACCGGAAGGAAGGCCGATACTGCTCTTTCTCCATGCGGATGTATCCGGAGACTGAATTCCGAGCTTTATATCTTTGTGCTGCGTGCAGGCTATACTGGAGCTGCATTTTGTGATTTCACTGTAATATGCATTGAAATAAATGGCATCATTCAGATACTCATATACAATGCTCCAATAAGATATATCGGTCAGTTTGTCGGGATCGCAATGACAATAGAAAACATCTCCGCTGTCATTTCTTCCCCAGACGTATACCAGATTATAGCTGGATGATAAATATGCATAAAATTCCCTTACATGATTAAAGTAGTCGCTTTCTCCGATGAAGATCGGTTCTGCTTTATTTTTCTGTTCATCATAGGGGCAGATATAAAGCTTACCGCTTCCGCACATAAAAAGATCGGTATAACCATCAGATCTTTCATATGTCGTCATAGCATCAAGCTTTACGGGCAGATCGATTTTTGTCGGCATTGGATCACGACTCGGGTCGATAAAATTATAGATTGGAGTATAGATAACCTGCTGTACATCACCAAGGGTGCCGAATGTATATATTCCCGGCACTTCTTCCTTGTTTTTCTTACCCATACACGAAGTGAGTGTCTTATCATAATTCACATCCAGTGTATGCTTGTGCCACTTTTTATCTTCACCCAGTTCATTATGGCAGTCGACAAAGTATCTCTCCAAAAATCCGCTGGCATTGGTTACATCGACGATGGTGTCGAATGTATCATTATTTCCGCATGTAAATACATTTGCAATTCCTTTTGGAATCATTGAATCATCGTCAAACGGTATTTTTTTCCATTCAGGCAGGGTAGGATCCGCTGTAAAAGATACAAATAACTCATCGATATCATCATGGTTGACAATGGCAACAACATGAAATTTGTCACTGTTTTTCTTTGCACTGAATCCCTTGACATTTATGCTGCCGTTCACCATATCTTCAATGGTCTTACTCAGTTCTGTCAAAACCCATCCTGTTTCATGCTCGTTTGATTCACTGAAAAGATTCAGTTTGCCGTTATCACCTATTGAGTACAACCTGTTTCCATCGTCGCCACACATTCCCAGAATCTGTTTTTCCGATGACAGAAAACTCATTTCCTTGTAATTCTCAACCAGTTCCGAAGAAGCATTAAACTTTATAGCCATGTTTTTCTCCTTTCTCATTCGGGAGTACAGTACTTGAGTTCGGTAGTAAGATCCTGAGATTTTGAGAATTCAACATTCTTAAAAGCGAATGTTTTCATTCCGGGGAATAACCAGTCGTTTGTACCTTCGATATCCCTGATGAAGCTGTTCTTGTAACTGGAAATAGCACTGTCTATTCTGCCTGTTATAGTTTTTAATGCCCCATCGATCAAATCATCAAAACCGATTGCAATGATCTTTGACCACGTACTTTCATCAAAATTGGTCCCATTATTTTTATCCGACATGTCTTCGGGCTTAAAGTGAACTGTTCCGTCGCCGTCAATATTAACGTCTACGAAACTGGTGAGAGTATGATCATATATGGTACCCTCACTGACACCGCCGCATACATTTATATGAAGCCAGCACTTAACACGTGTTTCACATTTGATGCGATTATGAAGTTTTCCTTCAGGTTCCTCTACCTTTATTGTGGAGTTGATCGTATACTCACTGGACATATTTCCCCATATCGGAACAAATGTATCGGAGTCTTCTTTATAGCTCCTGAAATTACATTCGAGCCATTTTGAGACATCACTTGTGGTACCGGATCCGGGATATTCCGTATATTTTGCATTTACATCTATATGGTGCATGCCGTAGGAATAATTTGCCGTGAACGGATTATCTATTTCAACCTTTATACTGGGTTCAAGGGTAATCTGATTTATAATGGGCTCAAATTCTCCCTTGAGAAGTTCGTAAATCTTTGCTCTGCTTATTGCCATTATGCCGTCGATATTCTGACCTTCATCAACCCAGTCCCATTTGAAAGGCATACGTTTTTCAGGTAAAGGTTTATTATCGAGCGCCACGAGATAGTTAAGCGTATAAAGATCTGTTTTACTGGGATCACTGAACTCGGAAATGCAAAAATCGTAATCGGTGGGCACGATAACCGAATTGCTGTTCACGTGATTCTTTTCCTTCATCGTGTAGCCGAGAGAAACTCCACCCGCCTTCACGATGCCATGCATATATGACCACATGAAAATATTCTCAACGTATTTTTTATATTTCTCTCCGCCGGGAAGATCGGAAGGTGACGCCGCGAAAGAAGCAGTGCTGAACTTAATGCACAGCGACTGGATTGAAAACATGCTGTCGAAATCCGTTACTGTGGGGTGCGTTTGCTTCATTTCGTCCTTAACCTGCGTCGGGACATCATTGTAAGATTCATCCTGAAGACCGAGATTAACCAGGTATGTAAACACCCAGGGATTACTATTGGATTGTACATAGTGAACCAATTCTGTTTCATGATCGTCATTTTCACCGATGATCAAGGGCTCGAACTCTGCAAAATATGCGTAATAATAACAGCATTCGGTTTTTCCGTTTCCTGTTTTAAGATCAACAGACTTATGCATGTCCGTAGGCTTTACGCCTTTCGGCATGCCCAGACGTGCTTTGGCTGCGTATCTCATACCGAATTTTTTTGCTGCTTCGATAGCTTCTTTTTCTCTTTCTGTGGGTTTAGCGGGATCGATATTGAAAAGATCAATATAATCGGGAGAAGTAGGCGGGATATTGGGATCATTGATAGCCTTTAATACTTTCCGATAGTCGATGTATACACCATCCTCATCGTATGCCTCAATGAAAGTATCCTCGTCCATATAATAGATGTACGTTTTAATTCCGTTGTTGATGGCACTTTGAGTTACGGCAACAACCATGTCATACCCGTATCCGCCATCCGTAATGCTCGAATCCTGGGACCCACTGATCAAATGAAAATTTAACATAGTACTCCTTTCTGTAAAAAAAATTGTTAGCAGAAAAAAGTGCCGAAACAAAAAGTATTTAATTGTTGTTCCGACCCTCATTAGAAACAATCTCATATTAACGCCTGAACAGTTACCTCAAAATATGCTTTGCAGAAAACGGAAGGATTTTGCAGAAAACGGAAAAAACGAAATAACTTGACGATGAATATGGATAAGGTTGAATTCGGTGATATGCCGCCTCAGGCTTTCCTTCTGTGCACCAAAACAGGACAAATGTGTGAATCAGAACCTTGTAAATCTGTACAGTATGCAGTATGATTCAATTGTTTGGGATGATTTTTCACGATAATAAGCATTATGTCTTAATCCGTTTCAAGAGCAGATTTTTGAGTTTGACGCACTCGTGACAACATGTTCATGTAACTCGGTCGACAAGGATGTAAAAGACGTGACAATTCCGGCCCTACTCTAAAATCGCTGAATTGAAGAAAGGAATTATGACAGTGAAGAAGCTTAACTATTTGATTATGACGGCAGTATTGCTCTGCTTTACTGTGCTTATGCTTGCAGGATGTGGAAAAAAAGAACTGACCGTCGAGGATCTTGTCGGAACATGGACATTTTATGAAGAAACTTCTGATGGATCTTTTGGTATGGATATTACATATGAATTCAATGCAGACGGAACTATGTCGACGAGCTCTCTCGGTATAAAAATGAATGAAGGAACATATTCCATTGACGGCAATAGGATTAATTATACAACGAAGTCTGTCATGAACGATTCTACCAATTCGGGCTCATTGAACGTTGAACTTGGTGATGGCTACTTTATCGTAACTTACGATTCCGGTACGCAGCGGACATTCTACAAGGTATAACTAAGGATCGGCAGAGAATTCAAAAATGGATTCGATGCCGATCTTTTTAGTTGCGAATACCGTCCATGGTCCTCCATCTTTTGGCGATAGTTATCGGAGTTATATTTTCGATTGTTTTCCGCAAGACTATAAAAGCTTATTTTGATATAAAGAAAGCAGAAACTGTATGATTAAGGCAAGTGCTTTTTGTTGACTTTTCACGGTGTTTGTATTAGCCTATAGCAAAGCTGTGAAAAGAAGAGTAGGTTGTCAGGAGCTTTACAGAGAGTCGGCATTTGGTGAGAGCCGGTGAGCAAGCGGCAGCTGAACATGGTCTTGGAGCCGCGTACCGAGGTGAAAACTTAGGCTACGACGGGTGCGCCCGTTACAGTGCTAGACTATCGTCGGAGATTTTCTCCTTCCGTAGTTGATAAGGCTTATATCGTGAGGTATGAGCGAATTAGGGTGGTAACACGAAGCGATATGCTCTCGTCCCTGAATTTTTTATTCAGAGATGAGAGCTTTTTTTATACTCAAAAACTAACTGACGTATAAAAAGAGCTCTCCTCTGAGGCAACTGTTAACACTTATGTTGACGAAAAGGAGGAAACGAGATGAACAGAAATATTTTGATCGGAGGAGCATGGCCGTACGCAAACGGTTCATTACACATCGGACATATCGCAGGTCTCTTGCCGGGTGATGTTCTTGCCAGATATCACAGGGCCTGCGGAGATAAGGTTTATTTTGTATCGGGAAGTGACTGTCACGGAACTCCGGTGGCTATTCGTGCAAAGTCTGAGGGAAAGACACCGCAGGAGATCAGTGACTATTATCATGAGGAGTTTACGGATTGCTTCAACCGTCTTGGTTTCAGCTATGACTGCTATACAAAAACTTCAGACGATCATCACAAGAACTTTATCCGTACATTCCATGAAAAACTCTATAAAAGCGAATATGTCTATGAGAAGGAGACGCCCCAGGCTTTCTGCGAGTGCTGTAATACATTCCTGGCAGACAGGTTTGTTACAGGATTATGTCCGAAATGCGGAGAACCTGCAAGGGGCGATCAGTGCGATCTCTGCGGGACTGTTCTTGATCCTGAGCTTCTTAAAGAGCCTGTCTGTGCTGTGTGTAATAAACCTGTGACTTTCAGGAAATCAACACATCTTTACATTGCAATCTCCAAGCTTGAAAAACAGCTCCGGACTCTTGTGGACAATGGTAAGAACTGGCGAAAGAACGCAGTCTCCTTCACCAACCGTTACATCGATGAGGGACTTCGTGACAGAGCACTTACCAGAGATCTGGAATGGGGAATCCCTGTGCCGAAGGAAGGATATGAGAACAAGACCATCTATATCTGGGCGGAGAATGTCCTCGGTTATCTATCGGCTGCAAAACGTGTGGCGGATGAAAGAGGTGAGAGTTTTGAAGAACTGTTTGGCGAGAATGCCCATCACTACTACGTTCACGGCAAGGACAACATTCCCTTTCATACGATAATCCTGCCTTCGCTTCTCATTGCAAACGGCAGCGGCTATCGTCTTCCGGATCAGATAGTTTCAAGCGAGTATCTGACTCTTGAGGGCAGGAAAATCTCCACAAGTCGCAACTATGCAATCTGGATAAAGGACCTTTTGGACAGATATGATGCGGATTCCCTGAGATATTATTTTCTTGCCAACGGTCCCGAAAAGAAAGACGCGGATTTTTCTTGGACCGAATATGTCAATAATCACAATGGTGAACTTCTTGGGGCGTACGGAAATTTCATAAACCGTTCACTGTCATTTATTGCAAAATACTTTGACGGGATAGTTCCGGAGGGCGATGTTTCGGATGAATGGGAAGAGACACTTCGTACTCTCTACGACACAACAGGAAAGAGGATTGAAGAAGGCAACTTTAAAGAAGCCATTGACGGCATCTTTGATGTTATCAGAAAAGCCAACAAATACTTTGATGAACAGGCTCCGTGGAAAACAAGGACCGAAAATGTTGAAGTCTGTAAGAACACTTTGTATCAGTGTACACGCATCATTGCAAACCTTGCGACTGTTCTGGCTCCTTTCCTTCCTTTTTCATCAGAGAAAGTATGCCGGTGGTTGAACGTATCCGGAGATTGGAATTACAAAACCGTTGAGTCAGGGTATAAACTACCGGAAATAGAGATACTGTTTGAGAGGCTGGATAAAAGTGTGATAGAGGAGGAAAGAAGCAAACTGGGTTAAACAATATGTGCTATAATCAATCTCAAGTAAGATTAATTAAAGGAAGACTCATATGGGATTTTTCGACAAGTTTAAGAAGACTGCCGGTTCGAATTGGGATGATGCTTACAAAGCTAACCCGAGTTTCTATTCAAAGCCTGACGGAAGTCCGTTCTGTGCATTTGCTCTGACAGAGGGAACAGATACTATCCTTCCAAAGGCTCCGCATTTTGCTGTTTCGGGAAAAGAGATCAAGGAATACAAACTCATGTTGGTCAGCACGACAAAGCAGGCTCCTTTGGGAGACTGCGATTACTTTGAAGCAATCGGGAAGCTCGAGGCATATAAGATTGATTCAAATGATGACAGTATTCTGATCAAAGGATTGTCCCTTGCTGAAATGGAAGAAGTGCTTAAGTAAATATGAACGATAAACTCTATGGCATTTACAACGGCGACGTATGCAGGATAAAACCAGACATAAATGGGAAAGTTTTCTTGCTTCCCGATACCGAGGACGGATCGGTTGATATCATACACGCTAAGATAGTGAACAATTCCGATATCACTGAGGCTTACAGGCTAAATCTGTATGCGAAATATAAAGGTGTTAAGGTCGATATTGCGCGGGAAGTCGGTGATGAGTACGAGCTGTGGGCTGATGATTATGCAGTCGCGCAGGAACTTGGCTTTAACAGATGTGATAAATACGGATACAATTTGATGGTAAAAAAGACAGATGTAAATGTAATTACCGAGAAAACGCCATTCGAGTTTAGTTGAGTTTCAATTAACCGATTGATACATGGAGAAAATATGAAGAAGCTAAGCGGTTCTATGAGGAAGGCCCTGCTGATCTGTTTTACCGTGTTTATGCTTGCCGGATGTGGCAAAAAAGAATCGACTCCCGGGGATGTTGTCGGAACGTGGACCTGTTACGACAACAGTATTCACGGCAATGATGTAATCTATGTAATTAATTCAAACGGAACTATGTCTACCAGCGTGGACGGTAAATTTACTCTCGAAAGTACATATACCGTTACTGACAATACGATCCGGACTGTTTGGAGAAATCCCGACGGTGCAATCGCTTCATGCAGTTGGACATTTGAAATCACGGAAGACAGCTTGACTCTGACTGCATCGGAAGGCAGTGTTCGAACATATTATAAGCAATAATTTTCGTTGCATCGAAGGCACTTGCTTTGGGAAACCAAGGTAAGTGCCTTTTTTATGGTCTGCCGGTCATATACGGTTTAGAAGTATATTATGAGTTTAGTAACAACGGAATGATTATATGATATGATACTTCAATATGGAGCATTCAGTTATGTCAGTAGAATTTCATATGATAGTAGAGCAGACAAAAGAATATCCCATGCGGATGATCTATAAACCTGAGACGGGGGAATTTGTTGCGGGCGACTGCGAGTCACTGCTTTATGCAAGAAATTTCTGTAAGCCTTACGGTTGGATTAAGGAATCGGGAACTCCTCCCAAACCACATTGGGATTGCATTCTTATGACAGATAATGATTATGCACTGGGCGATGAGGTCGAGGTTAAAGTAATCGGAGTATTTAAGAGAGCTGACTTTGATCATAAGTACATAGTTGCCGAGTTAAACAGAAACATTGACGATTACGCGGAACTATCAGCGGATGAAATAGAAGAACTGTGCAGACTATACCCTCGCATAGGAGAAGGTGAAGGATGGTTTGGAAAAGAAGAAGCTGAGTTCTGTATGAAGAATCATAGAAAAGCACTTTAGCAGATTTGGAGGAATTATGGACAGAGATATGACAGTCCCTTGCGAAGAAGGAATTATCAATATTCGCGTAGGTGCGATCATTATGAAGAACGGAAAATTACTGATGGTCGGAAATGACGTTCATCCGGAATATCTGTATTCGGTAGGCGGACGCATCAAGTTCGGGGAGACATCGGAAGAAGCGATTGTTCGGGAAGTTCTTGAGGAGACCGGAGTTAAGCTGGAAATTGATAGGCTGGGTTTTATCCATGAGAATTATTTCTATGGAGACAGCGAAACAAATCTTAAAAAGCTTGTTTATGAGATTTCATATTTCTATTATATGAAGGTTCCTGAAGATTTCGAGCCTGTATGCATGAGTATGACAGATGGCGGACATGAGGAATTCTTACGCTGGATAGATCTAAATGATCCGATAAAATATTACCCGGAGTTTTTCAGAAGTGAGCTGTTACATCCTGTGGACGTAGTAAAACATTTTGTTAAGGATGAGAGATGAGATTTATAGAACCGACAATTGAATATGGGGAGCAGATCCGAATATACAGACAAGAATTTCTGGATACCGGAAGTTCCATGGATGGAACAGGTGCACTAAGACGAATGGAAGATCCCAAGCAGTGGATTGAGCATAGCTTAAACAGCATGAAGAAAGAAACCGTACCCGATGGATTGGTTCCGGCAACACAGTATATATTTGTTCGGGAAAGCGATAATAAAATCGTCGGAATGCTTCAGATAAGACATTACTTCAACGATTTTCTCGAGAAATACGGAGGACACATAGGATACTCGGTTGCACCGAGCGAGCGTCGGAAGGGCTATGCAACGCAGATGCTTCAACACGGATTGGAGAAATGCAAAGAGCTGGGCATTTATAAAGTGCTCATAACCTGTGATTATGATAACGAAGGTAGTAGAAAAACAATCCTGAAGAATGGCGGAGTATATGAATCTACGGTTCATGAGCCTGATGAAGATATAGATCTGCAAAGATATTGGATTGAGATATAATAACATTAAACACCATTCTTTCGGGGATGGCATTACATTCTTCAGCCCGAATTAGAAGAAAAGTGTCATTATATTGTGGCTACAATTATCGTGGCGGTAATCTGGTGGCTGTGGCATTTTCCTTTGTTTCATATTAACGGTGTCGGACAACAGGGACATAGCTATATTGCATTCGGAATCGGAGTTTTCGGAATGGCATTTGCCCTGGCATGCGTAAGGAAGTGTACGAATAGCGTATGGTTATGCGTTCTGCTGCATTGTATTGTTAATGCATCCGGAGCAATTTATAAGATTGATGATGGTATTAAACCCAAAGCAGTGATGGCCGGTATTATGATCGTGATCACATTGCTTATTGTATATGTAAATAACAGAAAGAAGATTTTTTAGTAAGACATGATAACAGATAGACTTGAAATAAGCAGAGTAACATCTGACGATAAGGCGGATTATTGCAAAGTCGTTCCTGCGATATATGGTTCAGAGGGAGAAGACGGAGTATATGAGAGTGTTTCTGATGAGAAACTGGCCGATAAAATCTTTATGCCTTTTCATGAAGAAGTAAGCAGGCCTCTTCAGAATGACGGACCTGTATGGTACTATGAGAATAATCCTCCGGTTATGAAAGGCTTTTCGGATGGACTGACAAGTGCGGATATAACCATGATGACCATGTGACAGAACGTTTCGAAAAGCGACAAAATAGACTTTTCCGAAATGAAAACAGAGATAAAATTTTGTCCCAACTGCGGGGCTAAAAGGATAAATCAGCTTAAATTCTGCACTGAGTGCGGAGCAAGGTTAGGGAAGTAAAAAAATGATTGTAGAAATTACTGATTCAAATGAAAAAGTGACTATTGCCAGAAATGTACTTGAGGCATTAACCGATTGGTTCGGGATTGAAGAAAGCAGGGAAGAATATATTTCCGGAAGTGCGGGCTGGACATTTTTGGCGGATAAAGATGGTGATAATGTAAAGGGCTTTTTGTGTTTAAAAGAAACCGGGAAGTCTACTGTGGAACTTGCTGTGATGGGCGTGCTGAAAGAGTATCACAGAAGCGGAATAGGGCGTGAACTCGTAGAAAAAGCAAAAGAGATAGCAAGGACAGCAGGTTATGAGTTTATGCAAGTCAAGACTGTAAAAATGGGAGTCTATGAAGACTATGACAGGACAAACCTTTTTTACATCAGCTGTGGATTCAAGGAGCTTGAAGTATTCCCTCTTTTGTGGGATGAGTGGAATCCTTGCCAGATTTATGTGATGTCGTTAAAGTGACGAGTTACTAATTCGAAATGAGTACAGTTTTATTTTGATTTGTGGTGAAAACAGTGGAAAGCTTAGAGAGTTTATATAACAAGATTAAGGATACTATCTCAAAAGTTGACTTCACACTGTTGTGGGAAGGCTTCGAGCCGCTTAAGTTTGCACTTTATGATGATACGGAATGTTTCTTCGATGGTCACTATATTGAGAAAACTACAGATTTTTGTGCAAATACGGCGATAGAGTTTCAGGGTGAAATGATCGCAATATGGAATGTACAGAATGAAATGCCGACATCTGTATTTGCTTCCAAGATAATCCATGAGATGTTTCATGGATATCAAAACAGACAGGGATGGGACTGTTGGGCAAATGAAATGGAAGCACTGTACAAGTATGAATACAGCGAAGAAAATCTAAGTATCAAGCTTTATGAAAATAAGCTTCTTTTGGAGTTGCTTGAAAAGTTTGATCGGGAAAAATTCGAGGAACTGCTCGCGTGCAGAAAATATCGTTCTGTAAAGTATCCGTACGAGTTTTTGTATGAATGCTGCGGAGAAGAAATTGAAGGCAGTGCAAATTACGTTGAGTGGCAGGTTCTTAAGCAACTCGATAAGGAAGAGGAAGAAAAACTTATTGCAGATATGCACCAAGCATTGCTTGATCCGGAATCCTTTTTCCCTATAAGAATATCCGGTTACTATACCGGAGCACTTCTGATCAATGCGATGATTCACGCCGGCGGATATGATTACGGACCGAAGGATCGTCCTTTAATCAAACGTATTCTTGAAAAAATGGATCCTGTAAGTGAAGTAAATGCAGGTGCAAAGGATGACCAAAAGAGTGTATCCGAAGCTTTTACATCTTTCATGGCTGAATCGAAACGAATCGTTGAAACGGCGGTAGAAGCGGGCGAAGTAGTACTGAAAGGTCCTGCTGAGATTGTAACCGTCAACATATACGATGCCAGATGTTATAACGGTTACCTTACATCACGCTTTTTCCTGATGTATCTTGAAAATGGAGAGAATAAGGTAATACGAGACAATTATGTTATCAAGATGAAAGATGAAAAGATAATCGATACCGTTTACAGATGGGTTTGATGGGAAGAACGCTGATAGAGAAAATACTCTCTGTCAGCGTTTTTTTTTAAAAGGATTTGACAACAAATAAGTAATATATTACATTATTTGCATAGGTAACATATTACTTATCTCTGAGGAGAATTCTTATGAATTACGATGAAATGATGAATTTAGGTGAAGTGGAGTTTGGGAACATGCCTCCGCAACCATTTTTGCTTGGACTGCTCAGTGCTTTTGACAACAGATATCAGGCTGCTGCCGATGCGTATTTCAAAGAAATAACCTGGAAACAGTTTTTTGCAATAATCTGTATCAACTTATGTAAGGAGCCGCCTACATTAAATGAACTTTCAGATGTAATGGGAAGTTCTCATCAGAATGTGAAACAGATCTTGTTGAAGCTCGAGAAAAAAGGCTTTGTTTCAACTGTTCCCGATGAAACTGATAAAAGAAAACAACGTATTTTGGTTACAAAAAAATGCAATTCATTTCTTGAACGAAATGATAATAACGGACAGCAAAGTCAATTCATTATCGGACGAATTTTTGAAGGAGTCGATGAGAAGAGTCTGCGGACAACTATAAAGACAATCATGAAGATGGAAAGGAATTTGAGTAAATTATGAAGACATTGGTTATTTACACATCACAGACCGGATTTACCAAAAGATACGCAGAGTGGATTGCGGATAGAATGAACGGAATTATTATTGATCTTAAAGATGCACAGAAAAAGGGCTCTGAATACTTCGATGAATTTGATGCGATCTGCTATGGCGGATGGGCTATGGCAGGTAGCGTAGTAAAGGTGAAGTGGTTTTTGGATAAGGCTGTAAACTGGAAGAATAAGCGTCTTGCGGTATTTTGTACCGGAGGCAGTCCTAATGATAATCCGGATGTAGATATAATGCTTAAGAAAATCCTTACGGATGAACAGAGAGATTACATTAAAGCATTTTATTGCCAGGCGGGAATAAACTATGAAAATATGAAGACTCCTG
>JAEEGJ010019613.1_pt1 | contig 14864 bp, 14 predicted proteins | sample 8958761 | NCBI WGS metagenome assembly JAEEGJ01 (sample SAMN16246546, study PRJNA631951) | gut metagenome | biome: gut microbiome; feature: rumen; material: RS-attached | host: Bos | place: Iran: Karaj | collected 2018-10 | reverse complement strand
AGGCCTACGAGAACATGGGTAAGGCTAAAAACGCAGATAAGCTCAAAAAAGATTTTGAGGCATTTAAGAAAAAACGCGACAATGACTGGCTCGCTGACTATTCTCTTTTCATGGCTCTCAAGAATGACTATGACGGAAGAGCATGGAATACCTGGGAGGAGGGTATACGCCTCAGGAAGCCTGCAGCCATGAAACAGGCCAAGGAGAAATATGCAAAGGAGATTGATTTCTACTGTTTCCTTCAGTTCCTGTTTGCTGAGCAGTGGCTGGCTCTTAAGAAGTATGCCAACGACAACGGAATTGAGATAATCGGAGATATCCCGATCTATGTTGCTTTTGACAGCGCTGATACCTGGGCTAATCCGGAGCTTTTCCAGCTGGATAAAAAGAACACTCCGATCGATGTTGCCGGCTGCCCACCCGATGCCTTTTCTGCTACAGGTCAGCTCTGGGGAAATCCTCTTTATAAGTGGGACTATCATGAGAAGACAGGCTATAAGTGGTGGATGAAGAGAATTGCACACTGCTACAAGCTCTACGATGTTGTAAGAATCGACCACTTCCGCGGATTTGATGAGTACTATGCAATTCCTTACGGCGATCCCACAGCTGAGTTTGGTGAGTGGAGAAAAGGTCCGGGATACAAGCTCTTTGAAACCATGAAGAAAGAGCTCGGAGAGAAGAAGGTTATTGCCGAGGATCTCGGTTTCCTTACACCTTCAGTTATCAAGCTTGTTAAGAAGACAGGCTATCCCGGAATGAAGATCCTTCAGTTTGCTTTTGATTCAAGGGAAGAGAGCGATTATCTTCCTCACAACTATACCAATAACTGCATCGTTTATACCGGAACTCACGACAACGACACCACCAGAAGCTGGTTTGACAAGCTTCCGAGAGATGACAAGAAATTTGCCAAGGAATATCTTGGAATCAAGACAGGCAAGGATGCTGTATGGGCTACAATAAGAGCAAGCTTTGCAAGTGTGTCGGATACTGTTATAATTCCTATGCAGGATTATCTTGAACTTCCGGGTTATGCAAGAATCAATACTCCTTCAACCCTTGGCGGAAACTGGGTTTGGAGAATGAAGAAGGATGCACTCTCGCCTGAGCTTTGCGCTAAGATGCATGACTTTGCAAGGATTTACAGAAGACTTTCCAAATAAAAAATTGGCAGGTTAATGTTTAATGTCAGAAATTACAATTGTAGAAATAGCCAGAAGATGCGGTGTTGGTGTCAGCACCGTATCAAGGGCTATAAATAATCATTCGGATATCAATCCCGAAACCAAAAAGAGAATAATGGAGGTTATCAGGGAAACCGGATACATCCCCAACAACAGTGCCAGGAACCTTAAGAGAACGGATGCAAAATGTATCGCAGTTCTTGTAAGGGGAATCACCAATCCTTTCTTTGCGCCTATGATTGAGGTGGTTGAGAAGGAAGTTGAGGAGAGAAAGTATGCTCTGGTAATGAGACACGTTGAATCCCACGAGGACGAGGTTGACGTGGCGCTTGAGCTTGAGAAGGAAAAGCGTCTTCGCGGAATCATCTTTATGGGCGGAGCAGCCAAGCACTCAGCTGAGAAGATCAAGCAGCTCAGCGTTCCTGTTGTGTTTGCAACCATCGGCTCCGATATCGCAGATGACCTAAGCAGAAACGAGTATTCAACAGTCTCTGTTGATGATGAGAAAGAGAGCTTTAAGGTCGTTGAATATCTCATCGGTCTCGGACACAAGAAGATCGCAATCCTGACTGAGGGAAGCGATACACCTTCAATTGTTAAGCTGCGTCTTAAGGGATATCTCGGCGCTCTTGAAAAGCACGGGATTAAGCCTGACGAGAAGCTCATCAGATACGTTGACCGAAGAATTTATACATTCAGTAACGGCTACGATACTACCAAGGCACTTATTGAATCGGGAGAGAAGTTTACTGCACTGTACTGCATTTCAGATGTGCTGGCAGTCGGAGCTCTCAGAGCCCTGGCAGATTCAGGGATCAAGGTTCCCGAGGATGTAAGCGTTGTCGGATATGACGGACAGGAGATCGCAGAGTACTGCGTACCGAGACTTACCACACTCAGGCAGCCCATGGTAGATATTTCCAAGGAAGCGATGAAGCTTCTGTTCAGTATCATCGACAAGGAATCCGGACACAAGCACATCGTGTTCCCGGGTGAGCTGATAATAGGTGAATCAACAAGGAAGATAAAGTGATATGAGCCCGGCTCAGCAGCGAGCCGGGCTTTTGTTAAGCAGGAGGATATGTTTTATGAAGCAGTTGGAATATGAGGGATATATCGGAACCGTTAATTATGATGAGAAGTGCGACTATTATACTGGTGAAGTTAAGATAGACGATAGAATTTATACTTACGAAGGTGATACTCTGGAGGAACTTCAGGAGGACTTCGAGGATATCATTGATTCTATTATCGCATTTGATGAGATGGATGATATAGATGAGGAAGAGGAATAATCGCAAAGGGTAGGGAAAACTTGCGATATATTGAATAGCAGCTGCCTTCCCCTGCCAAGGGGATTGTAGCATAAAACGCCGGGCCGTCAAGGACAAGCTAAAGTGCGCTAAAAAGCAGCGCATCCTTGACCGCCCGGCGTTTTATGCATTTAGGTCACTAAGGGGGAAGGCAGGAGGAGTGTATCGCATTATAGAATGCGCTCCGATCTGAGTAACTCTTGTGCAAATTTAGCTCAGCGCGGAGGTAGGAACTAGGGTATCGTATTCGAGAAAACGCTGTGGTCTGAGTAATTCTTGTGCAAATTTAGCTCAGTGTGGAGGTGTCCAGTGAGGTGCAGGGAGTGAGAGAGTGTGGCGGTCGGGGACGTTACTGTCCTGGGAGAGAAATTGTAAAAATACCGTAATGGAAAATCAGGTAATCGCTAAGCGTTACTGTCCTGGAGCAAAAACTGAAAATATACCGTAAGGAAAAATGAGTTGATTCTGAAACGTTACTGTCCTGGAGCAAAAACTTGAAAAATACCGTAATGAAAATCGGACTGATCAGTGAAGTACTACTGTCCTAGAGCAAAAACTTCAAATATACCGTAATGGAAGTCGGATCTGTTCAAGAAGTCTTACTGTCCTGAGACAAAAACTTCCAAAAAACAGTAAGGATGGGCTGAAGAGAGTATGATGCATTACTGTCCTGGAAGAAAAACTTCAAAAAAACAGTAAGTATGAGCTGAAGGGTATAGAAACTATTACTGTCTGAGAAGAAAATTTGCAAAAAAACAGTAAGGGATCCGAGAAGGAGTTTAAATGGTTACTGTCCTAAACCAAAAACATGCAAAAGACCGTAATCGATAGGGACAGGAGTAGTGCCAAGGGCCGGGAACGCCCCAACATGCATTCCCCGCTTAGTGACCTGAATGCGGGAAATGCCATGGCGTCAAGAATGGGCGCTTTTTGCCCACTTGCTATGTTCTTGACGCCATGAAATTTCCTGCTACAATGCACGTGGCGCGGGGGAGGCAAATGTGATATACTACCTATGTTTTTGGAGGTAATGTATGAAAGAAGCATTGGATATTTTTCTTAAATATGTTCTGCCGTTTCTGGTGGCATATTTCCTAAACATGTTCATAAACAAGGTCCTCAATAAGAAGACTCTAAGAGGCAAGCTCCATCTGATATTCTTAAAGGGTATCATTCTGGCGCTGATATGGGCTGTGGCTGCGCTGACAGCGCTGAGCGGAATTCCGGCATTCTCCAAGACCTGGGAGACGGCTGTTGCTTCATCCGGAATTGCGGCTGTTGTACTCGGTCTTGCTGCCCAGTCAACACTTGCAAATGTGTTTTCCGGAATAGCCCTTTCTGCATCCCACTCAAGACCCTTTGATATGGGAGACAGGATCAAGATAGATAACTACGATCCGGGATTTGTTGAGGATATCACATTAAGACACACTGTAATCAAGACCTATCAGAATGAGATCATCTACATCCCAAATTCAATTGTGGGTTCATCAACTATCGTAAACTACACACAGGAGCAGTCCTTCTCATATCCGATAAGAGTTTCGGTAGCATATGGCACAGACATGCAAAAGGCCATGGATGTTATCGCAGATACTATCAAGAATCATCCCAAGCACTATGGCAAAAGACCTGTGGTACTTTGCAAGAGCTGCGATGACAGCGGAGTAACACTTCAGGCTCTGGTTGAGACAGAGGACTTCAGAGACAACCCAAGAACCTGCTCTGAGTGTCTTGTTGAGATCATGAAGAGATTCAAGGAAGAGGGAATCGAGATTCCTTACAACAAACTTGTTCTTTTACAGGGAGAGGAATAATTCTCTCTTTACAAAAAGCAGTTTATCTGTTTATACTATTTTGTTTGATTAAAACTGTGATTATCTGGGAGGTGACATTACCGCATGGTTGCAGTTGGTAACTAATAATGCATTAATGGAGGAAACCAACAATGAGCAAAACAACCAACAAAACACTTTACATCGTGCATGCGGCAATTATCGCAGCCCTTTACGTTGTACTTACTGCTCTCGCAGCAGGATTCGATCTGGCAAGCGGTGCTATTCAGGTCAGATTTTCGGAATGTCTTACAATCCTTCCGTATTTCACTCCCGCAGCTGTACCGGGTGTTGCAATCGGATGCCTTATTTCAAACATCTTCTTCGGTGGAGCACTTCCTGATATTATCTTCGGAACACTTGCTACACTTATCGGAGCAGTAGGAACATATATGGTAAGAAAGAACAGATTCCTTTGCTCAGTTCCACCGGTAGTTTCAAATGCTGTCATCATTCCTTTCGTACTTAAGTATGCATACGGAATTCCCGGTGCTCTTTGGTACTTTGCACTGACAGTAGGAGCAGGAGAGATCATTACCTGCGTATTCTTCGGACAGATCCTTATTTCAGCACTCAGCCCTTTCAGAGACAGAATCTTCGGAAACGGTGCAGAGTCTGTTAGGAAAAAGAAATAATAAAATTATAAGGGGTATGGTATGGGAAAGCTATATTTCAGGTATGGGGCTATGGGGAGCTCCAAGACCGCAAACGCTCTGATGGTCAGGTACAACTATATTGAGAAGGGACAGAACTGTATTCTTCTTAAGCCCGGCATCGAGAACAGGGACGGAGAGAAGAAGGTTAAGTCCAGAATGGGACTTGAGGCTGAATGTACCTTTGTTGAAGACTTCCTGGACGAAGTTGTAAACGAATGGTTCACAAAAAAGTCCGATGCCTGGAAGAAGCTGGACTGTGTCCTTGTGGATGAGGCTCAGTTCCTTACCGAGGAACAGGTTGATCTGCTGGCAGAGGTTGTGGACAGATATGATCTTCCGGTTATCTGCTATGGTCTTAGAACAGATTTTACAAGCCACTTATTTACCGGCTCCAAGCGTCTTATGGAAATCGCCAATTACATCGAGGAAGTTCCGACTGTATGCTGGTGCGGACGAAGAGCACATTTCAACGCAAGAGTATGCAATGGAAAGATTGTAAGAGACGGCGAGCAGATCATGATGGGAGGCAATGAATCCTACGTATCTGTCTGCAGAAGACATTTCCTTAGCGGAGAAGTTGACGGAGTTCGTGAAAGAGATATACAGGAATGAAAACAAGGACTATGAGCAGGGAGCCCATAGTCCTATATTTTTGCCCTTAAAGAGCAGCCATATCAAGCTGCTGAACAAGACCAACGCCTCCGCTTTCTCTGAGGAAGATTCCGGAGGACCTCATCATGGCTGCTGTAAGGAAGTTGGAATTGTGATGAGTGAATTCCGTTTCCGCATTGCCAAGATAAATTGCTCCTACATCCGATTCTTTTAAACTAAGAAGACTGTCTGTTCCATCTTCGTTTCTGATCCAGATGCTGAGCTTTTCGTAGATCTCATCATTTTCATCGATCCATCCGTTGCCGTCTTTGTCGTAGGCTGCAAGGTCAGCAAAGCCATTTCCGCTCTTTGTTCCAAATAGCTCGGACCCGTTACCAATCTTGCCATCGCCGTTCTTGTCATAGGCCAAGAAACCTGAGCCTTTTCCAAGATTGGATATCTTTTCCTCCTGTCCGTCACAGTCAAGATCAAAGTAGAAGGACTGGTCACTGATGTGAGTTACATCACTTCCAACGTTGATGACAAGAGGATCAATAAGACTTACGGCGCTTGCTACGCTCATGCCGGCATATTCGGTAAGGCGCCTGGACATTGAAAAGCTAACTCCGAAATCAATTGACCTTCCGTCCTCGGTCAGGGCTGTGCCTGTTCCGCTAAAGGTGGTCTCCTCCTGCTCTACGTGAGTCATGGAGACGGTTGTGACTTTGACGAAGGAATTCTCTGTCAGCATATTTGCAGTGTTTGACAGAGTGTGTTTAAAGCCTTTTGACTGATTATCGCCGCCAAACATCTGAAGAAGGCGAAGTATCCTGTCAAGAAGAGATGCCCGAAGCTCAGAAATCTGCTCTTCAAGGCTGCTCTCAAAGGTGCTCAGATACTCAGTCTTAGAAGGCTTAAAGGAAGTGTACGTCTCACTTCCAAGTGCAGTGGAGTCTGTACTTCCAACTGCATCGCCGCTCAGTTCAAGGCTGTCGAGTTTCTTTTCCTGATTCTGCAGACTTTCAAGAAAAGACCCTCTTGTCATGGTGCCACTTTGAACCGAGATGCTGTTCTCCTCAAAATACTTATTCGAGGAGACAAGGTGCACATTACTTTGCGCAATTTTCATGGTACCTCCTTTTGGATATGAAGGCGCCGTTTTGCCCTAAATGCTGCATCCTGATCGCAAAGTTTTTTGACCTGTACACACAGATTGCGTCGATGCAGTCACTTTTTGGGCGCAAAAAAGGACCTTCATATCGATGAAGTTGTAACTCATCCATGAAGATCCATGCTTTCCATAGCTGTCATTTTATATATCGGTGGCTGGCACAGCAAACCTTATAGGAGAGTCAGAAGACTAAATATTCTGACAATATTTTTTGAATACTATAAAGAAATAACCCCCTAGGGGGCTTAAAATATTAGCCTGCCTGTACTAAACTCATATGTGCGGCTTGAAATCCGCAGATAGGAGAGGATGTTATGAAAAAGAGATTTTTAGCTATTTTGCTTACAGCTCTTATGACTGTAAGTGCTGTGGGCTGTGGTGATACAGGCGCAAATAACACAGCAGACAACGCAGGAAGTGAGCAGGTTCAGGAAGCAGCTCCTTCAAATGATTCACAGAGTGATTCTGTTGCAGGGACTGATTCAGGAGAACCCAAGATCCTTAAGACTGCAGCTTCATTTGCTTACCCAAGCCTTGATGTTCATAAGGAATACTACGGCTGGTACACATCGATTTACGGTGTTTCAGAGGCTCTTTTCAAAATGGATGAGAATATGAGCGCTGTTCCATGCCTTGCAGAGGATGCAGTAGCTGATGGAAGCGTATGGACCATCACACTTAAGGATGGCGTTGCATTTTCAAACGGAACACCACTTACTTCAGAAATGGTAATAAAGAACCTTCAGAGACTTGCTGAGGTTAACGAGAGATTTGCATATCTCGCAGACTTTGATATGGCAGTTGTAGATGATAAGACATTTACCATCGATACAAAAGAGGTTTATCCCACTCTCAGAAATGATCTTGCAAGCCCTGAGTTTGGAATGGTAGACCTTGATGCTACAACAGATTTTGATAATGATCCCATCTGCACAGGTCCTTTTGTTATTTCAAAGTTCCAGCCGGAGGGTGATGTTGAAGTTGTTAAGAACGAGAACTACTGGGGCGGAGATGTAAAACTTGACGGAGCAATCTTCTACTACATGCAGGAGGATGATCCAAAACTCCTTGCTATGCAGAGTGGCGAGATCGACTGCTACAACTCCGTTTCATCTGCAGCACTTGCTGTATATAATCAGGAACCGGACAAATACAATGTGGTTTCAATTCCCGGTGCAAGGCTTCAGTTTTACATCCTTAACGAGAACAATCTGGACGATTCAGTTCGTGAAGCTATAAACCTTACTGTTGATAAAGATAAGATCGCAAGCTATCTTGATGGAACCGTTTCAGCAGCAGTAGGACCTTTTAATCCAAGTGCTGCATACGGAAAGGTTAAAGTTCCTGCTGTTGACACAGCTAAGGCAAAAGAGCTTTTGGAAGCTGACGGATATACCCTTGGAAGCGACGGAATCTATGAGAAAGACGGTAAGAAGCTGTCAATAAACATAAAGTACTATGCTGCAAGATCACTTGATACCCTTGCTCTTCTTATTCAGGAGCAGCTCAAGGAGATCGGCGTTGATTCTGTTCTTGGTGTTGAGGAAGATCCCGATGCCACATATATTGCAACCGGAGACTTTGACCTTGCTCTTTACTGCATGATCGCTGACAAGGCAGGTGATCCTCTGTACTTTATAGATTCAACATTAAAGGACGGATCTTACTATGACTGCGGCGGATTTGACGATGCTCACTGTGAGGAGCTTATTTCACAGCTTACTTATGAGACAGACACAGCAAAGAGGGCAGAGCTTGCCAATGAGATAGTCCAGATCGCAATCGATGACAACGCATTTGGTTATGTAGGGCTTTTCAATAACACAACAGTACTTCGTAAAGGAGTATCAGGCTTTGCTGAGTTTATTCCTTTTGATTTTTACGGAATAGATGCGGAGACAACTATTGAATGATAAAAAAAGTCTTTAAGAAGCTATTTGGCTTAATTATCATACTGATCATTCTCAGCTTCTTTGTGTTTGCGCTTTTATATATAGCTCCGGGAGATCCGGCTGAAAAGAGGCTATCCTCTCAGGGAGTAGCAATAACCAAGGAAGTTCTGGATGCAGAACGTGAAAGACTGGGACTTTTAGAGCCATTCCTCGTTAGATACGGGGAATGGCTTGGTCACGTTATTCGGGGGGATTTTGGAATCTCCTTTAAGGATGATATGCCGGTGGCGCCAAAGCTTGCCCAGGGTCTTAAAAACACGGTTGTCCTTGCTTCGATAAGCCTTTTGCTTTCAATTATTCTTTCTTTTCCGCTTGCAATCATATCAGCCATAAAAAAGGACGGAATAGTAGATAACATAGTAAAGATATTTTCATTTGTGGGAAATTCACTTCCGAATTTCCTTATCTCAGTGCTTCTTATGTATTTTTTGTGCATTAAGCTAAATCTCTTTCCTGTAATAGCAAGTGGTAATATTCAGGGGCTTGTAATGCCTGTGTTATCTTTGGCAATCCCTATGACGGGACGATTTATCAGGCAGATAAGGGCAGAATTCTTGAACGAGATGAAAGAGGATTATTTCATTGGCATGAGGGGCAGAGGCGTCAGTCCCACATATGTTGTGCTTAATATGATCCACAACTGTCTTGGACATGTCTTTACCATAGTTGCACTCCAGATAGGAACACTAATGGGCGGAAGCGTTGTCATTGAGACGATATTCAGATGGCCGGGAATCGGCAAGCTGGTGATGGATTCCATAACAGCCAGGGATTATCCCGTAATAATGGGATTTGTAATTATCATGGGAACTATCTATGTTGTGATCAATCAGTTGGCGGACATGCTGTGTCATTATCTGGATCCGAGGACAAAAATTTGAAAAAGAAACAGAAGATAAAAGTAAAGATCATAATTGTCTCGATCGTAGCACTGCTGATCGTTCTTGCTGCAGTTTTTGCGGATGTTCTGGCGCCCAATGATCCGTTTACCACCAGTGCAAGCAGCATAAGACTCGCGCCCTGCAGGGACTATCCTATGGGCACAGACAACCTTGGAAGGTGCGTATTTTCAAGAATCCTTTTTGGAGGAAGGATAACAATTGCGGCAACATTTCTGCTGGTGTTTATCTCTTTTGCCATAGGAGTACTTGTGGGCATGATAAGCGGGTATTACGGAGGAATTGCTGATAAACTGCTCATGCGCATTGCGGACATTGTACTTGCTTTTCCTCAGATGGTTGTTGCGATAGTTGTTGCCGGGATCTTAAACGGCGGAATCGGCGGAGCAATGATAGCACTTGGAATAACCATGTGGGTCAGCTTTGCGAGACTCTCCAGAAGCCATACATGCTCGATCAAGAATCAGGAATTTATTCAGGCTGCGATCTTTGCAGGGAAAAGTGATCTTTATATCATGGTCAAACATATTTTTCCTAACATACTTGCACCTGTTCTCACCAATGCTCTTACACAGATCGGAACCACAATGATAGGACTGTCGGGACTTTCATTTCTGGGTCTTGGTGTTGTGCCTCCTGCGGCAGAATGGGGATCAATGATAAGTGAGGCAAGAGCTTATATTCAGATAGCGCCATGGGCGGTGCTCTATCCTTCCGTTGCCACAGTGCTTACCATCATTGTATTTAATTATCTCGGCGATATTGTCATGGATTACAGAGAGGCATGAGCATGGAAGAGAAGATACTGGAGATAAAAAATTTAAGTGCCTTATATGATGAAGATCCGGTTATAAAAGATGTAAATCTTGATGTCTGCAAAGGCGAGGTCTTCTGCCTTGTGGGAGAGTCCGGATCCGGTAAGTCCACTCTGATAAAGACCGTTTGCGGGGACAGACAGATAAAAATATCTCAGGGAAATGTCTTTTACAAAGGACAGTGCATCTGCGACAGCAAAAAGTCTGAGAGTCGTAAATACCTTGGTGAGGAGATCGGATTTATCCAGCAGAACCCGGAAGGGGCATTTAATCCCTTGAGAAAGCTCGGGGTACAGTTTGAGGAGACGCTAAAGAGCCATGGCAGGAGCCTTGATATAGAAAGGCTTGGAAAGATTTTTGACACCTTGAATCTAAAAGACATGGACAGGATATTAAAGAGTCGTCCCTATGAGCTCAGCGGCGGAATGAATCAGAGGATTGCAATAGCAGCGTCTTTTATCCTGGATCCAAAGCTTCTTTTGTGTGATGAGATCACCAGTGCTTTGGACGTAACAACTGCCATCGCAGTTACCGATCAGCTTCTGAAGTTAAAGAATGAGATGGATACATCGATAGTTCTTGTTACTCATAACCTTGGTATAGCGTCCAATATTGCGGACAGGATCGGAATCATGTACAATGGGCAGATTGTGGAGTGCGGAGATACCAAGACCGTTCTTGATAACCCGCAGCATGAATATACAAAAAGGCTCCTTAGGGATGTACCAAAATTGAAGGCGATTTAAGATATGGTTTTACTTGAAGGATTTCGTTTATCGAAAAAGTTTATAGATAAAGATAAAGAAACGGATGCCCTTAAGGATGTAAGTTTTGTCCTGAAAGAGGGTGAGGTGCTTGGAATTGTCGGAGAGAGTGGATCGGGAAAGAGCACGCTTCTTAAGGTGATATCAGGTATTATTCCTCCCGATGAGGGTGAGCTCTTTTACAGAGGAAACGAGTATACAGGAAAGACGCCAAGGCAGACAGGTGAGTTTCTTCAGTATATTTTTCAAAATCCCGCCGGTTCCTTTGACCCCAAGCTCTCAATGGAGAAGTCAGTGCTGGAGAGCGGAAGAGGGACCAAGGATAAGGAGAGAATTCTGGAGATCATGGATGAAGTAGGACTTGAGAGAGAACTTTTAAAGAGGCGCCCTGCAGAACTCTCCGGTGGTCAATGCCAGAGAATGTCCATTGCAAGAGCACTTTATTCCAAGGCGGGGATTTTATTGTGCGACGAAATAACCAGTGCGCTGGACGTATCAACCCAGGCTCAGATAACAGCTCTTTTACAGAAGTTAAAGAGCATGCAGGCTCTTTCGCTCATCTTCGTATCTCATGACATAGCTCTGGTGCGCATGCTCTGCGACAGGGTCATTGTAATGAAGGATGGAAAGTGTATTGAGCAGGGAGATACTTTGGAAGTGATCAGAAACCCCAAAGAGGACTACACAAAGTTATTGATAAACAGTGCAATGAAACAGAGTATATAGGTGATAAATGTTAGCAAGACAACAGATAGAAAACGACAATTATGAATATTGGTTAAAAAGAGCTGTGAGCTATTCCGAGGTCAACAAGGAAGAACTGGTGGGAATCCAGAGACAGACCTGGAAGGAGCTTCTGGATAAAGAAATCCTTAAGCACTTTGAGATAGAGCCAGATAAGAGAGGAAATATCCACATCCTCGATATAGGTGCAGGGCCGGGATTTTTATCAATTATTCTGGCGGAGCTTGGATACTGCGTTACGGCAGCAGACTTTGCTGAGACCATGTTGATAGAAGCCCACAATAACGCAGGACATTTGGCAAATAAGATTTCTTTCAGGAGAGAAAATGCCATGGATCTCAGCATGGAGGATGACTCTTTTGATGTGGTCATTTCAAGGAATCTGACCTGGAATCTTCCGGATCCCAAAGAGGCTTACAAGGAGTGGCTCAGGGTGTTGAAAAAAGACGGCCTTATGATGGTCTTTGACGCCAACTGGTATGCGTATCTCAGGGATGATTCAAAGATGGAGGAGTACTTAAAAGACAGAGAGGCAGTAAAAGAAAACGGACTGGATGATTACAACATCGGAGAAAACTTTGATGTTATGGAAGATATCGCACAGACTTTGCCTCTGACAGGAGTGATAAGGCCCGCCTGGGACAAAGAGTTTTTCGAGCATATGAAGGTCAGAGAAGTGATCTGCGCAGAGAATATCGGAGAAGAGGTTTATTCAGAAAAAGAGAAGGTGAACTACGCCTCCACTCCAATGTTTATGGTAAAGGTTAAAAAATAAAATGGGTGAGATAAAATACATTCCTTTTGAGGAGGAATCATTAGATATAAAGGACAGGGTTGAGGACTACTGGACAGAGAGGGCAGAGAGCTTTTTTGCCCAGAAAAAACATGAGCTTGAGAGCGAGAAGTCCGGTAAATGGATCAGGGAGATCCTTGCAAAAACAGATGCAGCATTTCCGGGACGTGGCAGATCGGATATAAATATTCTTGATGTGGGCTGCGGTGCAGGATTTTTCACGGTGCTGCTTGGCAGAGAGGGCTTTAATGTCACAGGAATCGATCTGACAGAGGAGATGATCTCAAAGGCGGAGACGCTTATCGGGCTGGAAGGACCCTATGACGGAACAGTTACTGCTGTTACAATGGATGCTGAAAACCTTGATTTTGCAGATGATAGTTTTGATGTTATCGTTACCAGAAATCTCACATGGACATTACCGCATCCTGTTGATGCCTATAAAGAGTGGGCCAGAGTTCTGAAAAAGGGCGGAGTTCTGCTCAATTTTGATGCTGAATATGCCAAAGGTGCTCACAACCTGAATAATCAGGATAATCCGGCACATAAAGATGTCAGCAAGCATTTAAAAGACGAGTGCCACGAAATTTATCATATGCTGACCATAAGCTCTTTGGACAGACCATCCTGGGATAAAGAGATACTTATGAGAGTGGGCTTTTCTGCCGTTGAAACCGACACTGCATTCTATAGCAGGATATATGATAAAAAGGACGAATTCTACATTCCGGATAAAATGTTCATGATAGCAGCAACCAAATAAATGCCAAAGAGAGTATATCTGCACGCTTGATTTTGACAGGACCAGTCCGTATAATTGACAACAGTACATGCACGGAAACTGATAATATTATTAGTAGCTAAAGTGGAGCAGATATGAGTTGGGAAGAGTACGTTAGAAAGGTTGTTCCATACACACCCGGCGAACAGCCTAAGATCAGGAATATAATCAAGCTTAATACAAATGAAAATCCTTATCCGCCGTCACCTCTGGTGTATAAAGTCTATGAGGAGACTGAGCTGTCGGACTTCAGGAAATATCCTGACCCTGCATGCTCGGTATTGGTGGATTCCATAGCATCTTTCTATGATGTAAAAAAAGAGAATGTCTTTGTGGGAGTGGGCTCTGACGATGTGCTGTCAATGGCTTTCCTCACATTCTTTAACTCGGATAAGCCGGTTCTTTTCCCGGATATAACATATTCGTTTTATGACGTGTGGGCCGATCTGTACAGGATTCCTTACAAGCAGATGCCGTTAAAGGATGATTTCACAATTGATCCTGCGGATTACTACGGTGAGAACGGTGGAGTAGTTATTGCCAACCCCAATGCGCCTACAGGAGTTAAGCTCCCTCTTGATGCCATTGAGGATATCATCAGTCACAACAGGGACGTAGTTGTCATCATCGATGAGGCATACGTTGATTTTGGGGCTGAGAGTGCGCTTCCTCTTATAGATAAGTACGACAATCTCCTTGTTGTAAGAACTTATTCCAAGTCAAGGTCACTGGCAGGACTTCGAATCGGATACGCTTTTGGATGTGAGAAGCTCATTAAGTACCTTCTTGATGCCAAGTTCTCTTTTAACTCATACACAATGAACATGCCGTCTCTCATACTTGGGGCAGCAGCCATGAATGACAGGGCGTACTTTGAAGAGACAACAGCCAAGGTTGTGGCTACCAGAGAGCGCGTCAAGGTTCAGTTAAAAGAGCTTGGATTTGAATTCGGGGATTCGGCTACAAACTTCATTTTTGCCCGTCACCCAAAGAAAGCAGGCAAGGATATATTTGATTATTTGCGCTCGCATGATATAATAGTGCGTCGCTTTGATAAGCCAAGGATTGACGAATATCTGAGAATTTCCATCGGTACGGACGAGGAGATGGACAGGCTCATAGAGGTTTTAAAAGAATATCTTGGCAAATAATATTTAAGGGGAATTTATATGTTAGCATTTTTTAAAGAGTCACTGATCGGTCAGTATATTACAGTGTTCATCGTTTCAATGGTGCCACTTATCGAGCTCAGGGGAGCAATCCCTATTGCACACGGCTTTAATTTAACAGGTACAGGATTCAACCTGATCCTTGGATATGTTCTTATCGCGATCGGAAACATGATCCCTGTGCCTCTCATTTA
>JAEEGJ010019611.1_pt1 | contig 14864 bp, 9 predicted proteins | sample 8958761 | NCBI WGS metagenome assembly JAEEGJ01 (sample SAMN16246546, study PRJNA631951) | gut metagenome | biome: gut microbiome; feature: rumen; material: RS-attached | host: Bos | place: Iran: Karaj | collected 2018-10 | reverse complement strand
CATGGAACTTGCTCAACTTGCCGCGCAGTATTCCGACGGCGTGATCTTCGGTTCGGCGGGCGTGGACCCGGCGCTCCGGGATTTCGTGGGGACCCTCGGGAAACCCGTCCTTCCCTTCGACGCGAACGCCCTCGCCGACGGCAGCTACATGGATCAGTACAACGCCTTTTACGACCAGTTATTGTAATGAAACCCGCTTTCAGGAAAGCACTCCTTCTCACCCTTCCCCTCGTCGCGCTGACCGCCTGCGTCGAGAACAGCCCCGAGATCGGGAAGGACCTCATCGACAAGACGCTCCTTTTCGACACCTATACCGTTGAATTCCCGATCGAGGACATCCAGATGCGTCGGGCGAACGACCTGTCCGGCTTCTCGGACGCCCGCCTGGCCATCGGCGCCGTCCGGGACGAGACCTTCGGCCTGACCACCCGGTCCACCGCCTTCGGCCTGGTCCCCGCCCTGGATACCCTGGACATCGGCACGGACCCCAAGTTCGTGAAGTTCACCGTCCGTTTCGCGGCCGACACCATTTCCACCGCCGCCCCCGGACAGGAGCACATCTTCCAGAACTTCTACGTCTATTCCCTGATCGACACCCTCAGTACCAAGGAGGCCGGCACCAACCGGGACATCCCCCACGGTACCGAGATCGTCTCCCGCGGCGTTCCGGTGTATGACGGAAGCGGCGACCTGTCCTTCGAGCTGAACGCCGACTTCGGGCAGCGCTACATCAACGCCCTGAAGAAGTTCGGCCCCGTCCTCGTCTCCCGCGACGAAGACAACAAGGTCAACAAGTACTCCGACTTCATGAAGGAAGTCCCCGGCATCTACATCGACTCCGACATCCCCGAGGGAATCGGCGGCCGCATCAACCTGTTCGAACTCTCCTCCCTCTCGGTCAGCAGCAATTACTACGTCCAGAACAACAACCTCGCCTTGCTGACTGTCAATGCCGTCTATGACGGCGTCCGGAAAGACACCACCTTCCTGTTCTATCCCGGCGAGCCCGCCTTCTACGACGAGGTCGCCTATAACAAACAGAACCAGAAATTCTACCAGTACGCCTTCAACAGGACCACCCACGAGGCCCCGGAAGCGGTGGCGACGGACCTGATCTACATCGAAGGCGGCGGCGGCCTGAAGCCCGTCATCCCGGCGGCGCAGCTCCGGGAAAAGGTCGTGGCGGCCATTTCCGAACGCGGCGGCAACCCGGCCAAGACCGTCATCAACAAGGCCAGCATCATCCTTCCGTACGAGATGCCCGAGGATGCGGCCCTCCTGGACCAGTTCCCGTCCATGATCAGCCCCACCATCCGTAATACGGCCAAGGACGGCTCCGTCTCCTTCGGCGGCCTGACCGATGCCAGCGCCTCCTCCGAGAACCAGGGCAACCTGGACCGCGCGAACCTCGTGTACTCCCCCGACATCACCTACCACATGCAGCAGATCCTCTCGCGGGAGGACCTCGATACCAAGGACGACGCCGACATCTGGTTCCTGACCGTCCACAGCGAGACCGTGGCCAATGCCAACGGCAATGCCGAGCAGGAAGCTTACTACCAGCAGATGATGATGGCCATGTACTATAACAACCTCTACGGCGGAGGATATAACGGATACGGCGGCGGATACTATGGCGGCGGATACTATGGCGGCGGATACAGCAGTTATTCCAACTACTACAACATGTACATGATGCAGAGTTACCTCAGCGCCATGCGGCAGACCACCTACACCACCACGCAGGAGCTCGACAAGGACCGCTATTACCGCGGCATCCTCAACGGTCCCGCCTCCTCGGCGACGAACCCGCCTTCCTGCCTGCTCCTGACGCCCGGATCCCGCAGGGTTCCGATCTTCCGCGTCACGTTCTCCGTGCCGAAAGGCTGATTACAGCGTTTCCCCGGAAGCCAGGCGCTTCAAGAATGCCTGCACGTCGGGAAGCTCTCCCGGAAGGGACTTGCCCGATTTCAGATAAGCATCGATTTCATCCTTACGCTGCGGAAAGATTTTCCGCAGCGTTCTTTTTGAGAAGGAGACGATCTTGCCGCCCGTGTACAGGAAACAGGTTTCCGACACGGTGAAAGGATACTTCTTCGATTTCTCCAGCTGATAGGCGACGCCGTCGGCGTAAAGCGTGCTGTATTCCCGGATGGAACTAGTCCGGGAATAGCCGCCGTATGCGCCCCGCTGGGCGTCCCGCTGGATGTCCAGGTCCCGGCGGACCGCGACCGCCACCTCGTTCGAGACAGCGTATATCCGATAGAAAACACCGTCGTTCCGGATGAAGACCGCGGTGTCGATCTGGACCTTCACGACATTGTCGATGGAAGCCGCAACGACCTCCTTTCCGTCATTGTCCAGATACCGGAGGGAGTTGTCCTCGGCGCAGATGTTCATTTTCCCCTGCGCCGGTCCCTGGTCGGAGAACCAGATCATTCCCTGCCCGAATTCGGGCATCAGATAGTATATTTCAGCCGTAATTCCCTGAGTCTCATCCTGAGCGAAGGCGCCGAGCGGGAGAAGTCCCGACAGGACGGCGGCCAGAAGGCTTTTTGTTTTATTGCGCATCGTCGTACTCTTCTTTAAGATGTAAAGGTAATAATAAATCTTTTGATTATATTTGTTATATGAACAGATTATCCATCCTTTTGGCCGGCGTGCTGGCCTGCCTGGCCACGGAGGTTTCCGCGGAAAAACTGGTGAAATATGTCAACCCGCTCGTGGGGACGGCCGGATTCGGAAATGTCTATCCCGGAGCGCAAATCCCGTTCGGCGGCATCCAGATCAGCCCCGACACCGACGAGTCCGACTACGACACCGCATCCGGATACAAATACACGAAACCCACGATCATGGGCTTCAGCCTGACGCACCTCAGCGGGACGGGCATCCCGGACCTCGGGGACTTTCTCTTCGTGCCCGGCACGGGAACCGTGAAATCGGCCGCCGGCGACGCCGAGGACCCGGATTCCGGCTACCGGTCCCGGTTCCGCCACGAAACGGAATCGGCCACCCCGGGCTATTATTGTGTCAATCTGGACGATTACGGCACCCGCGCGGAGATGACCGCGGCGGCCCGGAGCGGCGTGCTCCGGTTCACCTTCCCCGCCAGCGACTCCTCCTTCGTGATGGTCGACCTGAACCATACCCTGCAGTTCAAGTGCGTCTGGTCGTCGGTCCGGCAGCTGGACGAGTACACCATCGTGGGCAGCAAGACCGTCAATGGGTGGAACCCCGACCGGCATGTCCATTTCGCAGCGCGCTTCTCCCGTCCCATCAAGGACTTCCTGATCCTGAAGCAGGGGAAGCCCGTCATCTACGATACCAGCCGCTTCCGCAGCTCCCTGGAAGCCTGGGGCACCGGCCTGCAGGCCTGCGTGATGTTCCCGACGGCCGAAGGCGAGCAGGTCGATGTCAAAGTGGCCGTCTCGGCCACCGGAACCGACGGCGCGCTGAAGAACCTCGCCGAACTGGACGGGAAGGACTTCGACACCGTCCGCAGCGAGGCCGAGGCCCTGTGGGAGGCGGAACTATCCCGTTATGAGCTGGATCCGGCATGCAGTCAGGATGCCAAGGAGACCTTCTACACGAGCGTTTACCACACCGCCCTGCATCCTTTCCTGTTCCAGGACGTCGACGGACGCTTCCGGGCGCATGACGGCACCATCGGCACGGCCGAAGGGTTCACGAACTATACGACCTTCTCCCTGTGGGACACCTACCGCGCCTTCCATCCCCTGCTGAACCTGATCAACAAGCCCCTGCAGGCGGACCTGGCGAACTCGATGCTGGAGCATTACGACAAGAGCGCCGAAAAGATGCTGCCCATCTGGTCGTTCTACGGCGGCGAGACCTGGTGCATGATCGGCTACCACGCCGTCTCCGTCCTGGCCGACATGATGGTAAAGGGCGTGCAAGGCTTTGACTATGAGCGCGCCTATCAGGCGATGAAGACCACGGCGACCAACCCCCACTACGACTGCCTGCCGGAATACACGGAACTGGGCTACGTTCCCTTCGACAACGAGAACGAGTCCGTTTCCAAGACGCTGGAGTATGCCTACGACGACTGGTGCATCGCCCAGGCCGCCAAGATGCTGGGACACGAGGAGGACTACGAGTTCTTCCTCGCGCGGAGCCGGAACTACCGCAACCTCATCGACCCGGAAACCAAGTACATGCGCGGACGCGACAGCAAGGGAAACTGGCGCACGCCCTTCTCCGACATCGCCTACGAAGGCCCCGGTTCCGACAACGGCTGGGGCGATATCACTGAAGGCTTCACGCTGCAGTACACCTGGACGGTGCCGCACGCCTTCGAGGATTATATGGACATCGCCGGAAAGAAGTTCCTGTGCGACCGCCTGGACAACATGTTCAAGATCGAGATGAGCGACGACATCCCCGGCGCGCACGACATCTGGGGCCGCATCGGCGGCTATTGGCACGGCAACGAGCCTTGCCACCACGTGCTGTACCTGTACAACAAGCTGGGCAAGCCGCAGGAATGCCAGAAATGGGTCCGGTACGTAGCGGACCATTTCTACGGCAACAAGCCGGACTCCCTGAGCGGCAACGACGACTGCGGACAGATGAGCGCCTGGTACATCTTCAACTGCCTTGGATTCTATCCCTTATGCCCCGGCAGCAACGAATACGAGCTGGGTTCCCCCTGCCTCCCCGGCGTCACCGTCCGCCTTTCCGACGGCGGCACCCTCACGGTCCGCACCAAGAACTGGAGCCCGTCCAACGTCTATGTCAAGGCGGTCTACCTCAACGGCGTCCGCCTCAAAGGGACCACCCTTCGCTACGAAGACATCAAGGACGGCGCGGACCTGCTGTTCATCATGAAATAATGCATAAACTATGAAAAAGACTCTTTTGACTGCGGCGCTTCTTCTGGCCGCGCTGGGCGCGGGAGCCCAGGAAAGTTTTGTCCATGAGCGCTCGAACGGCTACGTCTGGCCCACGGACCCGGCCGTCCTCGATAAACTGGACCAGTGGCAGGACCTCAAGTTCGGCGTCCTGATGCACTGGGGCCTGTACAGCGTCCCCGGCATCGTGGAATCCTGGAACCTGTGCAACGACGACTGGGTCGTCCGGCCGGAAGGATCGACCTATGAAGGCTACAAGCAGTGGTACTGGGGCCTTTCGAAGGTGTTCAACCCTGTCAATTTCAACCCGGAGCAATGGGCCGACGTCTTCGAGGATGCCGGCATGAAATACATGATCTTCACGACCAAGCACCACGACGGCTTCTGCATGTTCGACACGCAGTACACGGACTTTTCCGTCGCGAAGGCCGGACCTTTCGCCGACAACCCGAAGAAGGATATCGCAAAGTACGTCTTTGACGCTTTCCGCCCGAAAGGGTTCATGATCGGCGCGTATTTCTCCAAGCCTGACTGGCACTGCGAGTGGTTCTGGAATCCCTACTACGCCACCGCCCGCCGCGGCATCAACTACAAGGTCAGCCTGCACCCTGACTGGTGGGAGAACTACGTGACCTTCACGAAGAACCAGCTGAGTGAGATCACCGGCGGCCGCTACGGCAGACTGGACATCCTCTGGCTGGACGGCGGCTGGATCACCGGCGACCAGGTGGGCCTGAACGAAATCCTGCCGGAGGCGCGCCGCGTGAGCCCGGGGCTCATCTGCGTGGACCGCACCATCAAGGGCCCGAACGAGAACTACCAGACTCCGGAGCAGTCCATCCCGAAGACGCAGCTGGCGAATCCCTGGGAGTCCTGCATGACGCTGGGAACCGACTGGGGATGGACTCCGAACCCGCGCTTCAAGAGCGCCCGGAAGGTCATCGGCACGCTGGCTGAAATCACCGCGAAGGGCGGCTCCCTGGCCCTCGGCGTCGGGCCCACCCCCGACGGAGTCATCGAGGAAAAGGCCGTCGTCATCCTGAAGGAAATCGGCGCCTGGCTGCGCCGCTGCGGCAAGGCCATCTACAACACCCGCATCACGGAACACTACAACGACGGCGACATCTGGTTCAACATCTCCAAGGACGGCCAGACGCTCTACGCCATCTACGCCCTCCCCGACGGCGAAAGCCTCCCGGCGACATTGACCTGGACCGAAAACATCCCGAAGGGTCAGGTGACCATCCTCAACAACGGAAAGAAAGTGAAGGCCACCGTCAAGGACGGCCAAGTGACGGTCAAGCTCCCAAAGGGACTGGCCGACGAACCCATCGCACTTATGTTCAACCCCAAATAAAACACTAAACCATGAACGAAATCCAGAAATCCTACCTGCTCGAGACGGCCAAGTGGCAGAAATTCCTCGGCATCCTGATGGCCGTCTGCACGGCTCTCCTGGCCGCCTGCGGCATCGCCTTCATCGCCTTCGGCAACTTCCTGAACGACCCGGACCTCGAAGGCCTCGGCAACTTCGGCGGCACGGTCGTCGGAGTCCTCTACCTGCTGCTCGCTCTGCTCTATGTCTTCTTCACCCGCTATCTGCTCCGCTCCGCCAAGTATCTCAAGGCATGGTGCGCCAGCGACGCCGAAGAAGACCTCACCGAAGGCCTGAAGAACAACAAGTCCTACTTCAAGTTCTCCGGCATCCTGGCGATCGTCGGCATTGGCCTCGTCGTCCTCCTGCTCATTTGTGTCGCCATCGCGGCCGTTGCAGCAGCATAAATCAGTATGACATAATGAATTCGGGCGGCCCGGAAAGGGTCGCCCGAATCGTTTTCATGCCGGAGGAAACTACTTGAGTTCCTTCGCCCAGAAGAGGACGGAGTAGTAGTCGTCCTTGATGTTGGAGGCGTTGGCGTCGTAGTTGGCGCGGTTGTTCGTGAGCTCGCTGTTCGGATACTTCACGCGCTGCGGGATGTTGGTGACGATCACGCTGGCGCCGTTGTCGGTCGGATAGTCGAGCTTCGGATAGCCGGTGCGGCGGATGTCGGTCCAGGCCTGGGTCGGCTGCATGATGCCGAAGTGGAGCCACTTCTGGGTCATGATCGCGTCCATCTTGTCCGTGTACTTGTCCCACACCTTGTTGGCATAGGCCTCGACAGCGGCGGCGTCCGGGAGTTCACCATCGGCGAACTTCTTGAAATACTGGGAGTTCGAAGCCTTGCTCTGGTCGGAGTTCACGTTCTGGTTGAAGTACTGCTCGGCGGAGGCGGCGACACCCTTCACGAAGGCTTCCTTCGCGTTGCCGGAGGCATAGCCCTGCTGATAGGCCTCGGCCAGGAGGAACCAGGCCTCGGCGGCGGAGAGCACGGGGCTCACCAGAAGGTTGTTGTAGGTGAAGGTAGCACCGTTCAGATGCGCATAGTAGCGCTCCTCGTACTCGTTGTACGTGTTGTGCTCGTTCTGCTCGTCGGACGTCTCGGTGATGTACTCGCCGTAGAAGTCGCCGGCCTCGTTCGGGATGTAGATGACGGGGAGACGGGGGTCGTTCTCGCCGGCGACCTGCATCGCGTCGATCATCTTCTGGTTGGCCACGTTGTTGATGTCCTTGTAACCGTCGCGGAAGTTCTCCCAATACTGGAAGCCGTCGAAGTCGGATGCGACCTTGATGGAACTCTCCCAGTCGGTCGGGAGGGCCCGCTTGGCGGCGGAAGCCACGGCGGCTTTGCCTTCGGCGGTCAGCGCGCCCTGCGCGGCCACATGGACACCCAGACGGAGGCGGAGGGCATTGGCATAGACCAGCCACTTGTCCAGGTCGCCGCCGTTGATGAAGTCCTGCTGCTCGAGCTTGGTCTTCGCGAGGTCGGTCATGTTGGCCTTATAGGCGCCGATCTCGGTGTAGAGGGCGTCGAGGTTCTCCAGCATCATCTTGTACAGGTCCACGTCCGTATCGTAGGCAGGATAGGCGTCGGCGATGTCGGAAGTGACACCCAGGAAACCGGCCTTGGTGAAAGGAATCGGTCCCCAGATGTCCACCATCTGGGAAAGATGGTCGTACAGGAACACCTCGGTCAGGGCCAGGAAGATGCGGTCCACCTTCTGGGATTCCTCGTCCTCGGCCTCCCAGGTCTTCTCCGCGACGCGGTACTGGGTGAGGAGCTTGTAGAAGTTGCCCCAGCGGTCGCTGGCGTAACCGTCGTTGACGAAGTACATCGTACCGCTCTGTACACCGAAACCGATCGTCTGGGCGAGCTTACCGAAGTAATTGTCCCAGGTGTACATTCTCCAGTACGCGTTGTAGGTATAATCGCGGCCGGCCATGAAGGCGCCCGTCATCATCTTGTCGGGCGACACCGTCGTGGTCTTGGACGGATCGTAATACTTGCTGTCGAAATCCTCCGGCTTGCAGGCGGAGAGGATGCTGAGGGTAGCGACAACCAGGATCAGGGAATATATCTTTTTCATTGTCTTGTCCATTTTAGAAGTTGACGCGCAGGGAAAGACCGTAGGTCCGGGAAGTGGAGGTGGAACCGCCGATGCACACCTGGCTGGTCCAGTTCGTACCGTCGGTGCACTCCGCATCGAAGATCGGGAGGTTCTTATAGACGTAGAACGGGTTGCGGGCGAACGCGGAGATGCGCAGGGTGTTGCACTTGAACTTGCGGATCAGGCTGTCCGGAACCGAATAGGTGAGGGTGATCTCACGGCACTTCAGGTAGGTGTTGTCGAACATCGCGTGGGAATAGAACAGATAGCCGCCGACGCCCCAGCCGTAGGTCTCCTCGAGGAAGAGCTCCTGGCTGATGATCTGGTCGTTCGGGGTGCCGTCTTCCTTCACGCCCGGGAGGATGCGGCCGTCATAGTGGACCGTGGCTCCGTTCGGGCCCTTCTTGTCGGTACCGGTGTAAGCGATATTCTTGTCGTTGTCATCGGTATAGTAAGCGATACCGCCGTTCTCGAGGTCACGGTAAGGCATGGACTCGGACAGGGTACCCAGACCCATCATGTACTGGTACGGCATGTTGAACACGGTACCGCCGATCTGGTAGTTGAAGTTCATGTCCAGGGTCCAGCGCTTGTAGCCGAGCGTGAAGGCGAAACCGCCCACGAGGTCGGCCATGGCGTTGCCCACCTTCACGGGCTCGTTGGTCACCTTGTAGAAGCCGTCGCCGTCCACGACATATTCGCCCTTGTCATTGGTGACGGGCGCGTAAGCGTAGATGTCGCCCATGGTCTCTCCCGGATAGGAGTAGAGGTAGGCGGCGCCGTTGTCCCAGCGGGCATGCTCGAGGCGGTCGACGCCTTCGGCGAGCTGAAGGACCTTGTTCTTGTTCCAGGCGATGTTGCCGCTGATGCTGAAGCGCCAGTCGCGGGTCTCGATCGGAGTGCCATAGGCGGCGACCTCGAAACCGCGGTTCTGCAGGATGCCGATGTTCATCAGCATCGACGTGACGCCGGAGGAAGCCGGAACGGTGGTCTGCAGGATCTGGTCGACGATCTTCTTGTTGTACCAGGAGACTTCGATGCCGGCGCGGTTGTTCAGGAACTTGCCCTCGAGACCGAGCTCCCACTCCTTGGTGCGCTCCGGACGGATGGCGTCGTTGCCGGCGCTCATGCCCAGCTGGTTGTACACGTAGCCGGAGGCGCTGCTCTGGGAATAGGACAGCGGGGCCTTGTACAGGGCGGGGGCGTTGCCCACTTCACCGTAGGATACGCGGAACTTGCCGTAGTCCACCCAGGACGGGAGGTTCAGCAGGTCGGAGAAGATGATGGAGGCGTTCACGGAAGGATACCAGTAGGCCTGCTTGAGCGTGGAGGTGCGCTCCTGACGGAGCGTGCCTTCCAGATAGGCCCAGTTCTTATAGGACAGGGCCAGGGTGCCGAAGTATGCCTGCTTCAGGAAGTCGGAATAGCCCATGCCGGAGTTCGCCTTCTGGGCGGAAGCGGCGAGGTTGAACCAGTTCTCGACGGTGAGGCCGCCGTTGGTGCCGGTGCTGGATGCGCTGTACATCTCGCGGCGGGCGGACCAACCGACGTTCGTGGTGAGGTTCAGGTCGTCGGTGAGGTCGTAGTCCCAGTTGAGGAGGGCGTCGCCGTAGATGGTGGTATACTGGCGGTGCGCGATGCCGTAGTAGCCCTGATAGCTGCCGGCAAGGGCGGTGTTGGTGCCCGCATACTCCTTGTTCTCCTGCTTCTGGGTGGTGTAGTCGGTGGCGATGTTGCCCTTCAGGGTCAGGCCCTTGACGATCATCCAGGAAGGCGTGACGCTCGCGATGAGACGGTTGTTGTTCTCCAGCTGCTCCTTGCCGAGGATGTTCCAGAAGTACTCGCCGATCAGGGCGCTCACGGCCGGGGACTTGTCCCAGCCTTCGGCCGGATTCTCGTGGGTGTTATCGGTATAGACGCGGTTCTGGTAGCCGGCGCTGGTGACGGTGCGCTCACGGTACTCGCCCACCGGGTCGAAGGAACCGAACATACCGCTGTAGTTCGTCACGAGACGGGAGGTACGATAAGGACGGTTCTTGATGTTCTGGACCATGTAGTTCACGGAATACCCGAGCTTGACGGCGCCGTTGGCGGTGATGTCCTGGCTGCCGGACACCTGGAAGTTGTGCTTGCCCAGGTGAGAGTTGTACTGGTTCGGGATATTGTCCATGAAGGTGTAGGAGAAACGGAAGTGTCCATGCTCGCCGCCCTGCTGGACCGCGACGTTGTACTGCTGGGTGATACCCGTGCGGAACACGTCGCTCCAAGGGTTGGAGGCCACGGGGCTGTAGGCGCGGTAGCCGGTCGGGGTATAGACGGTGCGGCCGTCATACTTAGGACCGAAGTAGTAGAAGGTGTTCTGCGGGGAGAGCGCCTCCTTGCCGTCGCGGTCCTTGCCCATGGTCTTGAGGAAGCCGTAGTTCGGAGAGTCGATGTCCTCCTCGAGGCCCAGGTACCAGAAAGCGTACGGATAGCCGGGGCCGAAGGTCGTCTGATAGGTAGGCATGTAAGCCACCTGGTCGGCCTGGACGGAAGCGTTGAAGTCCACATGGACACCGCTGTTCTTCTTACCCTGCTTCATGGTGATGAGGACGACGCCGTTCGCGCCTTCGGAACCGTACAGGGAGGTCGCGGAAGCGCCCTTCAGGATGGTGAGGTTCTCGATATCCTCCACGTTGATGTCGGTCAGACCGTTGGACTGGACGCGCTGGTCGCTCCAGTAATCGGAGTTGTTGGCATCGCCGTTACGCACCGGCACGCCGTCCACGACGATGAGCGGCTGGCTGGTACCCGTGATGGAGGAGATACCGCGGACGTTGATGGAGATGGCGCCGGTGGCGCCGCCCGGGGCGGTGGTCACGCGGACACCGGCGGCCTTGCCGTAGAGGGCGGAGCCCAGGGACGGAGAGACCGTGTTGTTCAGGGTCTCGGCGTTGATGGAACTCACGGCGTAACCGACCCGCTTCTCATCCTTGCGGATACCGAGGGCGGTGACGACGGTTCCTTCCAGCAGTTCGGAGTCCTCGTCCAGGACGACGTTCAGGTCGCCGCCGATCCAGGTGATGACCTGCGAAGCGTAGCCGATGCAGGAGAACTCGATCTTGTCTCCCACCTTGGCGTTGGTAAGGGTGTAGGAACCGTCCATGTCGGCGATGGTGCCGTTGTGGGTTCCCTGCACAAAGACGGAGGCGCCGACCACACCTTGGCCGGTCGCATCCTTCACCGTTCCCCTGACGGTCGTCTGGGCGTAGGCCGAAAGGCCGGCTGCCAGGAAGGCGACCACCATGGAAACTCTGATGAGCAGATTCTTCATGTGCTTTTGATTTAGTTGATTAAGGTTGGTTGTCAATTATGTAATCGAAAAAGCGACCGCCTCCGAGGGTTGATCTCCCGGCAGGTTCAGGTCGCTTTTTGTTCATACACGGGCACAAATATACCTAAATTCCAAGGTTTTTGCGCCTTTTTTATAAAGTGTTTTCCGAAAAAGGGCGGAAAACTTTACAGATTAACAGCTAACTCGCTGTGACACTAATACTTATTCTCAGACCGCTCGATTTCCCGGTCCGTAATCCCAATCCGGTCCATCTTATACCAGGCATAGGCGATATAAGCGATGACGAAGGGAATGAGGAGCGAGACCCAGAACATCACCTGAAGGGTGAAATAGCTGGAAGAGCTGTTCCGGATCGTCAGGGAACTCTGGAGATGCGTGATGGACGGATAGTAGGCCGTACCGTTGAATCCCGCGAGGAAGAAAACGCTCATCACCACGAGGACGGTGCCGGCGAAAGCACACCAGAATCCCTTCCGGTGGGACTTCGTGAGCGCGCCGAAATGAAGGCCCGTCACCAGCAGAGTGACCCCCGCCATGACCAGGAACATCACCGCCGGCGTCTGCAGGAAGTTCTGGAGGTACTTGCTCGGTTCGATCGACACGGTCCCGTCAGATTCCACGGCGAAGCCGTCCTTGAACAGCAGAATCGTGAACCAGGTCAGGAACAGCACCAGGAAGGGAATAGCGACGATGCGGACGACAAGGCGCATCTTCTTCCGGAACGAATGGTCGTCCACGGACTTGATGAGGTAGAGAGCGCCCAGGATGGTGGTCAACGTCACCACCGTAAGGCCCAGCAAGACGGCGTGCCCCTGCCCCAGCGCTTCCAACCCGTGCCAACCGCTGCCCCAGGTGCTGATGACCGGGGAGGACGCATTGACGATGGCGTTCTTGTTCACGGAGAAGTCCGAGCCGGTGAAGAACGTTCCAACGGCCGTACCCACGAGGAACGGGGCCAGGAAGCCGTTGACCGCCAAGGCGATGCAGAAGAACTTCGACCCCAGCAGGTTCTTTTTCTTGTAGGCGAACTCATAGGAAACCGCCTGGAAGACGAAGGTCACCAGCAGAAGCACCCACACCCAGTAGGCGCCGCCGAAACTGGTGCTGTAAAACAGCGGGAAGGAGGCGAAGAACGCTCCGCCGAAGGTCACGAGGGTGGTGAAGGTCAATTCCCACTTGCGCCCCGTCGCATTCAGGACCATCCGCTTCCGCATCCGGTCCAGCCGCGGGTTGACGAGCTGGATGTTGGCGCCCTGGACGAACATCAGGGCCACGAGCAGGCCGCCCAGCAGGGAGACCAGGACCCACCAATAGTTTTGCAGGAAAGTATATGTCATGGCTTATTCCTCCGAGATTTGCGGTCCTTTCTTGATGGCGCCCAGCATGATCCGGATCTCGATCACGAGGAACAGGGCGAAGATGGCGAGGAACAGGAAGAAGGTCGTCTTCACGGCGCCGGCGCTGAGGCTGGAGATGGCGACGTTCACCGGCAGGAGGCCCTGGATGGTCCAAGGCTGACGGCCCACCTCGGCGACGATCCAGCCGCACTGGCCGCAGATATACACGAGCGGAATGCAGATGAGGGCGAAGATGAAGAACCACTTCTTGCCCTGCAACTTGTCCTTCCAGGCGAACAGGGCGGCCAGGAGCAGCATCAGGGCCATGAGCATGCCCAGGCCGATCATCAGGCGGAAGGCCCAGTAAACGATCCCGACGGGCGGAATCACGTCCTCCGGCTTGTCCAGATGGCCATAGCCCATATACTGGACGTTCTTTTCCATGGAGGCGCGGAAGACGGCCGCGGAGTCGGGATACGCCTCGCGGAGCGAGCGATAGGCGGCCAGGTCGTCGAGCGCCTGGCGGCCGCGTCTCATCTTCTCGGCCACGGACGGGACGACGTTCCCCTTGTTGTCCGTGTAGCCGTTCAGGATATCGTTGATGCCCGGGACGTAACCGTCGATGTCATGGGTGGCAAGGATGGACAGCATCCCCGGGATCTCGACGCCCGGGACGATGGAGAACGGAGCCCGACGGCCGCCGTTTTCCAGGCCCTCGGCCGCCGCCAGCTTCATCGGCTGGAACTCGGCCGCATGGACACCGGAGGAATCGCCGGAGAGCATCACGGCGAAGGAACCCACGAGGCCCACGAGGGCGCCGACGAGCATGCTTCGCCTCGCAAACTCCTTCTCACGGCCCTTCAGGAGGTACCAGCCGCTCACCGCGACGACGAACACGCCGCCGGTGACCCAGCCGCTGGTGACGCTGTGGAAGAACTTGGACACGGCCACCGGATTGGTGACGACCTCCCAGAAGGCGTGGGCCGACATCATCTCGCTCCGGACGGTGTCCGGGTTGAACGTCGTCCCCACCGGATTCTGCATCCAGCCGTTGGCGACGAGGATCCAGTACGCGGAGATGGTGGCGCCGATGCCCGTGAGCCAGGTCGATGCCAGGTGGAAGCGCTTGGAGACCTTGTGCCAGCCGAAGAACATCACGGCGAAGAAGGTCGCCTCCATGAAGAAGGCGAGGATGCCCTCGATGGCGAGCGGCGCGCCGAACATGTCGCCGACGAACCAGGAATAGTTGCTCCAGTTCGTGCCGAACTCGAACTCGAGAATGATGCCGGTGGCGATGCCCACGGCGAAATTGATGGCGAAGACCTTTATCCAGAACTGGGCGGCCTTGCGCCAGAAATCATCTTTTTTAACGACGTAGAGGGTCTCCATGATGGCCATGACGAGCGCCAGGCCCAGCGTCAAGGGGACGAAGAGCCAATGGTAGGCAGCGGTCATAGCGAACTGGAGACGGGACCAGGTTACTACATCCATAGTGTCTAAGGTTAAGAATTTTAGTGTTTTTGGTATGCGGTCGGGTTAATTGCAGGCCTACGGCCTCGCTCTTTTCCGCATCGGTCTTGCCGGCCATCGCAGGACGGAAGAAAAAGACGCGGAGGATGGCGAAAAGGATGAAGAATTTGAGGATGACAAGCCAGATGAGCGGACGGCCCCAAGTCTGGTTTTTGAAGCCTTCCCGATAGAAATCCCATATTTTATGGAACAGCCTTGTCATCCTATCCCTTTTTGCAAATATAACAATAGTTTTTCGGATTTTTTTAGTATCTTGCCGACACTGCATAAAACTAATCGCCCATGACATCCAAACTCCTG
>JAEEGJ010019609.1_pt1 | contig 14865 bp, 16 predicted proteins | sample 8958761 | NCBI WGS metagenome assembly JAEEGJ01 (sample SAMN16246546, study PRJNA631951) | gut metagenome | biome: gut microbiome; feature: rumen; material: RS-attached | host: Bos | place: Iran: Karaj | collected 2018-10 | reverse complement strand
ATAGCCCTGTCGCTGCCTGAAGTAGTGGTACATCGTGATGTAGCCCTGATGGGCAAACAACATGTACATAGGAACCACAAACACCGCCATGCCCAGATACACGAACCTGAGGTTCATGATCCTGAACGATGCTATCAGCGTGCGATGCATCCACGTCGAGCCCGCCGTGTTACCCTTCCACTCCCCGTGATTCAGCTGTTCTGCCATCTCTTATTTAGCCTACCTTGCTCTCGATATAGTCGCAGAACTGGGCCAACGTCTTCACGTCGGCCATCTCCTCGGGCTTGATCTTGAAGCCGAACTTACGCTCCACGATCACCACGATATCCACAAAGTCAAGGCTGTCGATGCCCAGATCATCCTTCAGCAGGGCCTCTGGGGCAATCTTCTCCTCGTCGATTTCCAGATCGTCGATCAGGAACTCTTTTACTTTCTCATCAATTTCGTTACGTGTCATTTGTTTTATCATTTTTACATTTATATTCATTGTTTTGATTTGCACACCATGATCGAGTGGCCCTGTCCCAGATGGTCGTGGATGGTCTCCACCTCGAGTCCGGAAGCCTCTACCAGTCGTTTCATATCGTCAGTGTTATACATCTTCGAGTTGCCATTGGCCATCGCCGTGAAGTAGAGGCTCGTCATCGTCAGACAAAAGGCTGCTGCCTCATAACGCTGACGGTCCCACAGCGTCTCCATGATATACAGGCGACTGTCGCCATCCATAATCTTACTGGCCCGCTCCAGAATGCTCTGTATCTGGTCTTCCGAGAAACAGTCGAGGAACTGGCTCATCCAGATGACGTCGTAATGCTTGTCTGTCGGGAACTGACTTTCCCTGTCCAGCAGGTCTGTGGGATAGGCGTCGATACGCTCTGCCCCGGGCTTACCGGCTGTCTGTTGGCGCATCAGTCCTATCTGCTGCGGCAGGTCCATGATAGTTACTCTCACGTCCTGATCATGAGCGACGCACTGCAGTGCCCAGCGCCCCGTATTGCCACCCACGTCGAGCAGCGTTGACGGTTTCTGGGCGAACACCACGTCTAATGCTTGCTGAAACGAACTGTCTGAATAGAAATGGTCGAAACAGAACCAACTCGTCCGGGCAGGCTCCGGCAACGACGAGAGCCCCTCATAGATGGTAGGCCAGTCACCTAAATGCCTCAGTCCGACAGGTCGTCCCTCCTTCAGTGCCTCCTCCAGATCGTACATTCCCTTGTAGTTCACATCGTGGTTGAAGTCCATATTCACCCGCGTGGCCTGGTCGTTGATCAGGAACCAGCCGGTCTTGGCCAGCGTGAAGCGCTCCGTATCTTTATCGACGAGCACTGTACCGATTGTGAGCGAAGCCTCCATCAGCACCTTCACGACATAAACCGTCAATCCCGTCTTCTCAGCCACCTCACTGATCGTCAGCCCTTCATCGCTGTCGCGCAACAGGTCGAGAATACCAAACTTCAGCATCAGCCTCGATGCCTGAAACACCACTGGCGACCAGGCTATCCACTCTGCTCTGGCCTGAGCCTCGCGGGCAGAGAGATGCTCTGCCGTATATGCCTTTTCTAATGCAGGTGATAAATTCATGATCTCAATAATAGTGAGTATAAGAAGGTCATCTATCGTAAGATGACCTTCTTGTTGTTCTGAATGAGGAGCCCGCGAGACGACTTGCTGGCTGGAGTGCCGTCGAGACGGTAGATGCGGGCAGTGCCCTCCGCCTGTGCAACGGCTCTGGTAGATGCCACCTTAGTTGCTTCGGCCTGCTTTGCCTTGAACTCTGCGCGGGCCTTCTCCAACTGGCCGATAAAACGCTCGTTGTTGCGGATCATCTGATAGAGCACATTGCCTGCCATGCGACCTGCATCGACATCGCTCTGCCAGTGATAGCCGGCAATGACGCGACTCTCTCCGAAATCATAGCCACGAGCCAGCAGCGCCTCCATCGCCTTGGGCGAAGTGTTGATATCCGCCAGCAGCAGGGCACACGTCCATCCGAACACGGTATGTCCTGAAGGGTAAGAGCCCTCGTAACGGTGCTTCTCCTCCTTCTCAGGCACAAGGGTGCCTTCATTATAATAGGTATAAGGGCGCCTACGGTCGAAGACCTTCTTCACGTCCGAGTGGATGCTGTCGCACGAGGCACCTACATCCTGCAAGATGGTATAGATTTCGGGCGTACCTTCTTTCGTAATCTCCACGCCGAAGAGCGGTCCGAACTCTGCGATAATCGTCTCCATACTGTAAACGGCATCGCGCTGAGCCTGAGCGGCACGCGCCTCGTCGAGGCGCTGCAGCTTTCCCCAGAGGTGCATCGACTGGTCGGCCACGAAGCGGGCTGACTCAAACTCTGGTGGCGGAGGCAGAATTTTCGACATATCAGGCAACTCGGCCTTGGTGAAATACGCATGACCATTCTTCTCGTCGCCTGCAGCAAACATCTGGGCGGCAATCACTAATGAAAGGATTAATAGTGACAATCTTTTCATTTTCATCATCATTATATGTTCTAATTAATATGAATCTAAATCAGATCGACTCGCGACTTGGCATGCTCTGCCCTCCACTCTTCGAGTGTCTCCTCACGGAAACGCTCCTCAATCAGGATCTCAGCCAAGGCCAAGATGACGTCGTCGGGCACCAGGAAGCGCTGATCAGGGTTGTTGTTGCGGATGTCCATCAGAAACTCGCTCATCTCGTTCTTATAGACCTCCTTCATGCGAATGTCGCCACCAGTGTCAACAGAACACGAATAAGTCACGTTGGCCAGACGGTCGCAGAGTTTCACGAAGGGGGCGTATGGTGTCTGCCTGATACCCTCGTAATAGCGCTCATTGGCGCGCTCTGCACGCGTGCGTCCCTTCTCGTTGGTAAGCGCATAGACTATCTCTGCAGCGAGCAAGGCCTGATCGTTGTCCATCAGTTTGCGGGCCACGCGCACCACGTCGTTATAGCTCAGGCGGGCATCCTCAATGCTGTCGTGATAATAGGCGCTGAAGAAGAGCGGCACCACGTCGTGTTCTGAGGCGCACACCAGATGGCCATAGTCGTGCACACCCTGGGCCACCATGTCGAGATGGAAACCATAAGGCAGATTGTCGCCATAGGTCTGATTCACGCTCTGATGAAGGTCGTGAGCCTGCTGGCGGATTTGCTCAATTTGGGGAGCATATTTATTCAGAAACAACTGATATTCTTCTCTTGTCATTGCTTCAAAAAAGTGTTAATATTGCCGTCGTGCAAACCTATATAAATAGGTGTTACATTGAAGACTTCATTTTTTAAGCTACAAAGGTAAGGAATATTTGGGAATTTTTGACGATTCTCAACAATTTTATCATTTTTTCACGATTTTTCTTGGTAGTTACAAAAATAATTCCTATCTTTGCCACTGTACAATTAAAACAATATTAATTAAAACAATCAGTTATGAAGAAATTTATGATTCTCGCTGTTATGATGGTTGCCACTCTGACAGCAAGTGCACAGCAGAAAGTCGGCACATGGTCTATTACCCCGACAGGAACTTTTAACTTGGCATCAATTGTTGGTGACAATACCGACGATATGAGCATGAAGGTCGGACTTGGCGCAGGTGCTGATGCCATGTATCAGCTGTCTTCCCTCGTAGGCCTGTCTGGTGGTCTGTACTACTCTATGCAGGGCGCTAACGGCAAAGGCGATGTGAAGTATAATGTTGACGAGTTGTTGATTCCTCTGATGGCCAATTTCTACGTATATCCTAATCTGGCCCTCAAGGTTGGTCTCCAGCCTGGCTTTATCGTAGATGCCAAAATAAAATCAGACAAAGTAGAGGTAGATTCTTCTGACAGTTTCCAGTCTGTGGAGATTTCATTGCCACTCGGTATCTCTTACGAAATCTCTAACTTCGTGATTGGCGCCCGTTACAACCTCGGTCTCGCAAAGATCAACAAGGGAAATGGCAGCTGGCGCAACAGCGTGCTGATGTTCTCTCTCGGCTATAAGATTCCTCTTGGAAGAAGATAAACAGAAACTTTTATGAAGAATGCAGCCCAGACTGGCTGCATTCTTTTATTAATTATCAACACAATTCAAATTAAAAGAGAAAACGATTATGAAAAAGATTTTGATGATTGCTGCCCTGATGGTAGCTACATTGAGCGCAAGTGCTCAGAACACATTGCGTGAGAATGGGTCATTCACCCTGCAGCCCAAAGTCGGTATCGACTTCGGTCACCTGTCTGGCTCATGGACACAGTTAGGCGGTGCTGAGAAGAAGACTCGCGTGGGTCTGATCGCTGGTTTTGAAGGTGAATACTATGCTAACGAGTGGCTGGGTATCGCTGCTGGTATCAACTATGCTCAGCAGGGTTGGAAGTTTAAGCACAACGGCAATTCAGAAACCCAGAAACTGGACTTCATCAACATCCCCGTCACAGCCGACTTCTATGTTGCCAAAGGTCTTGCCCTGAAGGCTGGTGTTCAGTTCGGTTTCCTGACAACTGCTAAGCTCGGAGATCTAAAGAACAAGGACAATTTCAACAAGTTCAACTTCTCCATCCCTGTTGGTATTTCTTATGAATATGCCGACTTCGTTCTCGACCTGCGTTACAACATTGCTCTTTCTACTATCAACAAGAACAGCACTTCAGACAACAAGTACCGCAGCGACCTGATTCAGATCACCGTGGGTTACAAGATCGACCTCTAAGTCATCAGAGATACATCTAAATCCATACTCAGGGCCCGCTTTCCGAAGCGAGCCCTGTTTCTTTTCCCACCTCACCCGACGATAGGCACATTGCGAGCTAATAGTTGATTTAAGTCAAAATAAACGGCTGTTATCGCACACAATTGTTAATTTTAACGCTTTGTTTCAAAAATCATCGTACCTTTGCACCCGGTTTTGATAAAGAACCAATACATAACATTCGAAAAGAAACAAATTAAAATTAAAAGAAACGATTATGAAAAAGATGATGATGATTGCTGCCATGATGGTAGCTACAGTTGCAGCTAAAGCTCAGTTCGAGCCAGGTACATTCACCCTCCAGCCAAAGGTTGGTTTCGTGCTATCTGATCTTTCTTTTGATGATACCAAGTACAAACCCGGTATTGCTGCTGGTATCGAGGGTCAGTACCAGATCAACAACTGGTTCGGTCTGTCTGCCGGTCTTCTCTATACAACGGAAGGTTGCAAGATTAAGAATACAGATGGCGGCAAATACAATCTTGAGTATATCAACATCCCCGTCATGGCTAAGTTCTACGTGGCTAAGGGTCTCTCTCTGAACGCAGGTCTGCAGCTCGGCTTCCTGACCAAAGCTAAGGCAAAGGATAATACATCTGTTAATGGCAGCATTAAGGAATACTGCAACAAGACCGACTTCTCTATCCCCTTGAGCATTGCCTATGAGTTTGAGAACGGCCTGAGCTTCGAGGCTCGCTACACAGGCGGTTTGACTAACGTGATTAAGGAGGAGTACATTCATAAGGCTGGCTCAACTTACAAATTCGAGAGGGACAACAAGAACGAGGTGTTCATGCTGACCGTAGGTTACAAGTTCGAACTCTAATCCATCAGAGATATAGTTTTCAAAATATTCACAGGGCCCGCTTTCCGAAGCGAGCCCTGATTCTTTCTCCCCTCACACGTTGATAGCCACACAGTAAGTTAATTGTTGATTTAAGTCAAAATAAGCAGCTGTTATCGCACACAAGTGTTAATTTTAACGTTTTGTTTCAAAAATCGTCGTACCTTTGCACCCGGTTTTGATAAAGAACCAATACATAACATTCGAAAAGAAACAAATTAAAATTAAGAAGACAATTATGAAAAAGATGTTGATGATTGCTGCCATGATGGTAGCTACATTGAGCGCAGGCGCTCAGAACGAGGTTGGTCAATTCACTCTGAAACCAATGGTAGGTCTGAATTTGGCTTCAATGACCAAGGCAGAGAATTCAAAGATGCGTGTAGGTGTTGCAGCTGGTATTGAAGGTGAGTATGGCGTAAGCGAGAAGTTTGGTGTTTCTGCAGGTCTGCTCTACTCTATGCAGGGTGTGAAGGAAAACGGTACTTTGAATACTAATATTCCTCCCTTTGGCCCTCTTAGTTATACTGGTGATGTCACTATGAAACTTGACTATCTTAACATCCCCATCCTGGCTAACTACTACATCGTGAAGGGTCTTGCTATCAAGGCAGGTATCCAGCCTGGATTCTGCGTTTCAAAGAACCGTGCTCTGAAGGGTACTGCTACTGCTGCAGGTAAGACTATTGCCATTGACTCAAGCAACAAGATTGAGGATGGTGTAAAGTCATTCCAGTTTGCTATCCCTGTAGGTGTTTCTTATGAGTATCAGAGCTTTGTGCTGGATGCCCGTTACAACATCTATGCAACAAAGGCCCTTAAGGATGGTGATTCTCGTCACTCACTGTTCACCATCTCTCTGGGTTACAAGTTCAGCCTCTAATCCATAGAGATATAGTTTTCAAAATGTTCACAGGGCCCGCTTTCCGAAGCGAGCCCTGTTTCTTATTTGTTAAATCACGTCCCAATTGAGCAATTATGTGCAGATTTTGACGTAAGTAGGCGTACAATTTACAGATGGATTAGTACCTTTGTTATGCCCCCTGTTATGATCCGAGGCCGCCAAACAATCCTCTTCTTTTTTTCAATATTATTTGGATCTTTCAAATATACTTTGTATCTTTGCACACAAATACTGATAATTATGACTGAGGTACATAAGAAATATCGTCTGACTTCTATGGAAGAGCCTACCGACGAAATGTTGCAGGCCTTGATGGAAGATGTGGCTAAGGCAGCACGCGAATCAAGTGCCAAGGCAAAAGCCGAGAAACAGAGACGTTTTTCGGAAGTAGTTCGCATCATAAAAGCCCGACGTTCTCAACGAAAGAAGATACTTAATGACTAACCGCCGTCCTACATTATGTGTAGTTGCAGGTCCCAATGGCTCAGGCAAAACCACAACCACCATTCAATTGCTTAACAACGAATGGGCTCTATTGCGACGGCGATACTGACGGCGATGGGAACCGTATCCTGTATCGGGTACTAAACAAAAAAAGAGCGTTCTGGAATGACTTTCCAGGACGCTTTGCATTTAGTCTATATGTGGTGATGGGGTGCTTCAGACAAAGGCGTAGAAAAATGCCTTTTGTTTTGGCGATTCAGAAAATTCTGATTACCTTTGCAGCCGTGAACTTAACGACGAAACGACATCTTGCCTCGTGGTTGCTATTGGCAGTCTTTCTGCCAATGCTGGTCTTTTCGTCGCTCCACGTGCACGAGGGAGCCGTCTCTCAGGCTGAGAAGGAATGCACCGACTGCACACACAATAATTGTCACGGACACCTGACTCAGACTGCAACATGGGCGCACGACTGCGTGCTTTGCCAATTCCTGACGCTCACCATGCTGACAGCCGCTGCAGCTGCAGTCACAGTATATATTCATGTATGTAAGCTAAGCTACCTACAGCCTTTGTGCAGCCATCACGCTGCCTGCTGTGGTAACATCGTTACGCGAGGGCCACCGTCGGCATAACTCGCCCAACTTACACATTATATATATACATACATTAATCATATCACAGAATGAAGAACAGACTTATCATTCTGCCATTGCTGATGCTATGCACAGCGGTGGCAGCTCAAGACCATAACAAGGCACATCAGCATGGGGAGGACTCGACGGACGTGTTCTTCCGCCATCTGAACCTGAACGAAGTGACAGTAACGGGCGTTACCGGCGACACGAAACTGAAGCACGCCACAGCTCCCGTCAGCATCGTGACACCACAGATACTGAAGGCTACGGCCTCGACAAACATCATCGACGCCATCGCCCATCAGCCTGGCATCAGCCAGCTGACGACGGGTGGAAGCATCTCGAAACCCATCATCCGCGGACTGGGCTACAACCGAGTGGTCGTGATGAGCGAAGGGGTGCGCCAGGAAGGACAGCAGTGGGGCGACGAACACGGTGTAGAGGTGGACGGCAGCAGCGTGGGCTCGGTAGAGATCCTGAAGGGACCGGCCTCGCTGATGTACGGCTCCGACGCGATGGCGGGCGTCGTGATACTGCATCCCCAGCCGACACTCCCGCAGGGGGAGATGCTTGCCAACGTGAGCACTGAGTATCAGACCAACAACGGGCTCTTCGCCTACAACCTGTCGATGGCGGGCAATCAGAAGGGCTTTGTGTGGAATGCCCGCTACAGCGACAAGATGGCACACGCCTATAAGAACAAGTACGACGGCTACGTGCCTGGCTCACAGTTCCGCGAACGGGCTGGCCGACTGATGCTGGGACTCAACAAGGCATGGGGACACTCAAGGCTGACGGGAACGATCTATCACCTGACGCCTGGCATCATCGAGGGTGAGCGCGACCCGGAGACGGGCGAACTGGTGCACGAAGAGGGATTCACGGGCCACAGCTACGGCAAGCAGCTGCCCTTCCAGCAGGTGAAGCACTACAAGCTGGTATGGGACAACTCGCTGAACCTCGCGACGGGTTATCTGAAGGCTATCATCGGCTATCAGCAGAACCGCCGTCAGGAGTTTGAGGAGTCGGCAGATGAATACGAACTCTACTTCAAACTCCACACACTGACCTACGACCTGCGCTACGTGACTAACGAATGGGAAGGATGGAAGCTCTCTACGGGCATCGGCGGCATGTATCAGAAATCGGGCAACGAGGGTGAGGAATACCTGATTCCCGACTACCGTCTCTTCGACTTCGGCATCTATGCCACAGCCTCGAAGGCCTTAGGGGAACGCTGGACACTGAGCGGTGGCGTGCGCTACGATCACCGCCGACTGCATGGCGACGAACTCATCGAGGACGGCGACCTGCGCTTTCAGGATTTCTCGCGCCACTTCAACGGTCTGACGGGAAGTATCGGAGCTGTCTGCAATATCAACGACCACTTCAACCTGCGCCTGAACCTGGCACGTGGCTTCCGTACGCCGAACATGAGTGAACTGGCGTCGAACGGCGTGCACGAAGGCTCTATCCGCTACGAACTGGGCAATCAGCAGCTGAAGGCGGAATACAGTCTGCAGGCTGACCTCGGACTCGACTTCACCTCGCGCCATGTGTCGGCACAGCTGGCGCTCTTTGCCAATCGCATCGACAACTATATCTTCACGCATCGCATACCTGGCGAGATCGAGGAGGGCTACCTGACGTATGCCTATACGCAGGGGGATGCACGACTGCTGGGCTTCGAAGCTGGTATCGACCTGCACCCCGTACACTCACTGCACTTCTCAAACACCTTCTCGTATGTCGATGCACGACTCACCAGTCACGACGCACCGCTCACCTCGGAGAACAAATACCTCCCCTTCACCCCTGCCCCACGCTGGTCGTCGGAACTGAAATGGGAGCTATTCCACCACTCGCACACGACGCTGGGCCATCACCACAGATCGGATGCCGCCCACCGCTCGCTGTTGAACAATCTCTATATCGCTGCCGGACTCGACTGCTATCTGAAACAGACGCATATCCACAGCGCTGACAACACGGAGACGGAGACACCGGGCTATGCGCTGCTATCGCTCTCGGCAGGCACGGACATCCTCGTGAAAGGCAGGAAGATAGCCGAACTCTATATCACAGCCGACAACCTGCTGAACAAAGCTTATCAGAACCACCTGAGCCGACTGAAATATGCCGACGAGAACGTGGTGACAGGCCGCAGAGGCGTCTTCAACATGGGGCGCAACATCACCTTCAAGCTGGTAATCCCGATACAGATTTAACAGAGAACGACAGAGGGGCTGATCATCATCAGCCCCTCTCACTTTGTATATCATTACTTCTTCTTGGAAGACTTCTTGGTGCTCGTCTTCTTCGAAGAGATCTTAAGCGTCTTGCCCGTTGTGGTCGTCGTGGCGCTCTTGGCAGGCTTGTAGTACTTCAGGGCCTCGGGCATCCATCCTTGGATCTGACGGATACGGGTGGCGTCGGAGGGGTGATCGCTCAGGAACTCTGCGGGCTTGTTGCCCGAGAGCTGCGACATGCGCTGCCAGAAGTTGACGGCTACCTGAGGATCGTAACCGGCCATAGCGGCGAAGATGAGTCCCATGTGGTCGGCCTCGCTCTCATGGTTGCGCGAGTACTTCAGGTTGGCGAAGTTCAGTCCCTGGGCGGCGATGGCCTGTCCGACGGATACGGCACTGCTGCCGATGCCGAGGACGCTGGCCAGCGAACCGAGTGTCTGCACACCGTACTGCTGCTTCATCTTGGTGCTCATCTGCTCGGCAGAGTGACGGGCTACGGCGTGGGCGATCTCATGGCCGAGCACGATGGCCAGCGAGGCCTCGTCCTTGGTGACGGGCAGGATGCCTTCATAGACGCAGATCAGTCCGCCAGGCATACACCAGGCATTGACCTCATTGCTCTGCACGAGGTTGAACTGCCACTTATAGTACTGCAGGTCGTCCTGCATGCCGGCAGCTTTCAGATAGGCGGTCACTGCGGTGGCCAGGTTCTGCCCCACTCGCCTCACCATCGCCGTGTTCTCGGCATTGGTGGAGAGCTTGGCGCTCTTCATGAACTCTGAATACTGCTGGGTGGAGAGACTCAGGATATCACCATCGCTCACCATCAGCGACTGCTGGCGCCCTGTGATGGGCACGGTCTTCGTGGTACCACCGCAACTGACGAGAACGGCAGCTACCAGCGACAATAGGAAAATCTTAAAATGCTTCATTTTTTTAATTAATTGGTTTCTGACTGCAAAATAAGCAAAAAAATCCGAGACTGGCAAATTTTCGGCAAAAAAATGAGGGACGTCCTCTCGGAACGTCCCCCATACTAATCATACTACTAATTACTACTAATTTTCTTACTTGTTCAGACCACGATTGTTGATCGTTGTGTTGAGCAGTGTGAGATAAGTACGCATCTGCTTGTCGTTGAGCACGTAGCGCATCCACTTGACATCGTTCTCGATAGCGCGGTTCACGAGAGCCTTGCGATCGTCGTTGTTGTACTGTGCAGCGAACATCAGTTCTGATGCAAACGTGTGGTGGATATCAGCAACGGCCTCTTTCTGGTCGTCTGCCAGGTTCAGTGCGCTTGAAAGCTTATTCATATTGACATTCAACTCATAAGCCTCAAGAGTGTTAACACTGGCTGCGTTCTCACCTTCTGCAAATGCGGTTGTCATACTCAGCATTGCTACTAATGTCAAAAACATCTTTTTCATCTTTTTACCCTTTCTTTTCTTTACTCGGAGCGGTGTGTTAGGCCGCTCTTACTTTAATAATGTTATCCTGTTGCGCAGCTCTTTGGCTTGCGCTGCTTACCCGCTTTCGGGCAGCTCTTGTTTTGTTTTGACGCTGCAAAGGTACGACGATTTTTGCAACCTCACAAGCTTTTCTGGAAAATTGTGTGCGATAACAGCCCGTTTATTGACAAAGGTCAAAGAATCGGTAAAAATACGCATTTTTTAAGTTTTTTGCCATAAACCGCCCCTTTTATCAAGGAAAATATGTACCTTTGTGGCCAAATTAATCAATATATATATAATAAGGTATGGAGAAACCAGAAAACAGATTCGTTTCTGTCGTATATCAGCTTTACACCATCGCTCAGGATGGCAGCAAGCAACTGGAGGAGCAGACTGGCGACGAGCGCCCGTTTGAGTTTATCACCGGCTTCGGCGTAGCCCTCGACCGTTTCGAGGAGGAACTCATGAAGCACGCTAAGGGCGACAGCTTCGACTTCACCCTGGAGCCGGCAGAGGCCTTCGGCGACTACGTGCCAGAGGGAATGCACCAGCTCGGACGCGAGATCTTCACCGTCAACGGCAAGTTCGACAGCGATAATATCTATGAGGGGGCCGTCATCACCCTCACCGACAACGACGATCACCACTTCATGGCAAAGGTCGTGAAGATAGAGGCCGACAGCGTCACGGTGGACACCAACCACCCGCTGGCTGGCAAACGACTGAACTTCACAGGTGAGGTCAAGGAAAACCGCAAGGCTACCGACGAGGAGGTACAACACCTCATCAAGCACCTGACTGGCGGTTGTGAGGGCTGTGGCGGCTGCGGACATCACGGCGAAGGTGAGGGTTGCGGTCATCATGGCGAAGGCGAAGGCTGCGGTCATCACGGCAAAGGCGGCTGCGGACACTGTCATCACTAATCTCTGACTATGCGTAATACATTCGGTAACCTATTCACACTGACCACCTTTGGCGAGAGTCACGGTGCTGCAGTAGGAGGCGTCATCGACGGTATGCCGGCTGGCATCGACATCGATCTCGACTTCATACAGCAGGAACTCGACCGTCGTCGCCCAGGACAGAGCAGCATCACCACCAGCCGTCAGGAGGCTGACAAGGTCGAACTGCTCAGCGGTGTCTTTGAAGGCAAATCGACGGGCTGTCCCATCGGATTCATCGTACGTAATACCAATCAGCACTCGCAGGACTATGAGAATCTGCGCTGTCTGTTCCGTCCTTCTCACGCTGATTTCACCTATAAGGAGAAATACGGCGTACGTGATCATCGTGGAGGCGGCCGTTCGTCGGCTCGTATCACCATCAGCCGCTGTGTGGGCGGGGCACTGGCCAAACTGGCCCTCCGACAACTGGGCATCAGCATCAAGGCCTATACCTCACAAGTGGGGCACATCGCCTTGGAACACGACTATCGCCACTATGACCTCACACTGACGGAACAGAGCGCCGTACGCTGTCCTGACCCCGAGAAAGCGGCTCAGATGGAGGCACTGATCAAGGAGGTGAAGGCTGAGGGCGACACCATCGGCGGTATCATCACAGGCGTCGTCACGGGCTGTCCCGCAGGACTGGGCGAACCGGAGTTCGACAAACTCCATGCTGCCTTAGGTCAGGCGATGCTCAGCATCAACGCCGTGAAGGGTTTCGAATATGGTGAGGGCTTTGCAGGCGTCACGGCCAGAGGCAGCAGCCAGAACGACGTGTTCCGCTGCGAGGAGGGGCGCATCACGACAGCCACCAACCACAGTGGAGGCATTCAGGGCGGCATCTCCAACGGACAGGACATCTACTTCCGCGTGGCCTTCAAACCGGTGGCTACGATCCTCACAGAACAGGAGACGGTCGATCTGGAGGGAAACCCCACTACTTTCACAGCTCGCGGGCGTCACGACCCCTGTGTACTACCAAGAGCCGTACCTATCGTTGAAGCAATGGCTGCAATGACGATTTTGGACTTTTATCTGTTAAAAAATGGATATAAAGGGTAACATTTGCATATTATACGAAAAATAATTCCAATATTTTTTGGGATTTTCCAAAATATATCGTATATTTGCATCAGCATTTGGGGGTTTGGGAAAATCCCAAGATGCTTTAGTTAAGTCTAGTTTAGTTTTTGTGTTGGTTGAGGGCTGCCGATTGGCAGCCCTCAAATTTTTACGGTCAAACCCCTGCAACAGCAGGGGCTGCCGATTGGCAGCCCTCAAATTTTTATACTATACCAATAATCTCTTGCACCGAAGAGATTTTGTGATTTTCCAACCACTCATGAATCCCATCCCGAACCTTAATCGAGACAGCCGGATCCAGGAAATTCGCCGTTCCGATCTCTATCGCCGTCGCTCCCGCCATCATAAAGGCAATGGCATCCTCAGCCGTACAGATGCCTCCCAGTCCCACGACGGGAATCTTCACAGCCTTCGCCACCTGCCACACCATCCGCAGGGCTACAGGCTTCACAGCCGGACCACTCAGACCACCTGTATTGATACTCAGCAACGGCTTACGACGCTCGATATCAATAGCCATTCCCATCAGGGTGTTGATGAGCGACACACTGTCGGCACCCTCTCCTTCTACGGCCTTCGCAATCTCACGGATATCCGTCACGTTGGGCGAGAGCTTCACGATGAGCGTCTTGTGATAACGGGCACGCACGGCCTTCACCACACTCGCAGCCCCAGCACAGGTCACACCAAAGGCCATACCACCGTCTTTCACGTTCGGACAACTGATATTCAGCTCTATCGCGGGAATCTTGTCCAACGCGTCGATGCGGGCTGCACATTCGGCATAGTCCTCTGGCGAAGAACCGCTGACATTGACGATCATATTCGTATCGATATCCTTAATCTGCGGATAGATATGCTCACAGAAGTAATCGACACCCTTGTTCTGCAATCCCACGCAGTTGAGCATCCCTGAAGGGGTCTCTGCCATACGGGGATAGTCGTTGCCCTCACGGGGCTTCAGGGTCGTTCCTTTCACGATGATGCCACCAATCCCGTCAAGGGGCATGAAATCGGCAAACTCCAACCCATAGCCGAAGGTGCCTGAAGCGGTCATCACGGGATTCTTCAGCGCCAGTGCGCCAATCTTCACATTCAAATCTGCCATAGCAATTGTTCTATATTAAACACTGGTCCGTCCTTACATACACACAAATTTCCCTCGGTGGTCTTCTCCACACAACAGAGACAGGCTCCTACGCCACAGGCCATCAGATTCTCCAACGATACCTCACAGGCAATGCCTTTCTCACGCGCCAGACGGGCGACGGCCTTCATCATCGGCGTAGGACCGCAACAACTGATGCGATCGAAGGTCTCTTGCTGGAGCAGACTGTGATGGGTCACAAATCCCTTCTCGCCTGCAGAACCGTCTTCTGTCGTCACGTACACGCGCCCGTACCGCTTAAATTCATCGAGCATCAGCAGGTCGCCTGCCGTACGAGCACCCAAGAGGAATGTGGGTTCCAGGCCTGACTGCTGCATCTGGGCACCCATATAGAGCAATGGCGCCACACCGACACCTCCACCTATCAACAGCACTTTCTCACCGTTTTTCGCGGGCGTAAAACCATTA
>JAEEGJ010019608.1_pt1 | contig 14865 bp, 14 predicted proteins | sample 8958761 | NCBI WGS metagenome assembly JAEEGJ01 (sample SAMN16246546, study PRJNA631951) | gut metagenome | biome: gut microbiome; feature: rumen; material: RS-attached | host: Bos | place: Iran: Karaj | collected 2018-10 | reverse complement strand
GGCTCAGCTAAGAGGTGTTATTGACAAGAAATTCTTCATCTTCAGACTGGTCAAGATTTTCGGTTAATCCACGCGCTTATACAGGTGACCCATTATAATTTGGTGGAGAAATGAGAGAGATGAGTTTGAAAGATATCCAGGTTGTTTGCTTGGAAATCTTAAAAGACGTTCATTTGTTTTGTGTAAGTAATCATATTAATTATACATTATGTGGTGGAACGCTTTTAGGCGCAATAAGGCATAATGGTTATATTCCATGGGATGACGACATAGATATTGCAATGCCACGTCCGGATTATGACAAGTTTATACAGTGTTACCAGTCGGAGAATGGCTATCAACTGTTTGCCCAAGAGAGAATAGGCTGTAAAGGAGTGAAAATAGCATTTGCTAGAGTCTGTGATATGCAACGAACTTATGTGGATTCTTCACCAGGACCGTGGAATGATACTGACACAGGAGTGTGGATTGATATTTTTCCCTTGGACGGTGCTTCCAATGATAGGCATTTGGTTGAACAAAAAACTGCACAGGTGGTAAAACTATGGAATATTTGTAAGTCTTTTCGAAGGGGCTTGGGGCCTATACGACCCAAAAAGACATTGAAGACCAAAATTAAAACAATGCTTTTTAAAGTTGTTTTTATAAATAAGGTCGGATTAATTGTGGATTATTTAACACGTCTGCATGTTAAGAATTGTAGGACATGGGACTATACCCAAAGTCAGTATTTTACAAGTTTCACATTCCCAAAGCATGGGATAAAAGAATATCTTCCTCAAACTATGCTTACTTCGTATAGCCTTCATATTTTTGAAGATACCCAGTTCTATGTGATTGATCAATATGATAGTTGGTTAAAAGCATTGTTTGGAAATTACATGAAATTGCCGCCAGTAGAAGAAAGAGAGGGGAATGGCCATAGTTTTAATACTTTTTATTGGAAAACATGAATAGTTAATTCCTGTATTTTCAAAAATGGATGGATATGAAAAAAGTCATAACATACGGAACTTACGATTTGTTGCATCAAGGGCATATAAACCTGTTGCGCCGAGCCAAAGAGTTGGGCGACTACTTGATCGTTGGTGTTACCAACGACAGTTTTGATCGTGACCGGGGAAAATTGAATGTTCGGAACAATGTTCTTGAACGTGTGGAGGCCGTTAAGGCTACAGGTTATGCCGATCAGATCATTATTGAAGATTATATGGGTCAGAAGATAGATGATATCCAAAAATATAATGTGGATATCTTTGCTATTGGCTCTGACTGGGAAGGCAAGTTCGACTATCTGAAAGAGTTTTGTGAGGTGGTTTACCTACCTCGAACGGAGGGTATAAGCAGTACGATGCTACGTAACGAAAGTCAGGAGGTGATAAAAGTTGGTATTGTAGGATGTGGCAGAGTATCAGTAAGATTCCCTTCTGAGGCAGATGTGGTGAATGGTATCGAGGTTTGTGCTGCATACGACATCAATCCAGAAGCAACCAAGTCATTTGTGGACCAGTTTAATGGTGATGTCGTTGCATACGAAGACAAGGATGGGTTTTATGAGGCTGTAGACGCTGTATATGTTGCAACACCCCATCTGGCTCATTATCATTGTATCAAGGAGGCATTAGAGAGGAAAAAGCATGTGTTGTGTGAAACACCGATGGTGTTGAATAGCAATCAGGCTAAAGAGTTATATAAGCAGGCACAGCAACAGGGCGTTATTTTAATGGAAGCCAACAAGACGGCACATTGCCCTGCTTTCAACCACCTGATGGTATTAATTAAGTCAGGACTCATTGGCGAGGTGGTAGATATTGAGGCTTCGTTGTCTCAGCTGTTAGATAAGAGCGGTCGTGAGTTTGATCCCAACCAAGCGGGTGGCGCTTTATTCGAAGAGGGTTCATATCCATTACTCCCTATCATAAAACTGTTGGGTATTAACTATCAGGATATGAATCTTTATTCAAGGATTGAGAATGGTGTTGATATCTATACCAAGGGTGTGCTTCGCTATCCTAAGGCCATCTGTTCCTTTAAGGTGGGATTAGGTGTAAAAACTGAAGGTAACCTTGTTGTTTCTGGTACGAAAGGCTATGCTTATGTGCCTGCTCCTTGGTGGCTGACGGACTATTTTGAACTTCGTTATGAGGATCAGAACCAAAATAAGAAGTATTTCTATAAGTGGGATGGCTATGGCCTGAGATATGAGATACAAGAATTTATCAGTTGCATTTTGAACAAGCGCTTCTCTTCAGCCCGCTTGCGTAGAAGAGAAAGCATCTGCATGGCAGAGATTATGCAACAATTCGCAGAACGAAAGAATTTTAACGAAATATAATTTATTCAATAATGATTAATTTTACTGTTGGTCCCGTACAGTCAAGTGATGCTGTACGAGCTATTGGTGCAGAACAAGTGCCATATTTCCGAACGGCAGAGTTCTCGGAGGTGATGTTGGAAAACGAGCGGCTAATTAAGAAATTCGCTCATACAACAGAAGATAGTAGAGCCGTTTTTTTGACGTGTTCTGGTTCTGGTGGTATGGAGGCTGCCATTATGAATACGCTGACTAAAGACGATAAGGCTCTGGTTATTAATGGCGGCAGTTTCGGCGAGCGTTTCGTTGAATTGTTGACCCTTCACGAGATTCCTTTCACAGAGATCAAACTTGAACATGGCAAGGCTTTGAAACCAGCACATTTGGCCTCATACGAAGGAAAGGGTTATACCGCATTCTTGCTTCAAAAACACGAAACTTCCACTGGTGTGCATTTTGACATTAATTTGGTCAGTGATTTCTGTAAACGCAACAATTGCTTTTTAATCGTTGACACCATCAGCACTTTTCTATGTGATCCTTTTGATATGGCATCTTTAGGCGCTGGCGTTATGATAACTGGTAGTCAGAAAGCTTTGGCATGTCCTCCAGGAATTGCTGTGATGGCTTTGGCTCCTTCTGCCTTGGAGCGCATAGAGAAAACCAAATGTTGTTGTCAGTATCTGGATTTGAAATTAGCATTGAAGAATCAGGAACGAGGACAAACGCCATGGACGCCTGCTGTTGGAGTTCTTCGACAAATCAACGTACGTCTGAAAGAGATAGATACAGCAGGCGGAGATAAAGCCGAAATTGAAAGGACCGCCCAACTTGCCAACTATTTTAGGAATAAGTTAAAAGAGCATCATCTTCCTTTTGAGATTATCAGCGAGAGTTTGAGTAATGCGGTGACTCCCTTGCATCCAACCACACAGTCTGCTTATGAGATTTTTCTGAAGATCAAAGACGAATATGGTATGTGGATATGTCCAAATGGCGGCGATATGAAAGATACGGTGTTCAGAGTCGGGCATATTGGAGCACTGACCACTAAGGATTATGACCAATTGATAGCAGCATTCATTGATTTGCAGAAAAAGAACTTTATCTGAATCCTTTAGCTGATGGAGATAATTTGCAAGCTATGGACTGAAAATTTCGAGATAAATGGCTATACCATCGAGGATATATTGTCCTTGATTAAGGATGCTTATGGGGAACGGGCAAAAGAGGGTATTTCTTTTGCTACGCTGAATTACAGCGTCGATGACCTTCTTGCAGAACGTTCAAGTGCTGACTATTGGTTTCTGGCTTTTGATGAAGATAACCATTTATATGGCACAGCTCGTCTGACGGTGAAAGATAAGAGTGGTGAAATCTGCAATTTTGCAGTTTTGCCAAAGAGTCAGGGAAAACATGTTGGTTCACAACTTTTACAGGCAGCTAATGGTTTTGCGGTTAAACAGAAGTTAGATTATGTTATTTCTTACACTGCTACAAATGCTAAAAGTAGTGTGAGATGTCATTGTAATAATGGATTTCAAATAGTGGGGATAGACATTGGACTCTATCAAGATTATTCATCTTATGTATTTCGAAATCAGATAGCACCATCTTCTTATTGGAATGATTTCTTGGTTAGACTTGGTTTTCTTAAGGCATACATAAAATATCGTATGGCAAAAAAAGCAAATGGCCAGAATACAATTATTGGTAACTTCTTCTTGTACATAAAAGAAAAAATCATTCGATAAATTTAAGTATGAAAGAAATGACTCTTCAAGAGGTTCAAAAAGTGTCATTGGATATTCTCAAAGATGTCCATGACTTTTGTGAATCTCATAATATCAAGTATTCCTTAGCATACGGAACTCTTATTGGCGCAATTAGACATAAAGGATTTATCCCTTGGGATGATGATGTTGATATAATTATTCCGAGACCTGACTATGAAAGGTTTTGCAGAGAATATCTCTCTTCCCACGGATACAAGCTTTATAGACCAGAAGATTCTGTCAACTATATGGTCTTTGCGCGTGTCTGTGACAATGAGCATACTCTTGTTAAGACGAACCGCCCTTGGGCTAGTGAACAGACGGGAGTATGGATCGATATTTTTCCATTTGAAGGGCTGCCTTCAGATGAAAGTGATTTCCTCAATCTTGTGAAAAGGATAAGGGGGGTAGCCAAGAAAGTATACAGGCTTCGATTTGGAAAGTTCCTTAAACTGTCAGAAACAAATGGCATTAAAGATTTCTTTTATTGCTTGATAAAGAAAATTCTATATTCACGGTATGATATTAGGTCGCTTATGAAAGAACATATTCGTTTGATGTCTGGTCGTGGTTATAATGAGGCTGATTATTGTGGGCAGTTGTGTGTAATGGATTATCCCGAAAAGGAACACAATCCCAAGGCTGACTTCGAGCACTTTGTTAAAGTCCCTTTTGCTGACTCAGAGTTTTATGTGATGAATGGATATGATAATGTGTTGAGGCGGTATTATGGCAACTATATGGAACTGCCTCCAGAGGACAAAAGAGTACCACCTCAGTCGTTTACCCAAAAATATTATTGGAAATAGTTATGAAGGAATTATCTATGCAAGACGTTCAACAGGCTTCTTTGGAAGTTCTGAAGAAGGTCGCTGGCATTTGCGAAAAGGAAAACATAAGATATGCATTGGCATACGGTACTCTGCTTGGCGCAGTGCGTCATAAAGGTTTTATTCCCTGGGATGATGATATTGACATCATCGTTCCACGTCCTGACTATGAACGGCTTTTGGACTATTTTGCAAAAAACGACACAGCTCCTTTTGTGGCTATGAATATGCAGACTACGAAAGGTTATCCATATTTGATTACGCGAATTGCGGATACTCGCTACCGATTAGAAGTCCAAAACGAGAAAGATTATGGATTGGGAACTTTTATTGATGTATATGTTTTAGATGGTGTGGGAAATACTTACGAAGAAGGATGTAAATATATTGCGAAAACGTGCAAGTATCCTCGTCTGATTTTTCTTGCTACTAGAAGGTATTATCATTTTGGTACCACAAAGGGCTTTTGGAAGCGAATGATCAAGTTCCCAGCATTCTGTTTCGCAAAACTGATGGGCAAGGACTTCTTTATTAAGCGACTAATGAAGATCGTAGATACAGATTCTTATGATAAGTGTCAGTTCGTAGGTTGTGCTGTTTGGAACGAGCGGCCTTTCTGGGGCGTCTTTGGCAAGAAATTTGTGGAGGATACAATTATTGCGCCGTTTGAGGATGGAATGTTCAGAATTCCCAAAGACTATGATGAGGTGCTAAGATTATGGTATGGGGACTATATGCAGTTGCCTTCAGAAAAGAATAGAGTATATCACCATCTTTATAAGGTTTATAAAAAATGAAGGGAATACGGGTGAAACTTCTCCTTCCCATTTTCTTTGTTGAATATTTGTTTTGCGGAAAATGCAATGCCCAAAATGATGGATTGCCACATCCTTTTCAAAGTGTTTTGTCAGAGACAATAAATGCTGTTAATGGAAATGGTGCATCCTCTAATCCTTTTATTTTTATTACAGATACTCACGTGAGGGCTAATGGGATGCAATCGCCTGACCTCATTAAACAGATTGTTGAACACACAAATATTAATAAAGTAATATGGGGCGGTGATGCTATTTGTGCTTTTGGCGAAGATGCTGAAATAGAGCGATCATGGCATAGGCAACTCCTATTGGATAGCACTGTTACAGACATTTGTAATGTTTATAAAATACGTGGTAATCATGATTTTACAATCAAGGAAAGCAGAAGTTCTGATAAAGGTATAACCTATTCCCAATGTAAGACAGCCCAGATGTTATTAAATGGACGTCCTGATAATATTGTATTGAATACTTCTGACCAGGGTGCCTGTTATTATTTTTTTGATGATAAGGAAAGCCATTTGCGTTTTATTGCTTTCGACACAACAGACTCTATCAAGGGTGAAAGCGTAGCATGGGGCACAATTTATGGAGTACATGACCGACAATTACAGTGGATTGCAGACTCTGCCATAGCCACCATACCCAAAGGCTATGATATTGTTTTCCTATCACATGTGCCTTTTACGGATACGACAGGAGCTAGGTATAAAGAATTGAGTAACGTCCGTGAGATTGTTGATGCGGCAGCTAAAAGAACGGCAGGACGTGTTGGCAATGTATATTATGATTTCACCAATTTGCGGAAGACTTCTGTTTTGATGTGTCTTTCGGGGCATAACCATCAAGATATGCAGACTTATAGAAACGGCGTAGTACACATAGTAACTGCGAGTGATGCGCCCTACAATGATTATAGGGCAGATCCTTTTGTGAAAGATTTATCTGGTAGAGCAAAAGGTTCTAAAAATGAAGTTTGTTTCGATTGTGTGTCAATTAATAAAAAAAGGAAATTGATTTCCGCCTATCGTGTTGGTATTGGCGGAGATAGATTTTTCCATACAAAAGCATTGAAATTGAAAGTTGGAAAGTCTAAACATCTGAAGACTTCGCTAAACAGTCCTGTAGAATGGCGCTGCTATAACGTCTCAGGGAATCGGTATAATGGCAAATGGACCTTGTATAACGATGTGGTAGATATTGATGATCACGGAACTGTTGTCTGTAAAAAGCAAGGGGAGGCTGTGGCCTTGGCTATAGATGAGATGGGAAACAAAGAATTCTATAATATAGTAGTAAGATAGGTGTTGGTTTTTGTATAGACAAATGAAAATAGCATTCATAAGTGTTCGTGGAATACCTAACAATTACGGTGGGTTTGAGGAGTTTGCTGAATATATTTCTGTAGGCTTGGCAGAGCGTGGGCATGATATCACGGTCTATTCTCCGCATTACCATCCGTATCAGGAAAAGGAATATAAAGGGGTCCACATCAAACATATTTATAGTCCAGAGTTGTGGATGGGCGGTTCTGTCGGTAGTTTCTTCTACGATTACCTCAGTTTGAAGGATGCATTAAAGAAAGAGAATTTTGATATTATCTATGATGCTGGTTATACAAGCATTATTCCGGCATACATCCGGTTTAATGTCAAAAAGATCAAGCATCCTATCTTCACAACAAACATGGATGGCCTTGAATATAAAAGGGCTAAGTTTAACAGGTGGGCTCAGAAATTCCTGTTTTGGGAGGAGCAGATGGCGGTGAAACATAGCCACTACTTGATTGCGGATAATATGGGCATTCAGGATTATTACAAAGAAAAGTATGGCAAAGAAAGTAAGTTCCTGGCATACGGAGCCACCATACACGATCATTATAATGCGGATTATCTGAAAGAGTATGGTCTAGTGGAGAATGACTATTTCATCTTGGTTGCCCGCTTGGAACCGGAGAATAATATTTATATGACCATTGATGGCTATCTGGCTTCAGAACAATATGGGAAGAAGCCTTTGGTCGTGGTAGGGAAGACCAATACACCATACGGAAAGAAACTTGTTGCAAAATATGGTAATAATCCTAATATCAAGTTTGTCGGGGGCATTTACGACTTTGACAAGCTTAATTCTGTCAGACACTTTTCTTATGCCTATTTTCATGGGCATAGCGTAGGGGGTACGAATCCTTCTTTGTTAGAGGCGATGGCTTCGGAGTGTTTCATCTTGTCACATAATAATGTATTCAATCGTTCCGTTCTTCGTGAAAATGCCATCTACTATCAGTCAACCGAAGATGTGACAAAACTACTGAATGACATTGATAATATTGTCTATAAGTATAAATCTGATTTTACATCAGAAAATCTGGATATTATCCGGGATGAATATTCATGGGAAAAGTTGATTGACGAGCACGAGAAGTATTTCAAATGGATACTTGAAGATGCTAAAAAGAGATAATTCTTCTATTCTGGCACGAACTTCACTGATTTGGTTTCCTGAGCAGCTTCCAAAAAGGTGATGTTTCGTGCCAGTTTTGGATTGGGTTGAATGTCCATTGTCAAGTGGGGACAATAGGGGCAGTATTCGATTTCTATGCGGGTACTGCAAAACGAGCTCCCCAGTGGTGGCAGGATCATTCCTTGGAATGGCTTTACCGTCTATGTCTTGAGCCCAAGCGGATGTGGCGGAGATATCTTTTGGGTAATCCGTTGTTTTTGTGGAATGTCATTTCTCTTACTTTCTTCGGCGCGAAGAAAGAAGCAAAGAAGCATCCACCCTCCCCAAGGCCCCTCCCTATATGGAGGGGATGCAACCTGAAAGTCGCAGAAACCGACGACTTTCAGTGGGTTTTGGTATCGCGGGACACGCGATGAGTTTTTTATCGGCTGCGCAGAGAGGGACACGGCTTGAAATTTTTATCGGCTGCGCAGAGAACTGAGGGGCGAGGAGGCTGAGGAAAGAAGAAAAAGGTGGAAAAAGTTGCAAGATTGAAAGAATTATCATATATTTGCAGCCGAAATGATAAAGATTGAAGATTATGGAACCGAAGATTGGAGACAGAATGAAGGCAAGTCCTCAACTTACAGCTCAGCCAGACTGGATAGAAGGTGAGGTAATTGATGTAGAGCATAACCCATTTCTTGGCTTGGTTATTTCTATAAAAGACAAGTTGGGAAGAATCTTCTTTGGTCAAAGTCGATTTTTCTTAGCATTGTAGTCTATGTTTGCAATCGCATTTGATATGGACATCAAGGAACTCCGTAATACATACGGAGAACCTTATAATAATGCCTATTACGAGATCAAGATAATTCTGCGTGAGTATGACTTCTTCAATACGCAGGGTAGTGTCTATCTGACTGAAAACGATGATATGGCAAATCTGTTCTCGGCAATCTTTGCTTTGAAGAATACTTCATGGTTTAAAGCCTCTGTGCGTGACATCAGGGCGTTCAAAGTTGAGAACTGGTCGGATTTTACGGCTATTGTAAAAGATTAGAGTACTTTTCTCTGGCGCAGAGAAAGTAGGCAAAATACATTCACTTAACCTGAAAGTCGCAGAAGCCGTCGACTTTCCGCAGGTTTTAGTAAGTTGGGACACGGCTTGCTTTTTTATTGGCTGGCGCAATGAAGAATCGGGTAAGGATATTCGTGGTGGCGCATAAACCTTTTGGGATGCCGGAGGGGGAGGCGCTGGTGCCGATACATGTGGGACGTGCAGTGTCTCGACTGAAGGACGAGATGACAGGTATGGCCGGAGATGATACGGGGGAGAATATCTCGGAGAAGAATCCTTCGTATTGCGAAATGACGGCACACTACTGGATATGGAAGAATGTGAAGGACTGTGACTATGTGGGCGTCTGCCATTATAGGCGGTATTGGGGTATAGACATCACTGAGAAGACGGTATCAGAGGTGATGGATAACGCCGATGTGCTGATGGTGGAGCCTTCATGGCATACGGATAGCGTGTATGCCTACTTCGCCAAGTTCATGGGAGCGGAGAACATGACGATCCTGTGGTTGGTGATGAGGAGACTATGCCCTGAGTATGTGGAGACGCTGGAGAAGATATGTGACGGCGTGAAGTTCCATCCGTTCAACATGCTGCTGTGCAGGAAAAGCCTGTTTGATGAGTATGCAGAGTGGATGTTTTCGATTCTCGGTGAGTGTGAAAAGATCGTGAAGCCGTCTCCCTATACGAACGGACGCAGGGCTCTGGCTTATATGGCAGAACTGCTGACTGGCGTGTATTTCATTCACCTGGGAGTGAGGATCAAGACAGCACCTTATTATAAAATAAAGGACGGCCAGAAGACATTGATACAGATGACGCCGGAAGAAAGGACGTTGCTGGCGGACTATGAGGCGATGTTGCATGGCGGACTGGCCCAGAAAGTGAAAGAGGATCGTATCGAGAAGTTTGAGAATCCGGCGATATTGCTAGGATTGAAGAACGACGGTATTCTGTGAGCTCACACAGATATTCACAGATATCACAGAATTTTTTGTCAAGAATATGAAATACAACTATTTGATCGTTGGCGCCGGACTGTTCGGCGCCACATTTGCCTATAAGGCAAAGCAGGCAGGGAAGAAATGTCTGGTGATTGACAAGCGCCCGCATCTCGGAGGAAATATCTATTGCGAGAATGTGGAGGGTATCAACGTTCATAAGTATGGGGCACATATTTTCCATACGAGCAATAAGCAGGTGTGGGAGTTCGTGAACGCCATCGTGGAGTTCAACCGCTATACCAACTCCCCGATTGCCAACTACAAGGGCAAGCAGTATAACCTGCCGTTCAACATGAACACCTTCTATCAAATGTGGGGCGTGCTGACGCCTGAGGAGGCCAAGGCAAAGATTGAGGAACAGAAGGCAGAGGCGGTAGCAGCCATGAAGGCTGCAGGGGTGTCAGAGCCACGTAATTTGGAGGAGCAGGCCCTGATGCTGATAGGCAAGGATATCTATGAGGCACTGATCAAAGGCTATACGGAGAAGCAGTGGGGCAGGAAGTGTACGGAACTCCCGGCATTCATCATCAAACGTCTGCCTGTCAGGTTCATTCATGACAATAACTATTTCAACGATAAGTATCAGGGTATTCCCATCGGGGGATATAATAAATTGATTGATGGTTTGTTGGAGGGTGTGGATACTCTCACGGATGTAGATTTCTTTAAAGGTCACACAGATCTCACAGATGACACAGATAAGGGCCCACTCTGTGGGAGATGGAAAGAGGTGGCAGATAAGTTGGTGTATACAGGGGCATTGGATGAGTATTTCGGATATAGGCTTGGAAGGCTCGACTGGAGAACGGTCTCATTCGAGGAGGAGGTGCTGGACATGCCTAACTATCAGGGAAATGCGGTGATGAACTATACGGAAGCGGAAGTGCCTTATACCCGTATCATCGAGCACAAGCATTTCGAGATGTTCGGTCAGGAGGTCTATGACTGTCCCAAGACGGTCATCTCCCGTGAGTATTCTACGGAGTACAAGCCTGGCATGGAACCCTACTATACGGTCAACGATGACCGCAACAATGCCCTGGCTGATCAGTATCGTGCCCTCGCCGCCCAGGAATCCAATGTCATCTTCGGCGGCCGCCTCGCCGAGTACAAATACTACGACATGGCTCCCATCGTCGAGAAAGTCCTCTCCCTCTGGTCCTAGTAGCACACCGAGGCCATGCACAACAAGGCCAGGTCCCGTTGGGCCAAAATCACTTCCATTCTGAAAAAGTCAGCTCACAAGGCTGGCTATTTTTGTTAAAAAAGTGTTGAAGTGACTAACCATAGGAATCCGTCGAAGCATCGGATAGAAGAGCATAATATGCTGGTAGGCATTGATTTCTCTTAAAAAAGAATAAATTATACGCATTTGTATTATACGTGTGCGTATAATTCTTTATCTTTGCAAAAATTTTAAGTTTGTATAAAGATGGGAGTACCTTTTCAATACGGCAGATTAGCCGAAGCAGAAAGCTTCATTGATAGAATTGATGACAGACGGGAATTGAAGAATTTCCTGAGTCATGGGATTAATACTATATTGGTATCCCCAAGACGATGGGGTAAATCGTCGTTGGTGAAAGAATCCATGAAAGAACTTGTTGATGAAGAAAAGAATATCAAAGTTTGTTTCTTGGATGCTTATAAAATACATACAGAGGAAGAGTTTTACAATAAATTCACATCGGCTATTATCCAAGGAGTGTCATCTACTTTGGAGCAGAAATGGGGTGATTTCCTGCGGTTCGTGAACCGTCTGACACCTAGCATCACGATTGCGAGTGATCCTATGAACTCTATTGAGGTGGATTTGAAGATAAACCCTGTGAAAGAAAATCCAGAAACGATTCTTCAGCTTCCAGAGAAAATTGCTATTGAGAAGGGAATCCGTGTCATCGTATGTATTGACGAGTTTCAGCAGTTGGCAAATATTCCTCATTGGGAGAGACTTGAATCTATGCTGCGTTCGGAATGGCAGTTGCAGCACCATACGACATATTGTCTGTATGGGAGTAAGATGCATATGATGAAAAAAATCTTCAATAACTCCAGAAGTCCCTTTTATAAATTCGGACAGATGATGCAGTTGAAGCGAATATCCAAAGAATATTGGTTGCCATACATAGTCAACAACTTCGAAGCTACAGGTAAACATATAACAGAAGAACAAGCAGAGAGGTTGTGCGAAAAGGTGAAATACAATTCATGGTATGTCCAGCAATATTGTTTCTTTGTTTGGTCCCATACAGACGGAATTGTTTCTGATGAGGATATTGATCGACAGTTGGATATGGTTATCGATACTAATGCGGAAACATTCCAAAATGAACTCGATGAGCTAGTCCCCTCACAGATTGCTTTATTGAAGGCTATTGCATCGGGGGAAACACATTTTAATGCAAAAGGTGTGGTAGAGAAATATCGTCTTGGCCAGTCTCAGACCATTACGAGGAACAAAAAAACTCTTGTCGAAAAGGATTTGGTTGAGAAAAACAGGGATACGTTCTCCTTCGTGGATCCGCTGTTTGAGCTTTGGTTGAAACGCGAATACGGGATAGCTTAATATTATGTTTAGTCATCTGATGAGACCTTTGCTGAGGGGGATTGCGGAAGAGGTGGAGAAGGGACAGTATGAGGAAGCGGTGGAGGGTTTCTTCGGACTGTTTGAGAAGCTGGCAGAGGTGAAGGCTGAACATGAGGAGTGGTTTGAGACGATGTTCAAAGGCGGGGAATCGACGGATATAGCGTTCCTGACGGATGCGGCGGCAGTGCTGTATTGTCACCTGAGACAGAAGGAGGATCTATCCCCTACCCTCGCTGAGAAGATGGACCAAAGGTTGGAAGAGTTTAATGAAAAGACACAGTTTTTCGGAGACTGGACAGTAGATATTTATACCGATATGCTTCATGAGGGGGCGTATCAGATTTATGACTATTCAAAGTTGGAGAACATAGAGATCTGGAGAGATTTCTGGAAGTAAAAAAGGCTCGCAGTGCGAGCCTTTTTTGTGCATATAAAGAATCCCCCGCCAGGAAACCTGACGGGGGATTACTAAAAAACGATTCCTATATAATATCTCACGACATTTCTGCAACATGTTTCGACGCTACCGTCTTCACAGGCAGGTCGAGTTCTTCGTAAACGGAGTTGTTTGACTTGTACTCCGGCACAATCTGCTTCATCTTACGAACGGTCTCCATATCGTTGTATTTCTTGGAAACGGCAATGAGTTCGTCGATGTCCTGGCACACCTGATCGTAGTCGTAGGGGCGAACCTCGGCGATACGGATCTTCTTGTGGAAGGTGGGCTTGGTGGTCTCCTTGTCGTTCAGGACTTCCTCAAAGAGTTTCTCGCCCTCACGCAGGCCGGTGTACTCAATTTTCACATTCTTGGCACCCGAAAGACTGATCATACGCTTGGCCAGATCAGCAATCCTGACGGGACGTCCCATATCGAAGACGAAGATCTCGCCACCGTTGCCTTTCGTTCCTGCCTCCAGCACGAGTTTACAAGCCTCCGGGATGAGCATAAAGTAACGGATGATGTCAGGATGGGTGACCGTGACGGGTCCGCCGTTTCGGATCTGTTCGCGGAAGAGCGGGATGACGGAACCATTGGATCCCAGTACGTTTCCGAAGCGGGTGGTGACGAACTGGGTGACAGGAACCGAAATCGAGGATTGAGGAGATATGAGTGAGGAGTGACCTCCGTACTGGGCGGTCTTAATGGCACGGTCGAGGGTCTGGACGTAGATCTCACAGATACGTTTGGAGCATCCCATGACGTTGGTGGGATTGACGGCCTTGTCGGTAGATACCATCACGAACTTGCGGACACCGTACTTCACGGAAAGGTCGGCAATGATCTTCGTACCGTAAACATTATTCATAATGGCCTCGGAGGGGTTGTCCTCCATCATCGGCACATGTTTGTAGGCGGCAGCATGGAATACGTATTCAGGCCGGAACTGGTTGAAAATGGCATCCATGCGCGACATGCTGCAGACGGTAGTGACCACCACATGCGCATCGATATTGGGATATTCCTTGGCCATCATCAGCCGCAGGTCGTGCTGCGGGGTCTCTGCCTGGTCGATCAGCATCATCGATGCCGGTTTACACGTAGCAATCTGACGGACCATCTCTGATCCAATGGAACCTGCCGAACCTGTGATAAGGACACGACGACCGCTGAGCAATTCACCCACCGACTTCATATCGACCTTGATCTCTGCACGCGGCAGCAGGTCTTCAACAGACACCTCCTTCAACTGGATATCGCTGTACTCCGCTTTGTCTTCATCATCGACAGACTTCCCGTCCTGCATGTAGCTATCGACCTCGATGGCATTCTGGGCCATGAAGATCTTCACACCCATACCGATGAGCAGGTCCTGCAGATCCTGGTTCTTACGGAAGTCGTTGGTACGATATGGCGACACGAGCACGGCTCCGATATGATAGTCTTCAACCACCTTACGCAGGTCGTCTTCCATCGTGAACACTTTCTCACCCACGAGATCGTTGTGACGCAGACGACGGTTGTGAGAGATGAAACCTTTGAGGATGAAGCGACGGGGCGTCTGCGTGCGGATGC
>JAEEGJ010019607.1_pt1 | contig 14865 bp, 14 predicted proteins | sample 8958761 | NCBI WGS metagenome assembly JAEEGJ01 (sample SAMN16246546, study PRJNA631951) | gut metagenome | biome: gut microbiome; feature: rumen; material: RS-attached | host: Bos | place: Iran: Karaj | collected 2018-10 | reverse complement strand
AGCCTACAATGCTGTAAAGCTGAACAGGAGTAGAACGACCTACTACACGAACACGGTCCAGACGCTTTGCGGCAATTGCTCCCTTGTGGGCGCCCGAATCTGCCATATTCCAGGTATCATCAGAACACATGATCCAGGAACCATAAGCCTTGTTTACACCTTCAAGACGGCTGGCAAGGTTTACAGTATCACCAATCATTGTATAGTTAAGCTTAGAGAAGGTGTCGGTTTTACTTCCCATAAGACCTACAAAGGCTTCACCAGAGTTTACACCAATACGGGTCTGCAGAGGCTTAAGCTGGATGGTTTCTTTTGTACCGTCTTCGTGAGTAATCTCTTTTGGCTCAAACAAATCTGCATGAAGCTTATTAAATTCAACTTCAACCTTTTTCATGCGGATTGCAGAATCCAGACAAAGATAAGCCCACTCTTCCGGAGTATGAGCATTCATAGGGTCCGGAGCACCAAACATTGAGATAATGGCATCACCTTCGTATTTATCGATATTTCCGCTGTTTCGCAGAATCTCGTTAGACATCTGACCAAGGTATTCGTTCAAAATCTCAATAAGCTTGTTTGGTCCTTCATCACCATAAAGCTTACCAATGCTTTCACTGAGAGTTGAGAATTTCTGAATATCAGAGAAGAGAGCTGTAATTGTCTTTTTCTGACCTTCAGTCTTAAAGGCATCCGGATTCTTACGAAGCTCGTTTACTGTATCTTTGTTTGCAAAAGAAGAAGCAATCTGTGTAATGAACTGCTTTTCCTTTGTACTCAGATAGAAACGGAAGCCTATACCCGCAACCAGATCAACTAAAAGATAAAGAATTGTTCCTACGAACTGGATATAGTATTTATTGAAAACAAAGAGCGCTCCCCAGACAAGACAATAAATAAGATATGCAAAGAAGCCAATAATATTCTGTTTGGCATTAGAAGCCTTTGTGAGCAAAAGCGTAAGCATAGAAAGAGCTAGTGCTAAGAGGAAGCCCCACTGCCACTTTATCTGGCTGATAAAATCTTCTTTAAGAAGTGTATTCAAAACATTGGCGTGGATACCAACGTTCATAAACTTTGTTTCATAAGGAGTAGCTCCAATATCAGTTGTGGAGGTTGCAGTGTTTCCTATGATACAGTAGGCATCTTTATAAATATCACCTAATTCTTTATGAAGATCTGTAAAGGCATCTGTATAATATGCAAGATTGTCAAAATCTTCTGCAATGTATTCACGCATTTCTTCGATTGATGCGGCACTGTCTGAACCAAAACGTTCAATAAGCTCGTCCAGGCGGGCATTAACCTGTTCAAAATAATTTGCTTTTGAATAGTTTCTTACATCCTCATAGAACTGATTTCTCAGGGCAAAATATTCTTCATACTCTGCCTCGCTGATTCCATCAATAAAAGAACCATCTGTATTATATCCGGTACACTTTGCAAGCAGTGCTTCTTTCATTTGAGTAACTGCTTCGTATTCGTCGATTAAATACCAGGCATCTGAGGTATAAGCCATCTCGGCACCTGAATCATCATAAACTGCACGCTGTGCTATGTAATTAAGACAGAGCATTATCTGTTCTTCCAGAGTATCCAGGCGAACTAAGTAAATAAAAGAATCATTTTTGAATGAGGAGTCGCTTGAACCATGACGGAAGTTTATAAGAAGTCGGCCATGAGGATCCAGAGGAATCTTAAGGTCCTTGCGCTCTCCCGTATAAGGATTTTTTGCATTTTTAATAATCAGATAATCCTTTTCGCGAACCAGTTCCTTTGAGTCTACTATATCCAGGAAAGGTCCAAAGGCAAGCTGATTAATATACTTATCATCATATTTTACTAGAAGCTGCATTCTGCGGCGTATACCATCACCGTCTACAACAGAGTTTGTATAGTTTGCGCCGTAAGCACGGGTCATAAGCTTGTTCATGGCAGGGTTAAAGCCGCGGGACTCACCTGTTTCGTAAGAGGTATAGTCGTTTCCAAGCTGTACGAGATTTGATGTATCGGTAACCTTGTCGGTTAAAATTCGATTAAGGATATAACTTTTTTCTTCCGGAGTAATATCGTAGCCCAGGTCATCATGATTGATTGTCAGATAGGTTTTTCCAAAGAATTGGATACAACGGGCAAAATATTCGTCGTTATCGCGCGACATGTTGTTCTGAATATAATCCTGAAGATTTTCGAAGGTGGGTTCAATATTTTCTGCAATCAGTTCTTCAACCAGCTCCGGTACCTGGCTTGCCTTTATATAACCGGCATCTATTGCGGCAGAAAGCTGACCAATCAGCTCATTAATTGTGTCTTCTGTGGCATAAACCTGTTTATAGATTTTCTGTTCAGCAGAAGGAGCAATTCCGTTTTTGGTTGGCGAAATATACTCAATATCGAATATGGCACACTTTGCACCAAGTTCCTTCATTCTTAAAAGAGCGTCCGCATAAATATCGCGGCTCCAGGGCCATTCACCAAGCTCTTTGATGGAAGGGTCATCAATTTTAACGAGCATGATGTTTTTATCTGCGGCAGGTTCTTTTCGTTTAGCAATAAGGGAATCGTAAAGACGGAAGTCGAGTTTTGAAAATATCCCAGAATAAATTAAAACTCCGAATACAAGAAAGACAACAAACTTTATTAAAAAGCTGATAAATATGTTTTTATTCTTCATATATATATTATATATTAGAATTCATATTTATCAAGCGCAAGTTTTGCGGCCAGCTGCTCTGCTTCCTTTTTTGATTTTCCCGAAACGGGGCCAAATACCTTGTCTCCCAGATGTACACTTACATTAAAGCACTGGTCGTGGTCTGGACCGGTTTTAGATACCAGTTCATATTTCGGGCAGAGCTTTGTCTTTTTCTGGAATTTCTCCTGCAGCTGGGTTTTAAAGTCCTTTACTCCGTTTGAACAGACATCCTTTACGGCAGGTTCAATAAAGCTTAGTACATATCTTTCTGCAGCCTTGTAGCCGGAATCAAGATAATAAGCACCGATTATTGCTTCCATGCAGTCTGCAAGGATTGCGGGCTTTGTACGGCCGCCGGTCATTTCTTCTCCGTGGCCCAGTAAAAGAAGTTTGTCTATTCCAAAGCTGAGGGCTACCGGAGCAAGTGCTTTTTCTGAGACTACAACAGATTTGATTTTGGCCAGATCACCTTCCGGATTGTCTAATTTTGTATACAGATAAGAGGCAGTTACCATGCCTAAAACTGAATCTCCTAGGAATTCAAGCCGCTCATTATTTTTCACTCCTTTTTTTTCGTTGGTGAGTGAACGATGATGAAAGGCCTGATCAAGGTTTTCCAGGTTCTTGAAGTTTATTCCTACCCTGTTACAAAATTCAGACAGTTCATGTTTTCGTTCTTTTGTTAATTCCATAATTCTCATAAAATGTGGTCTCGATACACCGCTTCGCGGCACTCGACCACCGGTGGTTGAGTAGGTTTCGTTAGAAACCGTATCGAAACCACTAATAAAAAAAAGCACAAGCTTTACACTTGTGCTTTCTGCTCTTTATCTTAGTTATAAGGCTTATTTACCCTGTTCAGATTTGATGAAGTCGTAAGCATCGCGAACAGTTTCGAATTCGTTTGCCTTTTCATCTGGGATGCTAACTCCCAATTCTTCTTCGATAGCATATACCAATTCATAAGTATCAAGGCTATCAGCTCCAAGATCGTTTCTGAAAGAAGAATCCAAAGTAATCTTTCCTTCATCGATTTCCAATTTGTCAGCAATAAGCTTCTGGATTTTTTCAAACAATTCGTCCATTCTTTTTACTCCTAAGAATTAGCCATTAACTTCTGGTGTAATAACCTGACGACCACGGTAGAAACCGCACTTTGGACAAACGTGATGAGACTGAACTAAGTTTCCGCAGTTATTGCATTCAACAAGCTGTGGAGCCTTAAGCTTCATGTTGATTGTCTGACGTCTTTTTGTAACGGCTTTTGATGTTTTACTTCTTGGTACTGCCATATATGTAACCTCACTATAATTTATCAGATATAATTTGAATTAATATACAACAATTCCAAGTTGAATGTCAATCTATTATACCAAATTAACGGCATTTGTCAAACAAAAAATCAAAATTTGTCATTTAAAATATAATGTCATTGTCGGGCTTGACCCGACAATCTGTACAAATCCGTGTTGCGCAGATTCCCGGGTCAAGCCCGGGAATGACAGGAATTATTGTTTATACTTTTTCGATAAAGCCTCTGCTACCAGGGGTGGAACCATTCGAGAAATGTCTCCACCAAATTGAGCCAGCTGCTTGATTGATGATGACTTTACAATGGCGTATTTTTCCTTTGACTGCAGGAAGACAGTTTCTATTTCCGGGTTTAGGTTCTGGTTCATGAGGGCCAGTTCAAATTCGTAGCCGAAGTCGTTTGCAGAACGTACTCCCCTTACTAAAACTTTTGCACCAACTTCTTTTGCGTAGTTTACGATAATACCTTTATAGGAATGTACGGAAACATTTCCGAAAGGCTTAATCAGTTCACTCAGAAACTGAACGCGTTCTTCTTCTGTGAACATTGTCTTTTTTTCCGGATTAACGGAAACTACAACATCAACACTTTCAAAAAGACCGGAAGCTCTTTTAATAATATCGAGATGACCATTTGTCGGCGGATCAAAAGATCCCGCAAATACTGCTTTTACCATACTTAAGTAATCTATCTTATTTGACGAAAACGGGCAATAGATGTAAAATTATTTGCTATGAAGAAGATTTTTATTTTATTTAGCCTTATTCTCGGAGTTTGTTTAATTTCTTGTGGTTCTGCACCTGTAGCCGAAGAAGAAAAGCCTGAGGCTCCAGAGACAGAAGTTCAGAAGCCGGCCGAAGAGGTTCAGGAAATAGATGATGTTGTTGATGTTGAAGATGAAGTAGAACTTATAAACGAAGAAGTAGCGCCAGAAGAAGCTGATGAAGATGAATACCTTCGTTCTACTCAGGCACTTTCAGCAGAAGAACTCGTAACCAAAGACGAATTCGCAGAAGATAAAGCTGAAATTCTCAGAATCATTAAAGAACTGCAGAAGGTTATGGAAAAAGAAGATGTAGAAGCCTGGCTTAATTATGTAGATAAGGATTCTAAAAACTTCTATTCTAATCCAGCAAATATCAGAAAGGTAAATAAAAAGCTGCCTAATAAAGCAATTGTTTTGAATGGCATTGGAGATTATTTTAAGTACGTTTTCATTCCTTCAAGAAAGAACCGCGAAATTACCGAAATCAGATATATCTCTAAAACTAATACAAAGGCAGTTCAGGTAAATGATGATGGAAGCATTACCCGCTACTATCAGTTTATTAAGGTTAACGGTAAGTGGTACGTTCAGTTGGACCGTGTTTAATTTCCGTTGATTTTTTATCGAGTATATTCTATAATAATAAAGATAGGTCTTTGACCTAATACGGAGGAATTTTAATGAAACTTTCAAGAAAAGTTCTTGTCGCATCAGTTTTGATGATTGTATCTGGCTTTGCATTTGCTCAGGAGAAAGAAACATCTGTAGAAAGCGAATACCTTAATGATGTTGATGGCGACATTATTATGACACTTGCCGAATCAGATGAATATGATAATAAACTGGTTGCACTTCAGTATTTACAGGCTGCACTTGAAGATGGCAATACTTCGGATGCTGTAATTCAGGCTCTCGACCGTCTTGCTGGTGAAGGTCTTACAACACAGTCTCGTACAAACGGACGTCTTTCTAATAACTTTCCAGAGATCCGCCGTGAAGCATGCAAGCTGATGGCAAAGGTTCCTACCGAACATTCTAAAAATACTTTGATTTCTATTGCAGTTGCAGACAATGAACCAATGGTAATTGCTGCTGCAGTTAAATCTCTTGGTGAAATTGGAATCAATGAAAATGATGAAGCAGTTGATGCAATTGCATTTGCTAACCGCCGTAATCAGGTATTGAATCCAACAAGTTCCCTTGCTCTTGAAGTTCTTAATGCATTTGAAATGCTTGCTGATTCTACAGAAAACAAGAAAACAATGATTGATGCAGTAGCACGCATTTCTACAGACTATCACTATGTTACACCAGTTAGACAGAAGGCTTACAAGCTTTTGAAGACTCTTTCAAGTTCTAGCGATTCAAAGAAACAGAATAATTCAGAAGCTAAATAATCTTTATTAGACAGTATTTCTTAAGAAAGGGCTCCCGTTAAGGCAGCCCTTTTTTAACATAAAGTCAAATTACTATAACGTTGGAGTTAATATGGAACCAATAATACTTGCTTCTTCTTCCCCACGCAGACAGGAAATCTTAAAAATGCTTAAGATTCCATTCCGAGTAATTATTCCAAACATTGATGAAACCTTAACTTCTGCAATTGAAAAGGAACAGATTCCGGAATTACTTGCACAGGAAAAGGTTTCTGCGGTAATCCGTTCTCTTCCTGCGGGTCAGGAGATTCAGTGGGTACTGGGTGCAGACACAGTTATTCTTTTTGAAGACAAGATTATTGGAAAACCAGAAAATCATGACCAGGCGGTAGAATATCTTTCTGCCCTTCAGGGAAGAACTCATACTGTTCTTACTGCCCTCGTTCTTTACAATGGCCGTGCAAAAAAGACTATTTCCCGCCTATGTAAAACAAAGGTTACCTTTGCCCCAATGTCTAATGAAGAAATTGAATGGTATGTAGAAACCGGTGAATGGCATGGTGCGGCTGGTGGTTATAGAATCCAGAGTCTGGCATCTGCTTTTATCTCTAATATTGAAGGCTCTTATTCCGGCGCCGTCGGGTTGCCTATTTTTGAGCTTTACGATATATTAAAAGAACAGGGATATTCTATCCTTGAGTAATGTGCTGGCTGTTAGCCTGGCACTATAATCTTCCGGCCCTTCGGGGTACGAGAAATAGAGTTTGGCGGTGAATGTGCCCTTGTGGCATTTGTAATTCACCCGTGAAGGAGTTAATCATGGCAGTAGTAACCATGAAGAACCTGTTGGAATCTGGAGTACACTTCGGACATCAGGTTAAGCGCTGGGATCCGCGCATGAAGAAGTATATCTTCGCAGAAAGAAACGGTATCCACATTATCGACTTGCAGAAGACAATTGCTGCAATCAAAGACGGCTACGATGAAGTACGCAGAGTTACTGCATCTGGCAAATCAATCCTCTTCGTAGGAACAAAAAAACAGGCACAGCAGGCTGTACAGAAAGAAGCAGAACGCTGTGGTATGTTCTATGTAAACAACCGCTGGCTTGGTGGTATGCTTACAAACTTCGCTACAATCAAAAAATCACTTCAGCGCCTCAAGAAAATCGAAAAGATGGAAATTGACGGCACATTCGATAATCTTACAAAGAAAGAAGTAGCTGCCCTCCAGAAGGAAAAGGCAAAGCTCGAAAAGAACCTCGGTGGTATTAAAGAGATGAAGGAACTCCCAGGAGCTCTCTTCGTAATCGATACACACAAGGAACAGCTTGCAGTTGCAGAAGCACGCAGAATGGGTATCCCAATCATCGCTGTTGTTGATACAAACTGTAACCCAGAAGGTATCGACTACCCTATTCCAGGTAACGATGACGCTATCCGCGCTATTTCTTTGTTCACTTCTATTATTGCTAACGCTGTAATTGAATCTGACAATGAAGCTGGTCTTAAGATTCTTGAGAACCTTAACGACGAAGATGATGTTCAGACTGACGCTTCTACACGTACAGAAGATCAGGAAATCGTTGATTACTCTAACTATCAGCCAACTGAACCAAAAGAAGAAGATGTTGAAGCAGACGAAAAAGAAAGCCTTGCTGACGACGTTGACGAAGACAAAATTTATAAGGACTAATATATGGCAATCACAGCAGCTGACGTAAAGGCACTTCGCGAAGCAACTGGTGCCGGAATGATGGAATGTAAAAAAGCCCTTACAGAATGTAATGGCGACATGGCAGAAGCAGAAAAATATCTTAAGGAAAAGGGACTTGCAGCTATGGCTAAGCGCGCTGAGCGTGCTACAACTGAAGGTCGTCTTTTCATCCGCCAGAACGGCAATAAAATTGCAGTTGTTGAACTTACTTGTGAAACAGACTTCGTTGCAAACAACGCTGACTTTATCGCTGTAGGCGAAAAGCTCCTCGACGTAACTTTCGAAAAGGGTTACACAAAGGTTGAGGCTGATCACGAAGCTATTCTTGAACCACTCAAGGTATCTATCCGTGAAAACATGAAGGTTGCAAAGGTTGAGGTAATTGATGTACCTGCTGATGCATCTGCTTCATTCTACGTACACTCAGACAAGAAAACTGGTGCTGTAGTTGTAGTTAAGGGTTCTACTGCAGATGTAGTAAAGACTTTTGCTTATGACTGCTGTCTCCACATTGCAGCTTTCACACCAGCTTATACATCAAAGAAAGATGTTCCAGAAACATATGTTGCTGAACAGAAGGAAATCTTCAAGGCACAGATGGATCAGGACGAAAAGATGGCTGGTAAGCCTGAGAACGTTAAGGAAGGAATTCTCCAGGGTAAGATTAACAAGCACCTTGCAGAAATCTGTTTCGAAGACCAGATGTTCGTAAAGGACGACAAGAAAACTGTAACAGCAAAACTTGCAGAAGTTGGAAAGGAAGCTGGTGCTACACTCAGCTTTGCTACAGCAAAACTTTTTGTTCTTGGTAAGTAAATAAACCACCGTCATTGCGAGCGAAGCGAAGCAATCCATTTAACAGATTGCTTCGTCGCTTCGCTCCTCGCAATGACGAGTTTCTAGGAGGAAAAAAAATGGCAGACATTGAAGAAAGAATGGAAAAAACAATCGCTTCTTTGAAGGATTCTTTTAACACAATCAGAACTGGACGCGCTAATGCCGCAATTTTTGATAAGGTTCGTGTTGATTATTACGGAACAAAATCACCTTTGAATCAGGTTGCAACAATTGCAATTCCTGAAGCTCGTTCTGTCATCATCACTCCGTTTGATAAATCACTTATTTCTGAAATTGAAAAGGCTATTCAGGTAGCTGACCTTGGATTGAACCCATCAAACGATGGTAAGGTAATCCGCATTGCAATTCCTGCTCTTACTGCAGACCGCCGTAAGGAACTTGTAAAGCAGGCTAAAACAGTTGCAGAAAACTCAAGAACTGCAATCCGTAACATCCGCCGCGACGGAAACGATGAGCTCAAAAAGCAGCAGAAAGACGGAGAGCTCACAGAAGACGGACTTAAAACTGAAACAGACAAGCTTCAGAAGCTTACAGATAAATACATCGATGAAATCAACAAGATTTACGATGCAAAAGAAAAGGACATAATGCAGAACTAATGCAGGCAATTATGGCTTTGGATAAGGAAAATCTTCCGCTGCATGTTGCCATTACGATGGACGGTAACGGAAGATGGGCTCAGGCAAAAAAACTTCCACGCACTTCTGGTCACGATGAAGGACTTCGCACCGCAAAAAGAATTGTAAAGGCTGCAAGCGACATCGGAATTAAGTATCTTACACTTTATGTATTTTCTACTGAAAACTGGAAGCGCGCAGAACAGGAAGTTGGATTTCTGATGAACCTTATCCACACTCACCTTTGTGCAGAACTTGCTTTTTATAAAGAAAACGGAATAAGAGTTCGACATATCGGTAATTTTGAAGCATTACCGGCAAGTATTCAAAAAGATATCAAACAGGCAATGGACGATACAGCAGACTTTAAGGGTATGACTGTAAATCTTGCCATCAACTACGGCGGCCGTGACGAAATAATCCGCGGCATCAAAAAAATCATAGAAAATAAAGTATCTCCCGACCAACTGGATGAAAAAACTTTCTCCAGCTATCTCGATATGCCCGAATGTCCGGATGTCGATGTTCTTATCAGAACTGGTGGGGAACAGCGTTTAAGCAACTATCTGTTATGGCATGTTGCTTATGCTGAACAAATATATACAGACACACTCTGGCCTGATTATTCAAACGAAGAGTTCTATTCACATATAGAAGCCTTCCAGCATAGAAACAGACGTTTCGGTGCCGAAAAACCGGCCTCTAAAAAAGGAAAATAATTATGAGCAAAGTTGCAAAAAGACTTTTGACATTTTTTATAGGAATCCCACTTGTACTTGCAATTGTATTTTGTGACTGGTTGAATCACCTGCCTTTGCAGATTACCATTGGAATCTTTGCAGTTTTAGGTGCAAATGAGTTTTACAACATGCTGTCTAAAAAAGGTATAGTACTTTTTAATCGTGAAGTAGTTTTGATTGGCACTGCCCTCCTTCCATTTTCTTGTTATACCTTTATTTTATCAGGTCTTTCACTTGATATTACACCATGGCTGTTCATTTCTTTAGTGATTCTTTTGATGGGTTTTGAATGCTTTACTGCAAAGTCTTTTGAAAACTCACTTTCTAAAATTGCCTATACGACACTTACCTTCTTCTACACAGGCTTCCTTCTTACCTTCCTTTCAAGAATGACAATCCTTCCAGATTCAAAAATAATCATAAGTTTGTTTTTGATTTTTGTTTTCATGTGTGATTCTTTTGCATGGTTCTTTGGAATCCTTTTTGGAAAATCAACACGAGGTTTTGTTGCAGCAAGTCCTAATAAGAGTCTTGTAGGTTTTATTGGCGGAATTATCGGTTCTTTGGGTTGTGGTTTTGTTCTTAAATATTTTTTCCCAGCTGCAATTTCAATCAGCAATTTAAATCTTGTAATTCTTGGTATCATTACTTCAGTTTCTGCAATTATTGGTGATTTGATTGAATCTGTTTTCAAGCGTTCCTGCGATATTAAAGACAGTGGTAATTTAATTCCTGGCCGTGGTGGAGTTCTTGATTCAATTGACTCAGTTGTAATCGCAGCTCCAATTTTCTATATTGGATATAACTTCCTGTTCTAATTATGAAAAGAGTTCTAGTTCTTGGCTGTACTGGCTCAATAGGAACCAGTACACTCGATATTATCAATAACATGGGTTCTGATTTCTGTGTATGCGGACTTCAGGCTCACTCAAACAAAAATAAACTTGCTGAACTTTCAGCAAACTACAAATGTCCTTCCCTTCTTTCCTGTGAAGACAATTCTGCAGAAGCTTTTCAAAAGCTTATAGATGAATCAAAACCAGATATCGTAGTAAACGGAATTGCCGGAGCTGCAGGACTCGTTCCTTCTAAAGTTGTACTTGAAAACGGAATTGATCTTGCACTTGCAAATAAAGAGACAATTGTAATGGCAGGTCCTCTTATTAAAGAGCTTGCACGTACTAAAGGGGCTCAACTTCTTCCTGTTGATTCAGAACATTCTGCAATCTTCAATCTTACTCAGAGAATTGGAATGAATAACATCTCTAAGATTGTGATTACAGCAAGCGGCGGACCTTTCCGTACATATACAAAAGAACAGCTCGAAAACGTAACACTTGAACAGGCACTTAAACATCCTACCTGGAATATGGGAAAGAAAATCACAATTGATTCTTCGACACTTGCAAATAAGGGACTTGAAGTTATTGAAGCTGCTTTTCTTTTTGATGTAACAGCAGATCAGATTCAGGTTGTTGTACATCCGCAGAGCCTTATTCATTCCCTGGTACGAACAAATGACGGCGAACTTTATGCACAGATTTCTGAACCGGATATGAAGCATCCGATTTTATGTGCCCTCAACTGGCCGGAAAACAAGGCTTGTTACATGGAACAATTTGATTTGTTTGATAAAGAGATGACTTTTTACAAACCTAGAATGGATGATTTCCCGCTTCTCTCATACGCTTTTGAATGTGTAAAAAAACGCAACTGTTATCCTATTGCTTTCAACGCAGCTAATGAAGTTGCGGTACATGCTTTTATAGACGGAAAAATTACATACCCTGCTATTTCAAGAATTGTTCGTTCTGTACTTGATAATGACTGGAATACTAAACTAGATTCATTTGATACTGTATTTGAAGCAGATAAAAAAGCACGCACACTTGCATCGGAGCAGCTATGAAATGGCTTTATGGAATTCTCTGTCTGTTCTTTTTAATTGTATTTCATGAATTCGGCCACTTTATTGCAGCAAAACTTTTTGGTGTAAAAGTTGAAAGTTTTTCAATTGGCTTCGGTCCTGTTTTATTACATAGAACTGTACGTGGAACAGATTACCGTTTATCTTTAATTCCTCTTGGCGGCTACTGCGGCATGAAGGGAGAAAAAGATTTCCAGAAGGCTCTTGAAGAAAAGCTGCCTCAGGTTGGCGGAGATGCGGATTCTCTTTATGGCATTCATCCTTTTAAGAGAGCTTTAATTGGTTTTGCAGGTCCTCTCTTTAATTTTATTTTTGCAGTAATTGCCTGTGCATTTATAAATGGAATCGGATACACCTATTATACTTATTCAAATAAGATTTTAATAACTGATAAGGTAACCTCTTCTGCAGCAAGAGATGCAGGAATTATTTCCGGAGATCATATAATCAGTATCAATGGAAAAACCATTGAAGATTTTTCTGATCTTGTTGAAGAAGTCTCAATGAGACCAGATGAAGAACTTCTTATACGGGTTTTACGAGATGGAAAGGAACTTGAGTTTACAGTTCACACAGAACTCGATAAATCAACAGGTTCTGGTAAACTCGGTGTAGCAGCAGATACATCTGATGTGCTTGAAAAAGAATCTCCTCGTTACGGATTCTTTGGCGCAATAGGACATGGTTTTATTGATGCCATCAAAACAGCAGCCTTAACAATCAAAAGCATTGGTATTTTATTTAAGGGTGTTGATATGGATAATGCTGTGAGCGGTCCTGCGCGTGTTACAGAAATGCTTGGAAGTACTGTAAAAGACGGTTTTTCAGAAGGATTTAGAGTTGGTTTTGTAAGCCTTATGAGCCTTATGTCTGTTATCAGCATTTCACTTTTTATTATGAATCTTCTTCCAATTCCAATTTTGGATGGCGGACTGATTCTTATAGCTTTTATTGAAATTATAATAAGACGCCGTATAAATCCTCGCATTCAATATTATGTGCAGTTTATCGGCCTTGCATTCATCGCTTTACTATTTATCATTGGCGTAAAGGGTGATATTCTATATTTTATAAAAAAATAATTCAGGAGTTTTGAACCGTTATGAAAAAGATTTTTTCTTTGATTGCTTCAGCTTTTTTGATTTTCTCTGTTTCAGCACAATCTCATATTTCAACCCAATCTCATCAGGCTCAGGTAACTCAGGTTGCTCCTGTTTCTGCACGCGGAACTGATGGCTCATATTATACAGCTTCTGATGACGGCTTTGTTATTAAGTGGACTTTTGATGGCCAGGGTGAACACTATCAGTTCTCTGATGTAGCCATTAAACTGATTGCAGTTTCTCCAGACGGAAATGAAATTGCACTCTATGAAACAGACGGTGGTTCTATAAACCGCATTACCGTTTGGGACTGGAAAACACTTTCAAGAAAATATCTGAAAAAGTTTTCTGACTCAATCACATCCCTTTCCTACTCTTCTAAAGGAACTTATCTTATTGCCGGAACTGCATCTGTAGACGGTGCAGTATTTATTAAAACTCAGGGATGGCAGATTGTAGATAAGATTAAAGCCAACACTGGTATTGTAAGTTATATCCACACAAGTGGAACTGAAAAGACTTGTGTTTTCTATTCGCCTTCCGGAAATCTTTCTTTTTATGATTTTATGACCGGAAAGTTAAAGCAGAAAATGCAGATTGTAAAAGGACTTTCTCAGCCGGTAATGTATAACGAAAACCGATTCTTTGCGGGAGTTAGAGACGGCTCTATTTATATTACAGCTTCAGGAAAGACAATTGCTTCTGTGACAGCAAACAATCCTATCATCATTTCAACTGAAGCTGATTATAACCTCTATTATCTTGAGACAGATGGACGTGGTAACTACGAAGTAAAGATGCTTGAAAGTATGGAAGATAACAAAGTTTCTAATCCACGCCAGGTAAAAAGTTTGAAAGGCCCTCGTGGGTCTGGAATTATTACCGCCGCAAGAAAGGATGCCACAAATATTTACTTTGGCGGAAAGAATGGATCTGTATATAAGAGCGAAGTTGAAGCTACTATCACAACTAACACAATGGTAGAAATGACTGAAAATACTTATTCAAAGATTTATGGAATGTCTCCTGCAGAAAATGATTTCTACTTCCTTACAACAAATGCAATTTATCGCTCTTCTTACGATACAGGTGTAATTTCAAAGCTTTCTTCAACTTCTGGAGAAACTGATATCATTTCATATAAAGATAATTCAGTGATTTTGTGGAGTCAGTCTGAAAAGACTCCTGTAAAGCTTGTAGATCTTGATAAGAAAACTTCTACAGTTTTGTTTACTCCTAAAAACAGCGTACAGAAAGTTCGTCTGTGTTCAGTTGAAGGAAATGATTATCTTATTGAAATTGAAAGTAACAGTGTTGTAAATCTTTATGATATGCAGAAGGGAACTTTCTCTGAAGTTTATTCAGGAACTGGTATTCAGGATGCAGTTTATATGAATAATAAACTTGTATATATTGCAAAGTCTGCCGCTACAAATCCTCAGACTCCACTGCTTTATGTAAATCCTGAGACAATGGAAACTGTACCTATCAGCTTTAAGGGTAACGTAACTTACGCACTTAGTACAGACGGAAAGACAATTTATGGTTTGTACATTCTTTCTGATGATACAGGCCGTAATACTTACGTATTCTCTTACAATGTTTATACAAAGCAGATGACAAATATTTTGAAGTTTGCAGAAGAAGATGCTGAGGCATTTACATATCTGAATGGAAGTAATCTGTTTACAAATATTGGTCGTAATAAGGTTTACTGCTACAATCTGAATACTAAAAAGAGATTTGCATATAATCGTT